>Ga0075424_100003312_pt1 | contig 15016 bp, 17 predicted proteins | sample SoiMethybrSBSTD3_FD_75301 | JGI IMG/M metagenome (GOLD analysis project Ga0075424, IMG submission 75301) | Bulk soil microbial communities from a Populus tree surrounding site in Tennessee, USA - Soil MetaG P. TD hybrid SBSTD3 | ecosystem: Environmental > Terrestrial > Soil > Tree plantation... | reverse complement strand
TGATTCGAGCGTTTCCGCAGGCAGTGACTATCTTTGTTCTGCCCCCGTCAGGGGACGTTCTGCTCGAGCGACTCCGCAAGCGTCAGACGGAGTCCGCCGCCGAGCTAGCGGCCCGACTGATGTCGGCGCTGCAGGAATTGCAGGCGGTGGACGAGTATGAGTACATCATCGTGAACGACGACCTCGAGCAGGCGGTGCAGCGGGTGTCGTCGATCATCGATGCCGAGGTCGTGAGTCGAGAGCGAGTGGCCGATCTGCGCCAACAAGTCGCGTTTCTGATCGAGCGGCTCGAGAAGGAGATCCACAACAGCTCATCCGAGGAATGATCATGCAGGTATTCACCCCGAAGGAGATCGCCGAGCGCGCCGTGAACAAGTACCTCGGCGTGCTGGTGGCGGCGAAGTATGCGCGCGTGCTCAACGAATTCCCGCGCGATCGCTCGTCGAGCAAGGAGAAGAAGCTCACCACGCGCTCGCTGGAGGAGCTCTCGTCGGGCGACATCGAGTATCGCGTGGTTCCGCGTCGTCGCGGCGAGTAGCTGGGCGGGCTTGGGGGGGGGCTCGACAGGCAGCCTAACCAGCACGCATGCGCCCATTCGACCAACGACGTATTCTTCTCGGTGTTTCGGGCGGAATCGCCAGCTACAAGTCGGCATACCTCGCGCGGCTGCTCACCAAGGCGGGAGCGGACGTTGACGTCGTTCTGACGCGAGCTGCCACGGAGTTCGTCGGCCCGGTCACGTTCGAGGCGCTCACGGGACGTCCCGTGCACACGGGGCTCTTCGATCCGGGAAGAGCCCTCGACCACATCAAGATCGCGAAGAGCGCCGACGCCGTGGTGATCGCACCCGCGACGGCCGATCTGATGGCGCGGGCGGCGGCGGGACAGGCGGACGATTTGCTCACCGCAGCACTCCTCGCGACCCAAGCGCCGGTGCTCTTTGTGCCCGCGATGAACGACATGATGTGGGCACACGCGCAAACGCAGCGCAACGCGGAGCACCTGCGATCACTCGGCTATCGATTGCTCGAGCCTGACGAGGGGATGCTCGCCGCGGGTGAAGGAAGCGGCCCCGGACGTATGCCCGAACCCGAGACCATCTTCGCGTATGTCGGCCGACTGCTGGAGCAGCGATCGCCGCTCGCGAGCCGACGTGTGGTCGTGACCGCCGGCCCAACGCGCGAGCCGATCGACCCGGTGCGATTTCTCTCGAACCACAGCTCCGGAAAGATGGGTGTCGCCATCGCGGAGTCGGCGTGGCGTCGCGGCGCCGACGTCCATCTCATCGCGGGTCCGCTCGCCGTCGCTGCGCCGATCGGCCCAACGCTCGAGCAGGTGGAGACGACGGACGACATGGCGCGCGCCGTGGAACAGGCCCTCGCGACGGCGGACGTTCTCGTCATGGCGGCCGCGCCGGCGGACTTTCGTGCCGCCGCGCCAGCGAAGCAGAAGATCAAGAAAGACGCCTCGCTGGATTCGCTTGCGCTTGCGCGCACTCCCGACATCCTTGCCGCTACCAAGCGCGCTCGACGGAAGGGGAGCATCATCGTCGGCTTCGCGCTCGAGACCAACGACGCCGTGGAGAACGGCCGCGCGAAGCTTCGCGCGAAGGAGCTCGACCTGATCGTCGTGAACGACGCGACCGAGGCCGGCGCCGGATTCGCCGTGGACACGAATCGCGTAACGTTCCTCGCGCGCAATGGAGAGGAAGAGCGGTTGCCGCTCTTACCGAAATCGGATGTGGCAGACGCGATACTGGATCGCGTGGAGGCCGAGCTGCGTGGACGCTAAAGAGCTGTTGCGTCGCTACCTGGAGCAGCGACGAGAGCTGGGCGAGAACGAATTGGTCCTGGACACTCTGTCGGTCGACGAGGCGCTGCGAATTCTTGGCGCTTCCGGGCTGGCAAGCTCACGGGTCAGCTCGAGCGCGAGTGAGCGTCGTTCGACCGGCGTTCACGACGAGGTGCCACCCACGTCGGGGAGCTCTGACTGGCGCACAGCGCTGCGGGCGGCTGGAGCGAAGCCGGGACAGGCGCCGACGCGCGAGAGCACGCCGCAACGCGACGACCGCTCGATCGAGCGCGCCAGCGAACCCGACTCACGTCCCGCGCTAGCGCAACCGGCGCCGCGCGCGCCGGCTGAACCAACCGGGGAAGACGTGGCGTCGATGCGCGCCGCCGCGGGGAGCACACCACCGAGCACCGACGGCATGAGCGAAATCGCGCCGCGCGGCCTGGTCGTCGGCACCTCGAGCGGAGAACTGTTCGGCGGCGTGACGTCGCACCTGGAATCACTTGGCGACGTCGCGAAAGCGGTTGCCAGCTGTACGCGATGTCCGCTGTACTCGACGGCGACCAATCCGGTGCCGGGCGAGGGTAGCCCGGAGGCCGGGTTGATGGTAGTGGGGGAAGCGCCGGGAGCGACCGAGGACGAGACTGGGCGCCCATTCGTCGGCGCCGCCGGTCAGCTGCTCACGAAAATCCTCGCCGCAATTCAGTTTGCGCGCGAGGACGTCTACATCTGCAATGTGTTGAAGCACCGGCCGCCGGGAAATCGTAACCCACTCCCGGACGAGGTGACTGCATGCAGTCCCTTTCTGGTGCGACAGATCGAGCTCATCCGACCAAAAGTATTGCTAGCGCTTGGGACCTTCGCAGCGCAGACTCTTCTGGACACGAAGCTGTCTATCGGCAAGCTCCGTGGTCAAATTCACCAGTACTACGGCGTGCCGCTGATCGTGACGTACCACCCGGCCGCTCTGTTGCGAAACCCCTCCTGGAAGCGCCCCACCTGGGAAGATGTCCAGCTCGCCCGTCGAATTCTCGATCGCGCCAGCCCTGGCGCGTGACCCGTATCGTGATCGGCGTCCTCCGTATTCGGAGGACGCCGAGCAGGCCGTGTTGTCAGCGATGCTCATGGACCAGGACGCCGTCCTGCGGGCCACGGAGCACGTGGACGACTCGATGTTCTACGCGGAGCGGCATCGGCGAATCTTCCGTGGCATGATCTCGATCGCCGAGCGTGGCGGTGCGGTTGACCCGCTCACGCTGGCCGACGAGTTGGGGCGTCGCGGAGAGCTCGACTCGTCAGGCGGCAAGGACTACATCGGCTTCCTGATGGACGTGGTGCCGACGGCGGCGAACGTCGAGTATCACGCGCTGATCGTCCGGGAGAAGGCGTTGCTGCGCCGGCTCATCGAGATCTCGACGTCGACGGTGCAGGAGGCTTTCGAAGGAAAGCTGACGGCGAACGAGCTGCTCGACCAGGCGGAGTCGCGCATCTTCCAGGTGAGCGAGCAGCGCACGCGCGAGGGCTTCACGCGCGTCAAGGAGCTCTTGTGGCCGACTATGGAGCGCATCGAGAAGCTCCAGAGCAGCGGCAAAACGGTGACGGGCGTGCCGACGGGATTCAACGATCTCGACGACATGACGTCCGGGTTCCAGCCGTCGGAGCTCATCATCGTCGCCGCGCGCCCGTCGATGGGAAAAACGGCGTTCACGCTGAACATCGCGCAACACGCCGCCATCGACGCGAATGTTCCGGTTGCGTTCTTCTCGCTGGAAATGAGTAAAGAGTCTCTCGTGCAGCGCATGCTCACGGCAGAGGCGCGCATCGACGCGCAGCGGTTGCGAAAGGGGATGCTTCGCGACGACGACTTTCCGCGCTTGGCGCGCGCGGCCGGCATCCTCACGTCCGCACCCGTATGGATCGACGACACGCCTGGCATCACGCTGCTCGAGATGCGCTCCAAGGCGCGGCGCCTCAAGGCGGAGGCGGGCATTGGCATGGTCATCGTCGACTACTTGCAGCTCATGCAAGGCCCGATGAACGCGGAAAGCCGACAGCAGGAGGTCAGTCAGATCTCACGCGGTCTCAAGGCACTCGCGAAAGAGTTGAGCGTGCCCGTGGTTGCGCTCTCGCAGCTTTCGCGTGCGCCGGAACAGCGAACCGGCGACAACAAGCGCCCGCAGCTGTCCGATCTTCGCGAGTCTGGCGCCATCGAGCAGGACGCCGATCTGATCATGTTCCTCTACCGTCAGGAGATGTACGACGGTCCGGTAGACAAGGACGGCAACTCGCTGGAAGGCAAAGCCGAGGTGATCGTCGGCAAGCAGCGAAACGGTCCCACGGGAATCGTGAATCTGTTCTTTCAGAAGCATTTCACGCGGTTCGAGAACTACACGCCGCAGCGGCCGCCGGCTGGGATCGACAGCGGAGGAGGCCGCGGGCCGTTGCCGGGCGGTGGCGGCCGACCGCAGTTGCATGGATAGGGGCTTCCCGCCTAACAATTCACAGGCACGGTACAGATCCCGACACGGGCTTCGCCCGTGCGGGATGACAGGAGTCGCGTGAGCGCGAAGGTCAAGACAGCCTACCGCTGCACCGAGTGCGGCGCCGAATCCTCCAAGTGGCAAGGTCGCTGCGACTCGTGCGGCGAATGGAACACGCTCGTGGAGGAAATGGTCGCGCCAAGAGCGACGGCCGCCTCCGGATCGAGCGCACGGCGTGTTGGCGGAACGCGCTCGCTCGCCGAGGGCGGAAGTGTCGCCGTGACGCCGCGGCTGCGCGAGGTCACCGGTTCGGAAGCGAAACGCTGGCGCACCGGCCTCGACGAATTCGATTTCGTGTTAGGCGGCGGCATCGTGCCTGGCTCGATGATCCTGGTTGGTGGTGAGCCCGGGATCGGAAAGTCGACGTTGCTGCTACAAGTCGCCGCTCGACTGGAGAGCGCCGGCCACAAGGCGCTCTACGCGTCAGGCGAAGAATCGGCATTTCAGGTCAAGCTGCGCGCAGATCGTCTCGACGCCGCTGCCAGCGACGTGCAGTTCCTCGCCGAGACACAGCTCGAGACCGTGCTCGCCACCGCCGCGGCGACCGAGCCGGCGGCGCTCATCGTCGATTCCATTCAGACCGTCTTCACCACGGATCTCGAGGGCGCGCCGGGCAACGTCGGACAGGTGCGCGAATGCGCCGCGCGCCTTATGCGCTACGCGAAGGAGAGCGGCACGACGGTGTTCGTCGTCGGTCACGTGACGAAGGGCGGGGGCATCGCCGGGCCGAAGACGCTCGAGCACATCGTGGATACGGTGCTGTATTTCGAGGGAGAGCGCACGCTGGACCACCGCATTCTCCGCGCGACGAAGAACCGCTTCGGCAGCGTCGACGAGATCGGCGTCTTCCGAATGTCCGAACGCGGACTCGAACCCGTGCCTAACCCTTCGGAGCTCTTCCTCGGTGACCGCAATCGGATCGCGTCAGGGAGCGCCGTGACGGCGCTGCTCGAGGGCACGCGACCGGTACTCATCGAGATCCAGGGTTTGGCGGCGAAGGCGGGGTTCGGTACGCCGCAGCGCGTGGCCACAGGCTACGACGCGAGGCGACTCGCGCTGTTGCTCGCGGTACTCGACAAGCGCGCCGGCCTTTCGTTCGCGCAGCTCGACGTCTTTCTGAACGTCGTGGGCGGCGTACAGTTGCAGGAGCCTGCGGGTGACCTTGCCGTCGCCGCCGCGCTCGCGTCCAGCGTCTACGATCGCGCGCTCCCGGCCGACGCTGCGTTCGTGGGGGAAGTGGGACTGGGCGGAGAGGTGAGACCCGTCTCTCAGGTCGAGCGTCGCGTCGCCGAAGCGGCCAACATGGGCATGACCACCGTGTACGTCGCCGAGCGCGCCGTGCCCCGGCGTGGCACGCGCGACGTGAACGTCGTGGGCGTGCGCACGATCGGCGAGATGTTCCAACGCCTCTTTGCTTGACGAGTCGTGACGGCAACGAACCCCACTCCGGAAACGCCGTCCGCCATGGCTGCGCGGGTGGAGCGCGACGTGGGGGTCGTGATCGTAGCCGCGGGAAGTGGCTCGCGCGTTGGTGGCGCGGAGCTCAAGCAGTTTCGTTGGGTCGCGGGCAAGCCGATGCTCCTCCACAGCCTCCAAACGTTCATGATGCGCGGCGACGTGGTGAGCGTAGTGTGTGTGCTGCCGCGCGAGTACGTCGCCGATCCGCCACCGTGGATCTTCCAATGCGACATCGACCGGCTGATGCTGTCCACCGGCGGGCGCACGCGCTCAGAATCGGTAGCGAACGGCCTCGATGATCTGCCTGACGAGGCGCGCATCGTGCTTGTGCACGATGCCGCTCGCCCACTGATAGGCGGCCAGACGATCGATCGCGTGATCGCGGCCGCGCGTGAGACCGGCGCCGCGCTGGCCGCGCTGCCCGTGACCGATACCCTCAAGGAAGTGGGAGAGAACGGCAACGTCGTCAGAACCGTCGATCGCCAGCGCCTGTGGCGAGCGCAGACACCGCAAGGTTTTCAGCGTGAAGTGATCGTCCGCGCGCACCGCGACGCGGCCGCGGCTCGAATCACGTCGACGGACGACGCCGCGCTCTGCGAGCGCCTCGGTATCGACGTCCGCGTCGTGCAAGGCAGTGAGCGCGCGTTCAAGATCACCGAAGAACAGGACTTCGAGCGAGCGGAGGCTCTCGCGCGGGTGTCCGAATGAAAGTGGCGCAGATCGCTGTTCCGTTCTGGTCGGCGGAAGAGGTGGGCGCGGCGATTCGACCCGCCCTCGAGCACATCGAAATGCGCCGCGTCCTCGCGTACCCCACCGAAACCGTGTATGGCTTCGGCGGCGGCATCGATCGAGACTCGGTGGACGCGCTCGTCGCGCTCAAGAGCCGCCCGCCCGCCAAGCCCTTCCTGCTGCTCATCGCCGGCAGCGACATGCTCGAGCGTCTGGATCTCCACCTGCCGAGTTACGCGACGAATCTTGCGGCCCGACATTGGCCCGGGCCACTGACACTGGTGCTTCAAGGTGGCGAGGGCCGTGTGCCACCTCGGTTGCGCGGGCCCGAAGGGGGCATCGCGGTTCGGTGGACCAGCCATCCGGGAATCACGCGACTCATTCGGGCGCACGGGCAAGCCATTACTTCGACCAGTGCGAATCGACCGGGGGTTCCGCCAGCGATGACGGTGGGAGAGATTCTGAACCAGTGGGGTAACGCCATAGCGAGGGGAAAGCTGCTCGTGCTCGACGGTGGACGGCTCTCGCCGTCGCCGCCCTCCACCGTGGTCGACTGCACCGGTCGTCACCCCAGAGTTATTCGGCCCGGAGCAATTCCGGCGCGCGTGTTACGCGAGAGCGTGCCGAACCTGATCGGAGACGCCTGAGCGCAATGAGGATCTTGTTCGTCTGCACGGGCAACACATGTCGCAGCCCTTTGGCGGAAGCCATCGCGCGCAAGATCACCATCGAGCGCGGGCTGCACGAAGTGGAAGTCGCGAGCGCCGGGACTAGCGCCTGGGATGGGGCGCCAGCGTCGGATGGCGCGCTCCTCGTCGGGATGGAGCGCAACATGGACCTGAGCCACCATCGAGCGCAGTCACTCACGCGCGAGCTCGTGCGGGAGAACGACATCATACTCGCGATGGGCCCACACCATCTCGAACGCATCGAAGCACTCGGTGGGTCGGGAAAAGCCTACCTGCTCTCCGATTTCGCGTCGCACGGAAAATCCGTACGCCCGATCAGCGACCCGATTGGCGCCGAGCTCGAGGTGTATCGCGCCACTACCGACGAGCTCGAAGAGGAGATCCGTCGCGCGATGGACCGATTGGTGGCGGAGCGGTCCTCGAGCGCCGAGTGATTCACCGTCCCGGCAGACTCGTTCTGCTCGGCCGTTCGCTCTCGCATTCGCTTTCACCGCTGTTTCAGAACGCCGCGCTCCGCGCGGCAAGCATTCCGCTCGTGTACGAGGTGCTCGACATCCCGGCGAGCGCGGTCGAGGACACGCTCGAGGAGCTCTCACGCTCTGGTGCCGCGGGCAACGTCACGATCCCGTACAAGGAACGCGTGAGCGCAGCGTGTGATCGCCTGACGCCAGTGGCGCAGCGCGCGGGAGCGGTGAACACGTTCTGGTTCGAGCGCGGAGAGCTCACCGGCGACAACACGGACGTGGGCGGTTTCGATCACGCAGCGCGACAGCTGTTCGGCGCGCCGCCGAGTGCGATCACGGTCGGCGTGCTCGGGGCAGGCGGTGCCGCCGGCGCAGTGCTCGCGGCGATCGAAGGATGGGCTGGTTGTCGCGCGCTCGTGCACAATCGCGGAGAGGAGCGTGGTCGCGCACTGGTCGCGCGCTTCTCGTCCATTGCGCAATCGAGCGATGTCGAGACGATTGCGCGTGAATCGCAGCTTGTGGTGAACGCGACGCCGATCGGCCTGCGCGATGATTTCGTTCCCATCGCACCCGAGTCGCTCCGTACGGACGCGGCGGTTTTCGATCTGGTCTACCGACCCGGCGAAACGACGTGGGTTCGTCAGGCACGGGCCGCAGGCCGTCGCGCGGCAGACGGTCTAGGGATGCTCATCGAGCAGGGAGCGCTGGCGTTCGAAAGATGGTTCGGATTTGCACCGGATCGCGACAAAATGTGGAGCGCCGTGCGATAGCTTCTGTCGTTGGCGCCATTCTCGATCTCCTGCTTCCGCGTACGTGCGCCGCGTGTGGACGCGCCCTCGATGCAGGCGAACCGGGCATCGTATGCGGGCTGTGCTGGACGCGCCTGCCGATCCTTCCCTCACCGCGCTGCGAACGATGCGGTCATCCAAGTAGCGATGACGCTTGCCGTTGGTGCGATCTGCTCCCTCCGTACGTGCGCGCTGCGCGCAGCGTCTGCTGGGCCGTATCCGGCAGTGGCCGTGACATCGTGCACGCGCTCAAGTACGGCGCGTGGAGCGCTGTCGCCAGCGGTATGGCGGCGCGCATGGCTCGACTCGCGTGGCCGCTGGACGTGCTCGAGGAGCGCGCCGCGATCATTCCCGTTCCGCTCGCCGCAGCCCGCGAACGTGAGCGTGGCTACAACCAGAGTGAGCGTCTTGCCACGGCTCTCGCGACGTTCTGGCATGTTCCGGTGTGGAACCACGTGCTCGCGCGGTCTCGCGAAACCACGACGCAAACGCGGTTGACACCCGAAGACAGGCTCCGCAACGTTCGCGGCGCTTTTCGCCCGGCCCCTGAGGCGCGAGATTTATTGCGCGGGGCGCACGTCGTGCTGGTGGACGACGTGGTGACGACCGCCGCGACGCTCAACGAGTGCGCGTCCGCGCTACACGCCGGCGGCGCTCGCATACTCAGCTACGTGACATTCGGCCGCGCGCCGGCCCTCGGCGACCGCCGCTAACGAAAGGGAGAACGCAATGTCGATTCGTGTAGGGATCAACGGCTTCGGTCGCATCGGGCGACAGGTGGTGCGCGCCGCGAAGCAGCAGCACATCGCGGACGTCGACTTCGTCGCCGTGAATGACCTCACCGATACCAAGACACTCGCGCATCTGTTCAAGTACGATTCCGTCCATCGCACGTATCGCGGCAAGGTCGAGTCGAACGACGGCACCATCGTGATCGACGGCGACGATCTCAAGGTGTTCGCCGAGAAGGATCCGGCGAAGCTGCCATGGAAGGACCTCGGCGTGGACATCGTGCTCGAGTCCACCGGCCGGTTCACGGACGCCGAGAGCGCTCGCAAGCACATCACCGGCGGCGCGAAGAAAGTCATCATCTCGGCTCCGGCGAAGGGCGAAGACATCACCATCGTGCTCGGCGTGAACGAAGGGAAGTATGACGCCGCGAAGCACACGATCATCTCGAACGCATCGTGCACCACGAACTGCCTGGTGCCGATGGTGAAAGTGGTGCGCGACAATTTCGGTTTCGTGCGCGGCTCGATGGTCACGGTGCACAGCTACACGAACGACCAGAACGTGCTCGACCTGCCGCACAAGGATCTGCGTCGCGCGCGCGCCGCGGCGCTGTCAATCATTCCGACAACCACTGGCGCGGCGAAGGCGACGTCGCTCGTCATTCCGGAGCTCAAGGGGAAGATCGACGGCATCGCGCTGCGCGTTCCTACACCTGACGTCTCGTTCACGGATCTCGCGGTCGTCGTGGAGAAACCGGTAACGGTCCAGCAGCTCAACGATGCGTTCAAGGCCGCAGCCAACGGACCGATGAAGGGAATCCTCGCCTACACCGAGGAGGAGCTCGTCTCGAGCGACTTCATCGGTAACCCGAATTCGTGCATCCTCGACGCCAAGAGCACGAACGTGGTGGACGGCACGCTCGTGAAGGTCTCGGGATGGTACGACAACGAGTGGGGCTACGCCTCACGATGCGTGGATCTGCTGCGATTCGTGGGCGCACGCCTCGGTGACTAACGAGCAACGCATGGACAAGAAAACCGTTCGCGATCTCCGCGCAGAAGATCTGCGCGGAAAGCGCGCGCTCGTGCGCGTGGACTTCAACGTGCCGCTCATCGGCGGACACGTCAGCGACGACACGAGAATCCGCGCGGCGCTGCCGACGCTGGAGCTGCTGCGCGAGCGCGGAGCCCGCGTCATCCTGCTGTCGCACCTCGGCCGGCCCAAGGGAAAGCCGGAATCGAAGTATTCGCTCGGTCCCGTCGCCAAGCGGCTGCAGGAGCTCATGCCGGAGGCGCGCGTGGGTTTCGTGGAGAGCACCGACAGCGACGAAGCGCTGAAGTGGACCAACGACTCGCGCTGCGACGTCTGTCTGCTCGAGAACACGCGGTTCCTGGGCGGCGAGGAGACGAACGACGAGCGACTGTCGCGCGCACTCGCTGAACTGGGCGACCTGTACGTGAACGACGCGTTCGGCTCGGCGCATCGGGCGCACGCGTCCACTGAAGGCGTGGCGCGCTACCTCAAGCCGGCTGTGGCTGGCCTGCTGATGGAGAAGGAGCTCCAGTACCTCGGGTCCGCGTTAGGCCATCCCGGACGTCCGTTCGTGGCCGTGCTGGGCGGGGCGAAGATCTCGGGCAAGATCGACGTGATCGAGAGTCTCCTTCCGAAGGTCGATCAAATGATCATCGGAGGCGCCATGGCGTGTACGTTCTTCAAGGCGATGGGCCTCGAGACCGGCAAGTCGCTCGTCGAGGCGGATCGCGTCGAGATGGCCAAGAGGATCCTGAGCGAGAGCGGAAAGAAGCTCGTGCTTCCGACCGACGCTACGGTGTCTCCCTCGCTCGAAGCATCGGACAAGGCGCACGACGTGCCGCGCGATCGCATTCCCAGCGACGAGGCAATGTTCGACGTTGGCGCGGCGACCTCGAAGGAGTTCGCGTCGATCATCGCCAACGCAAAGACCGTGGTCTGGAACGGACCCATGGGCGTGTTCGAGACGAAGCCGTTCGATCGGGGCACGCGCGCAGTCGCGCAGGCGATGGCCAACGCTACGAAGCACGGCGCGACCACCGTGGTCGGCGGCGGTGACTCTGCCGCAGCGGTGGCGGAGATGGGACTGGAGGACGCGATGTCGCACGTCTCCACTGGTGGCGGCGCATCGCTGGAGTTCCTGGAAGGGAAGGTACTGCCGGGCGTGGCCGCGCTGGACGACAAGTAGACATGCGGACACCGATCTTCGCCGCCAACTGGAAGATGAATCACGGGCCCTCGCAGGCCCGTGCGTTCATGGCGGCGTTCTTGTCGGCGTACAGCCCGCGGAAGGACCGCAGTGTGGTGCTGTTTCCGCCGGCGATCTCCCTAACGACTGTGCGCGACGCCCTCGGCGGCCGCCATGACATCGTGCTCGGCGTCCAGAACATCTACAAAGAGGACAAGGGCGCGTTCACGGGAGAGACGTCGGCGCCGATGGCGGTGGACGCCGGCGCGAAGGTCGCGCTCGTTGGACATTCCGAGCGCCGACACGTGTTCGGCGAGACGGACGAGCAGTGCGCGAAGAAGTGCGCCGCCGCCTTTCGAGCCGGCCTCACGCCGATGCTCTGTGTTGGCGAAACGCTCGCGCAACGAGAGTCTGGTGACACGGAGAGTGTCGTGCTCCGCCAGCTCGCGGCGGTGGTCACGACGCTGGCCGCGGATCAGGTGGCGCGGCTGGTGATCGCGTATGAACCGGTGTGGGCAATCGGCACCGGCCGGAATGCAACGCCCGACGATGCCGCGCAGGTTCACGCTGCCATCAGGCGATGGTTCTCATCCCAGTCGGGAGCGGCCAACGACGTGCCCGTCCTCTACGGTGGGAGTGTGAACACGAAGAACGCCGCCTCGCTACTCGCCGCGCCAGGCGTGGACGGCCTGCTCGTTGGCGGAGCCAGCCTGGACGCCGAGGCGTGGACGGCCATCTGCCGGACGTGACCGGGCGTCGGCTAACTAGCTGCGCTTCGCGGCGCTAGCGCTTAGTTTTATCATGCTTCGCCCGGCTCGGTCGCCGGTCACACGTCTTCAACCGCTCGTGATCTCGAATGCTGTACACTTTCCTTCTCGTCCTCCTCGTCATCGACAGTCTGATTCTGGTCGCGGCCGTGCTCATGCAGGCTGGTCAGGGCGGAGGGATGGCGGCCACGTTTGGTGGCGTGAGCAGCTCCGCGAGCTCGCTCTTCGGGACGCGTCAGACCGGGAATCTCCTCACCAAGGCGAGCTGGTGGTGCGGCGGCATCTTCCTCGGACTGGCGTTCATGTTGTCGCTCGCGTCGACGCAGTCGCGCGTGCCGCGCTCGGTGCTCGATCAGTCGTTCCCGACCGCGCCGGCCACGGCGCCCGCTCCGACGACGACGAATCCCGCGGTTCCGCTGGAGGCTGCGCCAAGCACTGGTACCACTCCGTCGACGAAAGCTCCTGCGACAACTCCAGGCACCGGCACCAAGACGCCGGGAACGAAGACGCCCTGACGGGACTCCTTCATTGCCCGACGTGAATAGCTTTCCGGGGTTCCTCCTGCTCGAGGATGGAGCCCTTTTTCGTGGAACGCTGCACGCCGCAACGCCGATCACGGTGGCGGAAGTGGTGTTCACCACGAACATGAGCGGCTATCAGGAGACGTTCACCGATCCATCGTATCGCGGGCAGATCGTGGTGATGACGGCGCCGATGATCGGGAACTACGGCGTGAACGAGGCCGACCCCGAGTCGGGCAGGCCGCAGATCGCCGGCGTCGTGGTTCGCGAGCTCTCGAAGCACTACTCGAACTGGCGCGCCGAGGCGGACCTCGCCTCCTGGTTGGCCGGTGCGCAAGTACCTCTCATCGAGGGTGTTGACACTCGTCGTCTCACGCGGCACCTGAGAACCGTGGGCGTGATGCGCGGGGTCATTGCCCAAGGCACCGAGCCGTCGGCGGAAGTACGAGCTGCGCTCGAGGCCTGCCCGTCCATGGAGGGGCTGGATCTCGCGACGCGGGTGTCGACGCGCGAGCCATACACGTGGGGCAGCCCGACAGCTCGCAACCATATCGTTGCGTACGACTACGGGATCAAGCGCAACATCCTGCGGCTGTTTGCCGAGCACGACTGTCGCATCACGGTGCTTCCCTCTACAGCACCCGCGGAGCAGGCGGTCGAGCTCGAGCCGAACGGGGTCTTTCTCTCGAACGGGCCCGGCGATCCGGACGCCGTCTCCTACGCACCTGAAGCAGTGCGGAAGATCGCCGACCGAGGCGTGCCCATCTTTGGTATCTGCCTGGGCCACCAGATTTTAGGGCTCACGTTCGGCGCCCGAACCGTGAAGATGCCATATGGCCACCGCGGCGGGAATCACCCGGTACTGGCACTGGAGTCGGGTCGCGTCCTGATCACGTCGCAGAATCACGGGTTTGCCGTCGAGGGCGGCCGGAGTGGCATCCCGGGCGCGCCGGCCCTCGAGGTCACGCACGTGAACCTCAACGACAAGACCGTCGAGGGGCTCAGACACCGGGAGCTTCCCATCTTCGCGGTGCAGTACCATCCGGAGGCTGCGCCCGGTCCGCACGACGCCCGGCCGCTCTTCGATCAGTTCCTCAAGACGGTCCGGGCACACAGTGGGGCAAGTGAGCCAAGCTCTTGACACGTAAGAGTTAAGGGGACTATGTTGACCGGGCGCTCACGACTGGAGCGCTCCGAACCCCGAGGCCATTTCCCCATGACCAAAGCCGACCTGGTCGAGAGAGTCACCGCCCAGATTTCCAAGACCGCCGGGCCGATGATCTCTAAGAAGGACTGCGCTCGCGTCGTCGATTCGTTCCTCGACGCGATCAAGGAAGCTCTTCAGAGTCAGAAGAACATCGAAGTGCGCGGGTTCGGCACATTCAAGATTCGTCATCGCAAGACGCGCATGGCGCGCAACCCGCGGACGGGGTCGCCGGTTGAGGTATCGGCGAGACCAGTGCCGGTGTTCAAGCCCTCCAAGGAGTTGCGCGCAATGGTAGCAGGCGTCGCGCTCTCTGAGATCGATGACGACGTCGAGGAAACGACGACAGCGTAACGACTTTTCGAAGAGTTCGTAGTCGGCCCGACACTCGTTCAGAGGTCGGGCCTCTTCATTTCCGCTTTCGCGCGCCGAATGCACGGTGTACCATCCCTTTGATGACGGTAGACGTCCTGCTTTTCGCGTCCTATGCCGAGACCCTTGGCGGCCCAAAGGTCACGTTGGATCTCGCGGCCGGAGCCACCGTGCGCGATGTGCTGGCTGAGCTCCGACGATTTCCTGGCGCGGAGCGACTGCCGCCATCGCCCATGATCGCGGTGAACCACCGCTACGCTCGACACGATGACGCGATATCGCCCGGTGACGAGATCGCGGTGATTCCGCCGGTAGCGGGCGGCTGATGCGCACCGCCATCATCGACGACGCGATCGACACGAGCGCCATCCTCGCGGAGGTCGCGAGCGCGCGGAACGGCGCGAGCGTGCTGTTCGTGGGCACCGTGCGCGAGATGAACGATGGCCGCGACGTGAGCGGCATGGAGTACACGGCGTATCGCGAGATGGCGGAGCGCGAGCTTCGCGACGTGGCGTGCGAAGCCGTCACCAGGTTCGGCACCGACGATATCGTCGTGATCCATCGCGTCGGTGCACTCGAGATCGGCGAGGCGAGCGTGGCCATCGCCGCGGCACATCCGCATCGCGCATCCGCATTCGACGCTGCACGTTATGTCATCGAGGAGCTCAAGCAGCGCGTGCCCATCTGGAAGCGCGAGCACTACACGGATGGCACGCGCGAATGGGTGCACGCGGGATCCGCCG
>Ga0075424_100003311_pt1 | contig 15016 bp, 10 predicted proteins | sample SoiMethybrSBSTD3_FD_75301 | JGI IMG/M metagenome (GOLD analysis project Ga0075424, IMG submission 75301) | Bulk soil microbial communities from a Populus tree surrounding site in Tennessee, USA - Soil MetaG P. TD hybrid SBSTD3 | ecosystem: Environmental > Terrestrial > Soil > Tree plantation... | reverse complement strand
ACCCGCGGCTCGATGTCCCAGTCGGGGAACTTGTCGAACGCGTGCAGGTATGGCGCGAAGTACATGTCGCCGGAGGATATCCACGGACGGTACTGCTTGGGGTCCATGATCCAGCGCAGGAAGTCCTTGGCGGCCTGCGGTTCGGGTCCGTAGGCGAACACCCCGTGCGTCACCGGCACGAGCGCGTGGAAGCGACCGGCCGGGCCTTTGGGATTCAGCGCGTGGTCGATCACCTTGCCCATGTCCGGCAGGTCGCGCTTGGCCGACACCATGATGCTGTAGGCGTTGTTGGTGCACGAGATCTGACTCGTCAGGAACGCCTTGTTGTTGTGCGGGTCGAGCCAGCCGATGCAGTCCTCGATGCAGGCTTCCTTGTAGAGCCGCTTCACGTACTCGACGACCTTCACGGTCTCGCTGCTGTCGAGCGCGACCTTCTTGCCGGCCTTGTCCATGACGGTGACGCCGTGGGACCACAGCAGCGGGTAGAGCCAGGAGTAATTGTCGGCGAAGCCGTGGCCCATCGACATGCCGAACGGATGGCCCTTGGCCTTGAGCTTGATGCCCGCTTCCAGGAACTCGTCCCACGTATCGGGGAATTGCTTGATCCCGGCCTCGTCGAACCAGTCCTTGCGGTAGACCATCAGCTGCCCGATGTTCGCCTGAGGCACCGACTTCCACTTTCCGTTGTCCACGGACAAAAGCTTGATCTCGTCGTACCAGCCGCCTTGCTCCTTGCCCACCGCCTCGGCGATGTCGGAGACGTCCACCAGCGCGTCGCGATAGAGCCACTCTTGCTGCACCCAGGCCAGGTCGGCGCCGGACTTGTTCTCGACCATCGAAACGATCTGCGGTACGGCACTGCCGCCGGCGGCCTGGATCTGATAGTCGATCTTGATACCGGTCGCCTTCTGATAGGCCGGGATCAGGACTTTCTGGAAGTGGTCGTCGAAGTTCTTCACGTAGGAGCTTTCGCGCGCGAACACGATGGTCGTCGGCTTGGCCTCGACATGTCGGGAGATCCAGGGAGCCCCGATGACACCTGCGGCGCCAGCGGCTCCGGCGGCGAGCTTCAGGAACTCACGACGGCCGGTCTTGGACTTTGCGGGTTTCGCCATGCCTTTTCCCCTTATGTGTGAGGCCAGTTCGCATCACGCGGGCCCCGGAATGCTCTCTGGAGCCGCAACCGCCCGGCGCGGTCGGGCTACCGGCTGCTACAACTCTTGATCGTGCGCCCTGGATCGACGGATCGTCAAGTATCGCATGGTGAAACGGACTGGCGGGGACCGACGTTCCCTGGAACATCTGCCCAGGGCGCGAGCACTCTGCACGATGGTGGCGGCTGCGCCTGGCCCCTCCCGGCGACCACGTATAATCCCGCCGGGTGAACTCGACGGGTGACGACCGCGCCGCATCACGTCCGCGCCAGGCGCTGCGCTCGCTGGGGGTGATCGGCGCGATGGCGGTGATCTGGGAAGCCGCCAAGATCATGTTCGCGCTGCCCAGCTACCAGCTACCCCACCTGCACGAGATCGCGGCGGACTTTCTGCGCGAAGGCGCGGGCGGCGAACGCTGGTTCTGGATCATGGCCCAGAATGCGGCGTACACGGCTTTGGAAAGCCTCATCGGGTTCGCGCTGGGCGGAATCACCGGCCTCGTTCTCGCCGTCGCATTCGCGCACTCGCGATGGCTCGAACGCGGGCTCCTGCCCTACGTGGTCGCCTCGCAGACGGTTCCCATTCTCGCGATCGCGCCGATGATCGTGGTCTGGCTCGGGACGTCGTGGTTCTCGAAGGCGGTGATCGCGGCGTACCTGACCTTCTTTCCGGTCACCGTCAACATGTCGCGCGGGCTCCGGGCCGTCGATGCCGATGCCCTCGCCCTCATGCGCGCGCTGTCGGCGAGCTCCCGGCAGATCTTCTTCAAGCTCCGGTTCCCGGCCTCCCTGCCCTACCTGTTCACGGCGCTGCGCATCTCGGCCACCGCCAGTGTCATCGGCGCCATCGTGGGCGAGCTGCCGGTCGGTAGTCGCTACGGTATGGGGGTCGTGATCATCAACGCCGCCCAGTACTACAACTGGCGCCCGGCGAATCTGTGGGCCGCCATCCTGGTCTCCGCGGTGATCGGGATCCTCTTCTATCACGCCGTGGCCGCCGTCGAGCGGCGCGTTGTGAGCTGGTCGCGCACCGCGCCGGCGATCTAAGGTCGTTGGCCTCGCCGATCATCGCGCTCGACGGTGTCGCCAAGACGTTCGAGAGCCGCGCCGGCGCCACCGAGGCGCTCCGGGCGGTCTCGCTCGCCGTGGACGCCGGCGAGTTCGTCTCGATCATCGGCCCCTCGGGGTGCGGCAAGTCGTCGCTGCTGCGCATCGTCGGCGATCTCGTCGATCCCTCGGCCGGAACGGTGCGCGTGAACGGCAAGAGCGCGCGGCAAGCCCGTCTCGACCGCGACTACGGGATTGTCTTCCAGACGCCCGTGCTCTACGAGTGGCGCACGGTGCTGGAAAACGTACGGCTGCCGCTCGAGCTGGCGGGCCGGCCGAGCGGCGAGCGCGAGCAGCGGCCGCGCGCGCTGCTGCGCCTGGTGGGCCTCGAGGAGTTCGCCGGGCACTACCCCTGGCAGCTCTCGGGCGGCATGCAGCAGCGCGTGTCGATCGCCCGCGCGCTCGCCCTGAACCCGTCCATCCTGTTGATGGACGAGCCGTTCGGCGCGCTCGACGAGATGACCCGCGAGCGGCTCAACCAGGAGCTGTTGCAAGTCTGCGCCGAGACGGCCGCGACCGCGCTCTTCGTCACGCACAGCATTGCGGAGGCCGTCTTTCTGTCGACCCGAATCGTGGTGATGAGCCCGCGGCCGGGCTGCATCGAGCGCGTCGTGGCGGTCGATCTGCCGCGCCCGCGCGCCGCCAAGACCCGCGCGCTCCCGCGGTTCTTCGAGCTGGTGACCGAGGTCCGCCAAAGCCTGCGGGAAGATCCCGGGCTCGCCGGCGACCCGCCGCGGCCCGGCGGTCCGGGCCCGCGATGAGGCTCGTGCGCGAATACGCGCCGGCGGCGCTCGTGCTCGCCGCGGGCCTCCTCCTGTGGGAGGCGGTCGTCTACGTGTTCTCGATCGAGTTCTATCTGCTGCCCGCGCCCCACGTGATCGTGCAGAGTCTGCGCGAGACCTATCCTTTCCTCGTCGGGGCGGGGCTCTACACGTTCACCGAAGCCGTCCTCGGCTTCGCGCTCGGCTGTGGCGGAGGGATCCTCGCCGCCATGGCGGCGAGCACGTCACCGGGCTTCGCCGGCCTCGTGCTGCCGTACGCGGTGGCGTCGGCGTCGATCCCGATCATTGCCCTGGCCCCGCTGGCCATCGTGTGGTTCGGCGTCGAGCAAGGCTCGAAGATCGCGATCGTCGTGCTGATGACGTTCTTTCCGACGTTCATCAGCACGCTCCGTGGGCTCTCCAGCGTGACGCCTCAATCGCTCGAGCTGATGCGGAGCTATGCGGCCACCGAGCGCCAGATCTTCCTGAAGATTCGGCTCCCGCACAGCTTGCCGATGGTGTTCACGGCCCTGCGCGCCTGCGCGACGCTCGCCATGATTGGAGCGGTCGTCAGCGAGTTCTTCGGGGGGCCCGTGAAATCCCTCGGCGTCTACATCAAGAGCACGGCCAGCCTCTTTCAGACTCGGCAGGCCTGGTCGGCGATCCTGGTTGCGTGCGCCCTGGGACTGCTGTTCTACTTCGCAGTGGTGCTGCTCGAGCGCCTGACCATGCCGTGGCACTTCGAGCGACGTGAACGTTGAACCGAGGAGGACGCACTCCATGGTGAAGAGACTGCTCCTGGTGTCGATCGCGGCCGCGTTGCTCGCGGTCGCCATGCTGCCCGAGCACGGTCTGACCCAGGCCGGCGACAAGGTCACGCTCCAGCTCAAGTGGGTGACGCAGGCTCAGTTCGCGGGCTACTACGCCGCGAAGGCCAAAGGCCTCTACACCGCCGAAAAGCTCGACGTGACCGTCCGCCCGGGCGGGCCGGATATCGTGCCCGAGCAAGTGGTGGCCGGCGGCGGTGCGCAGTTCGGCATCGACTGGCTGCCGAGCCTCCTGTCCGCTCGTGACCAGGGTGCTCCCCTCGTGAACGTCGCCCAGGTGTTCGCGTACAGCGGCATGCGCGAGATCGCGTTCAAGTCCTCCGGCATCAAGGGCGCCGCCGACCTGAAAGGCCGGCGCGTGGCCGTCTGGTTCGGCGGCAACGAGTTCGAGCTGCTCGCCACGCTCGACAAGCACAAGATCGATCGGAACAAGGACGTGACCCTGATCCAGCAGCCGTTCGACATGAACCTGCTGCTCCAGAAGAAGGTCGACGCCGCGGCGGCGATGACCTACAACGAGTACAAGCAGGTCCTGGACGCCGGCGTGAAGGCCGACGACCTCGTGGTCATCGACTTCAACAAGGAAGGCACGGCGATGCTCGAGGACGGCGTCTTCGCCAAGGCCGACTGGATCGCGGACGCCAAGAACAAGGACGTCGCCGCTCGCTTCCTGCGCGCGTCACTCAAGGGCTGGGCGCTCTGCAAGGACAAGCCCGCCGACTGCGTGGAGATCGTGCTGAAGGAAAGCCCCGTGCTCGGGCGCGACCATCAGACCTGGATGATGGCCGAGATCAACAAGCTCGTCTGGGGGCCGCCGGCGCCCAAGAGCCCGCTCGGCAAGATGGACCCGGCGGCGTTCAAGCAGACGGCCGAGATCGCGTTGAAGTTCGGCGTGATCAAGAAACCCGCCGGTGACGGCGCCTACACGCATGAGATCTGGGAGCTGGCGCAGAAGAAGTAACCGACGGCCGCGGCGTTCGAGCGCGCGCGAGGCCGGAACCGGCTCGGGCCAGGTCGGGTGCCGCCGGGCAGCTCGCTCGACTGAGGTATGATCTCAGCGATGCACTGTGCGCGATGCGGGATCGAGAACCCGCCGGGCGCAAAGTTCTGTCGCGGATGCGGCGTACGCCTGGACGCGATCTGTCCTGCCTGTCGCCACCCGAATCTCCCCGGAAGTCGCTTCTGCAACGACTGTGGGCATCAGCTCGTCGCCGACGCGCCGTCGCCGTCGAGCGCGACCACCGCGCCGGCCTCCGCGACGCGCAGCGATCGTTCACAAGCCAGCTACACGCCCAAGCACCTCGCGGACAAGATCCTCAAGGCTCGGTCCGCCCTGGAGGGCGAGCGGCGACAGGTGACGGTCCTGTTCGCCGATCTCGCGGGATTCAGCGCGCTCGCTGAGCAGCGCGATCCCGAGGAGATCCACGCGATCGTCGAGCGCTGCTTCGAATCGATCGCGACCGAGGTGCACCGGTTCGAGGGCACGATCAACCAGTACACCGGCGACGGCGTGATGGCCTTGTTCGGCGCCCCCATCGCGCACGAGGACGCGCCTCGGCGCGCCGCGCACGCCGCCCTGGCGATCCAGCGCGCCGTCCGCGACCTGAGCGGCGAGCTGGCCCCGCAACTGCAGCGAAGCCTCGAGATGCGGATCGGCCTCAACACCGGGCCGGTCGTCGTGGGCAAGATCGGCGACGACCTCCGGATGGACTACACCGCGGTGGGCGACACGACCAACGTGGCCGCACGGCTGCAGCAGAGCGCGCGACCCGGCAGCGTGCTGGCCGGCGCGTCCACGCATCGGTTGATCGGCGGCTACTTCGAAACGCTCGATTTGGGCGAGCTGGCCGTGAAGGGCCATGCGCCGGTCCGTGCGTTCGAGGTCCTGCGCGCACGCGGCCGCAAGACACGGCTGGATGTGGCCGGCGAGCGCGGCCTCTCGCCGCTCGTGGGCCGCGACCGTGAGCTCGCCACGCTCATGGAAGTTTTCGCGCGGGTCCGGGAGGGCCGTGGCCAGGTCGTTTTCGTCGCGGGCGAGGCCGGCATCGGCAAGTCTCGGCTGCTACTCGAGTTCCAGCGCCGGCTGGCGGCCGCGGGCGAGCCGACGACGTGGCTCGAGGGGCGCTGCATCTCGTTCGGCCAGTCGAGTCCTCTCCTGCCGGTGGTCGACCAGCTTCGTGAGAATTTTCATATCGACGAGTTCGACGGCGAGCCCGAAATCATCGCGAAGATCGAGCACGGCATGCGGCGCCTGGGCAGCCTCGAGCCGCACGTGCCGTTCGTTCGGTATCTCCTCTCCGTGGATCCGGGCGATCCCGCCGTCGTCGCGATGGATGCCGCCCAGCGGCGCAAGCGCATCTTCGACGCCGTGCTGGCGATGTCCCTCCGCGGCGCCGCCCGGCGCCCGCTGGTCTTCGTCTTCGAGGATCTCCACTGGGTCGATACGAGCACCGAGGCGTATCTCGCAGCGCTCATCGACAGCGTGGCCGCGACGCGGATCCTGGTCGTCGCCACCTATCGTCTCGGCTACTCGCCTCCTTTCGGCGCGCGCAGCTTTCAAACGAACATGACGCTGAGTCCGCTGTCCGAAGCCGACGCGGTCGCGATGGCCGGCCGGATGCTCGGCGTCGAAGGATTTCCCGCCGACGTGACTCGCGCGCTCCTCGACAAGGCCGAGGGTGTTCCGCTGTTCATCGAAGAAGTGACCAAGACGTTGCTCGATCTCGGCATCCTCGAGTTCCAGAACGGGGGCTTTCGCGTCGTCAGGCCGATTCGGGGCGCCGCGGTACCCGACACCATCAACGACATCATCATGGCGCGCCTCGATCGCCTCGGCGAAGACGGCAAACGTACCGTGCAACTCGCCTCCGTGATCGGCCGTCAGTTCCTGCGCCGGTTGCTCGAGCGGATCGCGGGACTCACCGGCGAGCTGGAAGGATTCCTCCAGGAGCTGAAGGCGCTGGAGATCATCTACGAGCAGGGGCTCTTGCCGGAGCCCTCCTACATCTTCAAGCACGCCGTGATCCAGGACGTGGCCTACCAGAGCCTGCTCGTTCAGCGCCGGAAGGAGCTGCATCGAGCCGTCGGCCGGGCGATCGAAGAGCTCTATCCCGATCGCCTCGCCGACCACTACGAGGAACTCGCGCACCACTTCGTCGAAGGCGAACAGTGGGACGAGGCGTTTCGCTACAGCGTCCTCGCGGGCGACCGCGCGGCGCACACGTTCGCGAGCGCCGAGGCGCGCCGACACTATGCGCAGGCGCTCGAGATGGCCTCACGCGCGCGACCGGCGCCGAGCGACCGAGAGCTCGCGAGCGTTCATGAAAAGCTCGGCGGCGTGCTCTACATCCTCGCGGAGTTCGAGGCCGCGGTGGCGGAGTTCGAGCGGGCGCTCACGCTCATTCGGCCCATCGGCGATCGCAAGCAAGAAATGGCGACCCTGCTCGGGCTCGCCAACGTCTACAACTGGGGCCACAAGATCGGCGAGGTCCTCTCGACCGTGAACGCCGCCCTCGCGATCGCGACCGAGATCGGTGACACGGCGGGCCAGGCCGGCTGCCACGCGCTGCGCGGCGAGGCGACGGGCGGCGTGTACGGGGCGACCGTCGACGCGATGCGCGACTCCTCCGAAGCCGTGCGTCTGGCGCGCGAGGTCGGCGATCCCCGTCTGCTGGCGCAGTGCCTCACGTTCGCGGGTCGGCATCTCGAGTGGCACGGTGAATACGACGCGGCGGTCGCGCATCTGCGTGAAGGGCTCGAGCTCGCGCGCCATGAGCATTCCGGGTATCTGGTGGGCCTCTCGCTCTTTCACCTGGGCCACGCCGCTCTGGCCCGCGCCGATTACGAGGGCGCGCTCGGGCACTACCGGAGCCTGCTCGAATATGCCGAGGCCGCCGGCGACAAGTTGTACCTGGCGCGCCTGCCGAACCTGTTCGGCGGCGTCTCGCTCGAGGCCTTCGATCTCGACGAAGCCATCCGATTCAACAGCGAGGGCGACGAGACGAGCCGGCGAATCTGGCCGTGGCCGGAGCCACGCGGTCATTCGCTCTGGAAGCTCGGGCTGGCCCACCTGTACCGCGGCGATCACGCGCGCGCCGAGCGGGCCTTTCGCGAGGCGGAGTCGCTGCGCGACCTCGACAACTGGGGTCGCTGGACCTGGGAAGGGTCACTGTGGCGATCACGCGGCGAGCTGGCGCTCGCCGAGCAGCGGTACGACGATGCGTGGAGCTGGGCCGCGCGCTCGCTCGAGGCCGCGACCCAGTGCCGCCAGCGCAAGCACGCGACCCGCGCCGTGCGATTGCAGGGACAGATCCTGGCGGCGCAGGGGCGGCTGGAGGACGCCGCGCGAGTCTTGACGGCATCGCTGGATCAGACGCGCGGCCTCGGAACGGCGCGCGAATCCTGGCTCGGACAGGCCGCGCTCGGCCACGTGCTCACCCGTCTCGGCCGGGAGCGCGACGCTGAGGGACAGCTCACCGCGGCGGCGCGCACGATCGAGTCGATCGCCGCCAGGCTAGTCACCCCACAGATGCGCCAGCGTTTCCTCGCCGCCGAGCCGGTGGGCCTCGTGTTTCAGGCGCTCGGACGAAGCGCTCCGAAATCCGGGTAGCGCCGCCGAGCGCGATCGCGCCGCTCGGCTCCGCGGTCAACTATCGACGAAGTCGACGTCGGCGTGGTCGACGCCGGCGAGCGTGCGGTAGCCGGGGCCGCGATCGAAAAACGGCTGAGAGCCGCGTGAAGACCGGAGCCGCTCGCGTAGCGCCCGGGTTGCCTCGATGTCGACTCGTGCCGCACCGTCCAGTTGCGACGTGCGGCCCGTGTGCGACGCTCCGGCAGCGTCGACCAGGACCACGCCATACTCCTCGCGCGCGGCCCGAGCGCTGATCTTGCCCTCGAGCGTGTCCAGCGCGACCAGCTCCGGCTCGCGCTCGAGTGGATCGCCCCACCCGCCGCCCCCCGTGGTCTCGACGCGTACGAGCGTGCCGGCCGGGATCGGCTCGTCGTCGACGAGCCCCGGCAGCACGCGCTCGTTCGGACCGCCGGGATCGACCGTGACGCGGAACGGCGCGCCCGCCTTGCCGCCGCGCAGGCCCCAGCACGAGAGGATCGCGCGGTCGGCGACGCAGAGAAACGCGCTGTCGCAGAGCGCGCGGAACTCCTTGAGGTAGCCGAGCCCGCCGCGCCGGATGCCGGCGCCGCCCGAATCGGTCGCGAGCGCGAGCCGTTCGATCACGAGCGGAAACCGCGTCTCGGTGAACTCGACGGGCAGGTTCTTGCTGTCGGGGACGACGTGGATCGTGTCGGAGCCGTCGGCGTAGTAACGCCCGCCCGAGCCGCCGCCGAGCACCTCGCGCATGAGATAGAACTGTCCGTCGGCGTCGACCCCATGGAAGCCGGTGTAGCGGATCGTCTCCTGGTCCGCGGGCATGCGCCCGCCGACTGCCTTCGCGAGGACACCGGCGAGGATCCCCAGCTGGCGGAGGATGACGAACGTCCGCGCGTTGGTCGGCGCCGGGAACACGGGCGTGAGCAAGGTGCCCGGCGGTGGAAACCGCAGCTCGATCAGCGGGACGACGCCCTCGTTGACGTCGAGCTCGGCCATGCGCTCGGGCGTGTCGGCCAGATTCCTCAGAATAGGCGCCAGCCACTTCTTGAGGAACACGCCGTCGGCGTAGTCGCCGGCGTGATTGATCGGACCCTTCGCCTGCGGGCTCGTGCCGGCGAAGTCGATGATCAAGCGGTCGTCGCGCTTGGTGAGCGTCATGCGCTGCGTGTGCAGGCGTGGCGGATCGACCCCGTCGTGCTCGGCGTAGTCTTCCCACACGTACGTTCCGTCGGGAATCTTGGTCAGGAGCTCGCGCCGGAACGTCTCGGTGGTCCGCTCGAGGATCGCGTCGAAGCACGCCTCGATCTGCTCCCGGCCGTAACGGCGGAAGAGATCGCCGAGCCGCTCGGCCCCCATGCGGCACGCCGCGACTTCGCTGTCGAGATCGCCGCGCAGGCTGTCGGGCAGCCGCGAGTTCCGCACCATGACCTTGATGAGGTCGTCGTTCGGCACGCCGGCCTGATAGAGCCGCACCGGCGGGACGATGAGCCCCTCCTGGTAGGCGCTGGTCGCGTGCGAAGGCATCGAGCCCGGGACGGCGCCTCCGATGTCGTCGTGATGGCCGAACGCCTGGACGAACGCGACCACGATACCGTCGGCGAACACCGGCACCGTCACGCACAGATCGGGCAGATGCCCGATCCCGCCCTCGGACCCGTAGACGTCGTTGTGGAAGAAGACGTCGCCGGGCCGCATCGTCTCGAGCGGGAAATCGCGCACGATCGGCTGGACGAGCGCGGAGTACGAGCGGCCGGTGAGCTTGCGGCACCGCCGGTCGTGGATGCCGGCTCGAAAGTCGCGCGCCTCGCGGATCATCGGCGAGCGCGACGTGCGCTCGATCGCGGCCTCGACCTCGGCCTCGACCGACGCGAGCGTGCCCTCGACGATCTGGATGACGATCGGGTCGATCACTTTACGCCCCTCCCCGCGTGAGCGTCAGGTTGCCGAAGCGATCGGCCACGATGCGCTGGCCGGGATAGACGACCGTCGTCGCACCGTACTCCTCGACGATCACCGGGCCGTCCAGCGTGTCACCGGGCGCCAGGCGCGTTCGCTCGTACACTGCGCACTCGACGGGCTTCTCCGCGAAGACCACCGTCCGCTTGCCGGTGAGCGCGCGGGCCGGCTGCCCGTCGCCCGGCGGGAGCTCGCGCAGCCTGGGCCGCGCGATCGGCCCGATGCCGGTAACTCGCAGGTTTACCCACTCTATCGTCTGGCGACCGGTCGTTCCGCGATCCGTTGCGCGCCGGTAGCTGTAGCCGTATCGGTGCTCGTGGGCTTCGTGGAATCGCTCCGCGGCCACGGATGCGCTCCGCTCGTCGATCACACCCGGTGGCAGCTCCACCGCAACCTCCCAGGCCTGTCCGAAATACCGGAGATCGGCGCTGCGCTCGACGCGCATCTGGTGCTCGGCAAGGCCCTCGGCGGCGAGTGCAGCCCGGGCCAGTGCTTCGAGTCGCGCGAGGTGGGCGTTCACCATCGCGTAGTCGAGACGATCGTGGCGCTGGACGAACGTCTGCACGTAGTCGTTCTTGAGGTCCACCGTGAGCAGGCCGAAGGCCGAGACGTTACCCGGCGAGAGCGGGATCAGTGCGGCCCGCAGGTGCAGGAGATCGACCAGTCGTCCCGCCAGCAAGGGACCGGAGCCGCCGAAGGCCACGAGCGTGTAGTCGCGCGGATCGTGCCCGCGCTTGACCGATACCTGCTGGATCGCGTTGGCCTGGTTCCAGGCGGCGATCTCGAGAACGCCCTCAGCTGCGCGCACCGGCTCGAGGCCCAGCTGCGCGGCGAGCGTCGCGATCCCCTTCTGCGCCCGCCCGGCCTCGAGCTGGATTTCTCCGCCGAGCAGGCGCGGCGGGATGCGGCCGAGCAGCAGGTGCGCGTCGGTCACGGTGGGCTCGGTGCCGCCGCGCCCGTAACAGAGTGGGCCCGGATCGGCCCCGGCGCTGCGTGGCCCGACCTTGAGCCCGCCGTCGGGCGCGATCCACGCGATGCTTCCGCCGCCGGCGCCGACCGTGACGATATCGATCATTGGCACCTTGACCGGGAATCGCCCCACCGCGCCGTCGGTGGTGAGGCCCGGCACCCCGTGCTCGACGAGACAGACGTCGGTGCTGGTCCCGCCGGCATCCGCCGTGAGCACGCGATCGAAGCCGGCGGCCCTGGCGAGCAAGCTCGCGCCGAGCGCGCCCGCCGCGGGGCCGCTCAGGATCGTCGTGATCGGCTGGGCTGCGACTTCACGCGCCGAAATCACCCCGCCGTTCGACTTCATCACGTAAAACGGCACGCCCTTCGCGAGCTCGGTATCCAGGCGCGCCTGGATGGCCCCGACGTAGTCGGACACGCGCGACTTCACGAACGCATCCACGAGCGTCGTCACGGTGCGCTCGTACTCCCGGTACTCCGGCAGCACCTCGGAGGAGATCGACACGTGCGCGCCCGGATGCTCTCGCGCGAGGACGGCGCGCATTCGCTGCTCGTGCTCGGGGTTGGCGTAGGCGTGGATGAAGCTCACGCCGATGGAGTCGATGCCGCCCTCTTTGAACCAGCGAGCGGCCTCCGCGGCCGCCGCCTCGTCGAAAGCACGCAGCACGTCGCCGCGGAAATTGAGCCGTTCGGGCACTTCGCGCACGAGGTGCAGCGGAACGATGCGGTCGGGCTTGACCCAGAAGTAGGAGTTGCCGTAGCCGCGCGGCACAGCCTGGCGCGCGATCTCCAGGACGTGACGGAAACCCTGCGTGGTGACGAGGCCCAGCCCCGGGAAGCGCTCCTGGAGGAGCGCGTTGGTCGCCACGGTCGTGCCGTGGGATACGGAGGCAACGGCCGGAGTCGCCCCGGTGTGGCCGACGAGGCGCAGGATCTTGTTGATCCCGTCGAGCACGCCGACCGACGGGTCGTGGGGCGTCGAGGGTGTCTTGGTCGTGAAGATCTCGCCCGTCGCCTCGTCAACGGCGACGACGTCGGTGAACGTGCCGCCGGTGTCGATGCCGATCCGGAGGAGGCGACTCACAGCTGGCTCGGTTCCTTTAGTCGAGATACGCGGCCGTAGAGCCCCCCGGGGCTGGCAGGATCCACGGCGAGCAGGTCCCCGGGGCTCATGCGCCGTCTCCGGCCTCAAAGAGGCGCTCGACAGGCTCCCACCCGAGGATTGTGTCGCGCACCATGAGCCAAACTCGACCCGGCTCAGCCCGGAACGGTAAGGGTGGGCGGACTCCACGTCAACCCGAAACTCCTCGGCCGCCCCATTTCGGTCGCCGAGATTCGTGGTAAGCAACGCGATTCCTTTGATCGCGGTGCGGCAGGCCCTCACCGCGTGCCGCCCCTTGGTTTGTGCGGGGATATCCGGCAGCCACCCCGCTTGCCCTCGGCAGTCTTTCCGCCCCCCAATTGCCGCATATAGGGGAAACCACTGGTAGACAACTCCTTGCTCTGCGCTAGCCTATAGATGTGCTCAGGTAGGGAGCGCGCAGTCCACCACTTGGCAATAGCCGGCTTGGGAGATCCGTCATGCTGAGAGATATGGTGGGTGAGGCCCGCTGCCGGTTGTTTGACTGGCGTCACAGAGTTCGTACGTGTGGCATCGTCGGCCTCAACGCGCTGACGATCAAAGGCGACAATGCCCGCCATGGAGTTTTCTACCAACCGAGCCACCCCAAGTTCCTCTTCGAGATCCTGGGGGCGCTTGACATCGACTACGAGCGCTATAGCTTCGTCGATCTTGGCTCGGGCAAGGGGCGCGCCTTGCTCGTGGCGTCGGAATTCCCCTTCCTAGAGGTGCTGGGCGTGGAGTTCGCGCGGGAACTTCACGAGGCCGCCTGCGACAATATTCGGCGATACCGAAGCGCTTCTCAGAGATCGAGAAACGTCCACAGTATCCACGGTGACGCGATCGACTTCGAGTTTCCTACTCGCCCTCTGGTCCTTTTCCTGTCCAACCCGTTTGGTCCCGGCGTACTGAAGCCGGTCCTCCGGCGTCTTCGCGCGTCGCTCGCGTCTCACCCCCGCGACGCGATCATTCTGTATGCGGCGCCATTTCACAGCGATCTCGTCGAGCAAGAAACGAGGCTGACGTGCGTGGAGCAGTCTGTCTACCACAATACCTATCGCACGATCTAGCGCGCGCGGCCCACCGGGTAGTGATCGGTCACCTTGGTGCGGGGGCACCGGCCGAGCCCGATAGGGGTTTACCTGATTGCCAATGCCGTCACGGCGACGGATAAGGAGGGTGGAAGCAGGTGGGCTCGGGCACGTGAGTCATCCGCTCTTCGACGTCGTGATCGTGGGCGCTGGTCTGGCAGGCGCTGCGACCGCGGCTGTGCTCGGCCGACAAGGCCGGCGCGTAGCGCTCGTGGACCCCCGCCCTGTTTCTCCTCCCGCGTTCAAGGCCGAAAAGATCGAGCCCGATCAGGCGGACCTGCTTCGCCGGTTGGGCCTCATGGAGGAGGTGCGGCGGCGCGCCGCGCCGATACGAGTCATCCAGGTGGCCCATCGGGGTCGCGTACTGCGGTCCATCTCGATGGAGCAGTACGGGATCCTCTATCCGCACTTGGTTAACGCAGTCCGCGAACAGATCCCTGCTTCGGTCGTGCAGCGATCGGCCCGCGTGACGGCTGTGCAGCCCACAGGCGACACCCGGACCGTGCACCTAGACGTAGGCGACTTCATTACGGCGCGGCTTGTGGTGGTGGCCTGCGGTACCGGAAGCCGTCTGTACGAGACTCTCGGGGTCCGCCACCGTACGGTACGCGCGGCCCATTCGCTCTGCAGCGGCTTCGACATCGCACGGACCGACAGCCGGCCGTTCGCGTTCGATGCGCTCACGTGCTACCCCCACACAATACGAGACCGCATCGACTACGTGAGCCTGTTCGCGATCCCGGGGCGGATGCGGGTGAACCTCTTTGCGTACCTCGAAGCCACGGATCCGTGGGCTCTGGCGCTACGTCAGGAGCCACGACTCGCGATGGAGCACGCGTTCCCCGAACTGCCGCGCCTGCTCGGGGACTACCGGGTGACGACCAAGATCGAGAACCGGGTGATCGATCTGTATGTGGCCGACGCGCAACCCCTTGACGGCGTCGTCATGATCGGAGACGCCTTGCAGAGCGTGTGCCCTGCGACCGGCACGGGGTTGAGCAAAGTGCTCACCGACGTGGTGTTGCTGTGTGAGGAGTACGTGCCGACTTGGCTGCGATTCACCGATCTCCCGGCATCAATGATCGCGCAGTTCTACCGCGATCCTCGCAAGCGGGCATGTGACAGGAATTCGCTCAGGGCCGCCCAGTATCGGCGACGGCTGGCAACCGATCGTTCTCCCTTGGAATGGCTCCACCGGCGTACGACCTATGCGGAGATCGCCCTGCGAGGGCTGTGCGCCCGCCTGCTGGGCTATGAGGCAACGGCCCCGGTTGCCCTCGACAGGACTATGTAGGGCCGCGCGGCGCCAACCGGCGGCTCCACCTGCTCTGCGAAGTGTGCGGACGGGGAGCTGCTAACTTGCGGGCGGTAGCCGACCTTTACGGCGGGCGACAGGTTTGCTTCGACCCTGAAGCGGGCGTCGAGC
>Ga0075424_100003309_pt1 | contig 15019 bp, 13 predicted proteins | sample SoiMethybrSBSTD3_FD_75301 | JGI IMG/M metagenome (GOLD analysis project Ga0075424, IMG submission 75301) | Bulk soil microbial communities from a Populus tree surrounding site in Tennessee, USA - Soil MetaG P. TD hybrid SBSTD3 | ecosystem: Environmental > Terrestrial > Soil > Tree plantation... | reverse complement strand
CGGCATCAGCTTGCCAAGTGAGCCTAGAAAATAAACCTGTGGAGGAACCAACTACGCTTACACGTGTCCGAGCCGCCTCGAAGCCGCAGATTTTAGAAAACTGCCGACTGGAAGCGGATACGGTGTCTACTCTTTCTTGCTTCTCTTCTCTTAGAATCAATAATTAGACTCCCTACCACTATTGGGGTTATAACTATTGGTGTTTGATGGTTACGGTGGTTCCACTAGAATAGCGGTGATTATAGGTGACTTACGGAGTCGCCACTCCACCTTAATCAACCCCAACCTCTCCAGCATTCTCAGTGCGTCGCATTTCGCGTCGGGTGAGACCCCGTCCAGTTCAAGCATGCCGTTCGCCAGCTTGACGGCTTTATCGGCGCCCTTCCTGTTTTTCCAAGCTTCGTATCGGATATGTAAGGCCACTCCGAAAACGGCCTTGCCGCCAGATTCGTCCCGCAATATGGCTTCGCTCCAAGACCACGGCATAAAGACGCCGTGCTGTCGGCGCTTGTCCTCCTTCCGTGAGGACAGCCGGGTAAATCCAGGCGGCTCGCCTTTCTTCTTAGTCACCGTTCTTCCTTTCTGCACTGTTGAGTAGTTTCAGGACCTTCTCCCACATCAGCGCGCCCCGCGGATCCATGTAGCGTTCAGGCGCGCGCACGATCTTCACATCGGTTGCCAGCTCAAACCCGTTCAGCACCGTCCTGGAGGCCTCCGCCATGGCTTCGCGCATGCGTTCGACCTCCGCATCCAAGTCCCGCTCATGCGCGCAGATCAGGACGGCATCGTGGACAGGTGCACAGACTTCGACTCCGCGTTCGGTGGCCAGGCAACAGGCCAGCCGCAACATCTCGGCGCCGTTCGCCTGCATCGGGAAGTTTCGCAGGGAACGCGGGTTGGATTGATCGCCGACATGAATGAACCACCCGAACACCGAATGCAGTCGACTGCGCAGCATGGCGTAATCGACAACCGCATCCGACCAGCGCCAAAACGTGCCGTAGGTTTCCTTGTGGGCACGCAGGAGATCGCGGGCGATTATGGTTGGCTGGCCGATACGCAGTGCTAAGGATTCCGCTTCCATGCCGTACTGCGTCGCCAGCACGCACTGCTTGAACAGTTCACGCGGACCCGGGTGCGACGCTTTCGTGGCGTCTTGTGGGACAGCGTTGGCTTGCTTGGCGAACGTCAGATAAGGGTCGCCTGAGGCGTAGGCGGCCTGCATGGCGGCGTCGTCAGACAGCGCGGCTGCGATCCCGAACTCCTGTTGCGACCAATCACAGTAGGCGACGGCATGATCAGGCGCCGGCTGGATCAATCCGCGGATCCAAGTGGAGGGGCCAAAGATAAACCGGCTGTTGCTTGGCTGATTCCGTCCCGTGCGTGAACTGAACGGTGACAACAAAGTGCGGTTGCGGCCGTCACTGCCGACGCGAAGATCGTTCAAGCGAAGGTCGCTAAGTGCATTCCGCAGTTCACGCAACGGCGATACCGCAGGGTATGCGCGTGCTTGCTGCCGAAATGTGCGGTCTTCCAGGTCAAGCTTACCGCTTGCCAGTATCGGCCAGGGAATGTTGTTTCCGGCTAACCAAGCCGCGAAGCGATCCTGTTTGAAGGTGCGGCCGTCAAAGACGTGATAGTCTTCGTCAATGTCGGCGATCAGCGCATCTTGAAGATCCGTCCAGTGGTCCCGCAGTTGCTGCAACGTCGACATGTCGATCGGCACGCCGGCATGTTCCATCGCCGACACTGCGGCCATATAGCGACCGCGGAGAAGCGCACGCGGCAAGTCTATCCCGCGCCACATAACCGCAAGCAATTTCGCCGACGCCACAACGTCGGCTTCGCAGTAGTCGAGGACTTCTTTTGCTGTGAACTGGCCGCGCCAGGTGCCAGTACCGATCGCTTGTTGAAGTTCGGACTTTGCGGTGACGGCGAGGTGATCGAGTCCGAAATAGGACAGCGCACCGAGGAGTGACTTGCCGGCCTGCAAATAGTGGCCGTTCGTCCTGCACCGAAATTCCACGTAGAGGTCGAGGATACGTTCCGGTATAGGCCAACCGAGTGCGCGGTGGCATCCGAGTTCGGCGCTGGCGAAATACGCGACAAACAAAACGCCAGCGTCGGTTCTATAGGGGGGTTGAGACCCGAACTCCTCACGGAGCAGCCGAAACTTGCGGCCGCTCTTGAGTTCATGTGCGACCAGGCACACTGGCACTGGCCGTTCGCCGTGGCCGACTTCAAACTCGAAATCGGCCACGACCAGTTCATCCCATCCCATCGCTAGGCCAGGCCGCGCAACCGCTTAACGACCGGATGCGTCGGACTGTCAATCAACCTGTCACGGAAGCCGATTTTCAGCAGCTGCTGAAACGGGACGTCTTCCGGCCAGTTCGGTTCCGTGGTGAAAGCCTCGGCGACCGTCACATCATACGCGCCAAGGCTCATGTTCGCCTTCACCCGCGTCCACTTGTTGACCGCGGTGGCGGCGGCCTCACGTGCACTTCTGTGCCACTCCATCTGTTTCCCGTCCGGCATCGGCAACCGCACCGGCCACAGAAACACAACGCCCTGCCGGTTGATTGCCGTGTACAGCGTGTAGGGAGCCGCCTCGTCACCCAACTCCTGCACCATGTTGCCCATAACGGCATAAATCTCGCGGTCGTCCTTCAACTCCAACAGCGAAATGTCGAGGCGGTAGTCTTCGCCCGGGTGAACCCGAATGAAGTCTTGCTTGGAAGGTTTTCGAACGGGGACCGTCGTCAACAAGCGTTTGACTCCGGCCGTCTCAGCGAATGACTGATTCAACCGGAGATTGTCCAGGTTAAACGGGTCCAGGCCTTCCGACGAGACACCCGTCATTGTTGTGATTGTGTCGTTCACAGCGGCAACTCCAACTGGTTGGAGTCCGACTGCCCGCGGTCAGCCGTCGCCTTGGGGGCCACAGCGAGGCGCTCGTCGCGCTCCGCGATTTTCAGAGAGAGATAGCTGTCGATTTCGCTTTCAACCCAAGCGTGACGGCCCGGGCTTACGGTAACGCGAGCCGGGAATTGTCCCCGGCGCTCCAATCGCCAAAGCTGTGTTTTGCCGAGGCTGATGCCTTTAGCTTTTAGGCTCTCGTAAGTGATAAGCCGCTGTTGTGCGGACATGGCGTAATTCTTTCCGTTTGCGGGTCCGCCATGCACATCAATGGCTAAAGGCGAAGCCCAGCAGGGTTGCTGAAAAGCTTCGGCCATCGAAAACTGCTAGAGAGATCGTTGCTGGTTTTGGATGCGCCAAAGCGATTGTGTTTGGAGCATCTCGCTCCCTCGCCAGTCGTCGGAGCAAACGCCCTCGACGTTTTGGAGCATCCCGCTCCTCGGGCATTGAGCATCTCGCTCGGCAGCCCTTCCAGAAGACCATCGCCGATTCGCCTGCGGGTTTTGATGCCGAAACGATGACTTGCGGGCCTCACGCCCAGATCGTTTCGGGACTCACTCCCGTCAGGCGGCCATCGCGGCCACCGCCGATTCGCATCCCGCGAACCGACAACGCAGCCAACATACGCGACGCACTTTAGGCGTCAAGCGGTTGCGTGCAATGGAATGATGTTACCAACAGGTGGCGCGACGATCGCCTTTAACTGCGTGTGCCAGAGCGTTAACGCCTCGGCCTTCTCAGTGAAATAATCGTGATGATCGTACACTCGCGCGATGCCGGGCCGGACGTGCGCCAGTACGGCTTCGCGCACTTCCTCCGCGATCCGCAAACGCGATAGCCGAGAGCGCACCGAGCGCCGGATGTCGTGGATCACGAAATGCGGCAGCTCAATCGACCTCGGATCGTCACCGCGCGCGCGAGCCATGGCTCGCAAGCTGCGCAACATTTTGCGGTCGAGACGATCCTTGACCTTGGCGTTCAGCCAGAAGGGCGACTTTCCACCTGTGGTTGAAAACAAGAATTTCCCGCCGTTAAAACGCGGCAGCGATTCCACGACGGCGAGGATATCCGGCACCAGCGGAACGGCATGGGCGAGCCCGGATTTCATCCGGCCCGGTGGAATGATCCAGATTCCCTCCCGGAAATTGAACTCGTCCCACGCGGCGTCGACCACTTCACTCGACCTCAACCCGGTCAAGAGCAACAGCCTGATCGCCGGGCCAGCAGGATAGGGCGTGCGGGCCGCAGCGCGCCACAGCGCGAGCAGCTCGTCATCACTGAGGGTCCGCCAGCGCGGGCGCAGGGTGTCGCCTAATAGACGCTTGGCCTTCAAACCAGCCGCTGGTGAGATCGTAAGACCATAGACGCGTTGGTCCACCGCCCACTGAAAGAGCCTCTTGGTCAACATCAGCAAGGCGATCGCAACGGCGGGGCCGCCGGAGCCTTTGGTCATGGCGACGCCTTTCCTCTTGCGCGCCTTTTGCTTGATCAGACCAACGATTTGCAGATCAGTGATTTCAGTGATCGGAAGCTCGCCCCAGGCCGGAAGCAAATCGCGATGGAAATATCGCTCGGTCTCTCGTCCGCGACGTTCGGTCGGCAGCTTGTCCCGGATAAAGTCATCGACCACAGCGGCGAAGGTGGTTCGGTGTCTGATGATCGCTGCCTCGCGCTCGCGCCGCTCCTGGTCGGCGGGATCGATCCCCCGGGCTATCAAGTCCCGCCAGCGCCGCGCCCGCTCACGCGCCTCCGCAAGGCTGATGGCGCCGACCTCGGCGATTGCGCGGCGGGCAGCGCTTGCGCCACCGAGGAAGTATGCGCGCAAGATGAACGTTTTCGACTTGTCGCTGACCCTGACACCAAAGCCCGGCACTACTGCGTCCATCACTTGGTAGCGTTGTCCGGCCTTGGCCAGCTTGAGGCCGGCCACCTTGGTGGGCGTCAGGTGGATGCGGTGATCGGTCTTTGGCATGTCTGGGCCACTTCTGGGCCACTTGAGCGTGAAATGCTATGTGGCCCAATGCAACGGAAATGATAGGCCACGCTGCGAACAAGGCAAGATCCGAATTTCGGATTTAACAAGAATCTCAGCGAGTTATACAACCAAGGTCAAAATAGCCAAGTTTCAGAAAACAAGAAATGAAATCCTATGAAATGGAACCCCAACTCCTAAAACAGGAATTGCGCGGGATTGTCCTTTGCGCGCGAGATCAGGAACAGTTTCGCGCCCGGCTCGCGCTGCGCCTCCGGCAAGAAGCGCGACAGGATATCGGCGACCTTGTCGGCTTGCCCGTCCTTTGCCTCCCACCGGGCGACCACCAGCAGCCCGCCGCCGCTGACGGCTTCATTCACGGTTGTCTTGTCCATCGCATATTGACCCATTGTTATCGCTCCGTACTCGAGGGTGTTTCGCGGGACCTCGCTCCAGGGCTGATCCTCGCGGGTATGGTTCGATGCAAGACGAATAATGGACGAGGATGTTTCGATAATGATCGAAGCGTGCAAGAAATGCTGCGCCGGCAGCGCGGCGTTCGCGGCGGTTCCACCCTTGTGTCCGACCTCCATGTCTTTAGAAGGGACTGTGCGCGGGGCTGCGATGGTTGCGATAGAGGCGGTGTTCTCCACTTGCGGCGAAGGACGAGGCGGTTCTTGTGGATATCTTGAAGGTGCGTGACGCAAAGGACGTTGAGCAGGTGGTGCGCTCGGCGATCGCAAGCGAGCAGCCGCTGGACATCATCGGCCATGGTTCCAAGCGGCTCATCGGCCAGGTGATGTCGACCAATGCCGTGGTCGATCTGTCGGCCCTGAATGCGGTAGCGTCCTATGAGCCGAATGAGTTGATCATCACGCTTCAGGCCGGGGCGCCGCTGTCGGATGTGATGTCCCTGATCGATTCAAAGAATCAGCAATTCGCCTTCGAGCCGATCAATACCGCTTTCTTATTGGGCACGCGTGGACCCGGCACGATTGGCGGCATGATCGGCGCAGGCTTTGCAGGTCCGCGCCGGGTCAAGGCGGGCGGGGTTCGTGACCATCTGCTTGGCGCGCATGCCGTGTCTGGCTTCGGCGACAGCTTCAAAACCGGGGGCAAGGTCGTGAAAAACGTCACCGGCTACGACCTCTGCAAGCTCCTGGCCGGTTCGTGGGGAACGCTTGCCGTCATGACCGAAGTGACATTGAAGGTGATGCCCAAAGCGGAGAGCGAGCGCACGCTGGTGCTGCGCGGCCTTGACGATCTCGCCGCCAACCAGGCGATGACCGCTGCGTTGGGCTCGCCGTTCGACTTGTCCGCCGCCGCGCATGTGCCGCGTTCACCGCTACGGACCGAGTCAGGAGGGCTCAAGGCGGTCGGCTCGCCGCAGGAAGCGGTCACGCTTCTGCGGCTTGAGGGAATTGAGGCTTCGGCCGCCCACCGCGCCTCCGCGCTCGCGGGGATCATCGAACGTTTCGGGACCACCGAGGTTCTTCAGGATGCGGTTTCGGCGGAAGTGTGGAGTTCGATCCGCGATGTTCGGCCGTTCGCGGCCGACGGCCCGCTCGGAGCATGGCCGGTTTGGCGAATCGTCTGCCCACCGGCTTCCGGCGGTTCCCTGGGCGAACGGCTCGCGCGGGAGAGCGGGGGCGAGGTGATCTATGATTGGGGCGGGGGCCTGATCTGGGCCGCACTGCCTCCCAAAGCCGATGCGCAGGCTGGACTCGTACGCAGGCATGCCGCCGCCGTCGGCGGCCATGCTACGCTGGTGCGAGCGGCTGAGGAGGTGCGACGCCACGTCGACGTGTTTCACCCGCTTGCCGACGGACTCGCCGCCCTCAGCGAAAGGGTCCGCGCCAGTTTTGACCCCAAGAGCGTCCTCAACCGCGGCCGGGTGACGCGCGGAGTCCGGGCATGAAGACCGAGTTCAGCCTCGCCCAGCTCGCCGATCCTGATATCGCGGAAGCCGACAAGATTCTGCGAGCCTGCGTGCATTGCGGGTTCTGCACCGCGACCTGTCCAACCTATGTGCTGCTCGGCGACGAGCTCGATAGCCCGCGGGGCCGGATCTATCTGATCAAGGAGATGTTGGAAAAAGGCAGGCCCCCGACTAAGCCTGTGGTCAAGCACATCGACCGCTGCCTGTCCTGTCTCGCTTGCATGACGACCTGCCCATCGGGCGTGAACTACATGCATCTGGTCGATCAGGCGCGGGTCAGGATCGAGCGCAATTTCAAGCGGCCGCTGACCGAGCAGATCATGCGCATGGCGCTTGGGCGCGTCCTTCCCGAGCCCAAACTGTTCCGCGCCGCGATGGTGCTCGCAAGGCTGGTCCAGCCCCTTGCGGCCCTGTTTCCGGCAACCAAGAATCCCCCCGCCGAGCCTACGCTGTTTCGACGCCTCAGCGCGATGCTGGCCCTGGCTCCCGGCGGGCTGCCAGAACCCGGACCGGGCCCCGGCCGCGTGTTTGCGGCCTCAGGCACCCGACGCGGACGCGTGGCCCTGCTGCAGGGCTGTGCGCAGCAAGTGCTGGCGCCCCGAATCAATCAAGCTGCAATCGATCTTCTCACCCGTCACGGCATTGAGGTCGTTCTGGTCAAGGACGAGAAATGCTGCGGCGCGCTCTCGCATCATCTCGGCCACGACGATAAGGCTCTCGAGCATGCGCGCGCCAATATTGCGGCATGGGCCAGAGAGGCCGAGCAGGGCGGGCTTGACGCCATCCTGGTGACGACGTCGGGTTGCGGAACGGTGATCAAGGATTACGGCTATCTGCTGCGCGAGGACCGCGATTTTGCAGCCCCCGCCGCCAGGATTTCTGCGTTGGCCAAGGATATCACCGAGTATCTCGAGGGCATCAAACTGAAGCTTGCACCCGGCAAATTTGGTGACGTCGTCGTGGCTTATCACTCCGCGTGTTCGCTACAACATGGACAGAAAATCACAGGCCTTCCGAAAGATTTGCTTTCCAAGAGCGGATTTGTCGTGAAAGATGTACCCGAGAGTCACTTGTGTTGCGGTTCGGCTGGGACTTACAACCTTCTCCAGCCTGACATTGCGACGAGATTGCGCGATCGGAAGATCGCCAACATCGCAAGCGTCAAGCCGGACATGATTGCCGCGGGCAACATCGGATGCATGATGCAGATTGCCAGCGGTATATCGGTTCCTGTCGTGCACACGATTGAGCTTCTCGATTGGGCGACGGGCGGTCCGCAGCCAGGATTGATCGAATCGCTGCGCGCCTTGTAAAACAGCGCGGGACTTGAAGCGCCTGATGGAAACTGATCGGCGGCAACAGGAGGATCACGATGGCTAAAGGGACAAAGAAGAAGAGCAAAAAAACAAAAAAGAAAAAACTGATGATGGCGAAGAAGTCCGCGAAGAGAGCGTCGAAGAAATCGGCCAAGCGGCCCGCCAAAAAAGCCAAAAAGGCTGCAAAAAAGTCCGCCGCCAAGGCGTCGAAGAAGGCCAAGAAGGCTGCAAAGAAGGCGGCTCCCAGGAAGCGCGCCGCGAAGAAAGCGGCGGCGCCTGTAGCGGCGCCGATGGAGGCACCGGCAGCAGAGCCTGCAGCCGCGTCCGAGCCTTCGCACAGCTGGGCCTCGCCTCACCCGACGTCGAGCCCGTCGCACTCGTGGAGCTCTTCATCCGGCGAGGATGACCACGGGGGCTAGTTCGAACTGGCATCGACCTCAGGACTTTGAAAAAGGCCGCGGGTCATCAAGCCGCGGCCTTTCTGCTTACGCGATATCGAAGGGGAGCCCGCGCCGCGCAGGCCGTGAGCGTCTCTGCGTGGCTGTCTTCCCTTGTCGACGTCCGCCATTGTTGTCCGAATGCAACACTTCGGAACAACCTTCCAAGGAATTCGGAAAACGCCCAAAAAGTCAGCAAATGAATATGTTTTTTGCTTCACTGGCGCAGCACGGCATATGACAGTGTTCCCGAGTCAAGAAAAACCGGTCCGCCAGGTGGCCCTGAGGGGTGCTGGTAATCGGACCGGTTCATCGTGGAATGGAATGGGGATCGTCATGAAGAGAATGGTGTTGTTGGCAACGGCGCTGGCAATGATTTCGGGTTCGGCCTTGGCGGCCGATCTTCCGGTCAAGGCGAAAATACCGCCGCCGGCGCCATTCGATCCCTGGGACGTCGCTTTCGGTGGCGCCGTCATGAACGACTACATCTTCCGCGGAGTCACACAGTCCAATCACCAGCCGTCGGTTGCGGCGTATTTCGAACCGCGCTTCAACGTCAACAAGGACCTGCAGTTCTACGTTGGTACGTCGGCGGAGAGCATCTCATTCGCGAATCGAGCGGCGGCCGAGGTCGACGTCTACGGCGGCATTCGGCCCACGTTCGGTCCTGCGGCGTTCGATTTCGGCGTCTGGGGCTATCTCTATCCGGGCGGTCAGTGCGCCGACAATGTCGTCACCATCGTCGGCGGCGTTCCGATTCCCGGCGGCAATGTTTGCCCGGTCTCGACCACCACGATCTTCCTGGGCGACGGCAACGTCATGAAGAAGGACGTCAGCTTCTTCGAGGTCTACGCCAAGCTGAATTATACCATCAACGATAGCTGGGCGTTCGGTGTGAACGAATATTACACGCCTAGCTTCCTGAACTCCGGAGCATGGGGCGATTACGTTTCGATCACCGGCAAGTTCACGGCTCCGAGCGCAATGTTTGGCAGCAGCGGAGTGGGCATGTATGTGTCAGGCGAATTCGGACGGCAGTTCCTCGGCACGACCGACTCGTTTTACGGTGTCGTCAGCCCGCTTGGCAATTTCGCGGCGGGGATCAAATACGCCGACTATAACACCTGGAACATTGGCATCGGCTTCACCTACAAGGTGTTCACGCTCGACTTGCGCTATTCAGACACCGATCTGAGCAAAGGCAATTGCAACGCTTTTACCAGCGCGTTCAACGCGACCGGCACGACCAACGTGACACCGATCAATCCGGGTGGCGCTGGCTCCAATTGGTGCGGATCGGCCGGCATCGCCAAGCTGTCGGCTGACCTCACGGCGATGACCAGCCTGAAATAGGCCTGTTTGGAGATCAACGAAGGGCGGCAGAATGAACTGCCGCCCTTTGTCGTTACAGGCGGTCGCGGAGCGCGGCCGCCCCCTCGCTCTGTTTGCTATGTCTGGCTGGCTTCGCCGCCGACCTTGGCGGCAGCACCAGGTCTAGCCTCGGTATCCGGCTTGTCGCCCTCACCGCGGCCGCGGAGCGCAAATTGCGCACCATCGGGCGCGAGCACGGCGTGGCGATCGTGGAGGGCGTGAAGCGTCGAGCGGTGACCGATCGACACGATGGTGGTCCCCGGTAGTCTTTCTTTAATCAGGCGGTAGAGCCGCGCTTCCGAGGCTTCGTCGAGTGACGCTGTCGCCTCATCGAGGAACAGGTACTGCGGCGCTATCAACAGCGCACGTGCGAGCCCCAGTCTCTGCTGTTCGCCGAGCGACAGCATCCCGCTCCAGTGCGCTTCCTCATCCAGCCGCGATTCGAGCTTGGGCAGGCCAACTGCACGGAGGACCTCTCTGATTCGTTCCGCGTCGAATGTGGTCTCCGGCGCAGGATAGGCGACCGCAGCCTTGAGCGAACCGATCGGCAAGTACGGCCGCTGCGGCAACATCATCAGCGTGGCGTTCCGGGGAATCGCGATCTCACCAGTGCCGAACGGCCAAATCCCCGCGATGGTGCGGAACAAGGTGGACTTGCCGGCGCCAGAAGGTCCGGTCACCAGGATGCGCTCCTGGCCGCGAATGCTGAAGCGGTCGGCCGAAACCAGCGGCGTTCCATTCGGCAGCCTGACCAATAGCTGCGTCAGGTCAATCTTGTCGCTTCCGGTATGTGTCAGAATGTCGATTGCGGGTGGCTGACGCGGCAGGGCGGCGGCTGCCTCGATCGATCGCTCGAAGCCGTCAAGGCGCGCAATGACCGCGCGCCATTGGGCGAGCTCGCGATAGGCCGACACGAAGTAGGACAGCGCCTTCTGCACGCTGCCGAAAGCGGAGGCGGATTGCATCATGCCGCCAAGCTGGATGCGATCGGCGAAATAGGCAGGCGCCACCAGAACATAGGGCACAATGACGGCGGTCTGATCGAAACTCGCGGTAAAGGCGACCAACCGCTTGGTGCGGCTCATGATCGCGTACCAGTTTTCGATCACGTGGCGAAAGCGGTCCGAGAGCCGTTCCCGCTCCGCTTCTTCGCCGCGCAACAGCGCGATCTGCTCGGAGTTTTCACGCACGCGGACCAGATTGAACCGAAAATCGGCCTCGTAGCGCTGCTGGTGGAAATCGAGGTTGACCAGAGGGGAGCCTATCCACTGCGTCAACAACGTGCCGAGGACCGCGTAAATCAACGCGCACCAGACCAGATAGCCGGGGATCACCGCGTGCGTGCCGAAGAAATTAAGGTGCGCCGCGGCCGACAGGCCCCACAGGATCACGACAAAGGACATCAGCGTCACGATCGAGTTGAGCAGGCTGAGGCCAAGCGAGATGGTCTGCTGCACGAACAGCTTCACATCGTCGGTGATTCGCTGGTCCGGATTGTCGGCAGCGTCCCCCTGCAATTGCATGCGGTAGTGGTTTGCATCATGCAGCCATTCACCGAGATAGCGCCTTGTCATCCACTGTCGCCAACGGATCTGCAGCCATTGATTGAGGTACAGCTGATAGACCGCAAGGACGATGTTTGCGCCCGCCAGCAGGCAGAAAATGAGGGTTTCGTGCAGGAAGGTATCCCAGGCGCGATCCTGCAGCGCGTTGTAGAAGCGGTTGTTCCACTGGTTGACCAGGACATCGATCGCAACCAGCGACAGCTCGATTAGGATGACCGAGGCAAGCAGGATCCCGCCGGCCCACCTGTCCTCGGAGCGGAAATAGGGAGATGCGATTCGCCAGACGATCGCGAGGGTCGAACGCATATTTTGCAAAGATCAGGCTCTCCTGGCACGGCCGGGGCCGGCGCCCTGATTCAGGGAACTGTGGATGGTTAGACTAAAGTCGTAAGCGTCGCGGTGCCGGTCATCTTGTCCGGGCCTTCCTCCCGACCCTAGCATGAGCATGAGGGCGTCGGGTGGGACGGTTTTCAGACTTCGCGGGTTGTTGAGCGGAATTTGGCGCTGCCAAATTCTTGGGCTCGTCTCGCACACGGCATGGGCACCTCCGTCACCACCCCTGCCATGCCTGAATCCACCACGCGGATCAGGCAAGACGGACTGGCGTGGGGAGGAACCGCAATGTGGAATCAAATCTATGACCCGCTCGGCAATGCTGCGCTGTCGACGATTGCCGCCGCCATCCCGGTCGTGACGCTCCTGATCCTGATCGCGAGCGGCAGGGTGAAAGCGCATATTGCGGCAATCATCGCCGTGATTGTCACCAATCTCATCGCGATTTTTGTCTTCACCATGCCCGCGGGCATGTCGATCCGTGCCTCCCTGCTTGGCATCGTGGTCGGTTTTTTCCCGATCGGCTGGATCGTTCTCAACGTCATCTTCCTCTACCAGATCGCGGTCACAACCGGTCGATTTGAGTTATTGAAGCGCGCGATCGGCGGCGTCACCGAAGATCGGCGCCTTCAGCTGCTGCTGGTCGCTTTTTCATTCGGCGCATTCTTCGAGGGCGCCTCCGGCTTCGGCACGCCGGTTGCCATCACGGGCTCGGTACTGATCGGTCTCGGATTCTCCCCGCTTGCCGCCTCCGGCCTGTCTTTGATCGCAAATACGGCCCCCGTTGCCTATGGCGCGCTCGGCACGCCGATCCAGGGCCTTGCGTCCGTCACCGGGCTTGATCCCTACATTCTGGGTGCGATGGTCGGCCGGCAATTGCCGGTGTTCTCGCTGATCGTGCCTTTCTGGGTGGTGTGGGCGTTCGCGGGCTGGAGGGGCATGAAGGAGGTCTGGCCCGCCATTCTCGTCACCGGCGTGTCATTTGCGATCCCGCAGTTCGTGATCTCGAACTTCATCAATCCCTGGATCGTCGATATCGGCGCATCCCTGATTTCGATGGGCTGCCTGATCCTGTTCCTGAGGGTCTGGCGTCCAAGGGAGCTCTGGTTGTCGCCGGCGCTCCGCGGCCAGGATGAATCAGCCGCCACGATGGCGCCAGCGAAGCCGCTCGACACGACGCCGCTGTCCCAGCAGGAACTATGGAGCGCGCTGTTGCCGTGGATCATCGTCTGCGTCGTCATGCTGATCTGGGGCAGCGGTGCGTTCAAGACCTGGGCGAACTCGATCTTCACCTGGAACTTCCCGGTACCCGAGCTGCACAACATGATCAACAAGATGCCGCCGGTGGTGCCCAAGCCGACGCCGGAAGGCGCGACGTTTGCGTTCACATACCTTTCCTTCACCGGTACCGGCATGTTGATCGCGGCGATCATCTCCGGTCTGCTGATGGGTCTTTCACCTGCCAAGCTCGTCTCCGAATATGCCCGCACGATCAAGATTTGCGCGATTTCGCTGATCACGATTTCTGCGATGCTTGCGATCGGCACGCTGACCCGGCTTGGCGGCGTCGACGCGACGCTCGGTCTGGCGTTCGCGGCAACCGGGGTGCTGTATCCCTTCTTCGGCACGCTGCTCGGCTGGTTGGGCGTGGCGCTGACCGGATCGGACACCGCGTCCAACATTCTGTTCGGCAATCTGCAGAAGATCACCTCCCAACAGCTGGGGCTGTCACCGATCCTGATGGCTGCCGCCAACTCGTCGGGCGGCGTGATGGGCAAGATGATCGACGCGCAATCGATCGTCGTGGCGTCCACGGCGACCAATTGGTACGGCCATGAAGGGACGATCCTGCGTTACGTGTTCAAGCATTCGATCGTGCTGGCTTGCCTGGTCGGTGTCCTGGTGATGTTGCAAGCTTACGTCTATCCGTTCACCTTGATGGTGCTGAAGTAGGCTTTTAGGCACGATTTGCGCTTCAACAGGAATCCCCGCCGGCGAAGAAGGCTTGCGGGGATTTTTTCAAGCCTAATTTTTGTCCGCGCAAACCTGTTCAATGCACCGCGCGTCGAATAGAAGTGCGCCGTCAATTCGATTGATCGTACGGGGTGGCATGTTTTTCCTGAAGCTTTTATCCGGCGCGAGCTGTCTTGCGCTCACCGCACTCGCACTTCTTTCGATCAACAGCCCAGTGCGGGCAGACGATGGCTTTCCCTTCGGTATGGAAATGACGCTGGACGCGGCCCGGCAGCCCGGGTCGAAACGGATTCCCGATCTGGACATTGGAGAGAACGGCGAGGTCGTCCTCGAGCTGTGGTGCAAGGGCGGCACGGGCCAGTTCTCGATCGCCGGCAATACCGTGATCTTCGTTCCCGGTCCGATGGAAGACCGCGCCTGTCCGGCCACGCGCGCTCAGCTCGACGATGAATTGATCGCGGCGCTAAGCGAGGCCACCACATGGAAGCGGCAGGGCGACCTCGTCTCCTTTATTGGACCCAGGACGCTGCATTTCCGCCTCAACACCAACTGAACGGCGCGAAAGGCGCGCTGCAAGATCATTTCCAGATCGATTTGTCCGCATCCCAACGCTGGCCCTTCAACTCGCGGGTCAGCGCCTCAATCGAGCCGGTTTCATCCTTGACGTCGCTTTCGTCTTCGCCCGCGGACTCATCCGACAGGATGAGTCTGGCGCCGCTACCCTCATCGGCGGTGGTCGTGACGGGATTGCCGACCCACAAGAGCAGCTTGTCCGATCCGCCGGGCTTGTCGGGGCCGACCAGCCCAACCACCTCGATTGTGTCGGTGAGTTCGAGCGCGGGATAGATCTTGCTCGGACGCTTGAACGTCAATTTCAGCTTCCCGGTCGTCGCGCTCCAGCTGGACGTCGCTGGCCTCGCCGCCAGCGTTCTGGCCAGCACGTTCGAGACCGCGGCGAGCAGCTTGTCCCTGTTGAGCTCGTCGCCGTCACGGTACTCGGCGGCGGAGATGCGGATCGCGCGGTCCATCTCGACGACGCCCGTGGTCCAACCCGCCACTGCGACACCCGGTGTCGATTTCGCCTTGCTGATAAACGAGCCGGCGCGCTCAGGATCGACCGTGATGTTGATCGTCTGCTGCCCTGCGCGCAAGGCATCGCACGTGACCGGCAGGCTGTTGAGCGCGACTTCCAC
>Ga0075424_100003308_pt1 | contig 15020 bp, 21 predicted proteins | sample SoiMethybrSBSTD3_FD_75301 | JGI IMG/M metagenome (GOLD analysis project Ga0075424, IMG submission 75301) | Bulk soil microbial communities from a Populus tree surrounding site in Tennessee, USA - Soil MetaG P. TD hybrid SBSTD3 | ecosystem: Environmental > Terrestrial > Soil > Tree plantation... | reverse complement strand
TGGCCGCTCCTTGAGGTAGGCGGCCTCGAGGGCCTTGTAGTCGGCCTCCATCGCCACGGGCAGCCGCTCGCTCCCGCAAAGGGCGATAGTCGCGGCGTCCGCCATGTACGTGAACATGCCGGTGAGGGCGCGGGGCGCTGCCCCGACTTCGGGTGCGCTGGATCGCGGCGACGCGCACGCGGCGCAGCCGACCGCGAGCAGGGCGAGCGCCACGAGACGGCGCATCACTAGCCCTTCTTGATCTGGAGCTCCACGCGCACCCCGTCCGGATCGTGCACGAATACGGCGGTGCCGTCGCGCCTCTGCACTGGCCCCCGGGCGACCTCAATGCCCGCCTGGCGAAGGGCCGAGACCACGTCCTGGATGGAGGCCGCGTTCACGAGGAGGCAGAAGTGGTCCATCCCGCGCCCATTCGCGGTCGCCTCCGCGGCGAAATCGGGATGCGCGAAGACGTTCAGCTCCTGGTCGCCCACCCGGAGCACGGCCGACCGTACCCCGTCGGCGTGCGGACCGGAGGTGCGGAGCACGGTGAGCCCTAGCCGCGTGTAGAACTCGAGGGTCTTTTCCAGGTCTCGGGCCTTGAGACCAACGTGGTCGAGCAATCCGTCACGCGGATCATCACGGGACCAAGCCTATCATCGCCGCCTATATGTATTCGGCAGGCCTTGCGCGGGACAGGTCGCCTTACGAGGTCGTGCGGCATAACGCCCGCGGCTGCCCGAATGCTCGGGCATTGAGCGCGAATCCTCCGCCGGTGAAATGGTCTCCGGCAGCCTGCCCCGGGGTCCGGCAGAGGCCTCAGCGGAGCTACCCCTATGATGTTGATCTGGCGAGGCTAGATTCATCCACCGATGAGCTTGCAGCCCAGGTGTCCCTACACCGTAGGGCCCCCTCCGGGCCCCCGCCCAGTGCTTGGCATCATTGATGCCCCTGTGTAGGGCGTCCTAGCCAACAACGTTTCCAGAGGGAGGATGCGGCAATGAGCAAGACTCGACGGGCGGTAGCGGTCGGCACCTTCGTCCTGCTCGCCGTGCTGGGCACGGCATGGGCCTATGAGCGGACGCAAGTCATTCCTCAGGCGTACGGGACTTCCGAGGCTGTGAGCGCGCCGGCGAACCCGGTGCCCCCGGATGCTCCCGCGACGGACTGGGCCCAGGAATACGATCGCTCCGATCTCATCCTGTCCCAGGGCTAGCCGCAGCTTCCGACGCCGGCGCACGCGCTCACATGGCGCGTGCGCCGGCGAGTTTCATCGCGTGCCCGGGCAGGCGTAGGCGTCGGCGGTCATGTAGTCCTGCAGACCGAAGTAGCCCCCCTTGGTCTTTCGCTGTGGCGTGAGCAGGACGGTGTTGGCCCCGAGCTTGGCCGCCTTCTTCTGAAGGTCTCCGAGGTCGTCATCGGAGACGGTGCCCACCGCGCGGCAGCCGCTCACCCGGCTCTCCTCGTTGACGACGAGCACGCCTCCGGTCTTCTCCGACGAGGCGCACCCCGCCAGGAGCAGGGCCGCGATACCTGCGAGAACGATCCGGTTTCCTCGCTTCATCGCATCTCCTTAGCCGGCCCGCTCCGGTCGCTGTACGTCCCGGAACCGCTCCGCCGATCTCGCGCGGGCCTTCGAAGCTTCGACCTCGCGGTCGCGCGGCGGCGCGGCCGTGACGAGCGACTGGAGCAGAGTTCGCGCGGCCTGCGTCACTTCCTCCACGCCTCGGGCGAAGGCGGCTTCATTGGCCTTGGACGGCCGCGTGAACCCGCAGAGCTTCCGGACGAACTGCAGTGACGACGCGCGGATCTCCTGCTCGGTGGCCGGGGGTCTGAAGTTGTGCAGCGTCTTGATGGCTCGGCACATAACGGTTCTCCAGCGTCAGCGGCGAAGGAATTGCTCGACCTCTTTGGTCGACGCGGCCGCTGCTTCTGGATGATAGCCCATGGTCGCGAAGCCGTTCCGCATCTTCGCGGGCAGCTCGGACACGTCGAAGCCGTGTAGCGCCCCCGGGTAGACGACCACCTTCACCGAGGCGGGCGCGGTCACCTGCTTCACCGCGTCCTGACAGAGCTGCGGCGGCGTCATGTCGTCATCACCGCCCAGCAGCATCAGGATGGGCAGCGCCGGCTTCCACGGCCGAAGCGCCCGGCAGTCGGGGTAGTAGACCACCGCGCGCGCGAAGCCCAGCGCCGCCGGGGGCTGATTGGCCAGCGCCGTCAGCACCGCGCGGCCGCCATAGGACCAGCCCATCGCCGTGATCCGCGCGGGGTCGACGCCCGGCTGCGCCTTGAGCCACGCCGTCGCTCCGACGAGATCCTGCGCCGCCGCGTCGTGCGAGACCGTGGGCCCACAGCTCTTCATGGCGCGCCGCCCGAGATAGTCCACGAAGATCACGACATACCCCTGCGCCCGCAGCTGCTCGGCGCGATGCTCGTACCGGGCCGGCGCATTCGGCGGCGTGAAGCCGTCGCAGCCGGAGAGGAAGGCGACCGCGGGACGGGTGCCCGGGCCATCGGGGCGAAAAATGCGGTACTTCGCCTCCGGGAGCTGCGCGAAGCTCTGGGGCGCCAGGGCCAGGACGAGTAGAAGCGGGAAGGCCAGCCGCCCCAGGGCCGTGGCCCCGTTCACGCGAGCAGCTGCCTCAGCAGCTTGTGGAGCTTGGGCGTGCGCTTCAGGGCCTTGCGCAGCGGGGCGATGTCGCGCTCGTCCACGATCAGCGGCATGCGCTGGAACCGGCCGGAGTGGTCGTACGTGCAGAAGCGGATCTCGTACGAGCCCTTGGCCTTGCCTGCCGTGAACTTCAGCAGCTGCACGGTCGGCCGATGGTACGGCGTCTCGATCTGCACTTCCTCTTCGACGATCCCGCTGCCCCAGTGGAGGGAGAAGGTCTTCTGCGTGGGCTCCGATGGCATCAGCGATCCTTCCCGACGCACGTTCAGCGATTGGGAGCAGCCACCAGGAAGCGCCGAACCTCCTCCCATGCGGCGGCCGCGGCTTGAGGGTTGTGACCCATTGCGCCGCCGATCCCCCGAGTCGCTTCCGGTATCTCGGCGACGTCGAACGCATGAAGCGCGCCGTGATAGGTCACGATCTTTACTTCATTAGGCGCCGCACTCTTGCCGGCTGCCGACCGACAGGCGCTGCTGGGTGCCACCTCGTCGTCACCGGCGAGCAGCATGAGGACCGGTGTCCCGACCTTCCAGGGGCGCACCGCCCGACAAAACGGGTAGTAGACGATCGCGCGCGAAAGTCCCAGTTGCGCGCCTTTGTCCTCCGCCAGAGCCACGAGAACCGCGCCTCCCCCATACGACCACCCCAGAGCGCTGATGCGCTCCTTGTCGACGGATGGCTGCGATCGCAGCCAGGTCACAGCATTGACGAGATCCTTGGCGGCATCCGCCTCGGTGACCATGGGTGCTCGAACGCAGTTCTGGAGGCCCCGGCGACCGACGTAGTCCACGAAGACCACGATATGGCCCTCTGCGCTAAGCTTCTCGCCCACGCGTTCGTAGAACTTCCGTGCGCCCACCGGCGCGAAGCCGCTACAACCAGACACCAGGGCTACGGCCGGGTACGGGCCCGTGCCGGCCGGCCGGAAGACGCGGTAACCGTCTTCGAGAGCCTGCGCGAGGCTCGTCGATACCCCGAGCATCAGCACACAGAACGTGCCAATGATGCGCCCCACGGCTTTACCGCTGCGACTCGATCCGCGTGTAGCGAAAGTCACAGTGACTGGCCCCCTGCATGATGGTTTGGGTGCGCGTGAGCTTGACGTCCGCGCCGAAGCCCTCCGCCATGGGAAAGTCCAGGCTACAGACCAGGAGGAAGCCGAGCTCGGGGACACCCAGCTCCCTGTAGAACTGCGCGTAGCGGCACCCCGTGACGTTCACCTCGAAGGCGTCCGACGATTGCTTCAGCACGTCGTAGTCGAGTGCGCCGCCCGCCGCGAACCTCTCGAATGCCGAGGCCATGTTGCTCCCGAGGTTGGGTGCCCTTTGCGCCTGCCACCACTTCTCCCCCAGGTCCCGAAACATGTCGCCCAGCGCCTTTCGAATGATGGTGTTCGCTCGCTCCTCGCCTAGCTCCGCCTGCAGAGCCTTGACGAGCGGGACCAGGAGCCGAGCCTGGATCTTAACCTGTTCGATGACCGGAATGTCCATCGGTGGACCTCGGTTTCAGTGGTAGACGTGGAGGAGCCACGCCCCGTCGTGACAGATCCATTGCTCGCCGATGCCGCCGTCGCCGGTATCGATGATCGGCCCCGTGGTGTGCCGCCCAACTGGACCGGTTTTCTCCCAGTCGGATGGCGAGTGGAACCACGAGAGCGGCACCTGAGCATCGCGCAGGATCCTGAGGCCAAGGGGTCGATTGACGGATCGCATCGTATCGGGGCAGCTCAGCGGGCGCCGAGCGTGTTGGTCGACCACGATGATGAGAAATTGCGGGTCCAGGTCGTCAAGGTTCGCACGGCACCAGAATACGCCGCTGAGCGCATCACCCGGGGCGAAGTAGCCGGCTACGTAGTCGGTCGGCCCGGCCTGGCACCCCTTCGCCGCGGCCGTCCGAGCCAGCTGCGCCGCCCCATTGTCCTCGGCGCGCAGCGGTGTCCCCAGCGCCGCCGCTCCAGCCAGATACAGGAGGCCGGCGGCGATCCCTGCCGCGATCAGCATCCTGGACCCCGCGCGTCCACTCGGCTCTCGAGGCATACGCGCTCCCACGACCGGGTCAGGCCCCATGGCGGTTCAGTAAGAGCTCGAGGCGCCACAGCAGACCAGCCAACACGACCGATGCGGTGCCACAGACGATCGCAAGCACCTTGAGGAGACGACCTCGAAGGACCGCCCTCTCACCCGTGACGATAGCTGTATCACGAACGACCCGAAGGCCCGGCGGCGGGAACTCTCGGGCCCGGACGACCTTTCCCCCCAGCGACCACAAGTAGACGGCGAGCCCGAGCAGCGGTAGGGATCCCAGCGCAGTCAGAATCACGAAGACCAGCTCGATCCGTTGCGCCCGGTCGGCGAGCACCCAGTCGCTCAACGGGATGCGATATCGCGTGAAGGCCGCGATCAACAGAGCGCCAACGCCAGTCCCGATGACCAGAACCAGCGCGAGCGTGCGACGAGCCGCCGGGTCGGCTCTACGGACCTGGGTCATCCCAGTGCCGACGCTGTGCGCTCATGTGGATCCTCTTCTATCATCCCCTCACGACAGAGAAGAAGGTACTTGCACACAATCGGCGGTCGGAGGGACAATCCCCGCCGTGGCTAGCCCACACGAGCCATCTCGAGCGCGATGAAACGCCGGACCTTCATCCGATTGACGGGCCTGGGTCTCACGCTTGCCGCTCCGCCGTACGCCGCCGAGGCGCAGCAGGCCAAGGTAGCGCGGATTGGCTGGCTGGACGCGGGGATGACACCGACCGCGGCGGCGCCCTCGGGGGCCCTGCGGGACTTCGAAGAGCGTCTCACGCAACTGGGCCGTGTCCCAGGCCGTAGCGTGGTGATCGAGCAGCGGTCTGCGGATACCTACTGGGACCGCCTCCCCGGTCTGGCGCAGGACCTCGTGCGCCAGCATGTCGAAGTGATCGTGACGATCGGTACGGCGACCGTCTTCCATGCCAAGAAGGCGACCACCACCATTCCTATCGTCATGGCGGGTGCCGGCGAGCCGCTAGAGCTCGGCCTCGTCTCGAGCCTCTCGCATCCCGGCGGCAACGTCACCGGGATCGCGCACAATCCGGGCCCGGAGTTCGCGGGCAAGAGCCTTGAATTGCTCAAGGCCGCGTCCCCGAAGATCTCGCGCATCGCGATCCTGTGGGATTCCCTCGCCCTCCATGAAAATCCTTCGCTCGAGGGACAGCGAGCGGCGGCGGGACCGCTCGGCGTCTCGTTGTTGATTCACGACGTCGCCAACGCCCACACCGAGCCAGAGTTCGCGCGCGTGCTGGCCGATGTCAAAACGGGGGGGGCCGACGCCATGTTCGTCTACCCGAACTTCATCGCCGCCAAACATCGGAGGGCGATCCTCGAGTTTCTTTCGGCCACCCGCATGCCCTCGATGTTCCAGGAAGACACGTCCGTGGAGCAAGGGGCGCTCTTTTCTCACTACGCGAACTGGCACACCCTGCGGCGCCGCACTGCCGACTACGTCGACATGATCCTCAAGGGGACAAAACCCGGAGATCTCCCGGTCGAGCAGCCGACCAAGTTCGAGCTCATCATCAACATGAGGACCGCCAAAGCGCTCGGGCTCACGCTTCCGCCGTCGCTGCTGCTGCGGGCGGATCGGGTCATCGAGTGACCCGTCACACCTAGATCTCCGCATAGATCTCCAGCACATTCCCATCGGGATCACGAAAGAAGAGTGTCCGGTGGCCGAACGGCTGGTCGGTCGGTCCCTCGATGATCCTGACCCCGCGCTCCGCCAGAATCGCGGCGCAGCCGTCGACCTCGTCCCGCTCGACGCGGAACGCGAGCTGCAGGGAGAGGATCCCCACGGGCGGCGGCGGATCATCGAAGCGCGCGCCGGGCTCCGCAAGCGCCAGAACATTGGGACCGATGCGGAACTCGACCCATCGGGGGCTCAGCTCCTTGTGCAGGGGGAAGCCGAGCGTCGTGCCGTAGAACTCGCGCATCGCCGCCATCTGGCGCGCGAAGATGACCGTGTAGTCGATGCGGCGAATGGGCAACTTCGGGTCCATGTCAGAAGAATCTCCGGAGGAACGCCGCCGCGTCATCCGAGATGCCGGCGATCTTATTCGTGGCCTGACGATAGAATTTGAAGTTGAGCTCGGTCTCGGGTCGCCCATCTTTCCAGCTGGAGAACGGCCTGAGCTCGCCGCGCCCCAGGCGTCGCCTCGCGCGCGCGGTGCGCCGGATCGTGATACTCACACGGGGCGTTTGCCGGTCGACTACTCGCTTCCTCGGGGTCGCCTTGGCCGAGGTCACGACACCACGGGCGATGAGACCCGGCCCGCCTTCGTTCTCGCTCGCGAAGACGAAGATCGTGTCACCATTCGCGACGCGCTTGCCCCCATACATGGTCCTCTGCGCGCTGAACGTGAACCTTGCCGCCCGCGGATTGCGAACCTCAGCTTTGATCGCGAAGGTCATGGAACTCGTCCTACGAGAGCTGACGCACGCTTTGATTTGGCCCGGAGAGCTCATGCAGCAAATCATCGAGGTACGTCCCGACCTCACTTGCGGCCACGGACGATGGAATCATGAAGTCGGAACGCGCACGCGTTCCGGGCCCGAGCTTATAGACGACCCACTGGCCCTTCTCCCACAGAACCTCGAGCTGAAAGCGCCCATAGACGTCAAACTTCATCGTGGTACCAGGCACCTCCGCTACTCCATCAGCTCGTCACTGGACGCATCAAGTCGAAAAACACGTAGTACGGCACCCTCGCCGCATCCTCCAGCTCCGGCCGCGTCCGAAGCGCCTCATGGGTCGGGCGAGGCTCTTTGAAAGCGCGCAGCTGAAACCCGGCGTCGAGAATCCAGCCCAGCCAATCCTCCAGGGGCGCCCGGAACCCTTCCGTCGTGAAGTCGCGTCCCCATTCACTCCACGTGTACTCGAACGACCCGCGCTCGAAGTAGCGATCGATGCACAACCATCGCTTCGCACCGCTCTTGTCCTTCTCCCAGACGCGGAAGGGCGTATCGGTGCAGGGGTGCGTGATCGAGGCGACGAATCGACAGCCGGGTCGCAGCAAGGCGTGCACGCCTCGAAACACCTTCCCGACGTTGGGCATGTCCTGCAAGGCCAGGCACGACGTCACCATGTCGAACCACTGCGGGGCTAAGCCGGCCGGGAGCAGCGCCGCATCGAGCACGTGATACTCGATCCCGAGGGGTTCAGCCGCCTCCTGCTGCTTCGCGTGCTCGATCATGCGCGGCGAGATGTCGATCCCGGTGACTCGGGCCCCTCGTCGCGCCAGCGCTCGGCCGAAATACCCGTTGCCGCAGCCAACATCGAGGACTCTCAGCCCGCGAACATCGCCGCACAGGGCCAGCTGGGCGGGACCGAAGAACTCATATCGGTAGTAGTCGACTCCGGACGCCTGACCTTGAGCGTAGGCGTCGGCCACGCGGTCCCATGAGTCTCGAACGGATTCGGCGTCGAATCTCCCAAGAGGTTTCGGCATGAGTGCTCCGACTATCTGCGCCGGTGTCTATTCAATCAACCGACTGCTCAAGGGCTGCCCAAATCGTGGCCACGACCTCTTCGACGGCCTCGCCCCGGCCTCGCCCCCTGGCAAGAACGACGCCGGTGGTCTCGATGAGCGGGCGCCAGGGTGGCTGGAGGTAGCGCGCAGCGGTGAGGCTCGTCGGACGCGCCCCGACCGTGTACACGGCCAGAAGCAGCTCGGCGAAGACTGCGAATGGCCCACGCAGCTGCTGGACCTGCCATTGGCGGCGGCGCCCGATGTCTGTGTCAGTCAGCACGCGCAGCCCGCTGCTGATGGGATCTCGACAGGCGTATCCCACCGTGATGCGCCCGCGGAAGGCCACCGTGATGGCCCCGGCGCACAGGGGGCATGGCTCCCAAGTCGAGTACACGGCCCACCCCTCTGCTGCTCTCGACCGCTCGGCGTCGATCTGGGCGATGGCGTTCAGCTCTGCGTGGGCGAGCCATGACCCGGCAAGCTGACTCCGGGGCGGGTCGCCCGCATCGAAGATGCGGTTGCGCGCCTCGGCGGCGATCACACCGTACGGGTCGACCACGACCGCGTCCACCGGAATGGTGCCGGCGACATAGGCGGCCCACGCCTGGCGAAAGGCGCAACACCAATGATTGGGAAGGCGACTCCACGCTTCGGAGTACTGATTACATTTCATGCAATCGCGCGGCGACGTGGCTTGCCTCATTCATTAGGCTGTGCACGATTTCAGCGGCAGGCTTGATGTCGTTGACGAGGCCGCATGACTCCCCAGCGTGAAGAGCAGCGTACTCGAGATCGCCCTTGAAGTCGGCGGTGGCGCACAGGGCCCAGTATCTCGGCACATCCACGCTCTTTGATCCGCGCTGGAGCGTGCCGATTATCGTGTTCTCTCCGGGACGCTGGCCACTTGAAGGGCGACCCGCTGCGTCCCACTCGATGACCGCCTTGTTTCGTAGGACTCTGTGCGGTGCACCCGGCCAACCTATGTCGAACAGCTGCGTGTAGACCGTGTCCTCGGCTGTACTCTTCACGATCCGGTCTTTGTAACCATGAGGCACGAAGGCTTCGGCGCTGGCAAGAAACCGGGTGCCCATCGATACGGCCTGGGCGCCGAAGCTCAAGGCGGCGACAATCCCTCTGCCGCTGGCGACTCCCCCAGCGGCGAGAACAGGTACAGGGCTTACCGCTTCGACGATTGCCGGCACGAGCGCCGACAGCGACGTGGTCCCCTTCACGTGTCCACCAGCCTCGACGCCCTGAGCGATGATCGCATCCACCCCAGCTTCGGCTGCCGTCACCGCCTCCTCGACCGATCCCACCTGGAGAAGGACTTTTGTGCCACGGCGTCGGGCATCCTCAACGTAGGGCTTGGCGTCGCCCCAAAACAGCACCAACAGGGGAACGCGCTCGTCGAGACAGGTTTCGAGCTGGCCCTTCTCCATAACAGCGAGGACCACGTTCACGCCAAAGGGCTTAGCAGTCAGTGTCCGCAGCCGTTGGATTTGCCGCCGAAGGTACGGTGCTGATTGGGCCGCCCCTCCGAGCACGCCGCACCCTCCGGCGTTCGACACAGCGGCCGCCAGATCTGGTCCCGCCGCTGGGCCCATGCCGACCGAAAAGATCGGGTAGTCGATCCCGAGTCGGCGACAGAGCGTAGTCTTCAGCATGAGCTCCTCCACCCATCCGGCCATCGTGGTCACGTCGCGGTGGCCCAACCGAAGAGAGCTCGTCCTACTTCACGCTCTCCACCACCTGCTCCGCGTTGCGGACCAGCTCGACGCCGATCTCATCTGCCCATCGGGCGTAGACCGGGCGAGTCTTGTCGCGGAATGCCTTGATGTCGGCCGGGGATAACCGAACCTCTTCCATTCCGTAGATCCGCTGAAGGGTATCGACGAGACCCCTTTCCAGTCCCTCGCGGGCTTCCCTCTTCTGCACGGCCATGATCTCCTCGCCCACTCGCGACACGATCTTGCGATCCTCGGGCGCCAGGGTGGCCCACGTCCGGGCACTCACGGCGAGGATGAGCGGGTCAATGGCATAGCGCCATTGGGTGATGTAGCGGTGATCCGACCATATCCTGTACGGAATGATCAGGGCGACCGGATTCTCTTGTCCGTCCACCGTCCGTTGTCGGATGGCGATCTGGGCCTCACCCCAGTTCATCCGGACCGGCTTCGCTCCGAGCGCCTCGAAAATCTCCACGAGGATTGGTATCCCAACCACGCGGATCTTCAGACCTTGGAGATCTTCCGGCCGGCGGATCGGCCGTATCCCGTTCGTCAACTCGCGGAAACCGTTCTCCCCCCAGGCAATCGGGATGACGCCCTTCCGCTCGATGTGCTGAAACAGCCGCCTGCCGGGATCGCCCGCTTGGACCGTATCCACCGCCCGGTAGCTCGGGAACATGAAAGGCAGGGCGAAGAGATTCAACTCCTTCACCTGAGGAGACCAGTTGATCGTCGACCCGATGGCGAAATCAGCCGCGCCCTGTTGCAGGAGGTGAAACTCGGTTGTCTGCCGGTCGGCGAAGAGCTTGCCGTCGAAATAGTTTGTTACGTTGATGCGCGCCTGCGTTCTATGCCTCAGAGCATCGGCGAATCGTTTGGCGGCCCGGCCCCAGGCCGTATCCTCGGCGACCACGACGGACATCTTGAATTCCTGCTTGGATTGTGCGGACAGACTTTCGGGAACGAGGCCGAGGACGGCAATGAGGACGGCAATTTTCAAGACCATGTGATGCCTTCCCCCGCAGACTCTGATCACACTGCGCTTAAGGCTCGCCATGATCGCACGGCGAATATATCCTGCGCCATCGAAAGGTGACAATCGGGGCGTGCGCATACTGTTACGATCGGGCGCGGGCGGCATGCGCCAATTGAGTGAGTGGGCCGCCTGCCTATTTCGGCAGCACCGCCGTGATCGGCGCCAGGTTCTTCGGGTCCGGCTTGAGCGCGCCGACCTTGTACGACAGCACCGTCTTCACGACGGCGTCGTTGACGGGCGTGGGCACGCCGAGACGCCGGCCCTCGGTGCAGACATAGCCGTTGAGGTACTCGATCTCGGTGCGGCGACCACGCATGACGTCCTGGAGGAGCGAGGGCCGGCCGCCGGACAGGCTCTTGGCGCTGGCCGCCATGTCCTTGGCCACCTCGTCGTAGCCCCGGCCCTCGGCCGCGTCCACGAAGCGCTTCGCGACAATGCCGTAGATGGGCTCCACTTCGTAGCCCGAGGCGCCGCCCACGCGGATGGCCTCCGCCGCCACGTGAATGGCGATGCGGCTGGGCTCGGGCTGGCTACGCACCTCGGCGGAGCCGTAGCCGGACAGGCCCGCGAGGGGGTTGGCCATACAGTTCACCGCGAGCTTGGACCAGCGCTCGCCGAAGAGATTGGGCGTCACCTTGGTGGTGGCGACGGCGCTCATGACCTCGGCGAGGCGGCGGGCGCGCGCGGAGTCCTTCCCGTCCAGCTCACCGATCTTGAAGCCGATCGCCATGTTGTCGGTCCGCATGGCGTGCGCGGGCTCGTACATGCCCGCGCCGATGGTGATGACGCAGCCGAGCGTGCGCTCCTTGCCCGCCACCGACGCCACGCGGTGATCGTTGATCCCGTTCTGAAAATCCACCACCACGCCGTCGGGCTGACGGAGGTATTGGATGGCGAGGGCGGTCGCCCATTCCGTGTCGTAGGATTTCACCGCCACGAAGGCGGCCTCGAAAGGCTCGGCGATGCGCTGCATCTCGTGGATGTGGATGGCGTTGACGGGGATCAGGTGGTCGCCGCACGTGCCGGAGAGCTTGAGCCCCTGGCTGCGCATCTTCTCCACGTGCTCGGGCCACTGATCCACCAGCGTGACGTCGTGTCCCGCCTTGGTGAGGAGCCCGCCCACCACGCTGCCGATGGCACCCGCGCCGATGATCCCGATCCGCATGGGGGTCGTTCTCCCGCGCGCCCGCTCAGGGGCGCGTACCGAGGGTGACCGAGACGGTCTGGTCCTGCCCGTCCCGCAGAAAGACCACGCGCACGGTGTCGCCGGGCGCCTGTCGCGCCAGCGCCTTGCGCAGGTCGTCGAAGCTGTCGATGGTGCCATCGCCGATGCGCACGAGCACGTCGCCCTCGCGCAGCCCCGCGCGCGCCGCTCCGGTGTTGGGCACGATCGACCCCAGGCGCAGACCGTCCGATTCGCCGCGCCCGTCGAGGGCGACACCGAGGAAGGCGCCGCTCCCCGCCTGCGCGCCCTGCGCCTCGGGCGGACGCCGCCCAGCCGATGGAGCCACCTGCGCATACACGAGCCGCGGCGTTGCGGCGAGCTCGTCGATGAGCCGGACGGCCACCGCGCCGATGCGGGCCATGCCGGCGGTGTCGATGCGATCGGCGGTATCGCTGGGCTTGTGATAGTCGTCGTGGCGGCCGGTGTTGAAGAAGACGACGGGCACGCCGGCCGTGTAGAAGCGCGCGTGGTCGGATGGGCCGTGGGGCGAGTCGCGGAGGTCGAGCTTCAGCGTGGAGCCGGCGCCAGCCGCGGCGACCGCCGCGCGGAGCCCCGCCGCGCTCTCGATCCCGCTCACACTGACGCGGTTGTCGTGCAGGCGCCCGACCATGTCGAAGTTCACCATCGCGACCGTGCGGTCGAGCGGCACCGCCGGGTGCCCCACGTAGTGGCCCGAGCCGAGCAAGCCCACCTCCTCGCCGGAAAAGAGCGCGAAGATCATCGTGCGCGGCGCGCCGCCCGTGGCCGCGAAGGCGCGAGCCAGTCCCAGCACCGTGGCGGTGCCGGAGGCGTTGTCGTCGGCGCCCGGGTAGACCGCGCCGTTCACGCGCCCGAGGTGATCGTAGTGCGCCCCGACCACGACAGCTTCCCCGGCGAGCGCGGGATCCGTCCCGGGCAGGAGACCGATCACGTTGTCCGCGAGCCGATCGGAGGCCTCGAGGCGCACGCTGAGGCGCGCGCGCACGCCCGTCGCCACGGCCGTGCCCGGCGCCGCCGCGCGCGCCTGGATCAGCTTCGCGTGGGTCCAGCCGCTGGGGGCGAGCAGGGCATCCACCGCGCCCGAGGTCACCGTGGCCGAATGGATCGCCACCGGCGCGGCCGTACGCTCGACACTGGGCAGGGCGGACGCCACGACGAGAACCGCGGCGGCGCCCGCGTGCCGGGCCGCGATCAGCTTCTCGAGCCGCGAGGTGCCTCCGTCCTCCAGCACCAGTGCGATCTTCCCCCGAACGTCCATGCCCGTGTAGTCGCCGCCCGATCCCGCAAAGACGACGTCTCCTTCGACCTCGCCCGCCTGCGATCCCCCGTGCGGCATCCAGTCCTGGCCCACGGTGAGCGGCGCGCCGCCGACGCCGGCGAGCGCCGCGCCCGGCGCCACGCGCACCCCCTTGCGCACCACGAAGGACTGGCGCCAGGTCCTGTTGTCGCCTCCGGGCTTGAGCCCCATGGCCGCCAGCGCCGACTCGAGATACCGCGCGGCGCGCTCGCCGCCCTCGGTGGCGGACCCGCGCCCCTCCATCTCGGGCGCGGTGAGCGCGGCGACGTGGCGGGCCAGCTCCTCGGGGGTGGGCGGGGCGGGCGCCGCGGCGGCCAGACGCGCCGCCAGGAGCAGGACGAGGGCGAGGGTCAGCGAGGCGAAGGAGGACGAGCGGCGCATCGCCGCCAATTATCGCGCATTTTCTGTCTTGTCGCTCGCGGAGGCCTGCCTTGACAGAGCCTTCCTTTGGCCAGATGCTTCGAGACCGACGGGCGCGGCAAAGTGACGATCTCCGGAGAAAGGAGTCTTCGCTATGACTGTGATGCAGCGGGTGGCGATCTGCTTCGCGTCGGGGGTAGTCGGCGCGCTGGCCGTGGTGGTCCTGAGCCACATCATGTTCGCGGTGGGGCTCAGCCAGAAACTCGGCGTCATGGCGGCGGTTTCCGTGCAGTCGCCGGAGATCTACAAGCCTCTCTTCTGGGGCGGGCTGTGGGGGATACTGTTCGGCCTCCTGTTGCCCGCCTTCTGGAGCCACCTCTACCTGTTCGGTTTTCTCTATGTCATCGCGCCGCTGGCGGCCCTGTTCCTGTTCTTTCTGCCGATGGCCGGCGCGGGGCTGTTCGGGCTCAAGCAGGGGCCGATGTTCACCCTCTACCTGGTTCTGGTCAATCTGCCGTTCGGCATCGTGACCGCGTGGGTCGCGAGGGCGATCATCGGGGACAAGCCGTAGCGGCGGCACGCCATGAAACTCCTCCTGCTGATCGTCGCTGTCGTCGCGCTGCTCCTGCTCGGGCGCGCGCTCGACGCCGGGGCCTGGCTGGGCGCCGCCCTCGGCTGGATTCGCGGCTTGGGTCCGGTGGCGCCCCTCGTCTTCTTCGGGCTCTACATCATCGCCTGCGTGCTGCTGCTCCCCGGCTCGGTGCTGACGCTCGGCGCGGGCGCGGTGTTCGGCGTGGCGCACGGCATCGTCATCGTATGGATCTCGGCCGTCTGCGGCGCCACGGCGGCCTTTCTGGTGGGGCGCTACTTCGTGCGTGACTGGGTGGCGCGCACGATCGCCGCGAACCCGAAGCTCCAGGCGTTGGACGCGACGGTCACGCAGGATGGCTGGAAGATCGTGGCGCTGATGCGGCTCTCGCCAGTGATCCCGTTCAACCTGCTCAACTACGCCTTCGGCGCCACACGCGTCTCGCTGCGTGACTACGCGCTCGCCACGGCAGTCGGGATACTCCCCGGCACCGCCATGTATGTCTACCTGGGGTCCGTGGCAGGCGAGCTGGCCGCGGGCGCGGCGCGCGCGCGGACACCGCTCGAGTGGGCCTTCTACGGCGTCGGGCTCATCGCGACGGTGGTGGTGACCATCTACCTCACGCGGGTGGCGCGGGCGAGCCTCGCGCGG
>Ga0075424_100003307_pt1 | contig 15020 bp, 12 predicted proteins | sample SoiMethybrSBSTD3_FD_75301 | JGI IMG/M metagenome (GOLD analysis project Ga0075424, IMG submission 75301) | Bulk soil microbial communities from a Populus tree surrounding site in Tennessee, USA - Soil MetaG P. TD hybrid SBSTD3 | ecosystem: Environmental > Terrestrial > Soil > Tree plantation... | reverse complement strand
CGCTCGTCCTCGCAGGGATCGTCGCGCTCGACTTGCGTGCGCAGGAGGTCGAAGGCAGCCTTCCGGCGGTTGCGCCGCCGCCGATCGCGCTCGCGCCGACCGCGCATCCGGCGCTGCCCGATCGTCCCGCCGACTTCTGGTACGTCCCCGACAGCTTTGCATCCCCGACCAACGGACGCGCCGAAACGGCGGCCCAGAAATTCGCACGCGGGGCGAAGCTGATTGACGGCGGAGATTACGCGGGAGGTCTTGCCGCCATGAACGGCGCAGATCTCGCGGGAACCCCTCTCGCATACTACGCACGGTACTACCGCGCCATCGCATTGACCGGTCTCAGTCGCGTGACGGAAGCGCTGACGATCCTTGATGGCCTCGACGCGGAAACCAGCACCGGTGCTGCAGGGTATCTCTTCGGTGAAGGCGTGCCGATGCGCCGCGCCGATCTCGAGATCGCGACCCAGCACGCCAGCGATGCGGTGCACGTTCTCGAGGATCTATCGAAGTCGCGTGCGCTGACGGCACCCGAAGAGGTATGGCTTCGGCTCGGACGCGCCGCCGAAGCGTCCGGCGATCGCGACAAAGCGATCGACGCCTATCGCAAGGTGTACTACGAGTTCGCTCTCAGCCAGCAGGCGAACGACGCGCAGAATCTACTGGCGCGGCTCGACACGTCTTCGCTCAGCGATCGTTTCAAGCTCGAGCTCGCGCGCGCCGAGCGCATCTTCGCTGCCCGGCGCTGGGCGCCGGCCCGCGCGGGCTTCGCGCCGCTCGCCGCGCTTGCATCGGGCGACGACAAGGAGCTCGTCGCGCTGCGACTCGCGGAGTGTGACTACTATCTGGATCGGTTCCGTGCTTCACGCGATGCGCTGTCGCCGTACTTGCACGACGCCTCGCGTAAGGCCGAAGCGCGCTTCTTTTATCTGACGGCGACGTCAGCCCTCGGTGATGACGATGCGTATCTGCCCGAAGCGCGCGCGCTCATCGACGATTTTCCCGACAGCACGTGGGCGGCGGAAACGCTGAACAACCTAGCCTCGTACTACGTCAAGCTCGACGACGATGCGAAAGCCGACGAGGTCTTCCGCGAGCTGTGGCGACGATTCCCCGACAGCCGCTACTCAGAGCGCGCGGCATGGAAGATCGGCTGGTGGGCGTACAAGAACGGCCGCTTTGCCGATGCCGCGCAGGCGTTTGATGCGGGGGCCGCGGCGTTCCCGCGCGCCGACATGCGCCCCGCATGGCTCTACTGGTCGGGACGTGCGCACGATCAGATGGGAGAGCCGGCGGTCGCCAACGCGCGCTATCGTCTCGAAATCTCCGATTATCAGAACTCGTACTACGGCCGGCTTGCGGAGAAAATTCTCGGCGCGCGCGGCGAGCCTGACGTGGACGACAACGTCCGCATCGTGCCCGCGTCGGGCCGCGTGCAGATTCCGACAGCGGCGGTGATCCGTCAGCTGGTCGCCGTAGACATGTACGATGCGGCTTTGAGAGAGCTGCAGTACGCGCAGCGTCAGTGGGGCGACACACCCGCAATTGAAGCGACGATCGCGTACATCCGTCACGAGCAGGCGCAGAACGAAACCGCACCCGATCGGTTCGACCACCTGCGCGGTGCGATCAACATCATGAAGCGCGCCTACCCGCAGTATCTCGCCGCGGGCGGCGAGGACCTGCCGCCGGCGGTGCTCGAGGTGATCTTCCCGCTCGACTATTGGCCGCTCATCGAAAAGCATTCGCAGGCGAACGATCTCGATCCCTATTTGATGGCCGCGCTCATCGCGCAGGAATCGACCTTCACCGCCGATGTGCGCTCCGCTGCGAACGCGTACGGCTTGATGCAGCTGCTGCCGGCTACAGGCCGCGCCTACTCGCGCAAGGTTGGACTTGGCCGCTATTCGAGCGGGCTGCTGACGCAGCCCGAGGCGAACATCCGCATGGGGATGCGCTACTTCAAAGAGCTGTCGGATCACCTCGGAGGCGCGCACTTCGCGCTGGCCAGCTACAACGCGGGGCCGAACAAGGTGGTGCAGTGGGCGGCCGAGCGGCCCGGTCTGCCGCAGGACGAGTTCATCGATGACATTCCGTATCCCGAAACGCAGAATTATGTGAAGCGGATCCTCGGCACCGCCGAAGACTATCGGCGCCTCTACGGCGGTGGCCTGCTCGTGCCCGGCAGCCTGAAGAACGCGCCCCCTGTGAAGAAGCTTCGCGTCACGCCTAAGGCAAAGCCCGCGAAGAAAGCGCCTGTCCGCAAAGCCTCCGCAACCAGGAAGAAGACCAGCAGCGGGACGAACAAGACACGCTAGTGGACGACCTCCTCGACCTGACCAGCCGCGTCGAAGCGACGCATTTCTGGTTTCGAGGATTCCGTCAATTCGTCGCGCCAGCAATTGCCGGGATAGCCGGCACACGCCGTGACCTGCACCTGCTCGATTGCGGCTGTGGGACGGGCTACAACCTCGCCACGCTGCTTCGTCCATACGGGCATGCGTTTGGATTCGATCTGACACCGGCGGGTCTGATGCACGCACGCGCCGCCGGCTTCCCGCTGGCGCGCGCCAGCATGTCCGCCATCCCATTTCAATCCGGCCGCTTCGATATCGTGACTTGCTTCGACGTGATGCAGTACGTGGACGACGACCTCGCGGTAATGAGGGAGATGGCGCGCCTGCTGAAGCCCGGCGGCGGCCTCGTGGTGACCGCGGCCGCGCTTGACGTGTTGCGGGGCGGACACGCTGGCACGTGGCCCGAAGTACGCCGCTACACGACCGGGCGGATGCGCTCGATTGTCGACGGCGCGGGGCTGAAGGTCAGCCAGCTTACCTATCTGTTTGCGACGTTGTTCCCGATGATGCTCGTTGTGCGCGCACTCAATCGCGACACCGGACGATGTAGGGAGGAGTCTTCAGGCTCGCCGCCTGCAGATTGGGAGATGCGTGTTCCTCCTGCTCCCATTAACACTGTGTTGACGATGATGCTCGGCGCGGAAGCGGCAGTTTCACGTCGCATTCCGATGCCCGCAGGAAGCTCTGTGCTGGTGGTTGCGAGGAAGCCCTAAAAGCGGGCGAACGCGCCGATGTACGGGCCTTTCAGCTTCAGATTGCCGGTATCCGTATCGCTCGTGTAATCGACTTTCATCGAGCGATACCCGAACTGCACGCCGACGTTGCGGCTGAAATTGCCTGTGCCGTAGATATCCAGATCGTAAAAGGTGCCGTTTATATCGCTGCGGTCAAATTTCAATCCAGTGAACTCCGCCGTGACGGCGACATTCGGACTGAAGTATCCGCGCCAAACGCCGCCGATCGTGGGCACAGGAATGGTGCGCTCGTAGGTCTGCGCGATGACGGCAGACGACAGATTCGCCTTCAGCTTGTTGTATTTCAAGTCGAAGATGAGACCCGCAAACCCGCGTTCCGTGACGATCGGATCCCACTCGTAGCCAACGCGAATCAGCGTCCAATCGAGGCTCGCCGTCGTCGGCAGACCGACAGAATAGCTCTGCCCGCGGAAACGGATCGTCTGCGTCAGCGTCTCGGTTCCTTCGTACTTGATCGGATCCAGACTGAAGCGCAGCTTGTGCTTGCGGGCGGCTTTGAGAATGACACGCAGGTCCGCGAGCCACTTGTCGCCCACGGCAAAGCTGTTGACGAAGTCGACCGGCGTGCCGAGGGTGCCGCTGGTGATGATGATGTCCGGCGACGGCCTCCAGAGCATGGCGCCCGCCTCGACGTGGAAGACTTCGGGGGCGTCCTGCGCGAAGGCAGGGCTCGCCATGCAGACGAGTGCGAGGACCAACGCGGCGCGTCGCAATTCGTTACGCTTCCGCCAGCTCGAGCTGCGGTACGCGGCCGGTCAGCACTTTGACCCAGCGCCACGTCGCGGCCACCATGATGATCAGGCAGCACACCATCATCAGGCCGGTGCTGAGCGACAGCACATAGCCCTGCACGTGCAGGTCGGGATTCGCGTTGATCGCGAGCGGCCAGAAGTTGTCCCTGATGCTCATGTACCCGGCGGTCATCGTCGTGACGGACAGGAATGCGAGCGGCACGAACGTCACCCAGGCGTATTTCGTGCGTCCCATGTTGATGAGCACCGTCGTCGCCACAGCCAGCGCCACCGCTCCGAGCAACTGGTTGGCGATGCCGAAGAGGGGCCAGATGGTGTTGATGTTGCCGGTCCAGATGAAATAGCCCCACGACAGCACCATGAATGCCGTCGCGCCAATGGAGCCTGGCAGCCACTCAGCGTCGCCGAGCTTGTTCCACACGCGGCCACCGAACTCCTGCACGAGGAAGCGGCCGACGCGCGTGCCCGAGTCGACGGTCGTGAGGATGAACAGCGCCTCGAACATGATGGCGAAGTGATACCAGTACGCCATCAGCCCACGCATGCCCGGCAGCGAAGAGAAAATCTGCGCCATGCCGACGGCCAGCGAGACCGCGCCGCCGGGTCGCGCGGTGACGTTCTCACCGACGGCGGCCTGCAGCGCCGCCAGATTCACCGTCGGAATATGCAGGTTCGCGAACACAGTTGATGACGTGTTGATTGCGAAGTAGTCGCCTGGATAGAGCGCCGTGGCGGCGATGAGGGCCATCACCCCGACGAACCCTTCACACAGCATCCCCGCGTAGCCGATCGGCCGGATGTCGCTTTCCTTATCCACCATCTTCGGCGTCGTGCCGGTTGCAATCAGTGAGTGGAAGCCCGAGATGGCGCCACACGCGATGGTGATGAACACGAACGGGTAAAGCGGTCCCGGAATTACCGGTCCGCCGCCATGAATGAATTGCGAGAACGCCGGTGCGTGCAACGTCGGGTTGACAACGATCACGCCAACCGCGAGGAAGGCAATCGTGCCGATCTTCATGAAGGTGCTCAGGTAGCCGCGGGGCGTGAGCAGCATCCACATCGGCAGGATCGACGCGGCCAGCGCGTAGATCGCCATGGCCGCGGTCACCTGATGACGCGTAAGCACCAGGTAATGACCTAGGGACGAATCAGCAAAGGTGCGGCCGAAGATGACCGCCCCGATCAGCAAGAGGATGCCGATAATCGTCGCTTCGCGGATCTTCCCCTTGCGGAACACGAACATGTGGAAGCCCATGAGCATGCCGATCGGAATCGTGACGCCGATGGTGAAGGTGCTCCACGCGCTTTCCGCGAGCGCGTTGACGACGGCGATGCCGAGGCCGGCGAGCGCGACGATGAGAATGAAAAGAATCGACAGCGCGCCGACCGTACCCGCGACCGTACCGATCTCCGCACGCGCGATGTCGGCGAGCGATCGTCCGCCGCGGCGTGTGGACATCCACAGACTCATCGAATCGTGGACCGCGCCGGCCAGCGTGCAGCCGCCGACGAGCCACAATAGTCCGGGCGCGAAGCCGAACTGCGCCGCCAGCACTGGGCCGACGAGCGGGCCGGCGCCGGCGATTGCGGCGAAGTGGTGCCCGAACAGCACCCAACGGCTCATCGGGTGGAAGTTGGACCCGTCGTACTTCGTGTGCGCGGGAGTTACGCGCGCGTCGTCGAGCGCCATGACTTTGGCGGCAATGAACGCGCTGTAATACCGGTAGGCGATCATGAAGATCGCCACAACGGGAATCACAATGTAAAGCGCCTGCATGGCGGGAATTATACTCGGCAGATGAGCCCTTCACGCCGGCTGCTCGGGTATGTCGGCCGGTACCGCGGCGCCTTCCTTGCCGGCTTCGTTTGCATCGTCGCCACGACCGCCCTGACGCTCGCCGGGCCGTGGGTGCTCCGCTACGCCATCGACGACCTGACACGGACCGGGGTGACGCCGGCCAAGCTGAGGTTCTATGCGGGCGCCATTCTGGCCCTGACGATGGTCGGCGGCGTCTTCCGGTTCCTGCAGCGGCGCATCATCATCGGCGCCTCGCGCGACATCGAGTTCGACCTCCGCAACGACTTCTTCGCGCGGCTGCAGCTGTTCGAGCCCGCGTACTTCCACCGGAACCGGACCGGTGATCTGATGTCGCGCGCCACCAACGATCTGAACGCGGTGCGCATGATGATCGGGCCTGCGTTCATGTACCTGTCGAACACGATCCTGACATTCGTTGCCGTTATCGTCGTGATGCTGTCGTTGAACGTGCGCTTGACGCTGCTGTCGCTGATACCGCTGCCGATCCTCTCGGTCGCGGTGTACCTGTTCGGGGCTGAAATTCACCGGCGGTTCGACGAGATTCAGGAGCAGCTGGCGACGATCAGCGCGGTCGTGCAGGAGGCGCTCTCGGGCGTTCGTGTAGTGCGCGCCTACCGGCAGGAACAGTTCGAGACCGGCCGCTTCCGCTCCGCCAACGACGAATACGTGCGGCGAAATCGGAAGCTGATTCGCGTTCAAGGCGCGTTCTTCCCGATCATGGGTCTGCTGATGGGGGTCGGCTCACTGCTCATCCTGTGGCTCGGCGCGCGCGATGTAATCAACGGGCGGATGACCGTCGGCGAGCTGGTCGCGTTCAACTCGTATCTGATGATGCTTGCCTGGCCGATGATCGCCTTCGGCTGGGTAACGAACCTGCTGCAGCGCGGCAGCGCATCGTGGAAGCGGATGCTCGAGGTGCTGACAGCGGAGCCGGCGATAACCGATGCCGGTGCAAACGCGCGGATAACGACGCGCGACGAGATTCGAGGAGACATCGAATTCCGCGATCTGACTTTTTCATATGGTGATGTCATGGTCCTGAGGCGCGTCTCGGCGACGCTGCCGGCCGGGACGACGACGGCGATTGTCGGCGCAACCGGATCGGGGAAGTCGACGCTGTTGAACCTGCTGCCGCGGCTGAACGATCCGCCACCTGGCACCGTGTTCGTCGACGGAATCGATGTGCGCGAGCTGACACTCGCGGCGCTGCGCGGCGCCATCGGCTTTGTCCCGCAGGAGCCTTTTCTCTTCAGCGCCACGATCGCGGAGAACATCGCGTTCGGCGTTGCGAGTGCAGCACGCGAGCGGATTGAGCACGCGGCGCACGTGTCGAGGCTCGACAAGGACCTTTCAGATTTTCCGAAGGGGTATGACACCGTTGTCGGCGAGCGCGGCATCACCCTGTCGGGAGGACAGAAGCAGCGGACGGCCATCGCGCGCGCCGTGATGATGGATCCGAAGATCCTCGTGCTCGACGATGCCTTATCGGCAGTCGACACCTATACGGAAGAGGAGATTCTGTCGCGGCTGTCGGGCGTGATGCGTTCGCGCACCACCATCATCGTGTCGCACCGGATCTCCACCGTCAGGACCGCCGATCAGATCCTCGTATTGGACGAGGGCGCGATCGTGGAGCGCGGCACGCACGACCAGCTCGTGTCGCGAAACGGATTGTACGCGGAGCTCTATCGCAAGCAGCTGCTCGAAGAGGAGTTGGCAGCCTCGTAGACGCGGACCTCGAGGTCCGCCCTTACGACTGATCATGTCTGTGCACGAAGAAGAAGTACTCGGCAAGGCGTACGACGCACGGTTGATGCGGCGGCTGATCACGTACCTGCGGCCGTACAAAACGCACGTTGTGCTCGCGACGGCGGCGATCATCGGCCACTCCGCGCTGGAGCTCGTGCCGCCGTACCTCGTCAAGCTCGTCATCGACCGGTACATTCCGGCGCGGGACGTGAACGGCCTGACGCTCATCGCCGTCCTCTACCTGGCGACGCTCCTGGGGTCCTTTACGCTCGATTACGCGCAGACGTGGCTGCTGCAGCTGACAGGGCAGCGCATCATGTTCGACATGCGGATGCAGATCTACGAGCATCTGCAGCGTCTCGATCTGAAGTTCTACGATCGCAATCCCGTCGGCCGGCTGATGACGCGCGTGACGACCGACGTGGACGTGCTGAACGATCTCTTCACGTCGGGCGTCGTCTCGATCTTCGGCGACCTCTTCACGCTGGTCGGCATCATGGTGATGATGGTCTGGATCGACTGGCGTCTGGCCATCGTCGCCTTCTCGGTCCTGCCGCTCATCTGGGTTGTTACGCAATGGTTCCGCCGGAACGTGCGCGATTCGTATCGGACGGTGCGCATCTGGATCGCACGTATCAACGCCTACTTGCAGGAGCGCATTACCGGGATGGCAACCGTGCAGCTATTCCGACGCGAGGCACGCGATTTCGAGGAGTTCGACCGCATCGACCGCACCTATCGCGATGCGAACGTCCAGTCGATCTTTTATTACGCGGTGTTCTATCCCGCCATCGAGTTGATCAGCGCGTTGGCGGCGGCACTGATCATCTGGATTGGCGGCGGCTGGGTCATGGCTGGTGTTCTGACGCTGGGCTCGCTCGTCGCCTCGCTGCAATACTCGTCACGGTTCTTCCGACCGATCAGCGACATGTCAGAGAAGTTCAACGTGCTGCAAGGCGCGATGGCATCGTCTGAACGGATCTTTCAGTTGCTCGATACCCCGGTAGAAATCAATCCGGGATTCGGGAGTCGGCGTTCGGGATTCGACGAACACGGCACGATTGCTTTCGAGAATGTGACGTTCTCATACGTGCCCGGTGAGCCGGTTCTCCGGAATGTCTCGTTCAGCGTCGAACCTGGACAGCGGGTGGCGATTGTCGGCGCCACTGGATCCGGCAAGACGACTATCGTCAGCCTCCTCCTTCGTTTCTATGACGTTCAGGAAGGGCGCATCACGATTGGCGGCGTTGACATTCGCGAGATGGATCTCACCGAGCTGCGAGCGCTGTTTGGCCTCGTGCTGCAGGACGTGCATCTCTTTTCCGGAACCATTGGCGGCAACGTACGCCTCGGCAACGATGCGATAGACGATGCGACGGTGAGACGGGCGGTGGAAGCGGTGCATGCGGCGGGGTTTATCGACAAACTGCCACAGGGCCTCGATACCGCTGTCGCCGAGCGTGGCGCGACGCTGTCCGTCGGCCAGAAGCAGCTGCTGTCATTTGCGCGGGCGCTCGCGTTCGACCCACCAGTGCTCGTGCTCGACGAGGCGACGTCGAGCGTCGACACGGAGACCGAGTTGCTGATTCGCGACGCCTTGAACGTGGTAATGCGCGGCCGCACGACCATCGCCATCGCCCATCGGCTTTCGACCATTCAGGACATGGATCGCATCCTCGTGCTGCACAAGGGTGAGCTGCGCGAGTCGGGAACGCATCAGGAACTGCTCGCACAACGCGGTATTTACCATCGTCTGTATCAGCTGCAATTCAAGGATAGAGAGCTCGTCAACAGCCGGTAGACCTACCTTCGAGCCGCGCGGCGAGTGCGCGAGACGGGCTTCTGGTTTGCACACTCCATCGCGTCCATGAACGATCATGAAGCGCTCGACGCCGTTCGTCACGCGGCGCTCTGGTTCACACCGTCCGAAGACGGCCTTGGCCCGCTGCTCGACCTCATCGGCGATGCGAGCATCGTGCTCGTCGGCGAGGCGACACACGGAACCGACGAGTTCTACCGCATCCGGGCGGAGCTGACGCGCGCGTTGATCCGCGCCAAACAATTCAATGTCGTCGCCGTCGAGGCCGATTGGCCGGATGCGTATCGCGCGAACCGCTGGGTGAGACACGCCACGCAGGAAAACGGGCCGGAAGCGGCGCTGGACGACTTTGTCCGATTCCCGCGATGGATGTGGCGCAACACAGTCGTCGTCGACTTCATCGACTGGCTGCGCAGCTACAACGCGAAGCGAATGGCGACCGATCGCGCGGGACTCTATGGCCTCGACCTGTACAGTCTCCACTCCTCGATGGACGCCGTACTGAAATACCTGGCGAACGTCGATCCGGAGGGCGCGGCTCGAGCACGGCGCCGTTACAGCTGCTTTGAGGAATTCGGCACGGATCCCGCGCAGGCATATGGCTACGCTGCAACGCTGGGCTTATCCCGATCGTGCGAGGACGATGTGGTCGCCCAGTTGCTTGAGCTGCGCAAGGCCGCGGCGGCGTACGCGAACCGCGACGGCCGCGTCGCGGAGGACGACTACTTCTTTGCCGAGCAGAACGCACGGCTCGTACGCAACGCGGAGCGCTACTATCGGACGATGTTCGGCGGCCATGTGGAGTCGTGGAACCTGCGCGACACGCACATGATGGAAACGCTTGATGCGCTGCTCGGGTGGACCGCCAAACGCGCCGGCTACGCACGCGCCGTCGTGTGGGCGCACAACTCGCACCTGGGCGACGCGCGAGCGACGCAGATGGCCGACTGGGGCGAGTTGAATCTGGGTCAACTTGCCCGCGAGCGCCACGGCGACCGAACGTTTCTCATCGGCTTCACGACGCACACGGGAACTGTGACCGCCGCGCGCGAGTGGGATGAGCCGGCGGAGCGGCGCGGCGTCACGCCATCACTGCAGGGCAGCTACGAGCACCTGTTTCACGACACCGGCCTCGACCGCTTCGTTTTGCCGACGTTGCACGCACGCGAGGCGCTCGGAGTGTCCCGGCTCGAGCGTGCCATCGGGGTCGTCTACAAACCGGAAACAGAACGCGCAAGCCACTATTTCCGCGCGAAACTTGGTCAACAGTTCGACGCGGTGATTCACGTCGATACCACGAGCGCGCTGACTCCCCTTGAGCGATCGTCGCGTGAGGATGCGGATTTGCCCGAGACCTATCCGTCAGGAGTGTGAACATGCGGAGCGGGGTCGTTGTCGATGCGGTGCAAATCAAGGACGGCGCCGACACCCTGGACGCGGACCTGCATCTCCCGGAGGATGCGCGCGGACTCATCGTCTTTGCGCACGGCAGCGGCAGCAGCCGTTTCAGCAGCCGCAACCGACAGGTCGCCGAGTTTCTCAACAAAGGGCACTTCGCGACCCTCCTGCTCGATCTGTTGACTCAGGCCGAGGAGCGCATCGACGTGCGCACCGCTGAGTTCCGCTTCGACATTCCGCTGCTTGGCCGCCGTGTCGTGACCGCCGCGGACTGGGCCGCTGCGCACTCACTTCTTCGCGAGCTGCCGATCGGCTACTTCGGTGCGAGTACCGGCGCCGCAGCTGCTCTGATCGCGGCCGCGCAGAGGCCGCATGCAATGGCCGTTGTCTCGCGGGGCGGACGTCCGGATCTGGCGGGCAACGCCTTGCCGCTCGTGCGCGCGCCAACGTTGTTGATCGTTGGCGGTGACGATCACCCGGTGATCGAAATGAATGAGTCGGCGATGCGGCAGATGCTCGCACCAGTAGAGTTGGCGATCGTCCCGCGTGCAACACATCTGTTCGAAGAGCCAGGTACGCTCGAGGAGGTGGAGCGTCTGGCGCTAGACTGGTTCAACCGGCACGTATGAACGATTACGAACCATTTGCCGATCGCCGCGATGCGGGGCGCGTCCTCGCCTCGCGGCTGCAGAAGTACGCCGGCCGCGACGACGTGATCGTCCTGGCGTTGCCGCGCGGTGGAGTGCCGGTCGGCTACGAGGTGGCAGCCGCACTTGGCGCGTCGCTCGACGTGTTTCTCGTGCGAAAGCTCGGAACACCAGGACATCGCGAACTCGCGATGGGCGCAATTGCCTCCGGTGGGGTGCGCGTGTTGAACGAGGACGTCGTGCATTGGTATGGCATTCCCGACGCCGCCATCGAAAGCGTTACCCGTGAAGAAGCCGACGAACTTGCGCGGCGCGAGCGCGCGTATCGCGACGACAGGCCGGCACCTGTTCTGACGAATCGCATCGCAATTCTCGTGGACGACGGGCTCGCCACGGGATCGACGATGCGCGCGGCGGCTCAGGCGGTGCGGGTGCAGCATCCGGCGGCGGTCGTTGTCGCCGTTCCTGTCGGCGCGCGACAGACGTGCGCAGAACTGTCCGCGGTCGCTGACGAAGTCATCTGCGCGCGCATGCCTGAACCATTCTCGGCCGTCGGCCAGTGGTACCTCGATTTCAATCAGACCGATGACGCCGAAGTCCGCGACCTTCTCAATAAGGTTCAGTTGCTTCAGTAACAGGCACCTTCGTTGCTTCGCTTTCCCGTACTGCGCGTCTGTCAGCGTAGGGGCAGCCCTGCCTCTACCAAGCAGGAGGGAGAGGAACCATGTCAGCTGTTTTGGTGAAGAAGCTTGTCGCCGTCGCGGCGGTGCTCGGGACCGTCGGCTGCGGTGCCACCACCAACGGAAGCTCGGGAAGCACCAGTGCGCCTGTGTACGTACCTCCGACGTCGAACACACCATCGACGACCGCGAATACAACACCGACGGAGGTCAACAACAGCGCCTACGGCGTCGTGCCCGCAGGACAGGAACTCGACGTCCGTTTAGGTACCACGTTGAACTCCGGTACCGCGAAAGTCGAGCAGCGGTTCGAAGCGACGACGGTCGCCGATTTGATGCAGAACGGCCGCGTACTGATTCCGGCAGGATCGACTGTTCGCGGCGTTGTTTCGGCCGTCGATCCAGCCGACCGCATTCATCGCGCGGGCAGCCTGACGCTGTCCTTCGATGAAATCAACGTGCGTGGCCGCTCGACACCGATGCGCGCGATGGCCACCAACGTATTCGAGAGCGGGGGCATTCGCGAGGAAACGGGGACGGCGGGCATCGGCGCTGGCGCCGGTGCGGTCGTCGGCGGCATTCTCGGCGGCGTGAAGGGCGCCATTCTCGGCGCGGTGATCGGCGCGGGCGGCGCCATTGCGGCAACTGAAGGAAAGGACATCGAATTGCCGGCGGGTTCGATCATTCGTATCCGCTTGGATCAGCCGGTGAATGTGAGGTAGCAGAGGAGGCGCATTATGGCCAATCAAGGTTCTGCCCGGCAGGACCGTTCAACGGATCAATCCGTTCCGACGCGGCGTTCATCGCCCAGCAGTCAGATGAACCGCTGGGACACGAGCGGCGTCGGACCGTTCGCGTGGATGCGGCAGATGCAGGATCAGCTCGATCGGGCATTCAGCAGCATCTGGAGCGGCAGTGGGACGACGTCGTCGTGGTCGCCTGACAACGTGTTCGGTCCGTCGGACTGGGCGCCGGCGATCGACATGTTCCAGCGCGGCAACGATCTCGTCATCCGCGCCGATGTTCCCGGGTTGTCGAAGGATGACATCACCGTCGACATTGCGGACGATCAGGTGACGATCCGCGGCGAACGCCGCTACGACCACGAGGAAGATCGCGACGGTGTGTTCCGCAGCGAACGCAGCTACGGCAGCTTCTGCCGCGTTGTTCCTCTGCCGCAGGGCGCAATCGCGGACAGCGCGAAGGCGACCTTCAACAACGGCGTGCTTGAAGTCGTGGTGCAGGCCCCGTCATTCGACGTCCGGCGTGGACGCCGCGTCGAAATCAAGGAAGGGTCGGAGAAGAAACAGGGTCAGCAGCAGAACCCGAAAGGCTAGTCGACTCGTCGTCGGTCGAGGACGTTTCCTCGACCGGCGCTTCAACGGCTGCCGGCGGCGGATCCGCCGGCGGCGGCACATCCACACGCGCCCGCTCGCGGCGATGGAACAGGCGCGCGATCAGGCTTGGTGTACTTGCTTGCGGGTTCCACCCAAGCCGAAGAACCGTTACCTGGACAGCTTTGCGTCCGAAGCGCAGCGCCTCGTTGCAGTTCCACATGTATAGATCGAGCACGCGACCCTGGACACGAGGACCGGTGTCCATGATGGTGTACACGCCGTTGTAGCGAACGTTATCCGTCGAAACGTTTACAACGCTGCCGACAGGAAGGATCGAATCGTCGGCCGCGGCGATGCCGGTGCGGACCTCGGCGCCGGATGCCGTTGTCTTTCCTTTGCAGTAGGCGGTGGCGGAGAAATCGAGCCGCGCCCCGGCTACGGGCGCACTCGGGTCAGCGGCGCCCGGCAGGCCGCCCCAGGGAAGCAGATCGAACGTCGTCGCTTCGTAGTACAGCAGCAACCCGCCGATGACAACGAGCATCACGAGAAGGCGCGGCGTGTTCGACGTCGAAAGAATTCTTTTCATCGCGTAGGAACGCGCTTCACCCGGCCCAATGCTCGTAGCCAGCCGGCAGCTCGCGATCGCCGGCAGTGGTGCGGAGAACAACACCAGCTTCCTTTGTCACGACGCCGATCCGGGTTATCGGCAGATCACCCGCCTGGCTCTTTACTGCCCGAAGACGGCCGCGAGACGACGGCCGAACCGTGAACAGCAGTTCGTAGTCGTCGCTATTCAGCTCCAGATTCCCTGACGCCTTGGGAATCAACGCCTCCTCCACAATCATGCCGACAGCGGACGCTGCGGCGATCTGATGGAGGCCGTCGGCAAGGCCGTCACTCAAATCAATGCACGCGGATGCGGCACGGTTGCGCCCGAGCAGCATCCCGACGCGAACCCGTGGTTCGGGCCAAAGATATTTGTCCTCGGCCTCCGGGATCGGGGATCCGGGATCCAGGGTTTGCAGCGCATGCAGCCCCGCGGCCGCGGCGCCAATCGTGCCCGTCACGTACAGCTCGTCGCCGGGCCGCGCGCCGCTGCGCATGAGCACCCGCCGCGGCCTTACCGATCCGATGGCCGTCACATCGATCACCAACGGTCCAGGCGTGCGACTGATGTTGCCGCCTACCACCGCGACGCGATATCGATCCGCCAGCACGATCATTCCGTCGAGGATTCGATCGACTTGAGCGATCTCCAACTCGTCTGGCAGCACGAACGACAGCAGCGCCGCACGGGGACGCGCCCCCATCGCGGCGAGATCGCTCAGGTTGACGGCCAGCGCCCGATGGCCAATAGCATCCGGCGGGACGAACCGACGATCGAAATGAACACCTTCAACGATCGCGTCGGTCGTCAGCACGTCGAATGTGCCCCGTTCCGGCTGAACGACCGCTGCGTCGTCACCCGGGCCAACAAGAACCCAGGACGGCCTGGCGAGGCGCTGAGTGATGCGAGAAATAAGCGCGTGCTCGCCGATGTCAGAGACGGTGCGATAACTCACAGTGAATCGCACCCGGGTGGGGGGAGCGTAGGGTGCCCGCTTTGCCGTGTGGGGAGGTCGAATGAACCTGCAAAAGCAGGTGGAGCCACTGTTATCAGCCGCGCTTCAGGCTTCCTCGGAACAGAGGCATGCACAACGCGCGACCTCGCGG
>Ga0075424_100003306_pt1 | contig 15022 bp, 11 predicted proteins | sample SoiMethybrSBSTD3_FD_75301 | JGI IMG/M metagenome (GOLD analysis project Ga0075424, IMG submission 75301) | Bulk soil microbial communities from a Populus tree surrounding site in Tennessee, USA - Soil MetaG P. TD hybrid SBSTD3 | ecosystem: Environmental > Terrestrial > Soil > Tree plantation... | reverse complement strand
CGCGCCAACCGCCAGAAGCAGCGGCTGCTGGCGTTCGGCCTCACCGACCACTACATCCAGATCTTCCAGCTGACGCGGCTGGACGAGGCGATCGCGATCCACGGCAGCGAGTCCGAGGCGATCGCCGCGGCCGCCTGACCAGAAAGGAACGACACCATGACCGAGAACCGCGCACAGCGCGACGGCGACGCCTGGGCGAAGCCCGTCGCCCACCTCGAAGTGACGGGCGTCGAGCCCGGGTCGTCGGGGATCAACGTGGCCGGGCGCCGCCCCACCTCGCCGGTGCAGGGGTTCGGCAGGATGTGGCAGAAGACCTATCGCATCCGCCTCGAGGGAGCCGACGTGGAGCCGGCCGAGGTCATCGCAGTGTGGAAGCGGGACTTCCCCACGTTCTGGCCGAAGGGCAACCGCTTCTTCGCGCCCCTGGCCGGCATCGCGCCCGGTGAGGTGGCGGTGCTCGACCTGACCATGCCGGGCGGGCTCAAGCTCTCGACCGGCGTCCTCGTCCTCTATGCCGACGACGAGTCGTTCACGCTGATGACGCCGGAGGGGCACATGTTCGCCGGCTGGATCACGTTCAGCGCGTTCGACGACGGCGGCGTGACGGCCGCGCAGGCCCACGTCCTCATGCGGGCGTCGGACCCGCTTTACGAGATGGGGATGACGTTCGGCGGGCACCGGCAGGAGGACCGCCACTGGGCGCACACGCTCACGTCACTGGCCGCGGCGTTCGGCGTCGAGGGCGAGGTCAGGATCGAGAACGTGTGCGTCGACCGCCGCCGCCAGTGGGGGAAGGCCGGGAACGTCTGGCAGAACGCCGGCATCCGGTCGGGTATGTACACGGCCATGGCGCCGATGAGGCTCATATCCAGGCCGTTCAAGCGTGCCTGAAGCGGAGACGGGTGATTCCCAATTCATGAGATGTCCTGGGCGGCGAGAACCGAGTAGCGCAAGGACGCAGGGAGGGTCAATATCGGCACGAGATATTGGCCCGACCGAGGACGCCGCGATGCGACGGTTCGCAGCTGCAGCCCCACCAGAGTTGACGCACAGTTTCCAGCCTGAGGTCCAGGCGCTCAGGAATTGGGAATGACCCGTCTGGACGCGATCGTCGTCGGTGCGGGCCCCAACGGCCTGGCGGCGGCGATCGCGCTCGCTCAGGCGGGGCGCTCGGTGCGGGTGATAGAGGGCGAGCCGGCCATCGGCGGCGGCACCCGCACCGAGGAGCTCACGCTCCCCGGCCACCTGCACGACGTCTGCTCGGCGGTGCACCCGCTCCTCATCGGCTCGCCGTTCCTCGCCTCCCTGCCGCTCGCGGAGCACGGCCTCGCGGTGATCCACCCCGACCTTCCGCTCGCGCACCCGCTCGACGGCGGCCGGGCCGTGGCGCTGCACCGGTCGGTTGCCGAGACGGCGGCCGGCCTCGGCGCCGACGGTGCCGCCTACGAGCGGCTGCTGGGCCCGCTCGTTCGCGACTGGGAGGAGCTCGCCGGCCTGTTGCTCGGCCCGCCGCTCCGCCCGCCCCGGCATCCGATCTCCGCCGCCCGGTTCGCCGCCCACGGCCTGCGCTCCGTGTCGGGCCTTGCCCGCGGCAGGTTCGCCGGCGAGCCGGCCCGCGCGCTCCTCGCCGGGAACGCCGCCCACTCGATGCGGCCGCTGACCGCACCCGGAACGGGGGCCTTCGCGCTCCTCCTCGTCATGCTCGCGCACGCCGTCGGCTGGCCGGTGGCCGCCGGCGGGTCGCGCGCGATCTCTGACGCGATGGCATCGCTCCTTCGCTCGCTGGGCGGCGAGATCGAGACCGGCCGCCCCGTCGCGTCGCTGCGAGAGCTGCCTCCCGCCCGGGCCGTGCTCCTCGACGTGACGCCGCGCGCGCTGCTTCGGATCGCGGACGGGCGCTTCACGGGCCGCTACCGCCGCGCGCTCCAGCGGTTTCGGTACGGGCCGGGCGTTTTCAAGGTGGACTACGCGCTGCGCGAGCCGGTCCCGTGGGCGGCGGATGAGTGCCGCCGGGCCGGCACGGTCCACGTCGGCGGCACCGCGGCCGAGCTGGCCGCCTCCGAGGCCCAGGTTGGCGCGGGCGCGACGCCGAGCCGCCCCTACGTGCTCGTTGCGCAGCAGAGCCTCTTCGACCCGGCCCGGGCACCGGCGGGGGCGCACACGCTGTGGGCCTACTGCCACGTCCCGAACGGGTCGGCGGTCGACATGACCGACGCGATCGAGCGCCAGATCGAGCGGTTCGCGCCCGGCTTCCGCGACGTCGTCGCAGGCCGCCACTCGATGGGCCCGGCGCAGGTCGAGGCCAAGAACCCCAATTACGTGGGCGGCGACATCAACGGCGGGCTCGCCGACCTGCGCCAGCTCCTGGCCCGGCCGGCGCTTCGGCCCGTGCCGCACGCCACCCCGGATCCCCGTATCTTCCTGTGCTCGTCCTCGACCCCGCCGGGCGGCGGCGTCCACGGCATGTGCGGCTGGCACGCCGCGCAGGCCGCCCTCCGCGGCGTATTGCAGTAGGCCCCGGAGCTAGGCTGCAGGTGTGGCGGACGAGGTGATCCATCGCATCGACTCCGTGGCTGACCCGTCACGGCTTCCGTACACCGTCTGCGTCCTCCTCGAGAACCTCGTGCGCCGGGCCGGCACCGAGCATGTCACCGACGCCGACGTGCGGGCGCTCGCCAACTGGCCGGCGCCGGCCGCGGGCGCGCAGCTCGCGTTCATGCCCGCCCGGGTCATCATGCAGGACCTGACCGGCGTGCCGGCCGTCGTCGACCTGGCGGCGCTCCGCTCGGCCGTTGCCCGCCGCGGCGGCGACCCGTCCCGGGTCGACCCGCAGGTGCCCGTCGACCTCGTGGTCGACCACTCCGTGCAGGTCGACGCCTTCGGAAACGGCGCCGCCTACGAGCGCAACATCGAGCACGAGTACGAGCGAAACGGCGAGCGCTACGCGCTCCTGCGCTGGGCGCAGGGGGCGTTCCGGAACTTCCGGGTCGTCCCGCCGGGGATGGGGATCGTCCACCAGGTGAACCTCGAGTACCTGGGCTCCGTCGTCGCCGTGCGCGACGGCGTCGCGATGCCCGACACGCTCGTCGGCACCGACTCGCACACGACGATGATCAACGCCCTCGGCGTGCTCGGCTGGGGCGTCGGCGGGATCGAGGCCGAGGCCGTCATGCTGGGCCAGCCGATCTACATGACCGCGCCGCAGGTGATCGGAGTTCGCCTCTCGGGCGCCCTCCAGAGCGGCGTCACGGCCACCGACCTCGTGCTCACCATGACCGAGCGCTTGCGAAAGCACGGCGTCGTCGGCAAGTTCATCGAGTTCTTCGGCCCCGGCCTCGGCTCGCTCACCGTCGCCGACCGGGCCACCATCTCGAACATGTCGCCGGAGTTCGGCGCGACCGCCTCGACGTTCCCGGTCGACGACGAGACGCTGCGCTACCTGCGCGACACCGGCCGCGCGCCCGAGCATGTCGAGCTGGTCGAGCGCTACACGAAGGAGCAGGGCCTCTTCCGCACCGGCGCGGAGCCCGAGCCGGCCTACACCGAGACGCTCGACTTCGACCTCTCCGGCGTCGAGCCGAGCCTGGCGGGCCCGCGCCGCCCGCAGGATCGCGTGCCGCTCCCGCGCGTCGGCGAGAGCTTTGCCGACGCGTTCGGCGCCGGGCGAAACGGCGGCGGCCTCGGCGACGGCTCGGTCGTGATCTCGGCCATCACGTCGTGCACGAACACCTCGAACCCGGCTCTCATGATCGCCGCCGGGCTGGTGGCGCGGAAGGCCGTCGAGCGCGGCCTCACGACGAAGCCCTGGGTGAAGACCAGCCTGGCGCCCGGCTCCCGGGTCGTGATCGGCTACCTGCGGAAGGCTGCGCTCATGGAGCCGCTCGAGGCGCTCGGCTTCAACCTGGTCGGCTTCGGCTGCACCACCTGCATCGGGAACTCCGGGCCGCTGCCCGAGGACGTCGCCGGCGCGATCGAGCGCGATGACCTCAAGGTGGCGGCGGTGCTCTCGGGCAACCGCAACTTCGAGGCCCGCATCCACCCGGCCGTCCGCGCCAACTACCTGGCATCGCCGCCGCTCGTCGTCGCATTCGCCCTCGCGGGCACGGTGAACGCCGACCTCACGTCCGAGCCGCTGGGCGAGGGGAGCGACGGGCCCGTCTTCCTGCGCGACGTGTGGCCGACGGCGGATGAGGTGAGCGCGGCCCTTGCCGCCTCCTTCTCGCCCGACCTCTTCACCGACGAGTACGGCCGCATCTTCGAAGGGGACGAGCGCTGGCGGAACCTGCCGGTGCCCGAGGGAGAGCTCTACGCCTGGGATCCGGAGTCAACGTACGTCCGCGAGGCGGCCTTCTTCTCGCACGACGCCGATCTGTCCGACATCGTGGACGCGCGCGTCCTGGCGCTGCTCGGCGACTCCGTGACGACCGACCACATCTCGCCCGCGGGCGCGTTCGCACCGGCCACGCCGGCCGGGCAGTGGCTCGTCGAGCACGGCGTCGAGCCACGTGCCTTCAACTCGTACGGCGCCCGCCGCGGAAACCACGAGGTGATGGTGCGGGGGACGTTCGCCAACATCCGCCTCAGAAACGCGCTCGTCGAGCGCGAGGGCGGGTTCACCCGCCACCTGCCGTCGGGCGAGGAGATGACGATCTACGACGCCGCCCAGCGCTACGGCGAAGAGGGCGTGCCGCTCGTCGTCATCGCCGGCCGCGAGTACGGCTCGGGCAGCTCGCGCGACTGGGCCGCGAAGGGCTCGGCGCTCCTGGGCGTGCGGGCGGTCATCGCCCAGAGCTACGAGCGCATCCATCGCACCAACCTGGTCGCGCTCGGGGTGATCCCGCTTCAGTTCGCCGACGGCGAGTCGGCCGAGAGCCTCGGGCTCGACGGCACCGAGACCTACACGATCCGCGGCCTGGGTCAGCTCGACGTCGGCTCGCAGGTGACGGTCGAGGTGAACGGCGGGGAGCGCTCCTTCACGTGCCTGGCCCGGCTCGACGCTCCAGCCGACGTCAAGGTCTACCGGGACGGCGGACTGCTGCAGATGGTCATGAAGCAGCTCGTGTAGCAGGCGCGGCGGTACGCTGACCCCGTGAGCCTCGTCACCGACCTTGAGCGCGCGCTCGGCGTGGATGCCGTGCTCTCGGAGCCCGCGGAGCTTCGCACGTACGAGTGCGACGGCCTCACCGGCCACCGGGCCGTGCCGCAGGCCGTCGTCCTGCCCCGCTCGACCGAGGAGGTGCAGGCCGCCGTGCGCGTGTGCCGCCGGCACGGCGCCCCGTTCGTCGCCCGCGGGGCGGGGACCGGGCTCTCCGGCGGCGCGGTGCCCGTGGCGGAGGGCATCGTGATCGGCCTGGCACGCATGAACGCGATCCTCGAGGTCGACGTGGCGAACCGGCTCGTTCGTGTCCAGCCGGGCGTCACGAACCTCGACGTGACCCGCGCGGTCGCCCGCCACGGGCTCTTCTACGCACCCGACCCGTCAAGCCAGCAGGTCTGCACGATCGGCGGCAACGTCGCCGAGAACTCCGGCGGCGCCCACTGCCTGAAGTACGGCTTCACATCGACGCACGTGCAGGAGCTCCTGGTCGTGCTCGCCGACGGCGAGACGGTCAGGCTCGAGCGCAACGGCGCGCTCGACCTGGCCGGCGCGTTCGTCGGCTCCGAGGGCACGCTCGGGATCGCCACCGAGATCGTGGTGGGCGTCGTCCCCAGGCCGGAGCGGGTCGAGACGCTGCTCGCGGCGTTCCCCTCGACCGACGCCGCGGGCGAGGTCGTCTCGGCGATCATCGGGGCCGGGATCGTCCCGGCCGCCGTCGAGATGATGGACGCGCTCACGATCCAGGCCGCCGAGGACGCCGTCCACGCCGGGCTGCCGCGCCAGGCCGGCGCCGTGCTGCTCGTCGAGCTCGACGGGCCGGCCGCCGAGGTGGCTCTGAGCCTGGCGCGGGTCGAGGAGCTGTGCGCGGCCGGCGGCGCGTCCGAGGTGCGGGTGGCGCAGGACGACGGTGAGCGGGCCACGCTCTGGTACGGGCGCAAGGCCGCGTTCGCCGCGATGGGTCGGGTGAGCCCCGACTACTACGTGCAGGACGGCGTCGTCCCCCGGACGCGCCTTCCGCAGACGCTGCGCCGGATCGAGGAGCTATCGCGAAGCTACGGGCTCCGGGTCGGCAACGTCTTCCACGCGGGCGACGGGAACCTGCACCCGCTCGTCCTCTACGACGCCTCTGTCGAGGGCGAGGCGCAGCGGGCCGAGCGGCTCGCGGCCGAGATCCTGGAGGCGTGCGTCGAGGCGGGCGGCTCGCTCACCGGCGAGCACGGGATCGGCGTCGACAAGGTGTGCTCGATGCCGTGGATGTTCTCGGAGGGCGACGTGCGGGCGATGGAGCGGCTGCGCGCGGCGTTCGACCCAGACGGGCTCTGCAACCCGGGGAAGCTCCTGCCGACGCCGCGCCTGTGCGGCGAGGTGCCCGGCCCGTACCGGCGCCATCCGCTGGAGCGCGAGGGGGTGGCGGAGCGGTTCTGATCGAGCACGAGCCGGGCGACCTGACGGCCGTCGTCGACGGCGCCGTCATGCTCGGCGACCTGGGCCGGACGCTGGCGGAGCGCGGCCAGATGCTGGCCCTCGACCCGCCCGGCGCCGAGAGGCGCACCGTGGCCGAGGCGTTCTCGGCGGCCGTCACCGGCCCCCGCGCGCACGGCTACGGGCCGCCGCGCGACCTCCTGCTCGGCGTCGCGCTCCGGCTGGCGGACGGCTCCGTCGTCCACGGCGGCGGCCGGGTCGTCAAGAACGTCGCCGGGTACGACCTGCCCCGCCTCGCCACCGGCGCGGAGGGCAGGCTGGGCGAGATCGTGCGGGTCTGCCTGCGGCTGCATCCGCTTCCGGCGGCCACGTGCACCGTCGTCGCAGAGCCCGCCGATCCCCTCGTACTCGAGCCGCTCCGCCCGGCGTGCGTGGAGTACGCCTGGCCGCCGGGCCACATGCTCGTCCGCTTCGAGAGCCCGGCCGCGCCGGAGCTGGCAGAGCAGGCGCAGGCGCTGGTCGGCGGCGAGATCGTCGCCGACGACGAGCCGCTGTGGGCGGAGCACCGCGAGCTGGCCGCCGATCTCCCGGTCCACCGATCCCTCCCGGCCGACGTGCCCGCAACCCTCGAGGAGCTGCGCGCCGCCGGCGCCACGCGGATCGTCGGCCGCGTGGCCCGAGGCATCCTCCACGCCGACGTGGAAAAACGGGGTCAGACCCCAATTTTTCACGCGCTCGAGCAGCGAGTGGTGGAGGCGTTCGGTGGCTGAGCCCTCGACACGCGAGCTGCTCGACACCTGCGTCCACTGTGGCTTCTGCCTGCCGGCGTGTCCCACGTACACGCTCTGGGGCGACGAGTCCGACTCGCCGCGCGGCCGCATCCACCTCATGCACCTGCTCGAGGCCGGCGAGCTGGAGTGGGGGCCGGCGCCGGCGCGGCACTTCGACCGGTGCCTCGGCTGCATGGCGTGCGTCCCGGCCTGCCCGAGCGGGGTTCGCTACGACCTCCTGATCGAGCGCACCCGGGCCGAGCGGCGCGAGCGCGCGCCTCGAGGCGCCCGGGCCCGTCTGCTCGACGCCGCGATCTTCGCCACCGTCCCGCGGCCGCGACTCCTGCGTGCGCTGTCGTGGCCGCTCGCGCTCGGGATTCGCCCTTTCGCGTTGGCGCCGCGGGTGTCGCGGGCCGACCTCCGCGCCCGGCCCGAGCGGACGACACACGCGACGGGCGAGCGGCGGATGGCCGCGGCCCTGCTCGAAGGCTGTGTCCAGCGCGCGCTCTTCGGCCGTGTGAACCTGGCCGCGGCGAAGGCGCTCGCGGCGGACGGCTGCGAGGTGGTGATCCCCGCCGGGGCCGGGTGCTGCGGCGCGCTCGCGCTCCACGCCGGCCGCGAGCGGGAGGCGCGCCGGCGGGCGGCCGCGACGGTCGCGGCGTTCGCCGGCCACGACCGGATCGTCGTCACCGCGGCCGGATGCGGCTCGGCGATGAAGGGCTACGGCGAGCTGCTCGGCACCGACGAGGCGCGCCGGTTCGCCGCGGCCGTGCGCGACGTGACCGAGGTGCTGGCCGAGATCGGGCCGGCCGCCGAGCGCGCGCCGCTCTCGCCGACCCGGGTCGTCTACCAGGACGCCTGCCACCTGAACCACGCCCAGGGCGTGGCCGTCCAGCCGCGGGCGCTCCTGCGCGCAATCCCCGGGCTCGAGCTGGTCGAGATCGAGGACGCGGGCACCTGCTGCGGCTCGGCCGGGATCTACAACCTCGTCCAGCCCCGAACGGCGCGCGAGCTGGGCGAGCGCAAAGCGCGCGCGATCCTGGCCGTGGATCCCGACGTCGTCGCGACCGCCAACCCCGGCTGCGCCGTCCAGCTCCAGGCAGCGCTGCGGCGGCTCGGCCGCGCCGACCTGCGCATCGTCCACCCGGTCGAGCTGGTCGCGGAGGCCGTTACGCCCTCTCCGGCGGCCTGAGCCACACGCTCGCGTGGCGAGGCTGGTAGGTCTGGTCCACGACGCCGAGGATCTCGCTGCAGAGCGCGTCCAGGTCGACCTCCTCCCGCAAGCGTCCCGAGAACGCGCGCATCGCGGTCTCCACGTCGACCGTGCGGCGTGCGAACCGGCGGTCGATCGTCCGCTGGATCCGGCGCCGTAGCGGCTGGAACGCCAGCGCCACGACGAGCGTCGTGACTGTGACGGCGACCTCGCCTGACTGTCCGGTGACGGAGAGCGACAGCGAGCCGAGGAGCGCGATCCCGCCCAGATAGACGGCGCCTAGGACGGCGACCAGGCACGTGTAGACGAGCGTCTTCCGGATCACGAGGTCGATGTCGTAGAGGCGGTAGCGCAGGATCGCGAGCCCCATCACGGCCGGGAAGAGCATGATCGAAACCGCGAAGGCGGCGCCGTTCGCGCCGTCAAGCCCCGCAGCCGTGGCGACCAGGCTCCCCGCGAAGATCACGACCCAGATCAGGACGCCCGCCACGACCCATTTCACCTGCTGGCGCTCCGCACCCGCCGAGCGGCGGAAGCGCAGCGCCATCGCCGCGAGCCCGCCGAAGAACGCGACGGCGGTGAAGGGTGTGCTCATCGCCGCGATCACTTCGAGCACCGTCTTCAGTCCGCCGGACGCCGCCACCGGGTTGTGGTGGGCATCGAGCGGCGGCTGGAACGTAAAGTCGAGGAAGCCCCGCGCCAGTCCGCAGGCGCTGCCCGCGATCGCCGCTGCCACCACGGGGCGCCATCGTCGGGTGAGCGGCCGGCCCGTCGGAAAGAGCAGGAGGAGCAGCAGCATGGCGCCGACGTAGACCGTGTCGAGGGCGGTCGACGCGAGCCAGAACGCCACCTTCCCTCCAGGTAGCGAGCCGGGATTGACCGCGAGCGTGTAGACGGCGTAGTTCTGCGCCAGGTTGTGGCACAGCGCGAAGAAGAATGCAACGGCGACGAAGAGCCAGCCGATCGAGTGCGCCCGGTGCTTCCAGAGGATCAGGGCGCCGAAGATGGCGAAGGCGATCGTCGTCGGTGTGAACATGATCGTTGCGACCAGGGATTGGACGTCGCGGTCGAGGACGCCGAGCACGACGGCGCCGGCGTCGAACGCCACGACGGCGCCAACGATCGCCCACACGATCCAGCTCTCGGAGAGTCTCCGCAACATCTCTGCCGGGGAGTATCCCGGAGCAGCCGTCCCGGGATCGTTACGGAGCGCTACTCGGCGTAGCCGAGCCCGAAGGCCGTGCCGCACAGGAGCGCACCGACGAAGACGCCCCACCATTCGCCGGGGATGCCCTCGAGCCCGTTCACCGCGAAGACGACGACGCCCGCAAGGGCGATGCCCGACGCGATGATCCACATTGCCGCTCGGCCCGCGCTCATGCGGCGGTGACGATAGCACCCGCAGCGGGTGTCCGAACCGTTTCCGGGGATACGCCGAATAGCCCGCATCGACGAGGCCTCTCCGTCCCCTTCGAACGAAAGGACACACGTCTCTGATGCTGAAGCGCGTAGTCACCCTCGGGCTCACCGGCCTGGCGGCGGCGGCCATGACCGCCTCCCCCGCAGCCGCGTCGAGCCACCGCGAGGCCCCGCTGATCTCGAACGATCCGGTGGCCGACCTCGCGGACACGTTCATGTGGGTGGATCAGAAGGACTCGAGCAAGATCAACCTGGTCATGACGGCCAACCCGCTCGAGAACCCCGGTGACGCCCCCAACTACTACGGGTTCGGACAGCACGTCCGCTACCAGTTCAACATCGACAACAACGGCGACGCCCGCACCGACATCTCCTATCGGGTCGTGTTCCGGACGCACGTGCGCAACAAGGGCACGTTCCTCTACAACATCCCGGGGAACCCGGTCACGTCGCTCTCCGACGTGGGTCTGAACGTCTACCAGACCTACTCGGTCGACCGGCTGAACTACGGCAAGCACGGCAAGCTGGTCGGCACGGTTCATCTGGCCAAGAACATCAAGACGGTGCCGAACAACGTCGGCCCTGTCTCGATGCCCAACTACCCCGGGCTCGTGAAGCTCGGCGTGAAGCCCCTCGCCGGCCACGGCGGGAAGGTGTGGGCGGGCCAGTCCGACGACCCGTTCTTCATCGGGCTCGGCGACATCGGCGACAGCCTCCACGTGAAGCCCAAGGGCACCGCCAAGGACACGCTCGGCGGCATGAACGTCCAGGCTCTCGCCCTGCAGATCCCGAAGTCCAAGCTCGTGAAGAAGGGCCACCCGACGATCGGCATGTACGCCGAGACCGAGCGGCAGTCCTTCTCCAACGAGCTCACGGGTGCCGGCCGCGGTAGCTGGGTGCAGATCGAGCGCCTCGGCAACCCGCTCGTGAACGAGGTCCTGATCCCGCTCGGGCAGAAGGACCACTGGAACCACGTCGACCCGGTCGCAGACGGCCAGTTCGACTCGTTCTTCAAGGCTCCCCAGCTCGCCGCTGCGCTCGGTGACACGCACACCCCGCGCAACGACATCCTGGCGATCCTCGAGACCGGCCTGCCCGGCCTCAACTTCACCGGCAAGGTGCACGCCGACCTGCTGCGCCTGAACACCGGCATCGAGCCGACGGCCATGGGACATGAGAGCCCGCTGGGCGTCCTCGGCGCCGACAACGCCGGATTCCCGAACGGCCGCCGTCCGCTGGACGACGTCACCGATATCGAGCTTCGCGCCCTGGCGGGTGCCACAGACACCCCCGCCATCCCGAACTCGGCCTCGGACGGCGTGCAGCGAAACGACGAGTCGTTCGAGATCACGTTCCCGTACCTGGCGATTGCCAACTCCGGGACCGCCGGCATCCACCAGATGCCCACCCCGTAACGCCGACCGCTCCTGGGGCCCGGCCGCGCGCCGGGCCCCAGGCGCTCCCGGCGCTCACACACAGACATGCTGATCGCACGCAAAAGGCTTTCACCGCTCGTCCTGGCCCTCCCGGCCGTCGCCGCCGTCGCCGCTGCGGTCGCGCTCCACGGAGGCGGCACGAGCGCCCCGCGGCCACACCACGCCGCGGCCCCCCCGATCCCGTTCGCCTCTGCCGCGCCGCGCACGCTCACGACGCCGCAGCTCGTCGCCCGCTACCGGGCCGAGGCGGCGGCGAAGCCGCGCTCGGCGCAGGCCGCCGACAACCTCGCCCTCGCGGAGCTCCAGATGGCGCGCGAGGACGGCGATCCGACCTGGTACACCCGCGCCGACGCCCTCTTCCGTCACGCCGTGGCGCAGGCGCCGGACGACTTCACCGCGCTTGCCGGGCAGGGCTCGCTCGCCCTCTCCCGCCACGACTTCACCGGCGCGCTCGCGCTCGGCCAAGAGGCGCTCCGGATCGACTCCTCGAGCCCGTACGCGATGGGCGTCGTCGTCGACGCGAACGTCGAGCTCGGCCGCTATGCCGCGGCCCGCACGGCGATCGAGCGGCTCCTCGACCAGCGCCCCGACCTCGCCTCCTACTCGCGCGCCTCCTACTACCTGGAGCTGCACGGCCGCACCGGCGCGGCGCGCAAGGCGCTCGTCCAGGCCACCCAGTCCGGCGCGCCGTCGGGCGAGAACACCGCCTGGGCCTACCTCTACCTGGGCAACCTCGACTTCAACCACGGCCGCTACGCCGACGCGGCCCAGAGCTACCGGACGGCCCTTCACACCGATCCCGGCTTCCTGCATGCCCGCGCGGCGCAGGCCAAGCTGGCCGCGGCCCGCGGGGACTACCGCCGGGCCATCGCCGGCTACTCGGCCGTGGTCGCCCGCTATCCGCTGCCGGCCTACGTGATCGCCCTCGGCGACGTCTACCGAGCCGCGGGGAAGCCCGCTGCGGCGACGCGCCAGTACGCGCTCGTGCGCGCCGAGGAACGGCTCTACGCGGCCAACGGCGTGAACGTCGACGTGGAGCTCGCGCTCTTCGACGACGACCACAGCGGAGACGTCATCGGCGCGCTCGGCCGCATTCGCGCGGTGGCGCGGATCCAGCCCAGCGTGACGGTCGAGGACGCCCTGGGATGGACGCTCTTCAAGGCCGGGCACCCGCGCGCCGCCCTGGCCGCCGCGAACCGGGCGCTCAGGCTCGGGACGCATGACTCGAGCTTCCTCTACCACCGCGGCGCCATCGAGGCGTCTCTCGGGATGGGCGGCCCGGCCGCTCGCGACCTGCGCGCGGCGCTTCGCCTCAACCCACGCTTCTCGCTCCTCTACGCGCCCGCCGCCCGCCGCCTCCTGCGGAAGGTCGGGCCATGATCCGCCGCCTCGCGGTCGTGCTCGCCGGCGTCGCCGCCATCGCGGCGGCGGCGCCGGCGGTCGCGCAGGCCCACCCGCTCGGCAACTTCACGGTCAACCGCTACAGCTTCGTGGTGGTCGGCAAGGACTCGGTCAAGGTCACGTTCGTCCTCGACGAGGCCGAGATCCCCACGTTCCAGGCTCTCGGCGGCAGCCCGACGCACGGCGCCGCCCAGGCGTGGGCCGAGGCGCGTGTGGCGACGTTCGCGCAGAAGCTCCACTTGACGGTCGGGGGGCGCCAAGTGGCGCTCGTGCCCGATGCCGGTCGCGTCACGGCGACGCTGCGTAAGGGCCAGGGCGGCCTGGACTGCATGCGGGTCACGGTGCCGCTCACGGGCCGGATCGCCGGCGCCGGGCCGTTCACCGCGACCTTCTCCGACGACACGTTCGGAGACCGGGTGGGGTGGAAGGAGATCGTGATGCGGGCCGCACCCGGCGCCGTCCTCACCCGCTCGTCGGCCTCAACTCATGACGTCTCCGACATGCTGCGGCACTACCCGTCCGGGATGCTGTCGACCCCGCTCGACGTCCGCAGCGCGTCATTTGGCTACCGCTACGGCTCCGGCACGAGCGTCTCGGTCGGCGCCCCGCAGGGCCAGGGCGGTGAGAGCGTCGCCATCTCCGGCGGGGCCTTCACCGACCTCGTGACGCACCGCGACCTCGGGCTCGGGTTCGTGCTCGTGGCGCTCGTGATCGCGATGTTCTGGGGCGCCGTGCACGCGCTCTCGCCGGGGCACGGGAAGTCGATCGTGGCGGCCTACCTGGTGGGCTCGCGCGGGACGGCCAGGCATGCGGCGTTCCTCGGTCTCACAGTCACGGTGACGCACACCGCCTCGATCTTCGCACTCGGGATCGTGACGCTCTACCTCTCCGACTACATCCTGCCCGAGACCCTCTACCCGTGGCTCTCGGTGATCTCCGGGCTGGTCGTCGTCGGGATGGGCGGGTCGATCCTGGTACGCCGGGCCCGGCGGCTGCGGGCGACACAGCAGCACCACCATCATCACGACCACGACCATGCGCACCCTCACGGTCATGACCACGATCACGACCACCTTCACCACCACGGCCCCGGCGGCCACACGCACGAGCCGCCCGCGGCGATCACGGTCCGCAGCATGCTCGCGCTCGGGATCTCGGGCGGCATCCTGCCGTGCCCGTCGGCCCTTGTCGTCATGCTCGGCGCGATCGCCGTGCACCGGGTCGCGTTCGGGCTCGTGTTGGTGGTGGCGTTCAGCTTCGGCCTCGCGGCCACCCTCACCGGCGTGGGGATGCTGGTGGTCTACGCCCGCCGGCTCGTCGACCGGGTGCCGTCCAGCGGGCGGCTGGTGCAGGCGGCGCCGACGTTCAGCGCCGCGGTCATCACCATCCTCGGCGTGGCGCTGACGGCTCAGGCGCTCGGGACGTTTCCGGGCGGCGTGCCGTTGCTCGGCTGACCGCTGGGTCAGAAGTTGGAGCTGGCGCGGCAGGGACCGCGCACGATCACGGTTGGCCGTCCGCCGGCGAACGGGATGGTCTCGACGAGCCCGAACGGTGACGCGGTCCCGCCACAGCCGATCGCCGCCAGCACGGTCCGACCGTCGCGCGAGAGGCCCTGGGCGTAGAGGTCGCCGACGAAGGAGGTCAGCGGCCGCGCGTCACCCGGTTCCACGTCGACGGCGTAGAGCTCGCCGTTGTGGGTGGCGGGGTAGGCGGCGAGGAGGCGCCGTCCGTCGGTCGACCACGCCGCCGGGTAGATGCCTGCGTGAGTGTGCGTGAGCTGGTGCGGGTCGCTCCCGTCGTCATCCATCACCCAGATGTCGCCGTGACAGTTTGCGCAGCGATCGGCGCCGAAGCGCTCGAACGCGATCCCGGTCGGCCCCCACAGCGGGAAGCCCGTCCGATGCCCACCCGTCAGCCGGTGGATCCGGCCGCCGGTACGGGCGACCATGTAGATGTCGCTGCCGGCGCCGGTCGAGTGCTGGAAGGCCAGCGCCCTCCCGTCAGGCGAGAAGGAGAAGTTGTACGACGCTTCGGGCAGGCGCATCGGCGTGACCCGCAGCGTACGGGCGTCGACGATCGCGAGGCGGTGCGGGCCCTGCACCGCCAGAAGCCGGGAGTCGGGCGACCACGCGATGGGCTCGCCCGAGATCCCGACGACTCTCGGCGCCCCGCCCAGCGTGCCGATCAGGCGGACGCCGGTCGGATGCTGGAGTGGGCCGCCGATGTAGGCGACCCTGGTGCCGTCCGGCGAGAGCAGGGGGGC
>Ga0075424_100003305_pt1 | contig 15024 bp, 13 predicted proteins | sample SoiMethybrSBSTD3_FD_75301 | JGI IMG/M metagenome (GOLD analysis project Ga0075424, IMG submission 75301) | Bulk soil microbial communities from a Populus tree surrounding site in Tennessee, USA - Soil MetaG P. TD hybrid SBSTD3 | ecosystem: Environmental > Terrestrial > Soil > Tree plantation... | reverse complement strand
TTCAGCGACACGACATCACGGGCGTGGGCGTTCGGTGTGATCAGCGGTATGGCCGGGGCGGGCGCCGCGGCGGGCCCGCTGATCGGCGGGATGATCGCCACCTGGATCGACTGGCGGGCGGCGTTCATCTTCCAGGGGGTGATCGTCGCCATCATCGTCGTGCTCAGCCGGAACTTGGCCGATCCGCTACCGGCTGATCCGGACCGTCCGTTTGACCTAGTGGGCGCCGTCCTCTCTGCGGTCGGAATGCTCTTCATCGTCCTGGGGATTCTGCAGGCGGGCGTCAACAACGCGCTGCTGGTGATCTTCCTGGTGCTCGGGATCGCGCTTTTGGCGGGCTTCTTCGTCTACATCCGCAGGCGGGAACGTGCAGCTAAGGAACCGCTTCTCTCCACCGCCCTGTTCAGGAACCGGGTTTGCAACCTGGCGCTGGCCACGCAGAACATGCAGTGGCTGATCATGATGGGAACGTCGTTCGTCGTCTCCGTGTACCTGCAGGAGGTGCACGGCTACAGCCCGATCAGGACCGGGCTGATCTTCACCTCGGCTACGGCCGGCGTCCTCATCTCCTCATTGGCAGCGCGCGGCCTGGCGGCGCGCTACTCCCAGCGGGCGCTGATCGCCGTCGGTTTCGTCGCGGCGGTCGCCGGACTGGTGCTGATGATTCCGTTCGTGAACACCTCGCAGCGCGCCGTCGCGTTCCTGCTGGGGCTATTCCTATTCGGACTCGGCGTGGGCGTGATGCTGACGCCGTCCGTGAACGTCGTGCAGTCGAGCTTCCCCGAGGAGCTGCAAGGCGAGATCTCGGGACTCTCCCGGAGCGTCTCGAACCTCGGCTCATCCTTCGGCACCGCCATCGCCGGCACGATCCTTGTCTCCGCGATCTCGCTGGGAACGAGGTCCTACGTCGTGGCGATGATCGTCCTCGTTGGGTTTGCGCTCGTCGGACTCTTCGCCGCACTCCGACTCCCCGCCAAGCCACAGCCATAATCGCACTGCCACGCCAATGATTCCGAGACTTCGCCGGTGGTAGCCAGGTGCTATTTGCGAGTGATTAGGCGGGCCTTATGGTTGTCTTATGGTTGTCGCCGCGCTCCGCCCTGTGGGGACTCGCCTGTGTCCGTCAGGGCAGCGAGGAAAGCAGGCGGGGTTGGTGGGCGGAGCGCGGCGCTCCCGCTCCTGCGGCCGGCCTCTTCGTCAGACCCCACGGCCGCCGAGCAAGGAGTTCAAGGGCGACCCTAATGAGCGTCCAGCGGCCCGGCGCTCCTCGGATTGCGGTAGTAGCGGCAACGAGTTGCGGTAGTTGCTGGGGTGCCGCTTGCCGGCGAATCCACTCTCGGGAGGAACACTCCTTCGCTGGAAGCGCTTGGCGGCAAAGCGATCCGAACGCACACTCGGGGTGTGGCCGCGCGCGGGGGAGACCCACCAACACTCTCGGGTGCGCGCGGCCACACCAAACCGTCGGTGTCGCTGCACCGCGCCCCGCCCCGACGGAGGGAGTGCGACTCTTCGGGAGGACGCAGATCCAGGCGTCTGGGGCGAGACGCGGCTTAGCTCGGGAAGCGGGGCTGCTTCAACCGAGCAGTGTGAGGTTAGCGAGCCGGGGTGCTCGTGACAAGGGTGTCGCGTCGGGGCGACACGGGTGCCGTCGATGCGTCTGCGCGGGTTGGCGCAGGCCGGGAGGGTCGCCCGATGACCCGGCGGCCCTCCTATCGATTTACCGCGGGGCGAATCCTCGCTCGAGATCCACGGCTTCGCTCGCGACAGCGAGGAAGCCCATCCAGTACGGTCGCCGATGGGTTTGTAGCCTGTCCCGCGGCGTCGAGCAGATGAACGTCATCATCGAGCGCACCTGCATGGCGCAAGCGTCGCCAGGTAGCGACGGTTCCTCAGCTCGTAGAAGAGGCCGCTCCCCATGCTTGGCGGCTGTATCGCGACCGCCCGACGCGGTAGTGGACAACTCTGGCCGCGTCCGCGGCAGTCTTGGCACCCGCCTCGTTCCGATACGGCCCCATCGTTGCGAAGACACTCTTGCCGCCAGCGGACGTGACCAAGACATACCACTTCGGTCGAACACCGGTCATTGTCTCCATCGCGTCTTCCAGCACGGGGGCCTCCTGGTCGGGGTCAGCGACCGTAACGCGTCACGCGCACGACCGTCCATCCCCGAAATCGACCGGCGTCATCCCCGAAACGCGGTATCCCTACCGCCCAGACCGCACGGCTCACACGGCCCTCGCAACTCGCGTGATGTGTGGACGATCGACTACAGCGGCAACTTCACGACCCAGGCCGGCCCATCGGCCGGAGTGTGCAACCCTCTCGGCGGCGCCAGCGTCGTGGCGGGCCTCCACGGCAAAATCGGCTCCCACGTGACGATCCACGTGCTGCATCCGGGAGCCCCGACATTCAGCCCGCTGGGCGTCTGCCGGGTGAGTGTCAACCGGGCGACTTCATCGCAGCGTTCTATCCGCCCGGTACGACGTGGACCAACCGAGGCCCCGGCGGCGCGGCCGACTTGCATTTTCGACCCGACTCGCCGTGGCTCCCGCTCCTCTGTGCGCCGTATCAATCTCTGATGGTCGGGTGGGATCAGCCGGGCTGGGTGCCCGGGTCGTTCATCAACTGGGATATCGCCACGACCTGCTAGCAGCTCGCGTGCGGGACGGGCCTCCGGCGTCCGGGGTGCTTGAATGCAGCGATGGACACCGCGCCCAGGCTGGCGAGGCAGCGGCGCCACGAGCGGGCGCACGAGCACCTCGTCGTCCGGCTTTCTCTGACGGCCGGCGGCGCGATCGTCGCCCTCGTCGCCTCCGCGATGTCGTGGACACACGGCCTGGAAGGCGCGACCGGCCCGGTGACCGATGGCCAATTGTCCGGCGACGGCCGGTACACCGCGCTGCTCGCACTCGCGGTGATCGGCTGCGCGGCGTGGTACTACGCTCGCCCTCACGACCGAGCCGCCCGGGTGGGCGCCGCGCTGGCGGGCGTGCTCCTGCTGCTGGCGATCGTCGACTGGAACACCGTCTCCGACGACGTCGAGTCCGCAAACCACGACGCCGGCCTCTTCGCGCACGCGAGCGTGAGCCCCGGCGTATGGGTGCTCCTTGCGGGCGCCGTGGCCGCCGTAGCCGGAGCCGTGTGGACCCTGCGCGTCGACCGTTGAGCTGCACGTCTCGTGACGATTGTTGCGCTCCCGGCTGACGGGTGAGAAGATCGCCGGCGATTCCCACGTCTTGGAATTGGTGCGCCTCGTCCGGAAGAGGCGCGGATCTCCGAAAGGGGGAAACGGATGGAGGAGTCACCACGCATGGTCCGGCTGGCCGAGGATGCGCCGTTCGACATCTCGTCTCGAGGTGTGACGGCAACGCTTCGGCGCGCGGACATCGAGAAGGCGGCCCGCTCTGGAGCCGGCCCGGCCGAGCTCGTGCTCGACGTGAGGCGCCGTCAGGGCGCCGATGTCGAGGCGCACTCGATCGCGGTCGAGTGGAGCGCGGCCGACCTGGAGCAGCTGCTCGGTGAAGGTGAGGACGAGGAGGTGACGATCGCGTTCGACCGTGACGAGATGGCCTCGATGATCGACTCCGAGGCCGATGTCGAAGCGCACGGTCTGCGCGAGAAGGCGCTCGTCCTCACCGTCGTCGCGGTGACGGCCGCGTCAGGCGCGGGCGTCGCTCAGGCCTATCCGGCTCCGGCCGGGCATGGCGGCGGCGTGCCGGCGACCTCGGCGCCGGTGGCAGCACAGGCTCCGGCCGCCACCATCGGCGGGGCCGCTGTGGCAGGGGCGGTCGTTCAAGCGGCGTCGCCGGCGACGACCATCGGTGGGGCAGGTCTCGAGCCCACCGACGTCGTCCGCGCGGCGCCTGCGGCGCCCGCCACCACCACCGGCGGCGCCACCGCCTCGCAGGCCCCGGCGCCGTCCGAGTCGCCCGCCACCACGATGGGCGGCGCGGGCGCTCCCACACCAGTGGGGAGCGCCGGCGGCCAGGCCGGATCCGCCGGAAGCTCCTCGTCGCTCTCGGCGGCGGAGGAGGCGGCTCTGGCCGGCACGGCCGGTCTCGTCATCGCCGCGGCGGGCTTCGCCGCCGCCTCCCGGCGACGGCGGCCGCTTCGGCCTGCATGACCGCGAGGGCGGGCGGGGTCTCGAATCGAGGCTCCGCCCGCCCGGCGGGGCCATCCTGCGCATTCCCCCGAACGGGCCATCGACCGCGGCCCGCGCGCGCCGACGAGTCAATGTATGGAGCCGGACACCGCCGGAGGCCGCCACGCGGGCTGGGACGCAGCGCGAATTCACGCGCTCATCAGCAGCATGCCCGGCGCCGTCTATCGCTACGTCCACCGCGACGGCGGCTGGCACATGGTGTCGGTGACCGACGCCATCGAGGCCATCACCGGCTACCCGGCGGCGACCTTCCTGCCGGGCGGCGAGCGCCCGTACGACGACGTCATCCACCCGGACGACCGCGACGCCGTCGCCGCCGCCGCGCGCCAGGCAATGGCGGAGCGCCAGCCGTTCGCGATCGAGTACCGCATCATCCACGCGGACGGGTCGATCCGGTGGGTGAACGGGCACGGGAACGGGATCGCGAGCGACGACGGGGCGTTCCTCTACGCCGACGGCGTCATCTTCGACGTCACCGAGCGCAAGGAGACCGAGGCCCGCCTGACGCACCTGGCGCTCCATGACGCCCTCACCGACCTGCCGAACCGCGCGCTCTTTCAGGAGCACCTGAACCTCGCCATCGCCCACGCCCGCCGCACGGGCATCGGCGGCGCGGTGCTCTTCGTCGACCTCGACGACTTCAAGATGATCAACGACGGATTCGGCCACGCCGTCGGCGACGCGCTGCTCGTCCAGGTCGCCCGGCGGCTGCGCGAGTCGTGCCGGGCCGACGACGTCGTGGCCCGCCAGGGCGGCGACGAGTTCCTGATCCTCCTGAGCGGCGCCGCGGAGGCCGCCGGCTCCGCCGAGGCGCTCGCCGACGCCGCGCAGAAGGTGGCCGCGAACCTCCGCATCGCGCTCGGCCAGCCGTTCCACATCGGCGAGACGGAGCTCTACGTCACCGCCAGCATCGGCGCGAGCCTCTACCCGTCCGACGCCCATACCGCCGAGCTCGTGCTGAAGCACGCCGACGTGGCGCTCTACTCCGCCAAGGACGCCGGCCGGGACGGCTACCGGCTCTACGCCGAGCCCAAGCACGACACCACGCGCGAGCTCGCCATGGCCGCCCGGCTGCGGAACGCCGAGAAGCGCGACGAGCTGGTGCTCCACTACCAGCCCATGGTCGACCTGAAGACGTCCTGCATCGTCGGCGCCGAGGCGCTGATCCGGTGGAAGACGGCGGACGGCGGCCTGGTCGCGCCAGCCGACTTCCTCCCGGTCGCCGAGCGCACCGGCCTCATCCGCCCGATCACGGGGTGGGTCGTCGAGCAGGCCTGCATCCAGGCCCGGCGCTGGTGCGACCTCGACCTCGACCTCTACGCCTCGATCAACGTCCCGCCCGCCTACTGGCAGCCGGCGTCGATGCGGCGCGTCCTGGCGACGATCTCGGACTTCGGGCTCCCCGCCGACCGGCTCATGATCGAGATCACCGAGCAGTCGGCGATGACCCAGAGCGAGGAGCTCGAGCCGCTGGTCGCCGAGTTCCGAAGCCGCGGCCTGCGCCTGGCGATCGACGACTTCGGCACCGGCCATTCGTCGCTCAGCCGCCTGCGCCAGCTCCGCCCGAACACGCTCAAGATCGACCGCTCCTACATCCGCGACCTTCCGAACGACAAGGAGGCCGCCGTCCTCGTCGAGATCATGATCACTCTCGCCAACCGGCTCGGCATGCAGTGCCTCGCGGAGGGGATCGAGACGGAGGCGCAGCTCCGGTTCCTCGTCGAGCACGGCTGTCATCTCGGCCAGGGCTTCCTCTACAGCAAGCCGCTCCCGGTCTCACGCTTCACAGCCCTCATCACCGGGGCCGAGGAGCGGGCGGCGTAGCTAGCCCAGCACCGGCGCGCGCAGCGACTGCGACCGCGCGAGCGCGACGGCTTCTGCCAGCGTGGCGACGGAGTCGAACCCCGGCCGCGCGACACCGAGCCGCGTGATCGCCTCGGCGTGGTCGGCCGAGATCCCGCTCATGACGGCCTGCGCCCCCAGCAGCCGGGCCACGGCGACGGTGCTCATCAGCTCGTGCGCGAGGACGGAGTCGATCGCCGGGACGCCCGTGACGTCGAAGATGACGAGCCGAGCGCGGGTGTCGGTGATCGCCTGGAGCAGCCGCCCGGTGAGCTGGCGCACGCGGCCGGTGTCCATCTCCCCCACCAGCGGCGCCACCAGCACGCGGTCATCGAGCTCCAGGATCGGCGTCGCATGCGCTGCGGTGAGCTCGGCGACGTCGGAGAAGAGACAGCCGACCTGGACCACGGCGTCGCCCGCGTCCCGGATCGGGAAGACGTTCAGGAGGAGGCCGTGACCGTCGGGCCGCGGCACGGCCAGCCTCACGATGTGCTCGCCGCTCTCGAGCACCGCCTCGACAGCGGCGACGACCTGCGGCTCCACGTCGGGAAGCGCATGCGCCAGGCGAAGCGCCCGGTCGTACACGACGAGGCCGACCGGGACGGCGTCGACGAACGGCCCCGCGAGCTCGGCCTCGTCTGCGCCGTTCTCTCGCTCGGAGATGTCGGTCAACGTGGTGACGATCAGATCCTCGGCCGCCCGGTGCACGTTCACGTTGACCAGCCGGTCGCCGGCGGCCGTCGGGTAGAGGCGTCTGTACGCGAAGGCTGCGCCGACCTCGGAGGCCCGGTCGAGGATCCACCGCGTCCGCCCGGCCGAGCTCGCGATGCCGGTCTCGTCCGCGCGGAGGCCGACGAGCTCGGCGCGGGTGCGCCCGACGAGCTCGCAGAAGCCCTCGCCGACGTAGAGGAAGGTGCCGTCCGACCGCATGACGACGACCGCCGCACCGCTCGGGGCGAAGTCGGTGGAGAGGCCAGTGGCCGGGCCGGCGCGCTCAGTCTCGTGCATCACTTTGGGGTCAGGCCGGGCCACCGCCGTCGTTCTCACCCGGCTGCCGGCAAGCGTACCCCTGGCCCGATCGACACCGCATCCCCCAAATGCGGTACAGGTCGCCGGGTCTCGGCGACCGTCAGCCGAGGCTCGCGATCCGGTCGGCCATGAGGTCGTTGAACGCCGGGGCGACGTCCGTCGCGACGTGGACGTTCGGTTGGCCGGCCGTCACACCGCGCAGATCGACGAGCGTCCGCCCGCGGCTCACCGGCCCGCAGTCCACCTCGACGTGGCAGTGGGCGAGCGTCAGAAGCTCGGGCTTCACGACCTGGGCGACCGCCACCGCGTCATGGATCGGCGTCCCTCCGACGCGCGGATGCGCACGGCGGTAGTAGTCGACCAGCTCGGCCGCCAGCGCGGCGGCGCGCCCGCGCGGGCGCATGCGCTCGTTCTGCTCCCCGGTGAAGAGCGCCTTCTGGGTCACGTCGAGCCCGACCATCGTCACGTGGAGGCCGCTCGTGAATACGCGCCGGGCCGCCTCGGGGTCGCCCCAGATGTTGAACTCCGCCGCCGGCGTGACGTTCCCGAGCCCGATCGACCCGCCCATGACGACGACTCGCTCGAGCGCCGCCGCAGCCTCGGGATGGCGGGCGACGAAGATGGCGACGTTCGTGAGCGGCCCGATCGCAATGAGCGTCACCGGCCGGTCGGAGGACGTCGCGATCTCGGCGATGACGTCCACCGCGTGCGCCTCGAGCGGCGCACGGCCCGGCGGCGGCAGGTCGGGGCCGTCGAGACCGGACTCCCCGTGTACCTCGCCCTGCGGGTACGGATCCCGGACGAGCGGCCGGTCGGCTCCGGCGGCCACCGGGACGTCCGACCTGCCGACGTGGTCGAGGACGCGGATCGCGTTCGCCGTCGTCTGTTGCAGGGGCGCGTTCCCCGACACGGTCGTCACCGCGCGGAGCTCGACCTCCGGGCTCCCCAGCGCCAGCATGATCGCGATGGCGTCGTCGTGGCCGGGGTCGCAGTCGATCACGATCGGGATGGGATCGCTGCTCACACCGCCCCCTGCGCCCGCATCCGCGCCTCGATCTCCGCGCGCCGCGGCATCGCCGGCTGGCAGCCATGCCGCTCCACGGAGAGCGACGCGGCTGCGATCCCCCACTCCACGGCCTCCTCCAGCGGCCGCCCCTCCGCCAGCGCCGCGGCCGTGACGCCGGCCAGCGCATCGCCGGCGCCGGTGGTGTCGACCACGTCGGCCGGGATCGCCGGCAGCTCCGGCCCGGCGGGCAGGATGCGCACGCCGCGCGCCCCGAGGGTGAGGACGATCCGCGCCGGGTGGTCTTCGCCCAGGGCGCCGAACTCGGTCTCGTTCACGATTGCGACGTCGAATCGGGCGACGATGTCGGGAGGGATGCGGCCGGCGGGCGATGGGTTCACGAGCGCCGCCGCGCCCGTGGCCCGAGCCGCGGCCAGCGTCCCCTCCACGGCATCGAGCGGCACCTCGGCCTGGACGAGCCATACGTCGACGCCGGCGTCGGGCGCCGGGGCGGCGACCGCGTCGTTCGCGCCGGGGATGACCGCGATCTGGTTCTCGCCGTCGTCGTCAACGAGGATGATCGCGACGCCGGTCGCCCCCTCGACCCGGCGGACGTCGGCGATGTCGATCCCGTCCTCTTCCAACGCGGCCGTGAGCTCGTGGCCGAAGTCGTCGTCACCGCACGCGGAGGTGAAGCGGACGCTCGCACCGGCGCGGGCCGCGGCCACGGCCTGGTTGGCGCCCTTGCCCCCCGCGGCGTAGGCCAGGCGCGTGCCGCGGAGCGTCTCCCCCGGCGCCGGAAGCCGCGGCACGTACCCGAACACGTCCATGTTGACCGATCCGCAAACGCCGACGCACGCCACGCGTTATGCGATCGCCTGGCTCGTGGCCGGGTCGAAGAAGTGCAGCGAGCGCGTGTCGACCTGAAGTGTGATCGGCCGGCCACGCGCCGCGGACGTGCGCGGATGGAGCCGGGCGACGAAGGTGGTGCTCTCGGCCCGCTCGTGGTCGGCGAGGTCGCCGCCCGTGTCGGCGGCCAGGTCGCGGGTGTGCTCCGTGAGGACCGGGCCGGCGTCGACCGTGAAGTGGGCGTAGACCTCGGCGCCCATCGCCTCGCGGTGGGCAACGACGACCGGGATCTGGGCGTCGGCCACCTGGGTCGGCAGGAACTGCGGATCCTCCATGTCCTCGGGCCGGCCGTCCGGGTAGACCTTCGTCACCTCCTCGAAGCTGATCTCGGCCACGCCGCAATGATGCCAGACCAGGCGCGCCGTTCCTAGGTCGCGACGACGTCCATCCAGCGGTCCTCGCGATGGCTCTCGAGGACCGCCTCGACTGCGCAGGTGATCCGGTGGGCATCGGCGAACGTCGCGACGCTCGACGTGTGCTCGGCCCCGCGACCGCGCGCCTCGACCGCGGCGTAGAAGTCGAGGAACAGGTTCTTGAGGCCGTCCGGCCACCCCTCCTCGTGGCCGCCCGGGTAGTGCGCCAGCGCCGCGGCCGCCGGCGAGAGCAGGGCCGGGTCGCGCACGAGCACCTCGTTCGGGCGGTCGCGCCGGCCGATCCGAAGCGCGTTCGGGTGCTCCTGGTCCCAGGCGAGCGAGACCGCGCCGGCATCGATCTCGAAGACGACGGCGTTCCGCCTGCCCGGTGTCACCTGCGAGACGGTGAAGACGCCGGGGCAGCCGCCGTCGAGCTCGAAGAGGACGGTGGCGAAGTCCTCCGTGTCGACCGCGACGCGCTCGGCGTCCGCGCCGTCGCCGCGGTCGAAGGTCTGCGAGGGGCCTGCCGGCCGCAGGCGCTCCTCGTGCAGCCGTCCCAGCCGGGCGTAGACGCGCGCGATGCGCCGGCCCGTCACGTGCTGAAGCAGGTCCATCCAGTGCGAGCCGATGTCGCCGATCGCACGGGAAGCGCCAGAGCGCTCGGAGTCGAGCCGCCAGTTCCAGTCGGCCTGCTCGAGGAGCCAGTCCTGGAGGTACGCGCCGCGGATGAGGTGCGGCGGCCCGGCGCGGCCGTCGGCCAGCATCGCGCGGGCCTCGGCGACCAGGGGATAGTGGCGGTAGTTGAAGCACACGCCGGTAACCGTGCCGGCCCGCTCGGCCCGGCCGACCAGGTCGGCGGTCTCGGCCGAGTCCATCGCGAGCGGCTTCTCGGCCAGCACGTGCTTCCCGGCGGCAAGCGCCGCCGCGGTCACCTCGTGATGCAGGTCGTTGGGCGTGCAGTTGTGGACGGCGTCGATCTCGGGGGCCTCGAGGAGCGTGCGGTAGTCGCCCGTCGCCTCCGGCACGCCGAGGCGATCGGCGGCGGCTCGGGCCCGGTCCTCGGAGCTCCCGGCGAGCGCGGCCACGTCAACCCCCGGCACCCTGCGCAGCGCCTCGACGTGAGAGCCGCCGGCAAAGCCGGTGCCGATCACGGCGACTCTGACCGCTCGCCCCAAAGCGGTGGCCATACTACCGGCTCGCCATGCTCCGACTCCCGACGCAGAGTTGAGCACCCAACCGGACGACGGGCCGTCGCCCTCCGACATGCGCCGGATGGCGCGGCGCGCCGCCGACGTGGCCGCCGGCTGGGGCCTCGAGCTGGGGGCGCCGTTCGCGCTCTCAATCTACTCGTTCGTCGCGGCGGCGGGGGACGACGTGGTCATCAAGGTCACCTGGGAGGAGGACGACGAGTCCGACCACGAGGCAGACGCGCTCGAGCTCTGGGCCGGCGACGGCGCCGTCCGGCTCCTGCGCCGGGACGGCGCGCGGCGGGCGCTCCTGATGGAGCGGGCCGATCCGGGTACCGACATCTCGGCGCTGCCGGAGGATGATGCGACCGCGATCGCGGTGGCGCTCGGGCCGCGCTTGTGGCGGCCCGCCGGCGCGCCGTTCCGCTGGATCGGCGACCACGTCCCGGCCTGGCTCGACCGCGCCGAGCGCGGCGGCGCCGGCCTCATCGCGCTCGCCCGCGAGCTCTACGCCGAGCTCGAGCCCGGCCGCTCGACGCTCATCCACGGCGACTTTCACCACCACAACATCCTCCGCCACGGCGACCGGTACGTCGCCATCGACACCAAGGCCATGCTGGGCGAGCCCGAGTTCGACGTGCCGAGCTTCCTGTGGAATCCGCTCAACTCCGAGATGACCGCCGAGCGCACCGAGCGGCGGATCGCGGCGTTCGTCGCCGCCGGGCTCGACGAGGGCCGGATCCGGGCCTGGACGGTGGTGCGCGGCGCCTACCTCGGCATCGCCGACGACCCACAGCAAGCGGAGGTTCTGCGCCACCTCGTCAGGTAGCGAAACACCCCCGCTTGTCGGCCTCCGGGGGCCCGCGTACCCTACGGTCAGGGGTACCAGTCAACCTGGGGGTCATCCACATGTTCGGGAGGAGCACGCCTCGTCGTGCGCGTCGCAGCGCCATGGCAATTGCCGGCGCCCTGGCGGTCGCAGCAGTCGCGGCGCCGGCCGCAGAGGCCGCCGTCGTCCATGCGACGCCCGTCCCGACGTATCAGACTAACGGTCGCGTCAACTCGATCGTCATCCAGAACGGCGTCATCTACATCGGCGGCCGGTTCACGGCCGTCCGGCCGGCCGGGAGCTCCTCCGGGAGCGTGACCCGGAACCACGCCGCAGCGCTGAGCCTGGCGACCGGCCAGGTGCTGCCGTGGGACCCGAACGTGAACGGCACGGTCCAGTCGCTTGCGGTCGGCAACGGCCGCGTCTACCTCGGCGGCTCGTTCTCGAGCGTCGGCGGCACGTCGCGGACGCGGCTGGCGGCGGTCGACGCGGCGAGCGGCGCCGTCGTCTCCGGCTTCAACCCCCGCCCCAGCGGCGCGGTGAGCTCACTCGCCGTGTCGGGGAACATCCTCTACGCCGGCGGCAACTTCACGACCGTCGGCGGCACGGCGCGCTCCAACCTGGCCGCGGTCGACGCCACGAGCGGCGCGCTGCTCTCCGGCTGGGCCCCGGCCGCGAACGACGTCGTGAAGGCCGTGGACATGGCGGCCGACGGGACCAAGGTCTACGTCGCAGGCAACTTCACGACGATCGACGGCGCGAGCCACCGCCACGTGGCGGCGCTCGACCCGACCACCGGCGCGGCGATCTCCTCGTTCTCGCACGGGCTCTCGTATGCGGTCGTCGACATGGCGGTCGATGCGAGCGGCGTCTTCATCGCCGGCGCGGGCGGCGGCGGCAACTTCGCCGACCTCAACCTGACGACCGGCGCGATGGTGTGGCAGGGCGGCACAGACGGCAACGTCCAGGCGATCGCGACGCTCGACGGCATCGTCTACGTCGGCGGCCATTACGACAACTACTGCGGGATGCAGGGTGGCCAGCACACCTGCACCACGGCGATCCAGCGCCACAAGCTGCTCGCGGTGGACGAGCTGACCGGCACGCTTCAGAGCTGGGATCCGAGCGCGAACAGCGCCCTCGGCATCTTCGCCCTGACCGGCTCGGGCACCGTGCTCGCCGCCGGCGGCGACTTCACCCGGATCGGCGGCCGCGCCCAGCAGGGCTTCGCCGAGTTCACCGAGTAGCGGCCCTCGCCTACAGCGCGCCGCGGACCCTGTCCGGCAGGCCCTCCACGCTCGGGTATGCCGTGGCCCGGCGGAGCAGCCCGTCCGTGAACTCGGCCACCCAGGCGATGTCGGAGTCGACGATCCCCTGGCGCAGGCGCGAGGCGTGCAGGTGGATGATCGCAACGGCGGTACTGTCGTCGACCTTGACGACGCGCCGGATGACCGGCTCCCACACAAGCGCCTCGCGGGCCGCCCTGATCCAGGCCGCGGCGCCCTCCCGGCCGCAATGGACGTCGCCGGTGATGATGGGCCTGAGCTCGGCCGCCGGGTGGACGAGCTCCAGCACCTCGTCGTCACCACCGCTCGCCGCGACGCGCGTGATCGTCTCGACGTAGGTGCGAGCCAGAATCGTTGGGTCGGTCTCGATTGGACGAGTATGACAGCCCGCTTCCCAATCGGGCAGCCGACCGTACACTGGGATCATGTGGACGAGGCTCCTTTCGGCCGGGCTTGTGCTCGCCCTGGTCACGGCCGGCTGCGGCTCGACGACGAAGCCGCACCGGGTGACGCTGCCGCACCCCGCCGCCAACGCGGTCGCGCCCTGGATCAGCACCCAGAACGGCCATTTCGTCGACGCTCGCACGGGCTCGCCCGTCGTCCTTCGCGGCGTGAATGTGGCCGTCAACTCGAGCGCGATCGTCTACGACAAGGCGTCCTCGATGGGCGCGAACTTCGTGCGGATCATGGCCCCGTGGAGCACGGTCGAGCCGACCGCGCCGAACGGCGCGACGCACCACTGGAACGAGGCCTTCCTCCAGCAGCTCGACGGAGCCGTGGCGGACTTCCAGAAGACCGGCGTGAACGTCCTCATCGACTTCCACCAGTTCCACTGGTCGCCGTACTTCGCGAAGGTGGAGTGCAAGAGCAACGTGTCCGACTGCAACGCCTCGGGCGTGCCTGCCTGGTACTACGCGGATGGCCGCTTCCCCGACACGAAGCGCGGCGAGTCCGACGCCAAGAAGGCCTTCTGGACCAGCGAGGCCGCCCGCTCTGAGGACGGCTACGCGTCGTTCGCGGCGATGATGGCGAAGCGCTACGCCGACGACCCGAACGTGGTCGGCTACGAGGTCTTCAACGAGCCGCACCCCGGCGGCCTCGGCGACTCGACGTCCGCCACCGACACGATGCTCCAGTGGCAGGCCGAGATCCGCAAGGTCATCCGGGCTGTCGACCCCGGCCGCACCGTCTTCATCATGTGCCGCGGCGGGGGCGAGGGCGTCGGCACCGCCGACCTCAAGGCCTTCGGCCCGCTCGACCACCTGGCGCTCGACTACCACGACTACTTCAACGGCATTCCCGGGATCGGCCTCACCTCCAACGGGAACGATTGGACGCCGAGCTGGCCCGCCACGCACAACCAGAAGGCCGCGCGCTACGCGGGCACGGCGGCCTCCCAGGCGGCCGTCCTGGCCGTGCCGCTGAAGCGGACGACCGAATGGCGGATCCCGCTCCTCGTCGGCGAGTGGGGCATCCACACCGGCGTCCCCGGCGCGCTCGAGTACCAGCGCCAGATGCTCGGCATCTTCGCCAGCGAGAACATCTCGTGGACACGCTGGAACCTGGCCCGCGGCGGCGGCTTCGGCCTCCTCCAGGGCACCGGGTCGCCGACGGCCGAGGCGATCCAGCTCGAGAACGCCCTGCGCGCTATGCAGTGACGGGCCGCGCGCGGCGGCCGCGGCGGGCGCGGAGCGTGCCGGCCAGGAGCTCGAGCTCGGCGCGGCTGCGGAAGCGCCACATGAGCGCCGCGTAGGCGACACTCGCGACGATGAGGTAGACCGCGAACGACGGGATGCTGAGCCCGACGCTCATCCGGATGGCCATCCCGAAGGCACCGAAGCACAGCGCGGCACTCGTGCTCACCACCGGGAACCCGCGCCCGAACGGGTGCAGCTTCAGGAACGCGCGGATCTCGGCCAGCGGGGCGATGTTGTTGAAGAGGATCGACGCCGCCCAGGCGCACGCCGCGCCGGCGATGCCGATCCGCGGCACGAGCACGAAGCTGAGGGCCAGGTTCAGCACGAGCGCGACGACGACGTTGAACAGGTTCCACATGCTGCGGCCGCCCATGAGCAGCACGATGTCGACCGGCCCGATCGCCGTCGCGACCAGCATCGCCAGCGCCAGGATCTCGAGCGACGTCGCGCCGGTCACGTACTCCGGCTTGAACACCTTGAGGAGGAGCGGCGCGAAGATCGCAAGCGTGAAGTAGAGCGGCCAGGCGAGCGTCATGAGCCAGCACGTCGCCACCTGGTAGACGTCACGGGCCCGCTCGCGCTCGTCGCCGGAGAGGAGCTCGGAGAGCTTCGGCGCGATCGCGGTGATGATCGCGTAGTTCACAACGGAGCCGGCGACCAGGTAGCGCGTGGACGCCGTGTAGACCGACGCATGGGCGGCATCCAGGAGCGAGCCCACGAGCAGCGT
>Ga0075424_100003304_pt1 | contig 15035 bp, 9 predicted proteins | sample SoiMethybrSBSTD3_FD_75301 | JGI IMG/M metagenome (GOLD analysis project Ga0075424, IMG submission 75301) | Bulk soil microbial communities from a Populus tree surrounding site in Tennessee, USA - Soil MetaG P. TD hybrid SBSTD3 | ecosystem: Environmental > Terrestrial > Soil > Tree plantation... | reverse complement strand
AGCTCACCGAGCTGCTCGGGCAGAAACACATTCGGCGTGGTGAATACCGGCCGCCGGCGCAGCGCGCGGATGCCGGTTTCATGAAGCGCAAGGTCATCACGCCTCAGCGCGTCGGCGCGCCGGTTCCGGGCCCGCTTCCGGCGTATCGCGCGGTCTGGCTCGTGCGCGCGCGCGATCGCACGGCGCAGTCGGTCGCGTTCGTCCGGCAGGAGCCGTTCGAACAGCGTCCAGTCGCCGGCCAGCTCCTCGAGCACGAGCGTCATCCGGCGAAGCTGTTCTAGAATCGCCTCTTCGGGCGCGGACACGACGGAATCCATGCGGGAGATATAGCACAACCCTTCCGGCGGTTCGCGCGTCAAACGGGCTATGCGTGACGATCTCAAGGCTGCCGTCCGGTCTCTGAACGCGTCGAAGAGCTTCACGGTCGTGGCGCTGCTCGTCCTGACGCTCGGAATCGGCGCCGGCACAGCCGTCTTCTCCGTGGTCGACGCCGTGGTCCTGCGGGGGCTTCCGTTCGACGAATACGATCGGCTGGTCGCGGTCGGCGAGCGCGGCCCGGCCGGCAAGGTCCCCGATCCGACGCGCGATCCAGACGCAGTCAGCAGCGCGGCCCCGCAGAATTATCTCGATTGGAAGGCGCAGCAGCAGGTCTTCGAATCGATGGCCGCCATCGCTGGCACATCGTTCACGCTGCGCGAGCCTGGCGCCGAACCGGAGGACCTCCGCGTGCAGCGCGTCACGTCGGACTTCTTCAAGGTCCTGCGCGTGCAGCCCGCGACCGGGCGGCCGTTCACGGAAGAGAACGAGGTGGACGGCCGGCACCGCGTTGCTGTCCTCGGCGACGGACTGTGGCGGCGGCGCTTCGGCGGCGATCCATCGCTCGTCGGCCGCACCATCCCGCTCGAAGGGGTCGCCTACGAAGTGGTCGGCATCATGCCTGCCGGATTTCAGTATCCGATGGACGCCGCGCGCGGGACGGACCTCTGGGTCCCCTACGTCGTCCCCGCCGACGAGCGGATCCGCGATCCCCATTCGTTCAGCATGTATCTGCAGACGATCGCGCGGCTCAAGCCCGGTGTGTCACTTCGGCAGGCGCAGGCGCAGATGAGTCAGGTCGCGGCGGCGATCGAGAAGGCGAATCCCGCCTGGAACAAGGACAAGTCGGTTGGCGTCCGGCCGCTCCGCGATCACCTCGTCGGCACGCGCACAAGGTCCTGGATGCTCATGCTGCTCGGCGCGGTCGGCATCGTCCTGCTGATCGCGTGCGCGAACGTCGCGAATCTTCTTCTGGCGCGCGCCACCGCGCGTGAACGCGAGATCGGCATTCGCGCGGCGCTCGGCGCCGGCCGCTGGCGCCTCGTACGACAGCTCGTCGAGAGCCTCGTGCTCTCGGTGACGGGCACGGCCTTCGCTTTCGTGCTCGCGGTCTGGGCGGTTCAAGTACTGAAGAGCGCGATGCCCGAGAACCTGCCCCGCGTCAGCGCGATTGGGGTGGATCTGCGCGTGCTCGGGGCCGCATCTCTTCTGGCACTCGCCACGGGGATCCTTTTCGGCATCGTTCCGGCGCTGCAGCTTTCGAAGCCAAGCCTGACCAACGCACTCAAGGAGGGCGGCACGCGCGGGACCGCTGGCGCGGGACGGCAGCGTTTGCGGAGCGCGCTGGTCGTCGCGGAGGTTGCGCTCGCGGTCGTGCTGGTCGTCGGCGCCTCGCTCTTCATTGGCAGCTTCGCCGCCTTGATGAGAATCGATCTCGGGTTCAAGCCGGATCACGTCTTGACGATCGCGCTGTCACCCCGATGGACGCCAGGCACTCAGCCTCCGGATTCGAGTGTCTCGTTCACCGACGTCGTTGACCGCATCAGCCACGTTCCCGGCGTGCTCGAAGCGTCGCTCATCTCTGGCGGCATGCCACTCGGCGGCAGCATGAGCATCACGACGATCACGGTACCCGGAAAGCTCAAGCTGGAAGACAACGAAGGTATCAGCATCAGGCGCGTGACTCCCGACTATCACAAAGCCCTGCGCATTCCACTGAAGGCGGGTCGATTCTTCACGGCGGAGGATCGGAAAGGGGCCGCCGACGTGATCATCCTCAATGAGTCAGCCGCGAAGAAGTATTTTCCCGGTGAAAACGCCGTCGGCCGCGTCGTGAACGATCGCACGATCGTCGGCGTCGTCGGCGACGTGCATCAGACGAGTCTCGAAACGGAGCCCAGGACGGAGGCGTACGTTCCGGTCGCGCAGGGGAAAACCGTCTTCGGCGAGCTACTGATTCACACGAGCGGCGATCCGTACGCGGTGCTGCCGCAGGTGAAATCGATCGTCCTGAACGTGATGCCGGACGTTCCGCTTCGCAACATGCGGACGATGGAGGAAGTGCTGGCGGCCCGGATCGCGCAGCGCCGGCTGAACATGCTGTTGCTCGGGCTGTTCGGGCTGCTCGGGCTGGTGATTTCGGCGGTCGGAATCTACGGCGTGATGGCGTATGTCGTCGCGCAGCGCACGCGTGAAATCGGCGTCCGGATGGCGCTCGGCGCGACGCGGGCCTCCGTCGTGCGGATGGTGCTGGTGAACGCGTGCGTGCTCGTCGCGGCCGGCCTTGCCATCGGGGCGGTGGGCGCGTGGTATCTGAGCTCCGCCGCCAAATCGTTTCTGTTCAAGCTCGACCCGAGCGACCCGCGCGCGTTCGCCGCGGCGATCATACTGCTCGCATTCGCGGGCCTGATTGCCAGCGTGCTCCCCGCACGCCGCGCGGCGACGGTCGATCCGATGATCGCGCTGCGCACGGAATGAACAGGCAGGGGCGAGGCGGTGGGACGCGCAGTGGGGGTGGGGCGGGTCTTAAGACCCCGCCCTACGGTTCTCGCACCCTCGGGAATTCAGTGATCCGGATGTTCGTGCAGCCATACGGAATGAGCTCGACTTCCTCGACTGGCTGATCCGTAATTGCGCCGGAGGGATCCGCCCACTCCGAATCCGCCGGCGACAACTCACCAGCCCAGCCGCGGACGATCTTCCATCCAGGAATCCGGCGTCCTCGCGCGCGCGCCATCATGCCTGCGCCATCGGGAGAGAACGGCCGCTCGCCGAGCGCACGTTCCTCGAAGCGTACACTCGACGAAGGATTCCGCTCGTCGACAATCAGCCCGTAATTCCACGCCGTCGCAGGCCGCACTTCGAAGTCGGCGTGAGGAAGCTCGCGGTGACGCTTCTCCTCGTTCACGCGCGTCCACTGTTCACCGAGGCGCAGCGAATAGACGAGCGGCCCGCGCTCAATCGCGACCGCGTCGTTATACCGCCTCGATATCAGCGGCCGCATCGGAAAGCGGATGGCCACCGCGGTCGTGCCGCTCCATTCGCGCTCGATGCGGTGCAGAGTACCGGGCGTCATCGATTGTTCGCTGCCGTTGCCGATGCGCACACGCGCGCCCTCGGCCCACGAAGGAACGCGGAGCATCAGTGGGAATCGGGCGACACGCGCGACGGTCACGGTGAGCGCGATCGAATCCCGGAACGGATACTCGGTATCGACCGTGATGGCAACGGGCACGTCGCGCGCTCGCGTGTCGACGCGGCACGGCGCCCAGGCGGCCGCCACCAGCCCGCCTTCGGGCGTTTGCATCCATAGATGTGATGTGAACTTGGGCCATCCCTGGTGCATGTTCGAGGTGCAGCATCCGTAGTTGGGCTCGAGGCCGAAGAGGTTCGATTCAGGTCCGTTCGACGACCATCCGTGCTCGGGATTGATCGTGCACTGGACCTGGTTCACCTGCTGGTCGTACTGGTGCGACCACATGTCGGGCGCGATCGCCGCCGGCAGCGCGTTGTAGGCGACGCGCTCCAGGCGATCGGCGAAAAACGGGTCGCCGAACGTCGAGAACAGGTGCTCGAGCGAGTACATGAACTCGACAACCGCGCAGAGCTCGGTGCCCTGCAGCGGGTTCCGGCCTGCCAGACACTCGTCGCCGCTGAACATCCCGGTGACCTGGCCGTGGTAGCGATCGAGGATGTCGATCATCCCGCGACCGAACGCGCGGTCGGCATCACGGCGCTCGAGGCGCCAGCTCAGCGCTGCCGCTTTCGGCGCCATCGCCGAGTTGACGACATGCTTGGTCCACTTCCAGAGACCGCGGCGCGGCGTGGGCACTTTGATGTCGTCGGTCTGGTAGAGCGCCGCGTAGTCGACGCCCTGAGCGCGCAGCTTGCGCGCGAGGTCGAGCAGCCACGGTTCCGGCCTGCGCTCGTAGACGTAAAAGGCCGGCACGAGCCCTTCGAACCACCTGAACTTGCCCCACGCATAGAGAGGCGTCCGATCCAGTCCGTCATTCATCGCGCGCAGGCTCTTCGCAATCGCGTCGAGGACCCGAACGTCACCCGTCGCGTCGTGATACTGCGCGAGCACTTTGTTGGCGAGCAGGATCGCCCACATGTCGTAGCGCTTCGCGACCGCGTCCACGGGATACGGACCGTACCATCCGTCGGCGCGCTGATTCGCGACGATATGGTCCACATGATTGGTGATGCGCCGCTTCAGCGCCACATCGTCCAGGAGCCACGCAAGTGGAATCACGCCGTCGAGCCAGTACGGCGCGCGCTCCCACCCTTCGGCGCTGCCGCCGAACCATTGGCTCTGCGCGATATCCGGCCAGAACTCATCGAGGTGGCCGCTCAGGCCGTCGGCCTGGATTTGGAGCTGACGCGCGAGCCATCCGTGCGGCCGGATCGCGCCAAGGGGAAGCGGCGTGAATGCGGGAGCTGCGAGCCCCCGCGGCGACGGACGTGAAACGTTGTCCGACTGGACAGGCTGCATCGCGCGTGGCGCCGCGGCGGCCGCGGCGCCCGCGACGACGCCGGTGAGGAAAGTACGTCGATGCATTCGGCACCTCGCACATGCCGGGGCTGAAGCCCCGGCCTACATGTAGGGCGGCCCTTCAGGGCAGCCTTGACACGCATCATGCTAACTCGAGCGTCGGGCGGCGGGCACACGCGTTGCTCGCACCCTCCGGATCGAGACTCGATTGCGCGGCCGAGGCTACCGCGAGCACCAGAAGGAGGAAACCGTGAGGAAGGATGTGGCGTTGGTCACCGGCGTCGCAATCGGCGCGGGGACAATGTTCTTGCTGGATTCGGACCGGGGGCGCCGGCGCCGCGCGCTGATCCGCGACAAGGCCGCACGCCCGGCCAACATCTCGCCGGACACGCGAACGCTCAGGGAGTCCGTCCACGCCGAGCTGGGGCGGGTCGTGTCGCACCCGCATGCGATCGAGGTCATGATTCTTCACGATGGGTGCGTGTCGCTCGGCGGGCCGATTCTGTCGAACGAAGCCGATGCGACGCTCGCGGCAATCGCGGGAGTGCGCGGCGTCGCGACCGTCGAGGACAACCTGGAACGTCACGACAGTCCGGAAGGGGTTCCAGCGCTGCAGGGGGCCCGCCTTCGGATGGGACGGCGGATGAGACAGAACTGGTCGCCGACGAGGACGCTGATGGTTGCGCTGGCGGGCACCGCCGTCGCGGCAGGCGTGACCTACGCGATGCGCGGATCGTCGACAGCGGCTGAGGCGGCGGCGTGACTCAACGCCACTCGGGTGCATAATCGCGGTCTCGCAGCTTCTTCTCGAAGACCAGGCTCACGGAGAACAGCGCAAACACCTGGGCGAGCCCGATGAACGCGTAAATCGCGAAGCGGGTGAATTCGCTCGGCACGGGCCAGCATGGCTCTCCCGCTTCGAGGCACGCCTGGACGACGCGATCGAGTTCGACATACTCGCGCATGATGAGCGCGAGCGCGGTGCCGAAAAGGATCGTGGTGCCGGCAACGTTGCCGAAAATCATGCCGCCCTTGCGCCAGAACGGCAGCGCCGCGAGAAGCGCGACGGCCGGCGACGCGGCGAGTTGCAGCGTGATCCAGGTCCAGTTGAGGTGCGTCACCTGGTTTGATTGTCCCATGTGGAGGAGGAAGCTGCATGGCCCGAACTCAGCTCCGTCGGTGGAACGGACTCACGTTCGTCTGGATCGCCCTTCTCGCGGCGGCACCGGCGCGCGTCGCCGCGCAGGAGTTGTATGGCAGCGTCGTCGGCACGGTGCAGGATGGATCGGGCGGACGCATCCCCGGCGCAACCGTCACCGTGGTCAACCGCGACACGAACCTCACGCTGACGGCGGTCACCAATGAATCGGGATCGTACACATTCCAAACTGTCTTGCCGGGCACCTACGACGTGAAGGTCTCGCTGCAAGGGTTCAAGGAATTCGTTCACGCCAACGTCCCCGTGACCGCGGGATCGATCTCGCGCGTCGATGCGCGGCTGCAGGTCGGGCAGGTGAGTGAATCGATCACCGTGCAGTCGGAACGGGCGCTCCTGAAAACCGACAAGGCGGACACGGCGTCGGCGTTCACCGCAAAAGAAGTGGTGGATCTGCCGCTTCCCGACTTCCGGAACTACCAGAGCCTTCTCGATCTGGTCCCCGGCTCGACGCCTTCCGATTTTCAGAACGCGGAGATCGACACGCCCGCGCGGGCGCTGCAGACGACGGTCAACGGCACCAATCCGAACACCAACAGCACTCGGGTCGATGGCGCCACCAACCAGTTCACGTGGCTTCCGCATCACACGCTGTACGTCGCGCCCGCCGAAACGATCGCGGAAGTCAACGTGACGACCGGCAGCTTCTCGGCCGATCAGGGGCTTGCGGGCGGCGCTGCCGTAACGGTGATCACGAAGTCGGGCACGAACCAGCTTCGCGGGTCGGGCTTCGCGTTCTACACCGATCAGAACCTGCGCGCCCAGAGCTTCTTCGCCAAGCGGAACCAGACGCCGAAAGCGCCAACGAATCACCACATCGACGGCGGCACGCTGGGCGGGCCGATCCTCAAGAGCAAGCTGTTCTACTTCGCCGCGTTCGAAGGGCAATACCGCAACACCGAAGGCGAGTCGATTTACACCGTGCCGACCGAGAAGATGCGGCGCGGTGACTTCAGCGAAGCGTTCAACTCGAACGGTACGCTGCAGCTGATTTACGATCCGCGCACCGGCGATCAAGACGGCCGGGGCCGGACGCCTTTCCAGAGCAACATCATCACGCCCGATCGGCTCAGCGCGATCGCCCAGCGCATCAACCAGTACTATCCGCTCCCAAACAGCCCGGGAACGCAGAGCAACTACTACAAGGGATACGTCAGCACGTTCGATCGCAACCAGTACGACGTGAAGATCAACTGGAATCGCAGCCGGACGCATCAGGTGTGGGGAAAGATCGGCGTCATGGATGCGACGGTCAGCAATCTCCAGAAGCTCTCGTTCGACGGCGGTGGACTCGGAAAAACCAAGACGTGGGTCGCCACGATCGGCCAGACCTTTACGCCGAACCGCTCGTTCGTGGTCGATTCCACCATCGGCTACTCGCTGCTCGACCAGTGGGGCCACGGTCCGGACTTCGGCACGAATTATGGATTGGACCTCGGCGTTCCCGGAACGAACGGCCCGGACATCCGCCAGAGCGGGATGCCCTTCTGGGGCAACGGGATGAGCGCGCAGGGTTCCACCGACACCTGGAACCCCTACACGCGCTTCGACCCTTCATACACGGCGGCGACCAACATCACGAAGCTCGCCGGGACGCACGCGTTTCGCTTCGGCGCGGCCGTCGATCGGCAGGAGCTGAACCACTGGCAGCCTGAGATCGGCGTCGGCCCTCGGGGGAGGCTCGATTTCAGCGGCAACCTCGCAGGACTGCGCGGGGGACAGACGCCGAACTTCTACAACCAATATGCGGCGTTTCTGCTCGGCCTCACATCGCAGGCGCAGAAGAGCATTCAGTGGGAGACGATGCGCACGCGCGAATGGCGGTACGGGTTCTATTTCGGCGATCGCTGGACGGCGCGCAGGAACGTCACGCTGGATCTCGGCGTGCGTTACGAGTACTTCCCGCTCGTCACACGCGCGCACGGGCGCGGCGTCGAAGTACTCGATATCGACACCATGGAGGTGCTGCTCGGCGGCGTCGGCGGGATCCCGCGGAACGTAGGGCTCGAGACGCGCAAAACGGACTTTGCACCGAGGATGGGCATCGCGTGGCGCGTGAATGGATCGACCGTGGCGCGGGCCGGCTACGGGTTGACGTACAACCCCCTGCCATTCGCGCGGCCGCTGCGCGGCTTCTATCCACTGACAATCGCCAACTCGTATGTGAGCCTCAACAGCTGGCAGCCCTACGGCACACTCGAACAGGGCATCCCGGAATTCACAGGGCCCGAACCGGGACAGGGGCGGGTGCCGCTGCCGTCGGCCACGACGATGCGGACGCCGGATCCGGACAACGTGCGGCGCGGATACATCCAGTCGTGGAACGTCTCGTTCGAGCGGCGCATCCCGCTCGACATGTCCGTCAATGCCGCCTACGTCGGTACGAAGACGACCCGCGGATTTGCGGACATCGAATTGAACGTCTCGCCTCCGGGCGGAGGGGAACAGGGGCGGGTATTCTTCCCGAAGTTCGGACGCACGGCGTCGACGCTGCTGTGGGGCGGCGTCACACGCGCGCAGTATCACTCGCTGCAGGTGCAGCTCACGCGGCCGTTCAAGAACGGACTGCTCGTGCGAAGCGCGTACACGCTCGGCAAGACCATGAACATGGCGGACCAGGACGGCTGGGTGGGGCTCGCGTACAATGCGCCGGAGGTGTTCGAGCGCAATTATGCGCCCGCGGGCTTCGATCGGCGTCACAGCTTCACGTTCGCGTATGCCTACCACCTGCCGTTCGGCACAGCCGGCCGCCGGACATTCTTGAGCGCGGCCTTCGGCGGCTGGCAGGTCAACGGAACATTTGCGGCCTACACCGGCGCGCCGTTTACCGTCACGGCAAGCAATACCGCACTCGATCAGCGCGGCAACACGCAGACCGCGGATCTCGTTGGACCGCTCACGCGCGTCGGCATCGGACCCGACGAGCCGTATTACGATCCGGACGCGTTTGCCAACGTCACCGAGCGGCGATACGGCAATACCGGACGCAACCAGTTCTACGGACCCGGCTACTGGAACTACAACATGTCCGTGTTCCGCGGGTTCAAGCTGACCGGACGCAAGCGCGTTCAGCTGCGCGTCGAAGGATTCGACGTGGCGAACAACAACCAGTGGGTCAACCCGAATGGCAGCGTGACGAGCGCCAGCTTCATGCGCATCACGGCGACGCGCGGCGGCAGCAACCCGGTCACCCGTAACGTTCGCGTTGGATTGAGGTTCGACTTCTGACACACCGGCATCTGTCGATGCTGCGGTCGTACACGCCGGCCGATGCGTTGACGATCGGCAACGCCGCGTGCGGCACGATCGCAATCTTTCTCTGCCTGGATTTTCTCGCAACCGGACGGGGGCGGTTCCTGTGGACCGCCTTCCTGCTTCTCCCCCTGGCGCTCGTGTGCGACGTGCTCGACGGCTACGTCGCGCGGCTCAATCGCAGCCGGCAGTCGCGGCTCGGCGCTGATCTCGACTCGCTGTCCGATGTCATCTCGTTCGGCGTCGCCCCCGCGGTGCTCGGCTTCACGCTCGGCATGCGCGGCGGCTGGGACATGCTGATCCTGACCTACTTCGTGGTCTGCGGCGTCAGCCGTCTGGCGCGCTTCAACGTCACCGCCGAATCGCTCGCAGACGCCGAAACCGGCAAAGTGAAGTACTTCGAGGGCACGCCGATTCCCAGCAGCGTGCTGATCGTGCTGATGCTCGGGATCGCGGTGTATCTCGGGAGGACCGATGACGCGTTGTGGTTCGGCGCCACGCGCCTGGGGCCCGCCACGCTGCACCCGCTGACGCTGGTCTATGCGTTGAGCGGAAGCGCGATGATCAGTGCGACGCTCAGAGTGCCTAAGCCCTGAAAAACGCAATCCCTAACCCCTGATCGCGAATCCCTCATCGGCGAATCTGTGAATCCTCCGAGTCGGAGAATCAGCGGATTCAACGATCCAGGGATTCGCGGATTCAGTGATTCGGCCGATCAGGGATTCCGGATCAGGGATTAGGGATTCGGCTCTTATCGATGGCTGGCTGCTTTTGCGAGCTCGAAGCGTTGATTGCGGGAGAGCGTCGATACGCCCGCCTCGAGCTGGTGAATCGCGGCGTTGAGAGCCTTCCGATCCTTGCGTGACAGTCCGGCGGCGGGGAGTTCATACATGAACATGTGGCCGGTGCCGTAAGAGCCTGCCCAGATCGGGTCGCCCCACTGCACGCCGCCGCTGATGCCGACGCAGACCCACACACCGTGTCCCAGTACAGGCTTGCTGATCGACGGACGCGCGTAATGCAGCGCGATGTCCATCTCGGTGAGCAGCTGATCGATCAGGAAGCTCCTCAGCCAGACGTCCAGCGCGCAGAGGTCCGGAAGCCGGCCCAGGCGCTGCACCATCGCCGCGCGGGCGCGCGCGGCCGCCATCGCGCGGGGCACGAGCACGAGGCGATGGAGAGCGACGTGCGCGCGGGGGAGGGCATCGCCATACGCCACTTCGGCGCACGCCCGCATGTACGCGTCGGCCTCGTCGCGGATCGCGGAAGCGACCGGTGCGCTGCGTGCGGCGGAATCGAGCGCGAGCCACGCGCGGCGCCTGGCCGCCCGCACGCGCCCGAACAGGCTAAAGCGGATGCCCGCCGCGAAGCGGGTGATCGTTTCGGCTCCTTCCTTCGTCTCGGTCCACCGCGAGAACTGCTGCCGTGAGATGCGGCCGCGGTACACGAGGCGCCCACCCGATACCCGGAACCAGTTCATTGTGGAGGACGGGCGGTGCGAATCCTGTACCGCCCGTGTAAAAGGGAAAAGGTAAAAGGTAAAAGGCAAAAAACGAGGAACGTCGAAGGCTGAAGTGAAAAAATCCGTCACGCCATTGCGAAATGGTAATCAGCGGAAGCCATAGAGTGCGGCGGGGTTGTCGACGAGGATCGTCTTTCGCACACGCGCGTCTGGCGCCCACCGCGCGAACTGATTGAACACGCGCCCGTCGTCGATCTCGCGGAGCGGCGAGATCTCGGTGGCCTGCCGGCCCGGCGTGGTATCGGGGTGCGGCCAGTCGGTGCCCCACAGGATGCGCTGCGCGTTGGCGGCGATCAGCGCTTTCGCGAGCGGCCCCATGTCGGCAAAGTCCGGCGCGCTCGTCGAGCCGCGATACGGCGCCGACACCTTTACGTACGCGCGCCCACCCCGCACGAGATCCAGGAGCACGTCGAACCCGGGCTGCGTGACGCCGCCGCTCGCGTGCGCGCCTCCAAAATGATCGAAGACGATCGGCACCGGCGATGCCGAGACGTCACGCTGCAGCGCCGCGATCACCGCAAGCTGGGTGTACATCTGGATGTGCCACCCGCGAGATCGCACCCGCTCGATGGCATCAGCGAGACGCCGCCTGCCGATCTCGGGGTCGTTCTGGCCGATCGTCGCGAGGTTGATTCGGATGCCGCGAATGCCCGCGCGGTGCATCTCCTCCAGCGACGTGTCGGGGGTGCGCTCGTCGATCACCGCAATCCCCCGCGCGTTGGGCGCGAGCTGCCGCAGCGCGTCAATCGTGCACGCGTTATCGGTGCCGTAGACGCTCGGCTGCACGATGACGACGCGGGCCGTGTGCAGCGCGCGGTGCAGCCTCCGCATCTCCTCGACCGATGCGGGCTCGGGTGTGTACGTGCGGCCGGCGGCGAAGGGAAAACGGGCTGGATCGCCGAAGACGTGCGTGTGGCAATCGCACGCGCCCGGAGGAACCGTGAAACGCACCGGGGTCGACGGCTGCGCCGCGCTCACGGCCATGAGTACCGACTGCTTGACGAAGTCCCGGCGGGTGATCCGCACACGCGCTCCTCCGGCTATTATGGCGCCATGATCGGGCGGCGCCTTTCGCATTACGACTTCCTCGACGAGATCAGCCGCGGCGGCATGGGCGTCGTCTACCGCGCAGTCGACGTCAATCTCGGGCGCGAGGTCGCGATCAAGGTCCTGCCGGAAGCCATTGTCCACGATCCGGCACGGCGCGCGCGGCTGCTGCAGGAAGCGCGAGCCGCGGCGACGCTCGAACACCCGCACATCGCGGTGATCCACGAAGTCGGCGATACCGACGGTGTGACGTTCATCGCGATGGAGTTGATCCGCGGCGAGAAGTTGAGCGACGTGCTCGCCCGGGGACCGCTTCCCCCCGCGCGCGCCCTCGCGCTCGCCATCGAGATCGCAGAAGGCCTCGCGCGGGCGCACGAGAAGGCCCTCGTGCATCGCGACCTGAAGCCCGCGAACGTCATGGTCACCGACGAGGGGCACGCGAAGATCATCGACTTCGGCCTCGCGAAGCTCGTCGAAACGACCGACTCCGAGGGCGCGACCGTGAGCGCTGCCGCACCTCGAACGGACGCGGGGCTCGTGCTTGGCACCGCCGCGTACATGTCGCCGGAACAGGCCCGCGGCTTACGCGTGGACCACCGTACGGACGTCTTCGCGCTCGGCGTGACCCTCTACGAGATGCTCACCGGGCGGCGGGCGTTCCAGGGACAGTCTACGCTCGACACGATGCAGGCGGTGCTCACGCAACCGGTGCCGCCGCTTCCCTCGTCCGCCGACGCGTCGCCGGAGACCTCCGCCGAGCTTCAGCGGATCATCGCGAAGTGCACCGAAAAGGATCCGGACGATCGCTACCAGAGCATGAAGGATCTCGCGGTCGACCTCCGTGCCGCGCGGCGGCGGCTCGAGTCGCTCACGCCGGCTGCGGCCCGGACGAGCGTCGCAACTCCGGCGCCGGCGGCACGGCGGCCACGTCGCCTTCCAGCCGCGATCTTGACAGCGGCAGCTGTCGTCGCCGTTGCGGGAGCTGCGCTGGTGTGGTGGCAACAGCATCGTGCGGCGCCGCCCGCCGGCACGTCGGGCAAACAAGCCGTCGCCGTTCTGTATTTCGAAAACAACACCGGTGATGCGTCGCTGGACTGGATGCGGACCGGACTCACCGACATGCTCGTCACCGATCTGTCCCAGTCGTCGGATTTCGAGGTCGTGGGAACAGACCAGGTGGTTCAGATCCTCGCCGACATGCGGCGCGCTGACGATCGCGTGCTCTCCGCGGACGTCGTACAGGCGGTGGCCAATCGCGCGCACGTCGACAACGTCGTGCTCGGCAGCTACGTCAAGGCTGGCGACACGATTCGTATCAGCGCGCGGCTGCAGGACGCGCGCACCGGTCGGATCGTCAAGGCGGAACGCGTGGAAGGTCAGGGGCAATCGGGTGTGTTTCAACTGGTCGACGAGCTCACGCGGCGGCTGAAGGCGACGATGACGAAGCCGCCCGACAGCAGGGGCGGATCGCTGCTCGCCCGGCCGGGCAGCGCCGTTGCAGAAACCGGGCTGGATCGCGGCGTCACGGAGATTACAACCTCGTCCATCGAGGCATACCGCTATTACGCGGAAGGGCTGAACTTTCACGAGCGCGGACTATTCGCGCAGGCCGTGCCGCTTTTCGAAAAGGCGATCCAGATCGATCCGGAATTCGCGATGGCGCTCGCCAAGCTCGCGGTCGTCAGCTGGAACCTGCGGCTGATGACGAAGAGTGAGGAGTACGCGAAGCGCGCGCTCGCGCACGTCGATCGCCTGAATACCCGCGAGCGCTATTACATCGAAGGTTTCTACTACGGTCTCCGGATTGACACCCGCCAGAAAAGCATCGAGGCGTACAAACAGGAGCTCGCGCTTCATCCCGAACATCAGGCCTCTCGGCACAATCTTGCACTGACCTACGACGAAATCGAGCGCTTCGACGAAGCGATATCAGAGAACGAGGAATTGCTGCGTCGCGGAACCTCGAACCCGACCACGTACGAGAATCTCGCCGACGTTCTCATCGAGGCCGGCAACATCCCACGCGCGCGTCAGGTCGCAGACGAGTTCGTGGCGCGGCAACCCGATAACGCGATCGCATACCGGACGCTCGCCAGTGCGATGGTCGCCGGGGGTCGCCTCGACGATGCCAGGACCGCGTACGACAAGGCTATCGCGCTCGATCCATTGGCCTTTCCTGCGCGGATCGGTAAGGAATACGTTGCGATGCAGCAAGAGCGATGGACGGAGGTCGAGGAGATCATCGGCGAGTTCGCGCGATCCGCTGCGCCGTTGCAACAGTTCCTGGGGGTCCGGGGAGCGGCACTCATGTCTGCCCTTCGCGGGCGAGGCCAGGCAGCGATCGCGCTGCTCGAGCGCAGCGTGCGTCTGCCCGGCCTGTCCCCCGGCCAGCGCGCCAGCGCACGAAACTGGATCGCAGCGCTGCTGCTCAGACACGGGAAGCCTGACGCGGCGGTCGCCACCGCGCAGCAGGCGCTTGCGGACGCCCGCGGGCTCGATGTGGAGTTCGAGACGCTGCGCCTGCTTTCCGTCGCTCAGGCGGCATCCGGGCACGAGGCCGACTCCGCGAAGACGTTGGCACTCCTCGAGTACAGGGCGACGATCGTCCCCAGCGACAGGGAGAAACGTCGAATCCTCTGGACGCGCGGATTGCGGGCGCTCATCGCAGGCGATGCGAATGGAGCGGCGACCCAGCTGACGACCGCCGCCGGCATGCTGCCACCGCATGGACGCGTCGTCGCCCCTTTTTCCTCCCATGGAGAACTGTGGTTCGATGTCGCCTCGGCGGACATCAAAGCCGGCCGCGACAACGACGCCGCGCGCTGGCTGGAACGGCTGCAGAGCAGTTTCGAGCGTGTGTTCAGCCCCGACGGGTACGCGCGCAGCTTCTTCCTGCTCGGGCAGATCTACGATCGGGCCGGCGACGACACGCGTGCCCGACGGCAGTACGCACGATTCCTGGATCTCTGGCGTGACGGCGATCTGGAACGGGGTTGGGTCGAAGAGGCGGAGCGGAAGGTTGGGCGGAAGTAGTTCCGCCCAAGCCTGCGAGCCGCGTGACGTCAGTTACACGTCGCCGAGACGCGGCGAAGCGAACGGACGTGCATCTCGCCGTCGACGAACATGCCCGAGACGCTGACCCGCTCGCCGACGTGGTTCTTCAGCCGGTTGTTCCAGTCGACGATCTC
>Ga0075424_100003303_pt1 | contig 15035 bp, 13 predicted proteins | sample SoiMethybrSBSTD3_FD_75301 | JGI IMG/M metagenome (GOLD analysis project Ga0075424, IMG submission 75301) | Bulk soil microbial communities from a Populus tree surrounding site in Tennessee, USA - Soil MetaG P. TD hybrid SBSTD3 | ecosystem: Environmental > Terrestrial > Soil > Tree plantation... | reverse complement strand
GCAGCTCGCCGGCGGCGATGCGGTCGGTCCAGTCGGCGAACATCGACAGCGCGCGCTCGCGCCCGAGCGCATTGAGGCCGCCGCTCATCTGCGCGCCCGCCTGGCCCGATTGAATGCGCCGGTCCCACGCCTCGATCGAGCTGTGGAACGAGCCGAGCTCCTTCGGAATCTCGCGCGTGCCTTTCGTGCCGAGCTGATGGCACGCCGTGCAGCCGCCGGACTTCATCCGCTGGATCCAGTCGGCCTGGCTCTTGATGTTGGGGTTGATGCCGTTGCCGCCCGGCGCGTTGCCGGGGAAGTCGCCTTTCTCGGGCACTTTGATCAACGAGTACCAGAAGCCCGCCGGATAGTACTGCGCGGCGGCGCGGGGGTTCGGCGCCTTGGTCGCGGTGAGGTTGAGGACCTTCCCGGGCGCGGCCTTCACCCTGGCCGAATCGACGAGGCCGTAGCCGCGCACCCAGACGTCGTAGTTCGCTTTCGGCAGATCGGGCAGCATGTAGCGCCCGCGATCGTCGGTGACGACGATCTTCGCGAACTTCGTCGGCAGATCCTTCGTCTCGGCAATCACCCAGACGCCGGCCTCCGGCCCGTTCGCGCCGGAGACCACGCCGCCGACATCGTTGGCGTCCACGCGCACGGCGTCGCCGCCCTGGGGATCGGCCGTCATGGTGGCAGGGGCGGCCGCGAGCATCACCGCGACGCCCACCGCCAGCGCGCCCGCGTACAGCAATCGCGTCAGCTTCATGTTCGACTCCTTATGTCGCGCAGATTCTGCCACGCCTCACGCCAGCGACGATCGCATTTTCTCCATCGAATCAGACGTGACGTTGCCGTTTTGTTCGGAAATCCGTGCGAACACCCCCGGCACGTCGTTCGCATTGAGGAGTTACAATGCGGTCGATGAAGGCGACGGATTCGCGCCTCACCTACGCCGAGCTGCAGCAGTGGCCGGACGACGGCCGGCGGTACGAGCTGTACGACGGCGAGGTGATCGTGGTTCCCGCACCCCTGCTGCGGCACCAGAGAGTTGCGCTTCATCTGATGGACGTGTTGCGCGATTACGAAGAGCGCGCTGGTGGCCTGATCGTCCCTGCGCCCTTCGACATCGTGTTCTCGGAGCACAACGTCGTCCAGCCCGACGTCGTCTACTTCACGGCGGAGCGGCGGCACCTGCTGCACGACTGGGACGCCGGACGGGCCGTGCCCGACCTGGCGGTTGAAGCGCTGTCGCCGAGCACGGAGGCGCGCGATCGCGGCCGCAAGATGGATCTCCTCGTGCGGTTCGGCGTCCCCGAGTACTGGATCGTCGATCCCGCCAGGAACACGATCGAGATGTATGTCCTGCGCGCCGGCGCGTACGACCTCTCGGTCGCCGCGGGCGACGACGCGACCGTGTCCTCGCCAACATTGGCCGATTTGTCGTTCACGACGCGGCGCGTCTTCGCGCAGTAGCTGCGCCGAGGACGCGTCAGAACGGCGTGAAGACCTGCATCGCCTTCACCTTGCCGCCTTCGTCGTATTCCGCGCGCTGGAAGCGGCCCGTCCATTTGTCGTAGACGATCATCGCGGTGCCGGCCGCATTCACCGAGCGCCATTCGTAGCGCGGGATGAACGAATGCGCGAAGATGCCGACCACGACGGCGCCGAGCAGCGCCCACCGCCACGCATCACGCTGCGTCATCTCGTCCTCAATGCCGGAAATGCCGGCGGCCGGTGACCACCATCGCGAGGCCCCGCTCGTCGGCCGCCGCGATCACCTCGGCGTCGCGCACCGATCCGCCGGGGTGGACGACGGAGGTCGCGCCGGCATCGGCGACGGCGTCGACGCCGTCCCGAAATGGAAAGAACGCGTCCGACGCCGCCGCCGATCCGGCGAGCGATCGCGACGCCGATTGCGCCTTCATCACCGCGACGCGGACGGCATCGACGCGGCTCATCTGACCGGCGCCGATCGCGAGCGTCCCCTGCGCGTCTGTGAAGACGACGGCATTCGACTTCACGTGCGCGCACACGCGCCAGGCGAACCTGAGCGCCTCCCACTCGCGCTCGGTCGGCTGCCGCCTGCTGACGACGCGCACGCCGTCGGGCAGCGACGCGCCGCTCCACGGCTCGCGCGCCTCGATCACGCGGTCGCGCTGCTGCACCAGCACGCCCGCGAGCGTCGATCGCAGCTCCTCGCCGCCGTGGCCGGGATGATCGTCAGCCAGCCGCTCGACGTCGGCGACGGCGACGCGCATGTTCGCTTTGCGCGCGAGGATCGGCCGCGCGCCGGCGTCCACGGCCGGGGCGATGACCGCCTCGATGAACGTCGAGACGATCGCCCCGGCGCACGCGGCGTCGATCGGACGATTCACCGCGACGATGCCGCCGAACGCGGCGACGCTGTCGGCCTCGCGCGCGCGGACGTAGGCGTCGGCGGCCGATGTTCCGGTGGCGACGCCGCACGGGTTCGTGTGCTTGACGACGACCGCCGCCGGCTCGGCGAACTCGAGCGCGACGCGCGCGGCGGCGTCGAGATCCAGCAGGTTCGTGTAGGAGAGCTCTTTTCCCTGCAGCATCTCCCACGGCGCGAAGCGCTCGGTGAATCCGCTGTAGAGCGCGCCGCGCTGATGCGGGTTCTCGCCGTAGCGAAGATCGCGCAGCTTCGTCAGCTGAAAGCCGAGGCCCTCGGGGATCTCGTGGCCGCGCGCCCGGCGCGCGAACCGATCGCCCTGCGCCGAAAAGTCGTAGAGCGTCGACGCGATCGCGACGTCGTACTGGCCCGTGTGCGCGAACGCGTCCTGCGCGAGCGCGAAGCGGAACGCGAGCGTCGGGCCGCCGTCGCGATCCAGCTGCTCGACGAGCTCGCGATAGCGCCGCGGATCGACGACCACGAGGACGCCGCGGAAGTTCTTCGCGGCCGCGCGGACGAGCGACGGTCCGCCGATGTCGATCTGCTCGATGAGCTCGTCGAAGGCGGCGTCCGGCCTGCGCGCCGTCTCGAGAAACGGATACAGGTTCACGACGACGAGATCGACCAGCCCGATGCCGTGGCGCTCGAGCGCGGCGAGATCGTCGGCGCGGTCGCGGCGCGCGAGGATGCCGCCGTGCAGCGCCGGATGCAGCGTCTTCACGCGGCCGTCCATCATCTCGGGAAAGCCGGTGAGGTCGGAGACGCCCGTCACGGCGAGGCCCGCGTCGCTCAGCGCGCGCGCGGTGCCGCCGGTGGACACGAGCTCGAAGCCGCGGCGCGAAAGATCGCGTCCGAGCTCGATAATGCTCGTTTTGTCATACACGCTCACTAGTGCTCTTGGCATATTGACGAAAGTCCAGTATTATCACTGCGACGCCGGGCGGGCCTGGCGCCGTAAGGGAAAGGCCGCACACATGCGGCCTTTTTTTTTGGCCCTTACTTTTTTCAACGACGCTCTCGCGCGTCACAGCAAGCAGGGAAGAAGAACGATGCGTATCACAGGCAAGGTCAAGTGGTTCAACAACGCCAAGGGCTACGGGTTCATCGAGCGCGACGGAGGCAGCGACGTCTTCGTGCACTACTCGGCCATTCAGGGCGACGGCTTCCGCTCGCTCGAGGAAGGCCAGGCAGTGGAGTTCGAGATCGTTGACGGTCCGAAGGGCCCGCAGGCCGGCAACGTCACCAAGATCTAGAACCTTGTCATGGCTGATGGCTGCAGGGCTCATGGCTGGTCTCAGCCGTTAGCCGTCAGCCGTCAGCCATCATTCTTCAGTCGTCGACGCCCTTCAACGCCCGCGCCGTAAAGCTCACTTTTCCGTCCTTCACCGCGACACGAAACGCGACTTCCGGCGAGCCGCTCTGCCGCAGCTTCTTCACCTGGCTCTTCACCAGGTCGGCGAACTTGTGGAACGGCGGCGCGTCCTCGCCGACGTCACGCCGCGCCTCGGCGAGCCGCTCGTAGAGCTCGGTGAGCTTGTCGATCTCGCGCACCGGATCGCGGAACGACGACACGTGGAGAATGCGATCCTCCGGTCCCCGCCGCTCCGGCTCCTTGCCGGCGCGCTGATGCATGAAGGGACCCGGCCGTCCCTCCTCGCGCGCGCGGAGGCCGCGGTCCCAGAGATCGATGAACGTGGCGTAGCGCGACTGCAGCGTCGAGAAACGGAAGCGATCGCCGGTGTTCGGGATGTAGGCGCGATCGAACTGCTTCACGAGCGCGTCGACGCGCGCGCGCGTCTCCCACGGCGGCTTGGGCAGCCGTCCCGAGAAGAACATGTTGTACTCGGCCTCGAGCTGCTTGAGATCGGCCTCGAGCCGCGTGAGATCGCGATCGATTGAGGGCGGCACGGGTCTCTACCGCGGGATGAGAAACCAGACCAGCGGCAGCCACAGCTCGCGCGCGTAGGGGATCGGCCGATCGTCGATGAGCACCTCGGTCGCGTCCGACGCGCCGACGATCTGGAACAGATCGCGCAGCTTCGCCGCGTCGCTCGACCAGAAGCGTGCGCGATAGCGGCGCGCCGCGCCGGCGCCGATCTCGCGAAACTCCGCCGACGCGCGCGCGATATCGAGCGCGGCGGCGAAGCCGGGCACGTCGAGCGGCGGAAACTCCAGCGAGATCGAGAACGGCCGCGGCCGCGCGCCGAAGAGCGCCTCGTGCAGATCGGGATCGAGCGACGCGAGCTCGTCGTCGGTCGGCTGCTCCGGCAGCTCCGCGTACGGCCAGAAGCGCTCGAGCGGGCGGTATTTCGGCGAATCCGAAGTCATTGCAGGTGAAGTGCTAGCATAACATCGCGGATTGCCGATCGCGGACTGCGACGCGATCGTGGATCGCCAAACAGCGCAATCGAGAAATCTGTAATCCAGACGCGCCGCGCTGCGAAATCCGCAATTCGCGATGCCCGACTTCCGATTGATCCAGTCCATCGACGATCTCCGCCGCAGCGCCGGGGCGCGCGCGCTCGAAGCCGAGTTCGGCGCGGACGCGACCCTCGACGCGCTGCGCGCCGCGGCGGCGGACCTGCGCGCCGCGATCGCCGGCGGCAGCAGCGGCTGCGCGAGCGAAGCGGAAGCGGCCGCGCGGATCGAAACGTTGGCCGCCGCGCGGCTCCGCGACGCGTTCCGTCCGTCGCTGCAGCCGGTGATCAACGCGACGGGCGTCGTCATCCACACGAATCTCGGTCGCGCGCCGCTCGCGGCGGCGGCGATCGAGCGGATCGCCGAAGTGGCGCGCGGCTATTCGTCGCTCGAGTACGACGTCGCGCGCGGCGCGCGCGGACGGCGCGACGTCCATGCGGAACAGCTGCTCTGCCGCGTCACCGGCGCCGAAGCGGCGGTGGTCGTCAACAACAATGCCGCGGCGGCCCTCGTCGTGCTCGCGGCGCTCGCGGCCGGGCGCGAGGTGATCGTGTCGCGCGGCGAGCTGGTCGAGATCGGCGGCGGCTTCCGCGTCCCCGACGTCATGGCGCAGTCGGGCGCACTCCTGCGCGAGGTCGGGACGACGAACAAGACGCGCGCCGCCGATTACGCAGCGGCAATTACCGGGAAGACTGCGCTCATCCTCCGCGTCCACCCGTCGAACTTCCGCATCGAAGGATTCACCGAGCGTCCGAAGCTGACAGATCTCGTCACCCTCGGCAGAAAGTTCAACATCCCCGTCGCCGAAGACCTCGGCAGCGGCCACCTGGGGTCGGACCCGGGTCGGACCGGGGTCGGACCCGGGCCTGACTCCACGCGGGCGCTCGGAGCGGAGCCGGCGGTTGGCGAGACGATCGCGGCCGGCGCGGACGTCTGCTTCTTCAGCGGCGACAAGCTGCTCGGCGGTCCGCAGGCGGGCATCATCGTCGGCCGCGCGGCGCTCGTCGATCGCGTGCGGCGGCATCCGCTCATGCGCGCGCTGCGCGTGGACAAGATGACCTACGCCGCGCTCGAGGCGACGCTCGCGGAGTATGCGGCGGGACGCGCGGCGGCGACGGTTCCGGTCCAGCGGATGCTGACGGCGACGGCGGACGACATCCGCGCGCGCGCGACGGTCGTCGCGGCGGCGATTGGCGCGATCGCCGGCTGGCGCGCCGATCTCGTGGACGGATCGTCGGCCGTCGGCGGCGGCAGCGCGCCTGGCGTGTCGCTGCCGACGTGGCTCGTCTCCATCGAGAAGACGGGGCTCAGCGCGGACGCGCTCGAGGCGCGCCTGCGCGAGCTGACGCCGCCGATCGTCGCGCGCATCGAACGCGATCGCCTCGTCCTCGATTTGCGCACCGTTTCCCCCGAGCAGGACGTCGAGCTGCCGCGTCTGGTCGCGCGCGTCCGCTGACCGCGGACTATAATTCCCGCTCTCGAAACGCCAAACAGGAGGACGCGTGCGCCGGACGATCGTTGTGTTGACGCTGTTGACGACGGCTGCCGGCGCGCGGAACACGGCCGCGCAGCCGGGCGCGCCGCAGGCGCGCCGCGCCGCCGCATCGCCCTCGAGCGACGCCGCGGCAGGGCGCCAGATCTTCGACGCGCAGTGCGCATGGTGCCACGGCAACGGAGGCGACGGCGGCACCGGACCCGACCTCCACGGACGCCTGCGGCATGCGACGACGCTCGCGTCGATTGTCGACATCATCACGTCCGGGATTCCCGGCACCGACATGCCGTCGTTCCGCAGCCCGCTCACCGAGCGCAGCATCCGCCAGACCGCCGCGTACGTGCAGTCGCTGTCGCGCACGTCGGCGCGGCCGGCGCGCGGCAACGCCGAGCACGGGATGGCGCTGTACGAACAGCACGGGTGCGCGAGCTGCCACGTGATCGACGGGCGCGGCGGCATTCTCGGTCCCGAGCTGACCTCGATCGGATCGCGCCGCGGCGCGGCGCACCTGCGCGAGGCGATCGTGAAGCCGGCGGCCTCGCATCCGCCCGGCTATCTCGTGGTTCGCGCGGCGCCGGCGAGCGGGCCCGAGATCCGCGGGATTCGCGTGGCCGAGGACGTCTTCTGGATTCACATCCGCGACGCGAGCGGCGCGCTGCACACGCTGCAGAAGTCCGAGCTGAAGAGCCTCGACCGCGAGATCGACGCGTCGCTGATGCCGTCGTACGCCTCGCGGGTGAACGATCCCGATCTCGACGATCTCGTCGCCTACCTCTCGACTCTTCGAGGCACCAGATGATCGAGCACCGCAACGCCGCCGCCTTTGCCTTCGTCGTGCTCGGCGCCGCGTCCCTGCTCGCGCAGGACGGCCAGTGGCCGATGTACTCCGGCTCGTACAGCTCGCATCGCTTCTCGCCGCTGGCGCAGATCACCGCCGCGAACGTCGCGGAGCTGCGGCCCGTGTGGGCGTATCAACCGCCCGGGACGGGCTCCATCGAGTCGACGCCGATCGTCGCCGACGGCGTGATGTACGTCACCTCCGGACCGACGATGGTCGCGGCGCTCGATCTGCGGAGCGGCAAGCCGCTGTGGGAGTGGACGCGTCCGATCGCCGCGAGCGTCCTGAACCTCGGCTTCCCGCGCGTGAACCGCGGCGTCGCGATCCGCGACGGGACGATCTACGTCGGCACGCTCGACGGCTATCTCGTCGCGCTCGACGCGAGAGCCGGCATCGAGCGGTGGGCGGTCCACGTCGGCGAGAATCCGACCGGCCACGCGATCACCGCCGCGCCGCTCGTCGTCGACGACAAGGTGATCGTCGGGATCAGCGGGGGCGAGGCGGGCATTCGCGGCTTCCTCGACGCATACGACGCGAAGAGCGGCAAGCCGCTGTGGCGCTTCTGGACCGTGCCGTCGCCCGGCGAGCCGGGCAGCGAGTCGTGGCCCGGCGACAGCTGGGTGCACGGCGGCGGCGCGACGTGGCTCACCGGCTCGTACGATCCGGCGCTGAAGCTGCTCTACTGGGGCACCGGCAACCCCGGACCCGACTGGAACGGCGACGCGCGAAAAGGCGACAACCTCTACACGTCGTCGCTCGTCGCGATCGACGTCGGCACGGGGAAGCCGCGGTGGCACTTCCAGTTCACGCCGCACGACGTGCACGACTGGGACGCCAACCAGATTCCGCTGCTCGTCGACGCCGAAGTCGGCGGCCGTCCGCGCGCGCTCGTCGTGACGGCGAACCGCAACGGATTCTTCTACGCGCTCGATCGGCGAACCGGCGCGTTCGTCTACGGCACGCCGTACGCGAAGCAGACGTGGGCGAAGGGGCTCGACGACACGGGACGGCCGATCGAGATCGCGGGCATGGAGCCGTCGGAGAAAGGCACGCTGGTTTATCCGAGCCTGCAGGGATCGACCAACTGGGCGAGCCCGTCGTACAGCCCGGCGACCGGAATGGTCTACGTTCCGGTGCGCGAGATGGGATCGGTGTACTTCAAGACCCCGACGGAGTACCGGCCCGGCACCTATTTCACCGGCGGCAGCGAGAAGCGGCTCGACGACGAATCATGGGGCGCCGTGCGCGCGATCGACGTGAAGACGGGAAAGAAGATGTGGGACTTCGCGCTGCCGTCGCCGCCGTGGGCCGGCGTCATGGCCACCGCGGGCGGCCTCGTGTTCAGCGGATCGAACGAGGGGAATTTCTACGCGCTCGACGCGGCGAGCGGCAAGCCGCTCTGGCAGTTCCAGACGGGCGGCGCGATCCGGTCGGGGCCGATGTCGTTTCTGGCGGGCGGCAGGCAGCACGTCGCGATCGCCGGGGGTCACGCGCTCTTCGTCTTCGCGCTCGGCGAGTAGATCGCTTCGCGTGCTGCTGAGTCCACGTCGATCGACACGTCAGTGGGCACGAACCTTGGAGCGGTGTCGTCGGAAGGCGGATCCTCAATGGCTGAGAACAAGAAGAGTCCCGAAGAGCGGCAGAACGAAGGCTACGACGAGGCGGCGCGCGGCGGGAAAGGCGTGCCGCCCACCGACGTCGGCGTGCCGCTCGAGCCGGACAGCGGCGCGCGCGGCGACGAGTTCGATCGCGCGGCACGCGAGGCCGCGAACGACGTGCGGCGGCAGGACAAGTCCGCTAGCTGAGCGGCCCCGCGAGATAGCCCGGCCTCGCTTTGATCGTCGCGCGCCGGTTCTTGAGCTTCACGTCGAGCCGGTGCCAGCCGTTCTGCGCCACGCCGCGCGGCGTGTAGCTGATCAAATAGCGGTGCCGGAACTCCTCGAGGATCCGGAGAAAGGTCGCGCGGAGATCGCGCGTCGAGTCGATCTTGTACAGCGTGCCGCCGGTGAGCGAGCTCAGCTCGCGGAGGAACGAGGAGCTCGCGCCCTCGCCGATGGCCGCCGAATACGCCACCGCATCGCCGCGGCGCGCCGATTCGAGCACGGCGTCGGCGGTCAGCCAGCTCGACGTGTCGAGACCGTCGCTGAAGACGATGAGCAGCGCGCGCCCGGCGTCCGCTTCGCCCACCTGCATCGCCGCATAGACGCCGTCGACGAGCGACGTCTGGCCGAACCCGTACGCATCGTCGAGCGCACGGCGCACGTCCGCGAGGCGGCCCGAGAGCGGCGCCGCGAGCGAGACGACGTTGCTGAAGGTGACGAGCGCCGCCTGATCGTCCTTCGTCAAGCCGGTGAGCACCGCGCCGCCCGCATCCTGCAGCTGCGCGAGCCGCTCGCCGGCGACGCTGTCGCTCATGTCGAGCGCGAGGATGACGTTCAACGGAATCTGCTCGAAGCTGACGAGATCCACCTGCTGCAGCACGCCGTTGTCGGAGACGTCGAAATCCGCCGGCTGTAGGCCCAGGACGGGCCTGCCGGAATCGGTGACAAGCGCGTCGATCCGTACTGACTCGACTCGCGCGGTGAACGCCGGCGGCTGGGCGGCGACGGCGATCGAGACAAGGACACAGAGGTAGACAGAGGACACAAAGGAGAACACACAGAGGTTCGACAAACGAGTCGATAATCGGTTCTCGGTCCGTGTGCGAATCATTGGCAGTGTCCGAACGCGCGTAGTTCCTTGTTCGATCAATCGAAGTGGCAGCCCTGAAGGGCTGCGCTACCAAGGGTCGAAACCGTTTCGCCCTCGGCGTCCTCTCCTTTGTGCGTCCCTCCGTGTCCTCTGTGCGACCTCCGTGTCCTCGTCGCCGTCGGCGTCCGCGTCAGCGACGCCGCTCACAGCGCGCCGCGCCTGAACGGGGCGCGCACGGCGTCGACTAACGCCTGCGCGTTGCGCGCCTGCGCTTTGTGATAATTCCACCACGGATCGTCGCGCCCCTCGGCGCCGGGCGGCGGCAGATCGAACAGCTGCTGGATCGCGGCGAGCGCGGCGGCGCGATCGCCGCGGCGCCGCGCGAGCTGGCTGAGGGCGACGAGCGGCGACTGCGCGCCCGGGAAGAGCGCCTGCGCGCGCGCGTACTCGTCGCGCGCGGCGTCGTAGCGTCCGAGCGCCTCTTCTTCCGCGCCGGCGAACAGCTCCGCGTCGTAGCGCAGCTCGTCGTCGTCGCCGAGGAGCCCGAGCGCGCGGCGCAGCTCGACGATCGCGTCGCCGTGCTGCCCCTGCAGCCCGAGGACGCGGCCCAGCCGCAGGTGCGCCTCGGCCATGTCGGGCGCGTGCGCGAGCGCGCCGCGGAAGAACGACTCCGCGCGCCGCAGCTCGACGCGCGGCGCCAGGATGTCGAGCGAGAAGCCCGCCGGCACGACGGCCGCGCGCACCGCGCTCTGAATCTCCGCGCGCGCGTAGGTCTCGTGCAGCGTGCCGCTCAGGAAGAGAAGGCCGGGATCGGACGGAAAGATGTCGCGGCCCCGATCGATGTGCTGAGTGTCGTGGCTCTCGATGTGCTGCATCCACGCCGACGACGCCCGATACCAGTCGCGCACCATCGCGTCGCGGCCGGGCTGCGGCCGCTCGGCGCCTTTCGGGATCACCTGATCGAGCACGGCGCGCCCGAGCTCCCAGTGGATCCCGACTTCGCGAACGTCGAGCGAGACGCCGTCCGACGTGTCGATGCGGATCTGCTTCGGCCCGAGGACCGGCGCTGCCGGCCGCGGAGCGGCGGCGGGCGGCGCGGCTGACGGCGCGAGGACTTCGACGTCGGCGTGCAGCACCGCCGCACGGCGCAGGATGTAGTTGTCCTCGCCGGTCCGCGCGCGGTCCTCGCCGGCATGTTCGGCGAGCTGCCGCATCGCCGGGCTGAGCTCGAGCACCGCGCGGAGCGCCATGCAATCAGGTTGGGCGAGGCGGCCGGCCGCCGCGCACGCGAGCAGGCGCATGCGGCGGATCAGCGACGGCGCGTACAAGACTTCAATCGTTTTGCCGCCGTCGGGAATGAGGAACCGCGCCGCTCTGCGGTTGCGCAGCAGGATCGTGAGCGCCCTCACGTCGCCCCACAGCATGCGCAGGTCGCCGGTGGTCCACGACGCCGCCTCGTCGAGGGCGGCGTCCTCTTCGCCGGGCTCGTGGACGTCCACCGCCTCGAGCCAGCGCTCGAGGCGGTCCACGCGTTGGACGCTCACCTCGACGCTCGTGAGGAGCGGCGAGATCTCGCCGGATCGCCGCATCTGCGCCGCGGCGGAGGCTATCGCGAAGCCGAGGACGATCGCCGTGCCGATCGCGCGCTTCATCCCGCCGCGCATGCTAGCACCGCGATTGCTGACGGGGCGACCCTGAAACCGTCGCCCTACGAAAGCCCCTCTGTGTCGTCCTCTGTGTCCCCCTCTGTGTCCTCCGTTCCCCTTTGCGTCCTTGTCTGCGACGGGTTTTTAAAACCCAAAACGTACACTGAATTGCGCCGCGCGCGGCTGGCCGTTGCCGCCGCTGAGCGCCGTCAGCACGAGGAAGTCCGGCAGCCGCTGGTCGGCGATCGATCCGCCGTTGGCCACCGTGCCCGGGTTGCTGAAGTTCGCCGTGTTGAAGATGTTGTACAGCTCGAGGCTCGTGTCCAGCGTCTCGGCGCGGAAGCGGAAGCGATAGCTGATCTTCATGTCCGTCTGCTTGAACGACGGACCGCGGGCGCCGTTGCGGCCGCCATCCGAATCGACGCAGATCGAGTTGAGCCCCTGGCCGCAGTAGTGGCCGGCCGCCAGCGGATCGAACAACAGGCCGTTGCGATCCGCGTCGATCGCGGAGTTGATGAGCGTTATCGGCGTCCCCGTCATGTAGCGCGACGCGCCGCTCACCGACAGGCCGTGCGTGCCGGGAACCTCGATGCGGCCGCTGACCACCAGATTCTGCCGCCGGTCGGCGTTCAGCGGTCCGTAGTTCGCATCCAGCCGCGGATCGCCGAGCACCTGGTAGTTGTCCTGATGCGTCTGGTCGGCCTCCGCGTTGCCGCGCGCGTAGCCGACCGCGTACGAGATGCGCGCCGCCCAGTTGTGGCTGTACCGCTTCTCGAGCGAGACGTTCACGCCGTCGAACTGCGACGAGCCCGCGTTGGTGCGCGTGAGCACCTGGCTCGAGAACGGCGCGACGCCGAGCTTCTGCGCGAGGCCCTGGAGATCGTTGAACACGATCCGCCCTGTGCGGCTCGTGTCGACGCGCAGCCCCGGGTTGAGATCGAACGTGATCAGCTGATCCCGGTTCCAGCTGTGGATGTAGTCCACCGTCGCCGCCATCTGCGCCGCGAGCTGGCGCTCGTAACCGAGCGAGATTTGATGCGTGTTGGGGACGACGCGATCGGGGCTGTCGATGTAGACGACCCCGGTGTTGCGGCCGAGCGTCCCCGGCGGCACGAGCTGGTTGAGGAGCGCGCGGTTCACGACCGGGCCGTTGACGAGCATCGGATCGGTCGGCAGCAGGCCGCGGCTCGGCCCTGGATCGGCGGAGTTGGTGGGAAACGCCGCGGTGAACGACGAGCTGTACACCCCCTGCGACACGAACGGCGTCGTCGTCTGCAGCGTGACCTTGTCGTAGAAGATGCCGTAGCCGCCGCGCAGGATCGACGTGTTGGAGCCGCGCGGGCTCCACGTGAAGCCGAGCCGCGGCGCGATGTTGTTCTTGTCCACGGCGTGGCCGCCCGACGGGAACAGCGGGTCGAAGCTGTTCGAGATCGGCGTGACCTCGAGGTCGTAGCGCACGCCGAGATTCAGCGTGAGATTGTTGCGGCGCCACTTGTCCTGCACGAACAGCACGGCGACGTCGGTCGGCATGAGAATGTCGCTCGCGTCCGGCACACGGATGAATAGCCGCTCGGGGTAGGTCGACGGATCGTTCCGGTTGAACGCGCGATCGGTCGCGAAGCCGAACCGGCCGTTCATGTCGGTCTGATCCGGCAGCTCGATCGAGCTGTAGATCAACTGCCCGCCGAACTTCAGGTCGTTGTTCCCGCCGGCGAGCTTCGGCACGAACCACGAGTACGCCTCGCTCACCTCGTACGCGTTGTCGATGCGGAACAGCGCACCGTTGTTCGGCCCGTCGAACCACGACGAGAGCATCTGGAGCGTCGGCGCGAGGTTGACCGCAGGGATGCCGTCCTGGATCTCGGGGGCCGTGAAGCCGTTCTTCTCGTGCGTGTAGCCGACGCGCAGCTCGTTGACCCGCGTGTTGCCCATCACCAGGTTCCACTTGCCGCCCGTCGTCCGATCGATGTCGAACTCCTGATCGAGGCCGGCCGGCGTCTCGGTCCGCGCGAGCCGCTTGAAGGTCGGCGAGTACTCGACGAGATAGCGGAACGTCCACGTGTTGTTCGCGTTGATTTGGTGATCGAACCGCCCCATGTGGTTGATGAGGTGCATGCTCTGCGTGTTGGCGTAATTCAGCTCCGGCCGGTTCACGAAAACGGCGCTGCGTCCCTCGTCGTAGATGATGCGGTCGAGGCTGTAGAAGAAGTGCGCCTTGTTCTTGATGACGGGCCCGCCGAGCGTGCCGCCCCAGTCCTTCTGCGCCGTCTGCGGCTTGTCGAGATTGCGCTGGGCGACGAAGAAGTCCTTCGCCGCGAGCGGCGTGCCGCTGTAGCTGTCGAACAGCGAGCCGTGGAACACGTTGGTCCCCTGCTTGGTGATGACGTTGACGACGGCGCCCGCCGTGCGGCCGAACTCCGCGTCGTACTGGTTCGTCAGCACCTGGAATTCCTGCACCGACTCGATCGCTGGCCGCACCTGGCTGCCGCACGATGATCCGAGGTAGTCGTCGTTGTTGCCGCCGCCGTCGATCGAGAAGTTGCCGCTGCGGTTGCTGCCGCCGCCGACGATGAGCGACTCGCACGAGAACGACGCCGTCGACGAGGCGACCTGGATGCCCGGCGTCAGACCGACCGCGTACATCCAGTCCTTGTTCATGATCGGCAGCGCGCCCAGCTCCGCCTGGCCGATGTTCGCGCCGATCTGCTTCGACGTGATGTCGACGAGCGGCGCTTCGCCGGTGACCGTGACGTTCTCCTCGAGCGCGCCGACGGCGAGCGTGATGTCGAGCGTCGCGGTGTTGCCTACCGTCAGCAGCAGATCGGAGCGCTCGTACTTGCGGAAGCCGCTCAACTCCGCGGTGATGCGATAGGGACCCGGCACGATGCCCGTCAGAAAGTACGAGCCGTCGCCGTTGCTGACGACCTGACGGAAAACGCCGCTGCCCGTGTGCGTGACGACGACGGTCACGCCCGGCAGCGCCGCGCCGGACTCGTCGACGACGCGCCCTTGCACCGCGGAAGCCTGACCCTGGGCGCCGGCTGAAATGGCGACGAAGACGAAACAACTTGCGAGGACAGCGATGGCGAGCCTGCGCATTATTCACCTCCACGAGAGCGAAGGGACGGCCGACTGCACGACGCGGATGGCGTCGTTATGCCCCCGTGGATAAGGAAAGTCAAAGAAAATGCGCGGTGTTTCGTAATGATTTCAGCCCTTCTTCAATTATTGAGATCGCCGCCTGTTGAACGGTGGGGAGCCGCCGAAACACGCCCGTTTCGCGGCGTTCCAGCGTTGACAATGCACGGAACCCAAGCGTAAGGTCGCCCCGTCACCAAACCCCGTCGCGTCGAACCGCATATCCGGCGATCGCGTTTACGTGGAAAGGAGTAACCATGTATCGCTCTCCGAGTCTGGGTGTCCTGGTTCTCGCATTGCTTGCCCTTCATCCCGCGTCCGCCTGGAGCCAGGGCACCAGCTCCGCCACGATTGCGGGCGTCGTCACCGACTCGTCGGGCGCGGTGCTGCCCGGCGTGACGGTCGAAGCGTCGAGCC
>Ga0075424_100003300_pt1 | contig 15039 bp, 17 predicted proteins | sample SoiMethybrSBSTD3_FD_75301 | JGI IMG/M metagenome (GOLD analysis project Ga0075424, IMG submission 75301) | Bulk soil microbial communities from a Populus tree surrounding site in Tennessee, USA - Soil MetaG P. TD hybrid SBSTD3 | ecosystem: Environmental > Terrestrial > Soil > Tree plantation... | reverse complement strand
GAATGACTACTCTTTCTTCAGCGCGCCGCAGCTTAAGCGCGATCCGTTAGGCCGCTCCTAGACCCATGAGACTCATCAAGATCACGCTTGACCTTGAGCGCAACGAATCGCGATCACCTATCGAAAGTGTCCTGCCAGATGCCAGTGTACCGCTCCCTGTCCATGGGACCTTAATCGTCGTAGGGACATTCATGGGTCCCACCTCCTTTGATCCGACATCCACGTTTCTTGAGCTCACGCTGCCTGATGAGCCATGCCCTCGCGCTCTCGCGCACTGGCTCCACGAGAAGGTCAAGGACAAGGTGAGTAGAATACTTGTCAACGGGGTTATCACGGATCTGAATCCGGACGCTATTCAGCTCGCGTTCAACGCCGGAGCGGCCTAACATGCGGCTGAAGCTGTCGGCGCCCGTCATCTGGGGTAGAATTGCGTTTGTGAAAAGCACAGCACGGCGCCGCAGCTCAGGCGCAATCCGTTAGGCTGCCCTCCTCCATCCATCGTGTTCGCACTGGGACAGATCGTCCGTGTCAAATTGCCTCGAGAGGTGCAGCCAGTGTTCCCCGACTGCTGTATCGTCTGCGGTCGCCCAGAATCTGGTCATCAAGCATCGCTGTTTGCTGCTGAGCTGCGCCATGGACGTTCGTTTCTCAAAGGATCATACTCGCTGGAAGTGCCTTGCTGTGTCGGGTGCGTCCCTCGACTCCATGTCCAGCGGTTCTTGAATGGTCAAGGTCCGCTTTGGATTATCGCCGGTGGCGTCACCTTGATGATCGCGCTCGAGTACCAGTCCAAGTCAGCAGGAGCGAGCCCTTGGGTCGCCGGTGCCGTGATACTGTCTCTGTTGACCGTCTTGAGATTGGCGTTCCCCCCGGCTCTTGGTATCGTACCCGGAGAAGACGTTATCTCCTTCGAGTTCCGAAACTCGGGCATGGCAGAGGAGTTCCGCCGCCTCAATCCAACGGCTGACGCCTCGGGCAGCCTAACACGCGCTTGAAGCTGGCGGCGCCCGTCCTCAGTGAGCCCGGAGAACATTCGGCACGCGTTGTGGTAGCATTCCGTTTGTGAACATTCAAGCTTGGCGCCGCAGGTCAAGCGCCATCCGTGAGGCAGCAACCATGATCGACGACGACATTCCAATCTCGCATGCGGATCTGCGCGACCTCTTCGAGCGGCTCGATCGCGCGAGCATGTCCGGCTACCAATGCAAGCACACGTTTGCATTGACGAACGAATTCCTTGGCGAGCGAGCCCTAGCCGTTGAGCCTATCCTGGAATGGCTTGGGGCGAACGGGGCGGGGTGCGACTGTGAGGTCATCTTTAATACCGCGCCCGAGTGGGAGGAGATCGTCGGGTACGTGCCACCGGACGACACCGAGTAGGTGAACGGTCCAAGTGAATGCGGCCGTGCCGACCTTGACAGTTTGAGTCGTCGTTTTTAGAGTTCCCCTCGCTTCAAGGGAGTCGCGTCCCGATTTGGCTGCTGGAAGTGTGGGCCACGGTGACGCGATTTTTGTTTTCAGGAGACCAATGATGCTTGCAACCGTGTGTTTCGAACTGATCACGATGCCCGACGCCGGTGGGCTCGCGCCGCGAGTCTACCGGAGTGGGGATCTATTCGGCACGGGAGCAATGCGCTAAGCAGCACGTCCTTTGAGTCTTTGCGCTTCGCCCCACCCCGTGCCGGCAACGTGGTGGGGCGATGTGTTTTAGGCGGCCTGGTCCGAGCGGGAAGTCCCCGAAGGACCGCGACTCCCGAAGGGGATGGAACGCTCGGTCTGGGCCCAGGCAGGAAGGAGAGGACGTTTGAGCCAGCACGAATACACCGAGGTGTTGCTCCACGCGGGTTACCACGTCGTGGTGACCCAGCAGGGCAACTACATCGTCAGCACGGTGATGGCGCGACACATCGAGCAGCAGCTCGATCGCTGGCCGCGCCCGCGCTGGATCACGTTCGTGGACGTCGCGGGTGGGCGCGTCAGGATCCGCTCGCGGCTCATCGAAGGGCTCGAGCAGTCCTCGACTGAGACGCGCGCCTTGTGGCGCCTGTGGCGCAAGCAGCGCGAGAGCGAAGTACCGCTGGAGTTTGAGTAAGGACGAGGCGCCGGGGTGGGCCCGCGGGCTGGCTGTCCCTCCCATCCCGGTAGGGATGGAAAAAGACGGTAAATGACGGTAAAAGACGGTAAAGGACGGTAAGGGTATGACCATCGAGATTTTCGGCTCGCACGAACCGAACACACTCGAGCAGCTCCGCGACGTCGCGAGCCGCGCCGAGCGTGCCGCGCTGATGGCGGACGGCCACTTGGGCTACGTCATGCCGATCGGCGGCGTCGCGGCGTACCGCGACAAGGTCTCGGTCGTGGGCGTGGGCTTCGACATCGCCTGCGGCAACGCGGCGATTCGCACCGATCTGAAGCTGCCCCAGATCCAGGGGAAGATTCGAGAGCTCGCGGACGAGATCCAGGCGACGCTGTCGTTCGGCATCGGCCGCAAGAACCGCGCGGACGATGCGCCGACGGATGATCCGCTGTTCGAGGATGCGGCGTGGGAAGCCGTGCCGGACACGCGCGAGCGTGACCGCCTGCGCGCCAAGGCGCGCGAGCAGCTCGGCACCGTGGGCTCGGGAAATCACTACGTCGACGTCTTCGCCGACGAAGCGGATCGCATCTGGGTCGGCGTGCACTTCGGCTCGCGCGGCTTCGGCTATGGCGTGGCGCATGGCTTTCTCGCGCTCTCGCAGAACAAGCAGTGGGGCGAGCGCGCGCCTGAGCGCGAGGCGCTGCTCGACGTGCATGCGCCGGTTGGTGACGCGTACTGGCAGCTGATGAATCTCGCCGGCCGCTACGCCTACGCCGGCCGCGAGTGGGTCGCGCGCAAGACGGTCTCGATCCTCGGCGGCCGCGAAGAGGAGCTGGTGCACAACCATCACAACTTCGCGTGGATCGAAGAGCACGGCGGCGAGAAGCTCTACGTCGTGCGCAAGGGCGCGACGCCGGCGTTCCCGGGGCAGAAGGGCTTCGTCGGCGGCTCGATGGGCGACAACGCCGTGATCCTGCAGGGTGCGACGGCGACGGATCCCGCGACGCAGGAGCTGCAGGCGCGCGCGCTCTATTCGACGGTGCACGGCGCGGGTCGCGTGATGAGCCGCACCGCGGCAGCGGGAAAGCGCACGCGCAAGGGCAAGGTGCTCAAGCCGGGCGCGATTTCGCGCGAGATGATGAACGAGTGGATCAAGGGGAAGGGCGTGCTGCTGCGCGGCGGCGGCACGGACGAGAGCCCGCACGTGTATCGCCGTCTGCCCGATGTCCTGAAGGCGCAGGGCGCGACGGTGGAGGTGCTGCATACGCTCCGCCCGCTGATTGTCGTGATGGCCGGGATGGATGAATTCGACCCGTACAAGGACTAGGAGCCTCGTGAGGCTCGTGTGTACGTCCGCTTCGTCGTCGACGAGATCGATCCGAATTCGGGGGTCGAGCTGGGCATCTTCCAGGCAATGTATCGGCTCTGGAGGGCGGGGCGGCTCATGCCTCACGAGGAAGCGTGGTGGGCGGAGATCCGTGACTGGTTCAATCGAAAGCTCGAAAAGCCCGCCCGCTTCGCACGATCGCGCCGGCCGGGTGCCAACCGGTGTGCCATCTCGTGGTTCAAGGCAGACGCCACAGTGCACGTCCGTCGGGCGCGGGAAATGACGGCGCTTTTGGCAGAGCATGGGATAATGGCAAGCATGCTGTGGTCGACGCGTCCGGGTTATGTGGTGTATGAAGACCGGTTTCAGGTCACGGCGGAGCCATTCCGACCGGAGCACCAGTGAGAGCATCCGCTGGAATCGCGCCGAGGACCTTACATTGCGATGTTGAAGTACGAGATGCGCCCGATCTCGAGCACCGCGTGTTTACAAAAGGAGCTGCGTGCGCTCTTTGGAAAGCCGTGAGTCGTCGCCGATCATTCGAGTCGTGAGCGGAGCGGGGGCGGTGCTCCTGGCTTTGGTTGGGCTCGTCGTTTCGTTCGGCGCGATCCTCGGCGCACCAGTGGGAATCTGGCTCGTCGGGCGCTGGACCAAGCGACACGATCGACGGCCGAGTGGTATCGCGTCGTTGTTCGGGGCGGCGCTGTCATCGACAATCACGGCCGCGATTCTCTGGTCCATTGTGTTTGCCGTCGCGCCGCATCCCGACCGCAACGAGCTCAAGTCGGCCGTCGTGAAGTCGCAAGCCCAATCCCCCGCCAAACTTCCCGATTGGTATGTCAAAGTTTTCCCATCGGCGGCGCGGACCGACTCGGCTACTCGCATGTTCGAAGATTCCGTCGCCCAGAAACTGGCTAGTTCGTCAGTATTTCCGAAGCTCGTCTTTGGAATTGGCATCTTGATCTTAGCGGTGCTTTTCGGATCTGTAGGCGGTGCCGCCGGATGGGGTAGCCATCGCCTTTTTCGGATTGCGTTTCTCCATCAGGACGCAGGAGTCATCGTCGCCGCGATTTTGGTCGCCCTGCTCGTGGCATGTCAGCGCTCCTCGGAACTGAAGGGCGTCTACGTCAGCGTCGATGCCTCCGGGACGCTCTTTCCGTGCGACAGTGCAAACGTCGCGCTCATCGTGCCGGACTCGGGCCTAGCGCTGCGTTACCACAGCATGGCGGGAGCAGCCGCCGATCCGTTCTTTGTCCGGCTGCGCGGGGTGAAGCGTCGTTCCGGCAGCATCTACTCCGGACGGCGCTGGTTTCAGGTTCAACAGATTCTCGAGATTCGCCCGCGAGCCGCAGGGGAATGCCCTAACGTCGCGCACTCGGCCAGCTCGATCCTGCCATCCCAGTAAGCTTGACCTAACCTCTCAGCGCACAAAGGCCCGGGTGTGGTTTAAATGGAGGAAGGTATGGCTCGTGCCAACAAAGGTGGCTGGAAGACCTGTCCTCGAGGACATAAATACCGCGGTGAGGATCCCTGTCCGATTTGTTGGCCTGGGCGCCGTCGGCGGGTTGGTCGTCGTTAGATGCCATTCAAGAGCCGAGCGCAGCGCCGCACGGCGCGAGCTCGTGCCCGAAAAAGCAAACCGCGTGGAAGAAAGCGTGGTGCAAAATGAGATCGCTCACCCTGCTCGCGCTCGCGCTGATGCTCGCGGCTTGTGGCGGCGCACAAGAAACGCAGGAACAAACGGTGGATACCGTGATGGTGTTCAGCGCTACGCCATCGTCGCGACGCACCGATTCGGCCACGCGAGTCCAGTCCACGAACGCAATCATGGCGGCGCTGAACGCCTATGCCGAGCATAAAATGAGCGCCGATTCGGCAGCGAGGGTGATCGTCGCCTATCAACGGAAGAGCGGGCGTTCCTTGAATATTGTCATGGATCCGCAGCTGATGGCCGCTGTGCGGCGGGAGCAGGAGCGCAAAAAATAGGCTCGATGAACGCGCAACAGCCGCTGACACGCGCCTGACCTCGGTGGCGGGTACATTAAGGAATGACCAAACAAACAACGCAGCCGCGCGTGACCTCCTTTGCGCCCCAGCTCCTGGTGGACGATCTGGAGCGCTCGATGACTTTCTACCAAAAGCTCGGCTTCGTTTTCGGTGAGCCGTGGGATGGCTTCTACGCCATCGGCACACGGGACGGACTCGAGCTGCATTTGAAGGAAGCGCCCAGGAACCCAGCACAGCGAGAATGGCGCCGCGAGGAGGAGCACCTCGATGCGGCCGGCGGCGTGGCTGGGATCGAGGCCTTCTACGAACAATGTGTCGCGAGCGGAGTCACGATCCTGCGCCCGCTCGCCCCGACAGAGTGGGGCACGAAAGATTTCTACGTGAAAGACCCGGACGGGAACATCATCTCGTTCGGAGGCCGTCCATGAGAGTCGCACTCACGGTCCTCGCCCTCTGCGCCTCGAGGCCGGCCGTGGCTCAGATGCCGCCCTCCGCCGTCCCCGATACCGTCAACGCCATGCTGCGCAGGATCTTCGCCTCGGGAGAATTCGCGCCGCAGCGATTCGGGCCGGCACGGTGGATCGAAAACGGCGCCGCGTATACCACGGTCGAACGGTCGGCCGACAACACCAACGCGTTCGACATCGTGCGCTACGCCACCACCACCGGCGCGCGCAGCGTGTACATCTCGGCCCGCCAGATGACGCCGCCGGGCACGAATGAAGCACTCGACTTCGACGACTACGCCTGGTCCGCCGACGGCAACCTGCTCCTGCTCTTCACCAACACCCAGCGCGTGTGGCGCCAGAATACCCGCGGCGATTACTGGATCCTCAATCGCAAGACCGGTGCACTGAAGAAGCTCGGCGGTCCGAACGCTCCGCCGTCCACGCTCATGTACGCCAAGTTCTCGCCGGCCGGCGATCGCGTCGCGTACGTGCGGCAAGGAAACATCTACGTCGAGCGGCTCGCCGACGGCGTGATTACCGCGCTCACGAGCGGCGCCGATTCGCTGCACGTCAACGGCATGACCGATTGGGTCTACGAAGAAGAGTTCGATCTGCGCGACGCGTTCCGCTGGTCGCCCGACGGCGCCAGGATCGCGTACTGGCAGTTCGACATGACGAGCGTGGGAACGTTCGATCTGATCAACGACACCGACTCGCTCTATCCGCGCGTGATTCCCATTCAGTATCCCAAGGTCGGCACAGGCAACTCGGCGGTGCGCGCCGGCGTGGTGAGTGCCGATGGCGGAACGACGACGTGGCTGCAGATCCCTGACGATCCCGCGCAGAACTATCTGCCGCGGATGGAGTGGTCTGGACCCAACGAGCTGATCCTGCAGCGCATGAATCGGCTCCAGAACACCGACCGCGTGATGTTGGCCGATGCCACGACTGGAGCCACACGGACGGTACTCACCGAACACGATAGCGCCTGGGTGGACGTCGTGGATGACCTCACTTGGCTGGCCAAGGGTGCCGAGTTTCTCTGGACCAGTGAACGCGACGGCTGGCGCCATGTGTATCGTGTGAGCCGCGATGGGAAGCGCGTCACCAACATCACACCCGGCGCGTTCGACGTCGTGACGGTGGCGGGCGTGGACGAGCCAGGCGGATGGCTGTACTACATCGCCTCGCCGGACAACGCGACCCAACGCTACCTGTTCCGGACGCGTCTGGACGGCAAGGGGACGGCGACGCGAGTGTCCCCAGCCTCAGCGCCTGGCACACACAGCTATCGAGTCTCGCCCGACGCCCATTTCGCATTTCATACGTATTCGCATTTCGATAGCCCGTCGGTGACGGAGCTGATCGAGCTGCCGTCGCATCGCGTCGTCCGCGCGCTCGTCGACAACGCGAAGCTGCGCGCGGCGGTGGCGCCGCACATCGCGCGTCCCGGTGAGTTCTTCAAGGTGTCAGTGGATGACGTGACGCTCGATGGCTGGATGATCAAGCCCGCGAATTTCGATTCGACCCGCAGATATCCCTTACTCGTCTACGTATACGGCGAGCCGGCGGGGCAGACCACCAACGACGCATGGAGCGGCGGCAGCTCGCTCTGGTACCACCTGATCGCCGACCAGGGCTACGTCGTGGCCTCGATCGATAACCACGGCACACCCGCGCCGCGTGGCCGCGCATGGCGGAAGATCGTCTACGGCGCGGTGGGTGTGCTCTCGAGCAAGGAGCAGGCGGACGCCGTGCGCGCGTTGACGGCGTCACACAGCTATCTCGATCGCTCCCGCGTCGCGGTATGGGGCTGGAGTGGCGGCGGCTCGAGCACGCTGCAGGCGATGTTTCGCTATCCCGATGTCTACCAGGTCGGGATGTCGGTCGCGCCGGTTCCGGACGAGCGGCTGTACGACACGATTTATCAGGAGCGCTACATGGGCCTCCTGCAGACGGCCGCCGACAGCGCGCGCTACAACCGCGCGTCGCCGATCAATCAGGCGCAGGGACTGAAAGGACGGCTGCTGATCGTGCACGGCTCCGGTGACGACAACGTGCACTATCAGGGCACGGAGCGGCTCGTCAACCGCCTGGTCGAGCTCGGCAAGCCGTTCGACTTCATGGCCTATCCCAACCGCTCGCATTGCATCTGCGAGGGCCGCGGGACGACGCTCCACATCTACTCGCTGCTGACGCGCTATCTCATGGAGCATCTGCCCGCTGGGCCGCGGCCGGTGATGCCGTAGGCTGTTCTTGAACCCCGGGCTTACGCCCGGGGTTAGAGAACCTGTTTTGGTGAGCCGCGCGGGATGCGGTCGGGATGACGATCGAACTGGCGCTCGACATAACGTCGTACTCTCACCACGTCGTTCTTGTGAATCGTCGTGACGTAGTATCCTCGTCCCCACTTCAACGAGCCGGTTATCCGGCGATTTGCTTCGAACGAACTGTTCGTTTTCACCAGCCGGACGAAGTCGCTCAACTTCGCCGTGGCCGCGTCAATGCACCCGACACGTCGCCATGTGGGCCAGACGATATGCGCGAACATCTGAAAGGCTCGGTGCTGTGACAAGGTTCTCTCACCCCGGGCGTCAGCCCGGGGTTAAAAAACACGATGCCAGTCGCAGCTACGGAACCCGAAAAACACACGACGGACCGAAAAACTGCGTCGACACGCCTAGCGCCGCGTCTTCACCTCGTCCCACAACGTGTCGAGCTCCTCGAGCGTGGCGCGGCCCATCTCGAGGCCGCGCTCTTCGGCGAGCTTCTCGACCGCCTCGAAGCGGTCCTGGAATTTCGCGTTCGACCGCTCGAGCGCAGTGCGCGGATCGACCGCGAGCTTGCGCGAGAGATTCACGACCGCGAACAGCAAATCGCCGAGCTCCTCCTCGATCTGCTCCCGGCTCCCCGCTCCCTGCTCCCGTTCGAGCTCTCCGATCTCTTCTTTCACCTTGGCCATCGGCCCCGCGGCATCAGGCCAATCGAATCCGATTCCCGCCGCACGTTCCTGCAGCCGATAGGCCATGAGCAGCGGGGGCATCGTGGCGGGCAACCCCGCCAGCGTGCTCCGCTTGCCTCCCGCGCGAGGCTCGCGCCGTTTCACGAGCTCCCAGCCAGCGTGATCGTCGCGACTGACGCGCCCTTCGCTGAACAGGGCAGGATGGCGCCGCCACATCTTTTCCTCGAGCGTGCGCGTGACGACTTCCGCGTTGAACTGTGACCGCTCCTCGGCGATCACGATTTGAAACGCGAGATGGAGCAGCATGTCGCCCAGCTCGTCGCGCATCGCCGCGGGATCGTCAGTCTGAATCGCGTGATCGAGCTCGAGCGCTTCTTCGACGAGATAGGGACGCAGAGTTTGGGGTGTCTGCGCCCGGTCCCACGGACAGCGCTGCCGAAGCTCGCGCACGAGTCCCAGAGCACGTCCAAGCGCTGAATCGCCTTGCATTTAGCCTCCGGGCCGGGTAGAATTCCCGCGCCAGTGAGCGTGTCAACGAAGGGCAAAGCCTGGGTCGAAGTGGACGTGGATGCCCTCGTCGACAACGCCCGAACGGTAGCAAAGATAGCAAACACACGGCTCCTCCCTGTCGTCAAGGCGAATGCGTACGGGGTCGGAGCCGTCCTCGTATCCAAGGCCCTCGAGCAGCTCGATCCCTGGGGCTACGGCGTCGCGACGATCGACGAAGGCGCGGAGCTGCGGGCGGCCGGCATCACGCGACCCATTCTCGTGTTCATGCCCGCGCAAGCGCAATGGTTCGACGAGTATGACCGGCACCACCTGACGCCCGCGCTCGGCGATGCAGGCAGTATCCTCGAATGGACGGCGCGCGGGGACCGGCCTTTCCACGTCGAGATCGACACCGGCATGGGACGCGCCGGAGTGCGCTGGGACGAGGTGGACGAGCTGGAGGACGCGGTCGATACGCCGTCGTTCGAGGGGTGCTATACGCATTTCCACTCGGCCGAACGGCGCGACGGCTCGGCGGAGCAGCAGCTGGAACGCTTTCAGGCGGCGGTGGGCAAGTTGCCGCGACGGCCGGCGCTGCTGCACGCGGCCAACAGTGCGGCGGCTCTGCGGGGCAAGCAGTTCGCGCTCGACCTCGTACGACCCGGGATCTTCCTGTACGGCGGGTCGCCCGCGGACGATCTCCCGCAGCCCAAGCCGGTGGTCAGCGTGCGGGCGCGGGTGCTGAGCATGCGCCGCATCAAGCGCGGCGAGAGCGTGAGCTACGACGCGAGTTGGACGGCGCCGCGGGACACGGTTGTGGCGACGCTGCGCTGCGGCTACGCCGACGGACTCAGGCGCATGCTGGGCACCGCCGGCGCGTCGGTCCTCATACGGGGGCAACGGCGTCCGATCGTCGGATTCGTGCAGATGGACATGGCGCTCGTCGAAACCGGAACGCTGGAAGTGCAGGTGGGAGACATCGCGACCATTGTGGGCGAGGACTCGAAGCAGCGGATCACGCTGAAGGAAATGGCGGACTGGAGCGGTGAGGTCCCGCACGAGTTCCTCACGAGCCTCGGCGCGCGACTGCCGCGAGTCACCGTGTGAAATTCGGGGCCGGGCGTGCCGCCATCATCGTGTTGGACGGCCTCGGCACCGGTCCAGCGCCGGACACCGCCGCATACGGCGACACCGGTTCGGATACGCTCGGGAACGTCGCGCGTGCAGTCGGCGGATTGAAGCTGCCCAACCTGGAGAAGCTGGGCCTGGGTCGTTGCCGCGACGTTTCAGGAGGAGGGGCAGGGGGAGTTTCGGGTTTGTCGTCGCAGGTCACGCCCACGGCTGCCTATGGTGTCGCGCGGCCCGCCTCGGCGGGTAAAGACAGTACGACGGGACATTGGGAGATGTGTGGGGTGCGGCTCGAAACAGCGTTCCCGACATACCCCAAGGGATTTCCCGTTCCGTTGCTGGATGAATTCTCACGGCGCACCAAGCGCGGCTGGCTGGGCAACAAGGCGGCGTCGGGGACGGGAATCATCGATGAGCTGGGGGCGGAGCATCAACGAACCGGGAACTGGATCGTCTATACCTCGGCCGACTCGGTTTTTCAGATTGCCGCGCACGAGCAGACCGTCCCGGTTGCTAAGCTGTACCAGGCGTGCGCCGTCGCCCGCGAGATGCTGAACGGCGAGCACGCAGTCAGCCGAGTCATTGCGCGGCCCTTTGAAGGACAGCAGGGGGACTACCGCCGGACGCCGCGCCGCAAGGATTTTTCGATCGCGCCGACGGGGACGACGTTGCTCGATCGCATGGCCGATGCCGGTGTCACGCGCATCGGGATCGGCAAGGTGGACGACTTGTTCGCGGGCCGGAACATCCGCAGCGAGCATACGGCGACGAACGCGGACGCGTACAGGCTGATAGAGCAGGCGCTCGACACGCTCGACACGGGATTTGTGTTCGTGAACGTGATCGAGTTCGACCAGACGTGGGGGCATCGCAACGACGTCGCCGGGTTTCACCAGGGATTGCAGGAGCTCGACGCGTGGATTCCGCGGCTCGGGGCGCGGCTCCGGGCGGATGATGTCGTGGTGGTGACCGCGGATCACGGCAACGATCCGACCACGCCATCGACCGATCATTCACGCGAGGTCGTGCCGATTCTTGTGCTGGGTCCGGGCGTGCGTCCCGTGGCGTTGGGCACGCGCCGCACGTTTGCGGACATGGGGCAGACCGTCGCCGAGTACTTCGGGCTGCCGGCACTCGCGACGGGAACGTCGTTCTTGAAGGAGCTCACGAGCGAATGAGCGACCTGGTGCAGCGCGCGCGTGAGGCGATGCAACATGCGTGGGCGCCCTACAGCAACTTCCACGTCGGCGCCGCGCTCGAAGCGCAGGACGGGAAGGTGTACGTCGGCTGTAACGTGGAGAGCGCGTCGTACGGTCTCACGATCTGTGCGGAGCGCATGGCGCTCGGCGCGGCGGTCGTGGGCGGCGCGCGCAAGTTGAAGCGCATCGTCGTGACGACGAACGTCGACCCGCCGGCGGCGCCGTGCGGCGCCTGCCGCCAGCTGCTCGCAGAGTTTGGCTTGGATCTGGAAGTGCGGTCGGTCGGTCCGACGACCGAGAAACGGTGGACACTGGCTGCGTTGTTGCCCGACGCTTTTACGAAGGAGACACTGGACCGGTGAAGCGGAGCTGGATCTATTTGCTGCTGTTCGTGGCGGCGGCGTGTACCGAGCAGTCGACGGCACCCGGCGCTTGTCCCGACTTCTGTCCCGGCAGCCAAATCCTGTCGCACGACACCGTTTTCACCACGATCATCGAACGCGACTCCTCCTTCCGCGGCTACCTGGCGAGCTATCAGGCGTTGATGATGACGGCCGCGGACTCACCCGGCGTGATCGAAAGCCGCGCCTTTTTCACGACTGACACGGTCCTGTCGCGGATCCAGGCGAAAATCGGCGACACGACCACCGTTCCGAAGATCGTGGACTCGCTGCGGCTGCGGTTGGTGATCTTGCAGCGGCCGAAACACACCACGGGACTCAAACTGCGGCTCTATCGGTTGCCAGTGACGCTCGATTCCACGACCACGTTTGCTTTTCTCGATCCGTACTTCGCGGCCGCGCCGATCGATAGCGTAGATATCAGCGCCTTGCAGGAGGCCCCCGGCGCCACCGACACGGCGATCACGCATTACTGGCGGGTGCTCTGTCCGTTGTGCATCGACTCTGTCCGAGTGGACCCGGACCAGAACGTCTTGCTCACGCAGAATGACTCGTCGCTCCTGATCTACATGAAGCTCGATTCCTTGCAGGTGCCGTTGAGTGAGGCAGATACTGGTCGCGCGGCGTTTGGCTTCGGCGTCGGGTCCGATTCATTCCCCAGTGTCGGGCTGGGCACGTCTGAGTCTGGTGTGAACAGTCCCTTATTGCGCTGGTTCTACCATTACACGATTCCCGACACGGTCTCGACGACGCCCGATAGCGTGAAGTCCAACGACAAGATCGTGCCACCGCGGTTTGACAACTTTGTCTTCAACCCACCGACGCCGGCCCTCGATTCCAATCTGACGATTGGCGGCGTCCCGTCGGCCCGAGCCCTGCTTCGCGTGAACCTGCCGCGGTTCCTGCACGACACGGTCGACGTCGTGCGCGCGACGCTCCTGTTAGTACCTGTCAACGCCATCCCAGGTGTGCCGAGCGACTCCCTCAAAATCGTCGCCTATCCGGTGTTCGGCGATCTGGGCGCGAAATCGCCGATCAATACGGGGCCCACTGGAGCGCCGCTCATCGACAGTGCGTTCGTCCATATCGGCAGCACCGATACCGTGCGACTCGAGCTGACGAAGATGGTGCGCGTCTGGACGCTCGACACGACTATTGTGACCGCGTTCGTCCTGGCCCAGCGCCCCGAGGCCGCGTCCTATACTGAAGCACGGTTCTACTCGTCGCGCGCGCCCGCATTTCGACCGGCGCTGGCGGTGACGTACGTGAGCCGCTACAAGTTCGGGAGACCATGACGCTGTCCCGTCGCGCGCTCGCGCTGCTCGCGTTTCTCCTGGTGGTTGGCCCATCAATGGTCGCCGCCCAGAATTCGCAATTCGGGATTCAGGGACTCGGCACGCCCGGCAGGGCGGAAAGTGCGCGCGCGCGATCCACCGGTGGGGCATTCGCCCCGTTCGATGCGTTTTCACCGTTGACCGACGCGACGCTCGCCGATGTCCGCCGCCTGAGCGCGAGTATCGCGCTCACGACCTCGTGGCGCACCGTGGATCCTGAGGGCGGAACGCAATCCTCTCTCAAAGAGACGCGCTTTCCATCGCTGGTGGTCGTTGGGCCGCTGACCCGACGCCTGACCATCGGCGGTGGATTCAACACGTATCTCGACCGTACCTATGGCGTCCTGACCCGCGACACGATCATTATCGGCGGTGTGCCCCAGCCGGTGACCGATGAAATCACGAGCGACGGCGCCATCACCGATGTCCGCGTCGCGCTGGCGGCGCGGCTGGGACGACGTCTCACGGTGGGTGCGGGGATTCATAAGCTGACGGGTTCGACGCGAGAGGTCGCCAAACGCCTGTTTGGCGATACGCTGTACAGGCCGGATACGTCGCGCGCGGAAGTGGCGTACGGAGGCGCCGGTGCTTCGGCAAGTGTGTTACTCGATCTCTCGCAGGCTCTCCGGTTGTCGGGATGGCTGCGCTCGGACTCGAAGCTCCGATCGGATATCGCCGGTGCACCCATCTCCGAGCACGACCTGCCGGTCAGCTACGGCGGCGGAGTGCTATGGCGCGCGGGTGCGGAGGCGACCCTCGCGGGCAACGTCTCGTGGAGTAACTGGTCGGTGACGGGATTGCCGAATTCGCATGACACCTTCGGCTGGTCGGCCGGTCTCGAAATCGGAAGGTTCGGTGCGCCGTTCCGGTTTGGCGCACGCCAGGGTTTGCTCCCCTTTGGAGCCGGTGAAGCGCCTAAGGAGTCGGCTCTCTCGGCGGGTTTCGCGCGGCAGTTCGGCGGAGGCCGCGGGCGTCTCGATATCGGCGTCGAGCGGCTCGAGCGGACTGGCACTGGCATGAAGGAGCATCTCTGGACGATGGTGCTGGGGCTCACCGTGCGGCCGTGAGAGTCTACTTCCACACCTTCGGGTGCAAAGCCAACCAGTACGACACCGAACGCGTCCGCGACGCGTTCGACGCGAGCGGGACAGACGCCGTCGTTGTAGATGATCCCGCGCTCGCCGACATCGCGATCATCAACTCCTGTACCGTCACCAGCGAAAGTGAAGTCAAGCTGCGGCGTTTCGTCCGTCACGTGGCCAACGTGGGTCAGGCGCGAACGATCGTCATGGGCTGCGCCGCCGCGCTCGACGACGGCACGATCGCCGCGTTGCCGTCGGTCCAGGCGGTGGTGGCGAATGCGGATGCAGAGGCGGTGTTGCGTGCGGCAGGCCTGTCCTCACCCCCTGACGCCCTCTCCGTACGGAGAGGGGGAACGAAGTCCCGTGCCTTGCTCAAAATCCAGGATGGCTGCGATGAGCACTGCACGTTTTGCGCGACGACGCTCGCGCGGGGTGGAAACCGCTCCCGCCCGGTCGCAGACCTTATAGAGGAAGCACGTCGCCTGGCGGAGCATCACGCGGAGATTGTGCTGACCGGTGTGCATATCGGGACGTACGGCCAGGAGCCGGGAGCTGGGAGCCGGGAGCGGGTGTCGCTCGGTGGG
>Ga0075424_100003299_pt1 | contig 15048 bp, 6 predicted proteins | sample SoiMethybrSBSTD3_FD_75301 | JGI IMG/M metagenome (GOLD analysis project Ga0075424, IMG submission 75301) | Bulk soil microbial communities from a Populus tree surrounding site in Tennessee, USA - Soil MetaG P. TD hybrid SBSTD3 | ecosystem: Environmental > Terrestrial > Soil > Tree plantation... | reverse complement strand
GTGGTGCGGTCGTGCAGCGCGACGAAGAAGTTGTCGGCCGGCATCAGCTCACCCACGATGTGGTGCACCGCCTGCAGCAGCGTCTCCAGGCTGTCCGCCCCGGCAGCGGCTTCGGCGATGCTGTACACCGCCCGCTGCACCGCTTCGATGCGGCGCCGCTCGGTGATGTCGTTCCACACGCCCACGAGGCCGACGATGCGGCCATCCGGGTCGCGGATCTGCGACGTGGTGAGGGCGATGGGAAACTCGGTGCCGTCCTTGCGCCGGTTCCACAGCTCTCCGCGCCAGGTCCCGTTACGCGTCGCTTCGCGGATCTCGATCTGCAGGGAGGGTGGATTGCGGGGCGAATCGATCAGGGCGACACCGCGGCCCATCACTTCGCTCTCCCCGTATCCATAATTATTGAGGAAGGCGCGATTCACGAACGTGAACCGCCCTTCGAGATCGGTGATGCTGATGATGTCGCCGGTGCTCTGGATGGTGTGGGCGAGCAGCCGGTTTTGGTCCTCGGTGCGGCGCCGCTCGCTCACGTCCCGGAAGCTCCACACCCGGCCGACGATCACGCCGCGGATGCGCTGCGGCTGCGAGTAGCGCTCGAACACCCGGCCGTCGCGCAGCTCCAGGATGTCGAAGCTCGAGGCTTCGATATCGGCGTACAGCTCGCGCACGCGGCGCAGAAACGCGTCGGGGTCCTTCAACTCGTCGTGCACGTGCTCGATCAACCGCTCGTCCTGACCCAGGGCCAGCAGCTCATCGGGGAGGCGCCACATCGTGGCGAACTTGCGGTTGTAGCTCGTGACCCGGCCCTCGTGGTCCACCACGAGGATCCCGTCCGCCGTGGACTCGAGGGTGGCGGAGAGCAGGGACAGGGTCCGATGCAGCTCGATCTCGGTTTCCCGCATCCGCTCGAGGTCGCGGGTGAGCGGGGGCTCGACCGCAGGGCGCCCTCGGGCGTCCCGGACCACGCCGGCCAGGGTAACCACTTCCCCTCCCTGGAATTCTCCGACGAGGGTGCAATCCCCGGCAGCGTACGTACCGGATCGGGTCAGCAGGCGGGCCTCGAACTGCTGTTCTGGCTCCCCCGCCTCGGCGCGGGAGATCACGTCGAGCATGCGGGGCAGATCGTCGGGGTGCAGGAGGGTCACGAAGGACCGCCCGACCCACTCCCCGGGCGACCACCCGGTGAAGGACTCGAACGCCGGGTTGAGCGACCGGATAGTCCCGTCGGGGTTCAGCGTATAGACGACTTCATCTATATGGCGCGGCGCCGTGCCGACCCGGGTCGGGATAGGGGACCAGCCGGTTCGTTCACCCGTTTCCATGCCGCTTGCGAAGCCCGTATAGAGGGGTGACAAACATAGCGACTTAGGGCCAGAAGGAACGTGGCGCTGACCCAACACTTCCGGGCCGGGATGGCGAGGGTCAGGAATAGCGGCGGTCGGACTCGAACCGACGACCCACGGATTATGATTCCGTTGCTCTAACCAGCTGAGCTACGCCGCCCCGAAAACTTGCCAATGCTAGTCGCGTTCGAGGGGGCGGGTCAAGCCGCGGCCATTCGTCACCGGCCGCGTGTGAAGTGGGCCCTGATGCGGCGGGCCACATGCCGATAGATTGTTGATGCCGTGGGCAGGCCTGCTGTGAACCCATCCAAGACCCGAGTCCCCGTTCCGACCCCTGTGGTGCGGGGGCTATTGGTCTTGGCCCTACCACTGCTCATCGGCACCTGCCGGCTATCCGATTTGCTCGTTGGTCCCAAGGGCGCGTTGCTTTGCGTGACTCCCGTGGCACCCGACACTTTGAGAGACTCCGCTCCAGTCGGGAGTGCGGCCCGCCGCTCCAACTTGATCAGTATCGACAACTGCGGCGGTGGCGAGCTCAAATGGGACGCGGACATCAAGTCCGCGAGCCCCTGGGTTGTCCTCCAACCCGATTCCGGCACCGTCGGCCTCGGCCCGCCGGTGCAAGTGATTTTCAATCCGACCGGCCTCGACACGGGAATGCACAAGGAAGTTGCAGTCGTGAACTCTCCGGCAGTGAGCGCAGCCCAAGAGCTGCCGCTGTCGTTCAAGGTGTTTCCTTGTAAGGATGAAGGGATCTCGATCGGCGATTCCAGGACGTATACCCTGACATCGGCCGAGTGCGGCGCGCCGCATCGACGTGGCAGTTATGCGAAGATTTACAGCTTCTCAGGCAACCAAAATGATTCAGTGACGGTCGAGGTCACGGCCGCATTCGACGGATACGTTGTACTCGGCTCGTCGAAGGATTCCAGCGTCACACCGCTTGCCACCAACGACGCTTGTCTGAACTCCGGCAACGACCCCTGCATCTATTATTACCTGCTGCCGCGACCGGGTACCGCAACGTACTACATCGAGGTCACGAGCGCCGACTCGGCAGACTCGGGCACATTCACCATGCAGCTGGTTCACCCGAGACCTCCGGCGCTGCCCGACTCGCTCGACCAACGTTTAGCGACGGATTCGACCACACCCGTCGATACCGGCAGTTTCGTGACTCAGCCGAGCATTGTCATCCGGGCGATTGTCTCGGATCCGGACCTGGGAGACACGCTCCTCCTCGAAGCCGAGGTGAAGCCAGTCGGGACAAATTTCAACAGCTCCGGCACCGTCACCGGTGACTCGGTCCTCAACGGATCACCGGCCTACGTGCGGTACACCGGCTTGAGCGACAATACGGACTACCATTGGCGCGTGCGCGCTGTCGACCAGACGGGGCGTGCGAGCGGGTGGGTCTCTTTCGGGGGCAATCAGGATCCAGGCGACACCGATTTCAGCGTCGACCAACCAGACCCACCGCTCGATCCGTCGGGGCTCGGTCAATTCGAGGGTGACACGACCGCCACAATCGGTACCGGGGCAACTGCCCGGTCCGACACGGTAGTAGTCACGGCACTGGTACGTGATAATGACCCTGGGGACTCGTTGCGCCTCTTGGTCGAAATCAAGCCGGTGAACATCAACTTCAACGGCACCGTGACTGATTCCAGCGACCGGGTTGGGACCAATCACGTGGCTGCGGTAATGTTGGGACCGACGGTGCTGGTGAACAACACCAATTATCACTGGCGCGCCCGCACCGAGGATCAGACCGGCCGCATGAGCAACTGGGTGCCCTTCGGTGGGAATGCCGACCCGGGCGCTACTGACTTCCGGATCCAGGTGCCGAATCGTCCTACGCTGTCCGGGATCAACCAGTACCAGAGCGACGGCTCGACGATCATTCCCCAGGGCGACTTCGCAAACACGCCCACGGTGATCTTCAAGGGCACGGTCAACGACATCGATCCAGGGGCGACGATTCGGCTCGAGGTCGAGGTGCAGCCGGTTAGGACCGCGTTTACCGACACTGCCACCGCCCAAAGCACTCCCGTGTCGAGCGGTCAGGTCGCCAGCGTGACAGTGACGTCACTCGCCGCCGGTGCGGATTACCACTGGCAAGCCCGAGCCGTGGACAACACGAGCCTGCCCAGCGCGTCGTGGCTCCCCTTCCCCGGCTCGCTGCCCGACACTGGCGCCGACTTCCATGTCGCGACCGTGGTGTCCGAGTTGGTGTTCGCCACGCAACCGCAGGTAGACACAGCAGGCCGCCCCGTACGGCCGGCGGTGGTTGTTGCTGCGCGTGACGCCAACCACAACGTGGTCACGACGTTCAGCGGCCCGATCACGATGGCGATATCGACCAATCCCGCTGTCGGGACGTTGACTGGCACCACAACGGTCAACGCCACCGCAGGGACCTCGACCTTCACCAATCTCATCATCGACAAAGCCGGCACCGGGTATCGGCTACGGGCGTCTACGAACGGGGGAACAATCAATTCCCTCGAAAGCAACCTATTCAACGTCGTGGCTTCGCCGGCAACACAACTTGTCTTCACGACCCCTCCGCCCGGATCCACGCAGGCGGGCGTGAACATGAGTCCGGCGATCGTCGTGGCGGCCAAGGACTCCTTCCTTAATACGGACGGGAGTTTCACCGGCAACGTCCAACTCTTCATCGCCAACAATGCCGGGACTCCACCGGGCACGTTGAGTGGCGGCGGGCCGATTACGGCAGTAGCGGGCGTCGCTCAATTCTCCAGTGTGAGCATCGACAAGGTTGGCGTCGGGTACACGCTACGGGCGGTTTCCGGTAGCCTGATCCCCGACACCACCAGTGCGGGATTCACCATTACGCCGGCACCGGCGACTCACCTGACCTACCAGGTCCAGCCGAGCGACGCCCCGCAGAATGTGGCGATTAATCCCGCCATCAGAGTCGCGGGGCTCGATCAGTTCGACAATGTCGCAACGAGCTTCACCGGCGCGGTGACCCTCCAGATCGCTTCCGGGACCGGGACCTTGGGCGCCGTCGTGAGCGGCAACGGTCCGATCAACGCCATCAGTGGCGTCGCGACGTTTTCGAGCACGTCCATCGATCTTCAGGGAAACGGGTATAGACTGACGGCGCAGAACCCCTCATTTCCCATCATTACCAGCAACGTCTTCGATATCACCGCGGGGACGGTCTCTGGCACCAACTCGACCGTTCAGGCAAGCCCCGCAACGATTACCGCCTGCAGCACAGGCTGCAGCGTGGGAGGAGGAACACAGTCGACGATCACGGTCACGGCGCGAGACGCGGCCAACGCCGTCGTCCCTGGCGCCAGCGTTTCGATTTCCGTGACGGGCACAGGGAACACAACCAACCCGACCGGCTCCGTGATCACGAACGCGAGCGGAGTAGCCACGTTCACCCTGAACTCGACAAAGGCGAGCGACACTCCCGCCGAGCTTAAGATCATTTCGGCGGTGATCAGCAGCGTCTCGATTAATCAGAAGGACACCGTGACGGTGAACCCGGGACCCGCGACAACGTTGGCGTTCACCACTCAGCCCGGTAACCCAACTATTGCGGGAGTTGCCATCAATAGCGGTACCGGAGTCGTGGTCACCGCTCGCGATCAGTTTGGCAACACCGCCACGAGCTTTGTCAGCACATTGACCATGGTGCTCGGCGCTAATCCAGCTGGAGGCGTGCTGTCTGGGACGTTGACCGCTACACCGTCCTCAGGCGTTGCGACGTTCCCGAACCTTCGGATCATCAAGGCCGCACCGGGCTATCAGCTGCAGGCCAATGGTGGCGCACTCACGAGCTCTCTGAGCAACGCGTTCACAATCAACCCCGCGCCGCCAATCCAACTCACTTGGACCCGGCAGCCCACGACGACGCAGGTGCTCGCACGGGTCGACAGTGCCGCTGGTGGAGTCCAAGTGACCGTCCAAGACAGCGTCGGCAATACGGTAAACGCGACGAACAGCATCACCGTGGCGCTGTTCGACAATCCCACCGGGGCCATCCTTGGCGGCACCAAGACTCGCTCGGCAGTGGCGGGGGTGGCGACCTTCGACGACTTGACCGTCAACAAGGTCGGGACATACACGATGATCGCGAATGCCACCGGACTCTCCAACGACGTGAGCGCGTCGTTCGACATCGTATCGGGGCCGGTGTCCGCCTCGCAATCCACCGTCAGTGCGGCCCCCACGACGATCACCGCGAGCAACGGCTCGAGCACCTCGACCATCACCATCACCGCCAGGGACGCGGGCAGCAACCCGATTCAAGGTGCCACCGTCGTGCTGTCCGCCACGGGCTCCGGCAATACGCTCACTCAGCCCATCGGCACCACCAACGCGAGCGGCGTGGCCACCGGCACCCTGAGCTCCACGAACGCGGCCGCAAAGGTCGTTTCGGCCACCATCAACACCGTCGCCATCTCGCAGACGGCGACTGTGACGGTCTCGCCCGCCGGCGTCTCGGCAGCGCAGTCCACCGTCTCGGCCGCGCCGACTACGATTACGGCGAGCAATGGCGCCAGCGCATCGACGATCACCATCACGGCCAGGGACGCCTTCAGCAACCCGATCCAGGGGGCGATTGTCGTCCTTGCCGCCACTGGCACCGGCAATACGCTCACCCAGCCCAGCGGCACGACCAACGCGAGCGGCGTAGTCACCGGAAACCTCAGCTCCACTGACGCCGGAGCGAAGGTCGTTTCGGCCACGATCAACGGCGTCGCCGTTACGCAGACCGCCACGGTCACGGTGAATCACGCCGGTGTCTCGGCAGCCGTGTCCACCGTCTCAGCCGCGCCGGCCACGATAACGGCGAGCAACGGGTCCAGTGTCTCTACGATCACTGTCACCGCGAAGGATGCTTTCAGTAACCCGATTTCGGGCGCCACGGTCGTCCTTACGGCGACCGGCACCGGCAACACGCTCACCCAACCGAGCGGCACCACGAACGGGAGCGGCGTGGCCGCCGGCACCTTGAGCTCTACCGACCAAGGGTCGAAGGTGGTTTCAGCCACCATCAACGGCGTCGCGATCACCCAGACTGCCACAGTCACCGTCAATACGGGAACCGTATCAGCCTCTCAGTCGACGGTGTCAGCCGCGCCGACCTCGATCACCGCGAGCAACGGGTCGAGCGCTTCCACGATCACGGTCACGGCCAAGGACGCGCTGGGCAATACGATACCTGGCGCGTCGGTTGTGCTGGCCGCCACCGGCTCCGGCAACACGCTCACCCAGCCAGGTAGCACTACCGATGGTAACGGCGTGGCTACGGGGACCCTGAGCTCCACCGGCTCGGGAGCGAAGGTCGTTTCGGCCACGATTAACGGAGTCGCGATCAATCAGCCCGCCACCGTCACGGTCAATGCAGCCGGCGTCTCGGCGGCTCAGTCAACCGTTTCGGCCTCGCCGGCCACGATCGCAGCGAGCAACGGATCCAGTGCCTCGACGATCACCGTCACTGCTAGAGACGGCTTCAATAACCCGATCCAAGGGGCGGCCGTCTTCCTCGCCGCCACCGGCACGGGGAACACCCTGACCCAGCCGAGCGGCACCACAAACGCGAGCGGCGTGGCCACCGGCACCCTGAGCTCCACCGACCCGGGTTCGAAAGTGGTGTCCGCTACCATCAACGGCATCGCAATCAACCAGACCGCCACCGTCACGGTCAATACGGGGACCGTTTCAGCATCTCAGTCGACGGTCTCGGCCGCGCCGACTTCGATCACTGCCAGCAACGGATCGAGTGCTACGACCATCACGGTTACGGCGAATGACGCGGTCGGCAACCCGATTCCAAGTGCGACAGTCGTGCTCTCCGCTACCGGCTCCGGCAACACGCTCACACAGCCAGGCAGCACCACCGACATAAACGGCGTTGCTACAGGTACTCTGAGTTCCACCGGCTCGGGAGCGAAGGTCGTCTCGGCCACGATTAACGGAGTTGCGATCACCCAGACCGCGCCCGTCACAGTCACGACGGCAGGCGTCTCGGCTGCTCAGTCTACCGTCACGGCTGCGCCGGCCACGATTACGGCGAGCAACGGGTCCAGCGCCTCGACGATCACCGTCACCGCCAGGGACGCCTTCAACAACCCGATCCAGGGGGCGACCGTCGTTCTCGCCGCAACCGGCACCGGCAACACGCTTACCCAGCCGAGCGGCACCACGAACGCGAGCGGTGTGGCGACCGGCAGCCTGAGCTCCACCGATGCGGAGGCGAAAACCGTCTCAGCGACGATCAATGGCGTCGCCATCAACCAGACGCCGACCGTGACGGTCAACCCGGCGTCAGCTTCGGCCTCGCATTCCACAGTGAGCGCTTCACCGACCACAATTACCGCGAGCAACGGGTCGAGCGCCTCGACCATCACTGTCACTGCCTTGGATGTCTTCGATAACCCGATTCAGGGTGCCACGGTGGTGCTGTCGGCTACGGGCTCGGGTAACACGCTCACTCAGCCCAGCGGCACCACGAACGCGAGCGGGGTGACTACCGGCACGCTGAGCTCTACCGGCGCGGCGGCGAAGGTCGTTTCCGCCACCATCAACGGCGTCGGGATCACCCAGACCGCGAGCGTCACGGTCACCGCTGCCGGCGTGTCGGCCGCCCAGTCCACCGTTTCGGCCTCGCCGACATCGATCAGCGCAAGCAATGGGTCCAGCGCCTCGACGATCACAGTCACTGCCAGGGACGCCTTCAATAATCCGATCCAGGGGGCGACCGTCGTTCTCGCGGCAACCGGCACCGGCAATACGCTCACCCAGCCCAGCGGCACTACGAACGCGAGCGGGGTGGCCACAGGCACGCTGAGCTCGACCAAAGCAGAGTCCAAGACCGTCTCGGCCACGATCAACGGCACCCTGGTCAATCAAACCCCCAACGTCACTGTGACGGCGTTGAGTGCCTCCCAGCTCGCTTTCACGGCCCAGCCGACCAACGAGATCGCAGGGGCAACGCTGACCCCGGCGATTCAAGTCACGATGCAGGATGCGTTTGGAAATACGGTTACGGCACCGCGACTGGACGTTACCGTCGATTTCGGCAACAACGCGGGTGGTGGGACGCTGAGCGGCACGAAAACGGTCAAAACCGGAATGGGAACCGGCATCGCCACTTTCAGCACCCTTTCCATTGACAAGACAGGGACGGGCTACACCCTGACGGCATCGGCTGCTGGCGTAACTGACGCCACCTCCAACGGATTCGACATCACCCCAGCGGCGGCCCATCATCTCGCGTTCATCGTCCAGCCGTCCAACACGCTGGCCGGCGGGACCATAAGCCCGCCAGTAGTCGTCGAGGTCCAGGACCAATTCAACAATCGTGTCACAGGCGCCACGAACACCATCACGATCGCTATAGTGAACAACCCCGGCACACCTACCCCCGGCACCCTCACGGGGAACCTGGTCGTCAGTGCTGTTGCGGGACAGGCTATGTTCAGTGACCTGAGCATCGACAACATCGGCGTTGGGTATACTTTGGGAGTAACTTCCAACGTGACCGGGGCTACGAGCGACCCGTTCAACATCCTGTGATGGAGTAACGACGTCCGCCGTGCGAACCGCCTTTTTCCGCATGATCCTCGCGTGATCTGCCCCCGCTGCTCCGTCGGCGAGATCTCCGAAGCCACCCAGGAGTGCCTGGTGTGCGGCTTCTCGCGCACCGGTGGGGTCATCGTCGAGTCGAGCGACTGGAGCCCGCACGACGACCCGGTCCTGCCCTCGCTCGAGCGGCAGTTCCAGGTCGAGGGCGTGCTGCGCCGCGGGGCCGCCTCGCGCATCTACCTCGCGCGCGACCAGGTGAAGGGCCGCCTCTGCTCGCTCAAGGTGCTGCCGCTCACCGACGCCGCGCCGGGCACCGTCGATCGGTTCCGCAAGGACGCGCAACGCGTCGCGGCGCTCGATCACCCCCATATCGTGGTCCTGCACAGCTTCGGCACCACCGCCGATGCCGTATGGTACGCCACGGAGTACGTGCAGGGCCGCTCGCTCGGCGACCTGCTGCGCACCGCCGACCGCATGGACTTGAAGACCTGCCTGCGGCTGGTCGAGCAGATCGCCAGCGCGCTCGAGTACGGGCACCGTCGCGGCGTGACGCATGGAAACCTCAAGCCGTCGAACGTGCTGGTCGATCCCGAGAGGTGGGCCCGCGTGACGGACTTCGGCCTCTCCGCGGCGTTCGGGACCCTGCCCCGCCGCCAGCCCGAAGCCTCGTTCGAGGAGAACTTCGGGCACGTGGCCCCGGAGCGATTTGGGTCCGCGGGCGTTGCCGGACCGGCGTCGGACCAGTATTCGCTCGCGGTGCTCGCCTTCTCCTGTCTCGCCCGGCGTGCGCCGTTTGTGGGCGACACGATGGACGAGATCGCCCGCCATCACCTGGAAGGCACGCCGCCGCCCATCGGCGACACGCGTCCCGACCTGCCGCCGCACGTCGCGACGGCGCTCGCGCGCGCCATGAGCCGGAAGCCAGAGAACCGCTTCCCGGGCGTCCTCGATTTTGTCACCGCGCTGGCCGGCGTGCCCGTGGCCGAGCCGGTGGCGACGATTCCGGTCTTGGCCGGTCCGGCGCTCGTCAAGGACGAGTCGCCGAGCGAGCCCGTGACCGTGGCGCCTGCCGCCAAGACCGAAGAGCCGGTTGAGACCGCCGAAGCCGCGCACCCCCCACTACTGTTGGTCAACCGTGGTGGCAGCGCGCGCCCTCCGGAGACCGACGATGAGGATGATGAGGACGAGGTAGTCGCGAAGGACGCGCCCAAGGTCGCAGCGAAGCTGGTGCCCGACGACGACGACGATGAGCTGGAGGAGAACGACGCGGCCGCCCCGCAGCCCGTGCTGCTGTGGCCACCGACGGCGCGCGAGGTCGTCGACGCCGCGAGTCAGTCTCCCGACGCCGCCGCATCCGTCCAGAAGGCGGAAGAGGAGCGCCGGGCGCTCTTGATCCTGGAGACCTCCGGCTCCACCCGCTCGGTCGTTCTGGCGCGCGCCGCGATGCGCGTGCGCCAACTCGTGGGACGCTGGCAAACCCTGCCCAAGCGCGTGCGCCAGGGTGGCGGCGTGGGGGCCGCCGCGGCCGTGCTGCTGCTCGCCGTCGTGTGGTGGCGCGTGGCGCGCGGGCACGAGGAGCGGACTTCGGACCGAATCGTCGTCGAGCGCCCACCCGCAGGGCTCGATACCGCAGCCCCGGCAACCCAGCGCGCGACCCAACGACCCCGTAACCCGAGCTCCACGACGCGGACCACCACGCCCACCACCCGGCCCAACACGCGGCCGACCACGGTGGCGCAAGCCGATACCGGCCGGCGCGGAACCGGGACCCCGGTACAGAGCTCGAAGGATCCCGCGCACCTGTTCATCAACGCGACGCCGTGGGGGCTCCTGTTCATCGACGACCGGCCGATGGGCAACACGCCGCGCGCCGACCTCCAGGTGCCCCCGGGCATCCATCGCATCCGCATCACGCGGGACGGGTACCTGCCGTATGAGACGGAGATCGCCATCGAAGCCGGGGAGACGTTGCGGCTGACCGACATCGTGCTGCAAGAGCGGCCGCAGTGAGTCTGCGGAAGGTCGCGATCCTCGCCGCCCTGGGCGCAGGCGCGGCGAGCGCCCCGAGCGCAGCCCAGGACTCGAGTGCCGCCATGGCCGCCGTCGCCTCCGGCGTCCGACACTACCAGAGGCTGGAGTACGATTCCGCGTCGCTCTATCTGCGCCGCGCCCTGGCGGGCGTCTCCGGTGACTCGGTGACGGTGGCCGGTCGCACTCAGGCGCTGACCTACCTCGGCGCCTCCGAGCTGTTCCGCGGCCGGCGCGATTCCGCATTCGCCGCCTTCCGGCGCCTCGTGGTGCAAAACCCGCGGGCCCGGCCCGATCCGCTCGTGTTCCCGCCGGAAGTCACCACGATCTACGACTTCGCGCGCGAAGCGACGAAGGTGGTCGCGGCCGAGATGCCCCGCGATACGTCGATCCGGCTCGGCACCGACCGGTACCGCGCCATGCTGCACGCCAGCTCGTTGCACCAGATCATCGTCTCGCTCGAGCGCGAGGACGGCTTCACCGTCCGGACGCTGTACGCCGGGCCCATCAGCGACACGATGCAGGTGTTCTGGACCGGCGAGGACACGACGTTTCTCGCCAACGACTCCGGACGGCTGGTGTTCACGGTGACCTCACTGAGCAACGCCGGCCGCCAGGTGCGCGTGATGCGGTTGCCGCTCGACCTGGTGCTCGGTCCCCAGGACACGCTGCCGACGCCGCCGCGCCTCCCCGACTCCCTGTTTCTCCCCGAGCACGAAACGGGAGCCGGCTTCCGCTCCCTGATCCGTGGCGCGGGTGTGGGGGTCGCCGTGGCCGTGTTGCCGAAACTCGTGTCCAGCGGCACATCGCCGTCGGGCAGCCGATACGTCGTCGCGGGTGGGCTTTCGCTGGCGGGGTTTATCGGCTTCCTCAAGCATCGACCAGGCAAGCGCATCCCGGACAACATCGTCGCCAACCAGGAGCTGCGCGCCGGTTGGGCCGCCCAGGTGCAGATGACCACGCAGGAAAACGCCATTCGCGTGCTGCAGAAGCGGCTCGACATCCACGTCGGACCGCCGGAAATCATCGGGGGAACGCAGTGACGCGTCCGGGTGGAGTGGTGGCGGGGCTCCTCGCCGTCCTGCTGCTCGCGCCCGCCGCTCTGTCCGCGCAGCGGACCTGGCAATGGGAGGCGAGTCTGGCCGGTGTGGGCATGCGCGTGCGCAGCCAGACCGGTCCGACCATTCAGAAGCTCTCCGGCGCGGTGTTCGGCGGACAAGGCCAGCTGATCTTCGTGAACCGGATCACGCTCGACCTGGGCTACTGGCAAGGTGTGGTCACGCCGATCGCCGGCCAGGTGGCCGCGGATCGCGACGTTGTCGAAGGGTACGCCCAGCTCGGCGCCCGTCCGCTCAGCTGGGTCTCGCTCCGCTTCGGCCCCCACGCCTGGACCTACGTGAGCAATGCCGGCACGCAACGCTGGTTCCTGATGGAAGGCCGCGCCCGCGTGCAGGGAGAGATTCTCCCGGAGATCCAGTCCTACCTGGAGTTGTGGAACGTGTTCTCGGCCTCAGTGAACGTGCCGCAGCCGTTCCAGACCGGGATGGGGGGTGAGGGCGGACTCAGCCTGCGCATCCGCAATGTCCCCGTGATCCCCGAGCGCTTTCCGGTGCGGATCCGCCTGGGGTACGGGATCGAGCGGTTGAAAATGGAAGGTGGCAATCCGGTCTCGCTCCGCTCGGAGATCGTCGACCGGCTGTCCTTTTCGATCGGGATCGAACAGCGCTAGCCGCACATTTGCACAGGGACGCTGGGGGTGGGAGCTAGGACGCCCAAGCTTTCCTAGGGATTGGGGATGATGCGGTACAGAATCTCCCCGTCCCGAATCATTCCGAATTGCTCCCTGGCCACCCGCTCCTGGGTGGCCGGATCGTTTTCCAGGGCATTCACCACGCGCCGCAACGAGTCGACCGCCGAGCGGAGCACCTGCATGGTGTCGCGCTCGAACGCCAGCTGTCGGCGCAGCTTGAGCCAGTCGAGCGTGCTGTACTCCCCCGCGAACAGCGCCACCAGAACCAGCACTACCCCGCCGCCGATCGCGGTCGCTCGCGAGCGTTTCACAGGCCGTACAGGTCCTTGCCGGGATAGTGCGCCACGTCGCCCAGCGCTTCGCTGATGCGCAGCAGCTGGTTGTATTTCGCGATCCGGTCGGTGCGGCTGGCGCTGCCGGTCTTGATCTGCCCCACCCCGCTCGCCACGGCGAGATCGGCGATGAACGTGTCCTCGGTCTCGCCCGAGCGGTGCGAAATCACGGCCCCGTAGCCGTTGGACCGCGCCAGCTCGATGCAGCGCAGCGTCTCGGTGAGCGTACCGATCTGGTTCACCTTGATCAGGATCGCGTTCGCCACCCCTTCCTCGATGCCGCGGGCCAACCGGTCGACGTTGGTGCAGAACAGGTCGTCGCCCACGAGCTGGACCCGCGACGCCAGCGTTTCGGTGAGCCGGGCCCACCCCGTCCAGTCGTCTTCGGCCAGGCCGTCCTCGATCGACACGATCGGATAGCGGTCGATCCACGCCTTGTAGCGCGCGATCATGTCGTCGGCCGAGAGCTTGCCGCCGCCGCTCTTCTTGAAGCTGTAGCTGCCGTCGGCATACAGCTCCGAGGCAGCGACGTCCAGCGCCACGGCGACGTCTTTCCCCGCCTCGTACCCCGACTCTTCGATGGCCGACATGATGGCCTCGAGCGCCGCGTCGTCGTTGGGTAGATCGGGGGCGAAACCGCCCTCGTCCCCCACGGCGGTCGACAGCTTGCGCTTGCCGAGCACCTTCTTCAAGGAGTGAAACACCTCCACCCCGATGCGCAGGCCTTCGGGGAACGATTCGGCGCCGATCGGCACGACCATGAATTCCTGGCAGTCGATCGTGTTGGAGGCGTGCGCGCCGCCATTGAGGATGTTCATCATCGGGACGGGCAGCACGTGCGCCAGCGGTCCGCCCAGGTAGCGGTACAGCGGGAGCCCCGCGTCTTCGGCGGCCGCGCGGGCCACGGCCAGCGAGACGGCGAGGATCGCGTTGGCGCCGAGGTGGCCCTTGTTGGGCGTCCCGTCCAGGTCCAGCATCGCGTAATCGACCGCGATCTGATCCTCGGCGGCGAGCCCCTCGAGCCGCGGCCCGATCACCTCGTTGACGTTCTTGACGGCCTCGAGCACCCCTTTGCCGCCGTAACGGCGCTGCACCCCGTCGCGCAGCTCGACCGCTTCGTGCTCTCCGGTCGAAGCCCCGGAGGGCACGGCGGCACGGCCCGAGGCCCCACTGGCGAGGGTGACGTCGGCCTCGACGGTCGGATTGCCGCGACTGTCCAGAATCTCCCGGGCATGGACTGAAATGATGGTGCTCATGGTGGCGCGAACCTTAAGGGACGCCGTCGGTGGCGTCAACGCGGGCGCGGAGGGTCACGATCGCGGCCCGGGTGATTTCCCGCAGCTTCTCGCGGTCGTCCAACGAGAGCCCCACGGTCGGGATCGGATCGCCGACAGAGATGCGGATCGGCATCGGCCGCAGCCGCCACGCTCCCTTGGGGAGAATGCGAAACGTGGCGTGGACGTATACCGGGATCACAGGGACTTGAGCGGCGATCGCCAGCCCGAACGGCGCGTTCTTGAACGGGCCCAGCTCACCGGTCCGGCTGCGCGTGCCTTCGGGAAACACGACGACCGACACCCCCTGCTCCAGGATGGTGCGCGCCGCCCGCGCGTAGGCCTCCATGGCCCGCGCGCGATTGGTGCGGTCGATGGTGACGTGGCCGGCCGCCACCATGGCCTGTCCCAGCAGCGGGATCCGCTCCAGCTCCTGCTTCGCCACGAAGCGGATCGACCCCGGCAGCGACGACGACAACGCCCAGATGTCGAACATCGAAGAATGATTCGAGGCATAGATCACCGGACCGCCGATCGGGATTTTCTCGCGGCCCTGGACCTCGACCGGCGTCCCCGCCCCGCGCAACACGCGGCGCGACCACACCGCCGTGCCCCAGTCATAGATGCCGCCGGGCCGATGTTTGATCCGGAACAACGCGCCCACCAGCGTACCCGACGCGTGGAGGACGGTGACGACGACCAGCACGAGGTAGTACCAGAGCGTCCGAAGCATCAGGCGGCGAAGTGAT
>Ga0075424_100003297_pt1 | contig 15050 bp, 20 predicted proteins | sample SoiMethybrSBSTD3_FD_75301 | JGI IMG/M metagenome (GOLD analysis project Ga0075424, IMG submission 75301) | Bulk soil microbial communities from a Populus tree surrounding site in Tennessee, USA - Soil MetaG P. TD hybrid SBSTD3 | ecosystem: Environmental > Terrestrial > Soil > Tree plantation... | reverse complement strand
GCACCGCCACGCCCGGGGACTCGGGTGGACGTCAGGCGGTGACGCGGGCGCCGGCGGCCGTGACGAGCATGTCGCCGGTCGTCTGCAGCGGCATCGGCAGGCGTTTGCCGGCCGCCGCGAGCGTCAGGTTCCAGGGCGCTCCGACCCGCACCCACAGCCGTCGGCGGGCAAAGCGCAGGTGCCGGCCCTGCGCGAGCGTGCTCTGGAAGAGCACCTTGCCGGTGGCCGATCCGGCCCTGACGTCGAGCCACACGTCGCCGCCGCTCGCACCGAGCACGAGCGGCGCGGGGCCGGCCGCGGGCGGGGTCGTCGTGACGCCGGTCGTGCTCGTCGGCGGCGGCGTCGTGCTCTGCCCCGCCGCAGAAGTCGTGCCGGCCTTGCCGGCGGGCGGCGCCGCCGGCGCGCCGGACGAAGAGCCACGCAGGGCCAGGAAGGCGATCGCTGCCGCGGCGACGAGCGCGAGGACGATCGCCGCCGCGATCCATGCGACGATGCGCGCCCGCCGGTCGAGCAGCGGCACCGCCTCTACCTGCCGCGGCGGCACCATGACGACCTCGTCCGGCACGAGCTCCGGCCGCGCGTTCAGCTCGGCGACCATCTCCTGCGGGTCGAGGCCGAGCTGCTCGGCGTAGTCGCGCACGAACGCCCGCACGTACGCCGGGCCGGGCAGGACGTCGAAGCGCTCCTCCTCGAGCGCGAGCAGGAACTTGGCGCGGATCCGCGTCTCGGCCTCGACCTCGTCGATGCCGATGCCCCTCCGCTCGCGCTCGCCGCGCAGCTTCGCCCCCAGCTCTCCCATCCCGCTCCGGATTGTGCCTCCGTGCGGCGGAAGCATCAACCAACCGCCTCGGCGGGCGTCAGCCGTTGCGCAGGCCCGAGGTGTCGACCACCTCGAGGTCGCTGCCGTGGATTCGGTTCAGCAGGTGCAGCGCCGAGTCGTTGAAGAGCGGGTTGGAGAAGCCGGAGATGTACCAGGGCGAGCCGTTGTCGGCCAGGATCATCCCGTACCGCTTGAGGGCGGTTCCGATCACCCGCACCGGGCGCGGCAGCCCGGCCAGGCTGAACGACGCCTTCAGGCGCACGCGCAGCCCCATCGGCGGCCAGTTGGCGCAGCTGCCCGAGCCGGCATCGTGACGGGCCGGGTAGATGTGGCCGCTGCACGTGTGCGGCGCCGTGAAGCGCAGGGCGTGATCGATCACGCCCGCCTTGACCTCGTTGTGGCGCACGAGCCCGGGCAGGATCGGCAGGCCGGCGGCGTCCGCGCTCGTCCAGCCGTTCGGGCGCAGGTGGTTCGAGGTGAGCGCCCAGACTGCGCCCGACCCGGCGTGCCAGCCGGTGGCGCTGTGGCGGACGGCGTACAGCTCGTACAGGCGGCAGGTACCCCGGTTCACGATCAGCATGTGCCGATCGGAGCCCGCCTCGATCTTCGGGTGGGCCGGGATCGGGTACGGGACGTGGTTCGACTCGCTCTTGTAGAGGAACCGCACCCGGTGGGTGACCTGGTTGCGCGTGACCACGTTGATCGGGATGCCGTAGCCGGCGAAGGAGCCGAAGTCCGGGTGCAGGCCGACGTTCGCGCCGATCGCGTTGATCATCGTCGCCGAGTTCGCCGCCACCGGCAGCGTGTCGACGGGCTTGTTCCACACGTTCTTCGCCGGGAAGATCGGGCAGTTGGGCGCGTTCGGCAGGCGGGTCGACGGCGCGGGCGGCACGGCGAGCGCGACCGACGCGGCGATGCCCGCGAGCACGACGACGAGGACGGCCGCCGAGGCGACCCGTACCGAACGACCCCACATGGGGCGCATAATCGGTGTAGTTGGGTCCGCCCGCAACCCTCGCATGGGGGAGCTTACGGAACGCTTACGCGGGCGCCTGCGTATCCTTACGAGCGATGGCGATGAGGGGCGAGCACGGGCCGGCGGTCGAGGTGGAGGGCCTCGAGAAGCGCTATCCGAAGGCCCCGGTGAACGCCGTCGACGGCGTCACGTTCGCCGTCGAGCGGGGCGAGGTATTCGGCCTCCTCGGGCCAAACGGCGCCGGCAAGACGACGACGATCGGCGTGCTCACCACCCGCGTCAAGCTCACCGGCGGCGTTGCCCGGGTCGGCGGGATCGACGTCTCCCGCGACCCGGTGCGGGCACGGACGCAGCTGGCCGTGGTGCCGCAGCGCACGAACCTCGACCGGTCGCTCTCGATCCGCCAGAACCTGATCTTCCACGCCGCCTATCATCGGGTGCCGGCCGCCGAGCGCAACCGCCGGGCCGACGAGCTGCTCGAGCTCTTCGGCCTGACCGACCGCGGCGACGACAAGCCGGACTACATCTCCGGCGGCCAGTCGCAGCGGATCATGATCGCCCGGGCGATGATGCACACCCCCCAGGTGCTGTTCCTGGACGAGCCCAGCACGGGGCTCGACCCGGCGGCGCGGCTCTTCGTCTGGGACCGTATCCGCGACCTACGCGACCGCGGCACCACGATCGTGATCACCACCCACGACATGGACGAGGCGGCCACGCTCACCGAACGGGTCGGCATCATGGACCGCGGCGAGCTGCTCGCCCTCGACCGGCCCGAGGCGCTGACGCGTGGCCTGCCGGGGAAGACGACGCTCGAGATCGCGCTCGCCGGCGCCGACGGCAACCTCGACGCGGCCGTCGCGGCGCTCGAGCGGCTGGACGGCGTCGAGCAGCTCGAACGCCTCGAGCAGAGCGACGGCCACATCCGCCTCTACGTCGCCGGCGACGCGCCGCTCATGGTCGCGCCGGTCGCGGGCGCCCTCTCCGGGTTCGGGATCACGCTCTCGGACGTGAAGATCGGCGAGCCGAGCCTCGAGGACGTGTTCATCAACCTGACCGGGCGGGCGCTGCGGTGAGCGCGCCGGCAATCAGGGACACGCGGACGAGCGCGCCCGGCGTGTTCATGGCGGTGCTCTGGCGCGACATCTTCGTCACCGGCCGCGAGCTGCCCGTGTTCCTCGCCCAGGTGATCCTGCAGCCGCTGTTCATGCTGTTCGTGTTCGGCAAGGTGCTCTCGAACCTCGGCTACACCCGCCCCGGGTATGCGCACCTGCTCTTCCCCGGCATCGTCGCGCTGACGGCGCTGCTCACGTCGCTGCAGTCGACGGCGCTCCCGCTCGTGCTCGAGTTCAGCTTCACGAAGGAGATCGAAGACCGGCTGCTGGCGCCGATCCCGACCGCCCTCGTGGCCGTCGAGAAGATGATCTTCGCGGCGATGCGGGCGCTGATCGCGGCAGCGTGCATGTTCCCGATCGGCGTCCTCATCCTCGGCTCCGTGCCGTGGCGGGCGGCGGGCGCGCCGGAGTTCTGCGTCATCCTGATCCTGGGCGCGCTCGTCGGCTCCGCGATGGGCCTCACGATGGGCACGCTCGTCCCGCCGAACCGGATCTCGATCGCCTTCAGCCTCGTGCTGACGCCGCTGCTCTTCACCGGCTGCAGCCAGTACCCGTGGCCGACGCTCGACTCGCTGCGCTGGTTCCAGGTCGTGACGCTGTTCAACCCGCTGACCTACGTCAGCGAGGGCATGCGCGGCGCGCTCGTCCCGCACGTCCCCCACATCCGGCCGTGGGTGTGCGTCCTCGCGCTCGTCTTCTGGCTCGCCGCGTTCTCGGCGATCGGCACCTGGGGGTTCATCCGCCGGGCGATCGACTGACCCCCCGGCGGATGGTCGTTCAGTCGCCGCCGGCGGCCTGCATGCCCTCCGCCGAGGTCAGGTTCGCGCCGATCCGCTGCGCGAGGCCGGGGACGGCCATGATGATCGCGAAGCCGGCCAGCAGCCAGGCCGCGACAACCCAGGGGAACCAGTTGAACGGGTATACCTGGCCGACCGCGTTGCGGTAGAAGACGTAGCCGAGCACGATGATCGCGGCGACCGGGAAGACGAGCTCCCACAGCCGCTCACGGCTGTCGCGCAGGAACATGCGGCCCGCACCGATGTTCGTCACGGCGTACGCCACGATCATGCTGAGCACGCCGATCGTGCCGGGGTAGAAGAACGCGGCGACGGGGTCGGAGATGCCGTAGGCCCGCATTGAGATCAGGCCGATCGCCGCGATCACGATGACGGTGGCGAGCGCGAAGGCCGGCGCCCCGGTGCGGTTGGACGAGGTTCCCAGCCGCGCGGTCACGAACCCGTCGCGGCCCATCGCGAACAGGATCCGGGAGGCGCCGGTGGCCGTGCCGAGCGCGCTCGCGAACGCGCTCACCGCCGCGCCGAGGTTGATCAGGTCGCCCATCCACGAGGCGATGTAGGTCTTGCCCAGGTCGCCCAGCGGCGAACTCGATCCCGCGAACGCCGCGACGCCGGCCTTGTTCGTGCCGAAGCCCCACGACTGCGCCAGCATGCAGAGCACGTAGAAGACGCCGGCGCCGATCACGGCGTTTCGGATCGCGCGCGGGATCTGGCGGCGCGGCTCGTTCGTCTCCTCGCCCAGGGCCGCGGCGCCCTCGAACCCGCCCCAGGAGAGGAACGCGAACACGACACCGAGGCCCAAGGCGGAGCTCGTCGTGCCCGCCGGAAGCTTGAAGACGTCGGCGTTGAACCCCTGGTTCCCGGGCGTGTTGCCGGTGGCGAGCTTCACGAAGATGACCAGCATGAGGACGGTGATCAGGAGCACCGAGACGGCCTCGATCGAGAGCAGCGTGCGGGTCGTGATCTTGATGTCGCTGTAGGCCAGGAAGCCAACGGCGAGCGCGGCGGCGAGGGCGATCCAGAGCCATTCGCTGCCGCTCCAGATGCCGACACCGTTCGCGAACTGGGCCAGGAACAGGCCGACCTCGGCGGTCGAGGCGACGGTGAAGCAGAGATACGTGCCGAGCAGCGCCCAGCCCGAGAAGAAGCCCGCCCGGGCGCCGAGCGTGGCGCCGGTGAACGCGTAGACCGAGCCGGCATGGCTGTAGTGGCCTGCGAGGCGCATGATGCCGAAGGCGACGAGGAAGACGAGGATCGCCGCGATCAGGAAGGCCAGCGGCACGGCCTGGCCCACGTTCCCGGCCACGCCGACGCCGTTCAGGGCCATGGCCGCCGTGGGCGCCATGATGCCGATCGACAGGGCGATCGCCTCCCAGAACCGGAGCTCGCGGCGCAGGCCGCGGTCCTTCTCAACCGTGCTCATCGTCCCTCCTCGTCGAAGATCGCCAGCGGTAGGAACATGCCGACCACCCAGTTGGGCTGGTCGACCACTTCGTGGATGCGCAGGTCACAGGCGACCGAGCAGAGCGCGTATGCCTCCTGCCGGTCGAGCCCGCGGGCGTGGCCCAGATGCTCGATCATCGCCCGCGTCGCCGCCTTCGTCGCCTCCATCAGGTCGGGGGCGACGCCGGTCGTGACGTGGTACGCGCTCTGCTCCGTCCGCGCCAGCTCGCCGGCGGGCACCGAGTACTGCGGCGCCGGCACCGAGAAGTCGCGGCGCACGCTGAGGCGCACGACGATGTCCATCGCCGCCTCGACGGCGGTGCCGCACACCTCGCCGTCGCCCATCGCCGCGTGGGTGTCGCCGACCGAGAAGAGGGCGCCCCCGACGCCGACCGGCAGGAACAGCGTCGTGCCGACGCGGAGGTGCTTGATGTCGAGGTTGCCGCCGAAGTTGGACGGCGGCACGATCGAGTGCTGGCCCGGCTCCGGCATGGCCACGCCGATCGTCCCCGGGAACGGCTCGAACGGGAGCGTCACACCGTCGGCGAAGCGGACGCGGCGGGCCGCCGCGTCCACGGTCGAGATGCGCAGCCACGGGTCCGGGAACTCGTCGGCGAGCAGCCCGAAGCCCGGGATGATCGCCGTCCAGCCCCAGTCGCCGGGCCGCAGCTCGAGGATCTCGACGGCGAGCACGTCGCCCGGCTTCGCGTCCTTCACGAACACCGGCCCGCTGACCGGGTTCACGTGCGAGAAGTCGAGCGCGGCGACCGCCTCGGCGCCCGAGTCGCGGCCGATCTGTTCGTCGCCGGCGTCGCGCACGTGCAGCTCGACCTCGGCGCCGGAGTCGACCTCGAGGGCGGGCGGGATGGCGTTGTCCCAGACGTAGTTGAACGCCTCTGGCCGGACCTCGTGCAGAGAATGACGGTGCATCAGAAGACCCCTCTCCCAGTGACCGAGCGCGAGTCTACAGGTGCTGGTTACATGTGCGCCGGGAGGGGGCGTAGGTCGGGGTCGACCCACGTCGATCGGGCGGCCGACGTGGCCAGCAGCTCGGCGCTGAAGTGGCGCGTGAGGAGGCCGCCGTCGAGCAGCCCGGGGAAGCGCTCGAGGAACTCGTCGAAGTTCAGGGCCGGCTCCTCCGCCAGGTGGTACGCGACGAATGCCGCCCACGCCTCGGTGATCGTCCGGTGGTACTTCTGGGGCGCACCGTGGGCCTCGGCGACGTGCCGGATGGCGGTCTCGATCCGCGTCAGTGCGACCCCGCGCTCGTGCTCCCGCAGCTCGCGCCACGCCAGGCGCAGGTGCTCGCGATGACCGAACTCGCCCTGCGGGCCGAGCAGATCGGGAGGGACGGCGGGCATGGCGCGATGGTAGCTCGACCCGTGCTCGCTCCCGTCATCGCGGGGTCTCCCCGACGCGGTCGGCGCCGCGGGCGGACACGCTCGGCACATGACCCGGAACCCACGACCGGCGCGACCCCGTGCGCTCTTCTGGGCGGGCGTGACGCTCGTCGCACTCTGGAACGCCGGACTGATCGCGCTCGCCGTCGACCTGGCGCAGGAGTACCGGAGGTGCGTCGCCGGCGACGGCATCGTCTGCTTCGACTTCAGCGGCCCGATCGTCGTCGTCATGATCGCTGTCGACGAGGTCGTCGCGCTCACGGTGTGGTTCGTGCGCCGGCGTCCTGCCCGCCGAGTTGACCCGCCCGACTGAGACAGCGGCGATGGTCACCGCTATCAGCATGTGACAGTTGGCGGATCGGCATCCGCACAGGCGGCGGCCGGCCCCACCGCCAACCGCCCGCCGCCGCTATGCTCCCGCGCCGATGGCAGAGCCGACCGTGCGCGATATCGACGCCCTGTGGGGGCCGGCGACGCCGCAGTTCGCCTACCAGATCGCGGACCGCATCGAGGCGCTGATCGCCGACCTGCCGGCGGGGCATCCGGTGCGCCGGCACGGAGAGCTGCGGCTGGCGGAGCTCGACGAGCTCGGGCACGACACGACCAAGGGGCAGGGGCCGGCACACTAGACCGGGCCTGGCTTGACCCTGACGCAGCGTCAGGGTCTATCGTCGGGCCATGGACGCACCCGGCCCCGCGAACACCTGGCGGATCGGCGAGCTCGCGGCGATGGCGCGGGTCTCGGTGCGCACGCTGCGCCACTACGAGGCGCTCGGCCTGCTCACCCCGACGACACGCACCGAAGCCGGCTACCGGCTGTACGGCAGCGCCCAGCTCGAGCGGCTCTACCGGATCCTCGCGCTGCGCTCGCTCGACCTGCCGCTCGAGGAGATCGGGCGGCTGCTGCGCGACGACGTCGGCCTCGCCGACGTGCTCGGCCGCCAGCTCCGGGCGGTCGAGCGGCGCATGGCCGCGGACGCCGAGCTGCATATCCGCCTGCGCAGGCTGCTCGACGCGAGCGCCGGGCACGGCGAGCCCACCGTCGCGGAGCTGACCGACACGATGGAGGCGATGGCGATGTCCGACCGCTACTACACCCAGGAGCAGCAGGAGGCGCTCGCCCAGCGCCGCGACGCGCTCGGGCCCGAGGGCATGCGCGCGGCGGAGCAGGCCTGGACCGACCTGATCGCCGAGGCCGAGGCGGAGCGCGCCGCCGGCACCGATCCGGCCGCCCCGCGGATGCAGGAGATCGCCCGCCGCTGGCGCGCCCTGATCGCGCAGTTCACGGGCGGCGATCCCGGCATCCGCGGGTCGCTCGGGCGCATGTACCGCGAGGAGGGCGTCGAGCGGGCGTCGCGCGGCGCCGTCTCGAACGAGCTCATGGCCTACGTCGGCCGGGCGCTCAGCGCGAGCGAGGGATGAGCGCACCCAGCACCGCCCCGAACGCCGCGTGTCCGAGCACCTCCTGGGCGAGCTCGGCCCGGCTGTGCGCGAGCGGCGGCCAGACGCCCGAGCGGACGTCGGGATGGATGCGGTCGATGACGCTGCAGAGCGGCCAGAGGAGCGTGTTCTCGGCCTCGGCCGCCAGGATGCCCTGGCCCACTCCGGCGAGCCCCAGCCAGGCGAACGCCGCGCCGAACGCCGCGCCGTTCCCGAGGTGGATCGCGAGCCCGACCTCCTGCCACGGCCCGTCGGGCGTGATGACACCGCCGATCAACCGCACCTGCGTGTGACGGCCCCCGGTCGCCCGCTGGATCGCGGGCTCGACGGCTGCCCAGGCGCCGGCGGCGACAGCGCCGGCGACCGCGGCGCGCAGGGTGCGGCCGATGCTCACCGCATTCCCGGAACGAGCGTGCGCACGACATCGCGGGCCACGTAGCCGGCAATGCTCGGGTTCTCCTTGAGGCGGCGCACGCAGTAGGCGTACCAGGCCCGGCCGAACGGCACGTACACGCGCAGGTGGTGGCCGTCGGCGATCAGCCGCCGGCGGGCGTCCTCGGCGACGCCGAGCAGCATCTGGAACTCGTAGCGGTCGCGGCCCAGGCCACGCCGGTCGATCAGGGCCAGCGCCCCGTCGAGAAGGGCGCGGTCGTGGGTTGCGATCGCGACGTAGCTGCCCTGGTCAACGAGCTGCTCGAGCAGGCGCAGGTAGCTGGCGTTGATCTCGGGCATCGTCTGGAAGGCGACGTCCGGCGGCTCGATGTAGATGCCCTTCACGAGCCGTACGCTGGGTACGAGATCGCGCAGTGCCGCGACGTCGGCCTCGGCCCGGCGCATGTACGACTGGATCACGATGCCCACGTCCTCGTGCCCGGCCGCGCGCAGGTCGCGGTAGATGGCCAGCGTCTCGTCGGTGAGGGCGCTGTGCTCCATGTCGATGCGGACGAAGATGCGGTGCCGCTCGGCCGAGCGCAGCACCCGGGCGAGGGTGCGGTCGACCAGCGCCCGGTCGATCTCGATCCCGAGCGCCGAGAGCTTCACCGACACGTTCGCGTCGAGCTGCCCGGCGGCGATCGCGTCGAGCGCCCGCTCGTACTCGGTTGCCGTCTCCTCCGCTTCCTCGGGCCGCGAGATGAACTCGCCGAGCACGTCGACGGTGGCCATCGCACCGAGCCGGTTCAGCTCACGGACGGTCGCCACGGCGTCGTCGAGCGACTCCCCGGCGATGTAGCGGTCGGCGATCCGGCGCACCACGACCCGCGGCACCGCGGGCAGCGACGCGGCGATCAGCCGGTCGAACGCCTTCACGCCTCGAGCTCCACCCGGTAATTGTCCAGCACGTCGGCGACGAGCGCCTCGACAGCCCCCGAGGCAGCGGTCATGGCGCGGGCGAAGTTGCCCGGCTCGCCGGCGCGGCCGGCCGCGGCGAGCGCCGTCCAGGCCGCCTGGGAGGCCGGCGAGGCCTGCTCGGCGCCCTGGCCGAGCCGCTCCGCCTGGACGACGAACGCCTCGATCGCCGCCGCCAGCTCGCCGGCCAGCGCGGCCAGCCGGTCGAGGTAGACAGGGGTCGCCGCGCGGGGGCCGGCGGCGGCCGCGGCCAGACGGGTGCCGGCTTCGGCGACCGCCTCGGCGGCTGCGGCCGCCTGCCCCTCTCCGGCCCCACGCAGCGACCCCGCCGCCCCCCGGAACTGCTCGACCAGATCGTCGGCGGCCGTCGCCCCGGATACCTCCTCGGCGCGCTCCGCCAGCGCCGCCAGCGAGACGGCGTCCTTGACCAGGCGGCGGTCGGCCACGGCGGTGCCGGCGGCGTCGACCGCCACGAAGCCGAGGTCGTCGCCGGCGGCGAGCGCGACCACGAAGACGCGCGTGCCCGCCGGCTCCGCCGCCATCACCGCCACCGGCTGCTCGCCCGGACGGGCATGGCGGCCCGCCGCCGTCACCGCCGTCTCGAGCTCCTCCTCGAGCGTCATGCAGCAGGCGTGTGGGCCGGGGCGACCGCCATCCGCATCTCGAACGCGATGAGCACGGCGGCCGCGAGCAGCGTCAGCACGAGCGGCGGCTCGAGCAGCGTCGCGGCGACCAGCGCGGAGGCGATGCCGGCGAAGATGATCACGGTCTCGCACATGGTGACCGACTCGACGTCCGCGGGGCGGCAGCGGAGGTGCGCGATGAGGCCGATCGCGTAGCCGAACACGAGCGGCAGCAGCCGCGGCTGGGCGGCCGAGCCCGCCAGCGCGGCGGCCATCGCGACCAGGCACCAGGCGATCGCGTAGCGGCGGCCGTTCACGAGGCCGAGGCGGACGATCGACGTCACCTTGGGCGGATTGGCGGCCGCGTCGGCGTCGTGGTCGAGGTAGTGGTGCACCATGAGCATGGATACCGCGTATCCCGCCACCGCAACCGCGGCGGCGACCGTCGTCCCGTCGATCGCCGGGCCCTGCAGCAGATGGGCGCCGAGGACGCAATCGGCGAGGCAGACGAATGCGATCGCCTCGCCCGCGAACGGCCGGTAGGCGGCCCGCACCGGCGGGAGCGTGTACAGGATCGCCCCGGCCACCCCGACGAGCCCGAACGGGAGCATGATGAGACCGCGGGCGGCGACCAGCGCGAGCCCGATCACCGTGGTCGCCGCGAACGCCGCCGCGAACACCCACCAGAGCGCGCGCGGCTGCAGCAGCCCGGCCACGATCACCTTGCTGCCGCCGGAGATGACCCGCGGCGACGCGTGCCTGTCGGTGCCCGAGCGCCAGTCCTCCACCTCGTTCACCGAGTGTGCCAGGAGGCCCTGGATCAGCACGCCGAGCGCCACCGCGCCGAGGTAGTACCAGACCTTGAGATCGTGTCCGCGGGCGGCGAGGGCGGTGCCGAGCGTGAGGGCCGAGAAGCTCCACAGGAGCACGGGGATGATCCGCACCTCGAGCCACAGGCCGCGCAGGGTCTCGGACATACGCGGCTGACGATACCAGCCACTTCTTGGTCCGTCCGAGGGCGCTCCTACCATGGCGCGCATGACTCCGGCGAATGTCCTCGACGAGGGCACCGACGCGGCTTCGCAGGTGGAGGCGTGGCGGCTTCATGTGCTGCTCCAGGCGGGTTATCCGCTGCGGGTGGCGGAGCGCCTCGCCAAGAGCACGGCCGACCTGCACAGGGCGGTCGAGATCCTCGAGCACGGCTGCACCCCACACACCGCGGCGCGGATCCTCACGTAGGTGATCGGCTCCACACCGCCGTGACGTCCTGGGCGGCTGCGAACCGAGCAGCGCAAGGACCCACGAGCGACGCGTGCTCTGCACGCGAGCGAGGAAGGACGCGGCGATGCGACGGTGCGCGGCCGCAGCCCCACCAAGGCCCCGAACTCCCACGAGAGTGGGACGTCCAGGCGCGCGGGGGTGTGGAGCCGATCACCTCGAGCCGTAAACTTCCGGCGTGAGCGCGAAGCCGGAGCCGACCACCTATGGCGACCGCACCGTGTACTCGGTGGCGGGCTTCAACCAGGGCGTCGCCGACTGGCTGGCCCGGCTCGGGAACGTGTGGGTCGAGGGCGAGCTGTCGGAGCTCAAGCGCACCGACCGCTGGGGCCTCGTGTACTTCTGCCTGAAGGACGGGACGTCGGTGCTGCAGGGCTCGATGCAGAAGGAGAAGTTCGACCGCATCCAGCCGCCGCCGCGCGTCGGCGACCGCGTCCACGTGTTCGGCCGCGGGGAGCTGTGGCAGCGCCGGGGCGAGTTCCGCTTCCGGGCCTACACGATCGAGCAGTTCGGCCTGGGCCAGCTTCTGCGCCGGATCGAGGAGGTGCGGCTGCGGCTGGCCGAAGAGGGGTTGTTCGCGGCCGAGCGGAAGCGGCCGCTGCCGTTCCTGCCCCGCGTCGTCGGCCTCGTCTGCGGGAGCGACGCCGCCGCCAAGCGCGACGTCGTCGAGACGGCCACGGCCCGCCACCCGGGCGTGCGGTTCCGGGTCGTCGAGGCGGCCGTGCAGGGCGCCGGCGCCGCCGGCGAGGTGCGGGCGGCGCTGCGGCGGCTCGATGCCGACCCGGAGGTCGACGTGATCGTGCTCGCCCGCGGCGGCGGCGGCGTCGAGGACCTGCTCCCCTTCTCGGACGAGGCGCTGTGCCGGGCCGTCGCCGCGTGCGGGACGCCCGTCGTCGCGGCGATCGGCCACGAGCAGGACACCCCGCTCGTCGACCTCGTCTGTGACGTCCGCGCCGGCACCCCCAGCCTGGCCGCGAAGCTGATCGTGCCCGACCACGCCGCCGTGACGGGAGCGCTCGATGCGCTCCTCGCCCGGGCCGGCCGCGCGCTCGAAGGCCGGGCGACCCACGCCCGCCGCCATCTCGAGCTGCTGGCGACCCGGCCGGCGTTCGCCGACCCGCGCAGCTGGATCACGACCCGGCGCGCCGCCCTCGACATGTCGGCCGCGTCGCTGCGGCGATTGCCCGAGCTCCGTCTCGAGCGCGAGGCGACCCGGCTGCGCGGCGCCCACGACCGGCTGCGGCTGCTGGGCCCGGCGGCGACCCTCGAGCGCGGCTACGCCATCGTGCAGGACGACGCCGGCGCCGTCGTGCGCGAGGCCGCGGCGCTCGCCGCGGGCGAGCACATCGGCGTCCGGCTTGCCACCGGCCGCGTGGGGGCAAGGGTCGAGGAGGTCGAGCCGTGAGCGCCGGGCCGAGCTTCGAGCAGGCCCGCGACGAGCTGGAGCAGATCGTGCGCAAGCTCGAGGACGGAAGCACCTCGCTCGACGAGGCGCTGGCGCTGTGGGAGCGCGGCGAGCAGCTGCACGCGCTGTGCCGCGCCCGCCTGGACGCCGCCGAGGAGCGGGTCGCGGAGCTGCTCGCGCGGCTCGGCCGTGCCCCGGGGGACGGCGGCGCGGGCACGGATGGTTGATGCCGCATTCCCGTGATGTCCTGGGCGGTTGCGAGCCGAGCAGCGCAAGGACGCAGGGAGTGTTCATAGGGTGACCCCTATGGGCGCGACCGAGGACGAAGCGATGCGACGGTTCGCAGCCGCAGCGCCGCCAACGAACACATCTCATGCGACAACCTGACGTCCAGGCGCGCGAGGAATGCGGCATCAACCATCTAGGCTGAGAAGCCGGTCTCGCCGACCGGCGTTTCCTCGAGCACCTCGATCCCGGCGACGACCGCCCCGGACGGGCCCTCGCCGCAGTAGCGCACCAGGCCGGCGACGTCCGGCTCGTCACCCTCGAAGACGGCCTCGACCTGCCCGGACGGGAGGTTCCGCACCCAGCCCGAGACGCCCCGCGTGCGGGCGTGGCGGCTCACCGCGGCACGGAAGCCGACGCCCTGCACGCGGCCCGACACGACGACTCGGCGACGCACGGCCATGTCCGGAACGTACCCAAAATTCTGGGAAGGACTGGGAGGGAAGCCGTCGAACTGGGAGGGTCCGCACGTAGAACCGGATCCCGATGCGCCTCAGAATCGCCGCACTCGCAGCCACCACGCTCGCCCTCGCCGGGGCCGCTCCCGCGGCCGCGCGCACCCACTACGTCGTGCGCTACGGCGACACGCTGACCGGGATCGCCCGCGCCCACGGCGTCGGCCTGCGCCGGCTGGCGCACGCGAACCATCGCCGCGTGTACGGCGTCCTCCGTGCCGGCACCGTGCTCGTCATCCCGGGCGGGCGCTCCTCGTCGGGGAGCGGCAGGTACACCGTCCGCTGGGGCGACACGCTCACCGGGATCGCTGCCCGCTTCGGCGTGAGCGTCGACCGGCTGGCGCGGATGAACCGGATCTCACCGCACGGCCTGTTGCTGGCCGGCGCGACGCTGCACGTGCCGGGCGGATCTGGCGGCGGTGGTGGCGGCGGGTCTACCGGGATGGGCGGAAGCTACGTCGTGCGCCCCGGCGACACGCTCTCGGGGATCGCGGCCCGCTTCGGCGTGGGCATGCACCGGCTGGCGCGGGCGAACGGCCTGCGCGTCCGCGGGATCCTGCTCGCCGGCATCACGCTGCGCGTCCCGGCCGGCTCGGCGCCCGCCCAGAGCCCGCTCGGCCCGTGGTCGGTGCCGGCCTCGATCGACGCCTGGTCGGCGCACTACGGGGTCGACGCCGCGCTCGCGCGGGCCGTCTCCTGGCAGGAGTCCGGCTTCCACGTGAACATCCTCTCACCCGCGGGGGCCTGGGGCCCGATGCAGGTGCTCCCCGGCACGTGGACGTACGTCGAGGACGTCCTCATCGGCCACCCGGTGTCGCACACCGGCGACGGCGACGTGCGCGTCGGTGTCGCCCTGCTCCACCACCTGATCGGCCAATTCGGCGGCAACGAGTCGCTGGCGGTCGCGGCCTACTACCAGGGCGAGCGCTCGGTGCGGGAGCGCGGCATGCTGCCCGAGACGCGCATGTACGTCGCGAACGTCATGGCCCTCCGCGGGCGGGTCTAGCCGGCCTCGATCGGCCGGCCGACCGTGAGCGCCTCGCGCAGCTCCGGCTCGATCAGCTCGTTGAAGGCCGCGTCGGGATTGCAGCCGAGGGCGTCGAGCGTCTTGCTGAAGAAGCACCGCGCCGCCGCGGCCAGGACGACGTCGAGGATCTCCGTGTCCGAGAGGCCCAGGCCGCGCAGACGGTCGATGTCGGCCTGCGTGACGGTGGTCGCGTCGGCGGCGACCGTGTCCGCCAGGTCGATGACGGCCCAGTCGACGTCGTCGAGCTCGTCAGACGGCCGTCCCAGGGCGATGTCGCTCACCGCCGAGGCCGGCATGTGCCGCGCCAGGATGCGGCCGTGGGCGAGCGAGCAGTAGCTCGAACGCAGGCGGCGGGCGGCCGCGAGGGTGGCGATCTCGTAGCGGCGCTCGTCCATGTTGGCCTTGATGGCGCCGTTCAGCCCACGCCACGCGGCATAGACGCCCGGGCGATGAGAGTATGCCCGGGTGAAGTTCGGCAGGAATCCCCAGCCGGCCCGGTCGGTCTCGTACATGTCGGCGACGTCGCCCTCGGCGGCGTCGGTCGGGATCGTGTCGATGAACGCCATCGGCTCTTCCTTGTCGTCTCGGCGGTGGTGGTCAGGCGGGCTCGCGCAGAGCTGCCGCGCGCGCGTCCGCGTG
>Ga0075424_100003296_pt1 | contig 15050 bp, 16 predicted proteins | sample SoiMethybrSBSTD3_FD_75301 | JGI IMG/M metagenome (GOLD analysis project Ga0075424, IMG submission 75301) | Bulk soil microbial communities from a Populus tree surrounding site in Tennessee, USA - Soil MetaG P. TD hybrid SBSTD3 | ecosystem: Environmental > Terrestrial > Soil > Tree plantation... | reverse complement strand
GCCGTGCGTCTTGAACGACATCCACACCTTGAGCGCCCGGAACCCGCGCGACAGCTGTACGCCCCGCTCGGCGAAGGGAAACCCGCCCGCGGCAATCCCGCGATCGAATGACGCGAGGTATGCCGGCGTCACGTTGAACGTGGCGCGGTGCGCTGTCTGGTCGCGGACGAGCGTGCAGCCGACCTCGTACGGCATGTACAGCCACTTGTGCAGGTCGAAGGCCACCGAGTCGGCCTCCTCGAGGCCGGCGACCAGTGGCTTGAGGTCGGGAACCAGCGCTGCAAGCGCACCGAACGCGCCGTCCACGTGGAACCAGACCCTCTCCTCGCGAGCGATTCGCGCGAGCGCGCGCAGGTCGTCGGTCGCGCCCGTGTTGACCGTGCCTGCGTTCCCGACAATGCAGATGGGCCGCAGCCCCGCAGCCTTGTCGCGCGTGAGCGCGTCTCGTAAAGCGTTCAGATCGATTGCGTAGTCGGCGGTAACAGGAATCGTGCGCAGCGCCTCGTGGCCGAGGCCCAGCAGCTCGACGGCTTTGCGCACCGACGAATGCGTTTCGCTCGACGCGTAGACCGTGAGCTGCGGCGCGGGCTTGAGGCCCTGCTCACGGACATCGAAGCCGGCGCGCGCGTTGCGCGCGACAGCCAGGCCCACGAAGTTCGCCATCGAGCCACCCGAGACGAGCAGCCCATGCGTGCCCGCGGGCAGTCCCAACAGCTCGACCAGCCAGCCGATCACTTGATTTTCCACGACCGCCGGCGAGTCGTCGAACTCGGCGACCTGCGGGTTCATGCCCGACGCGAGCATGTCGGCGAGCATCGCCAGCGGCGTGCCCGTGCCAATGACCCAGCCCCAGAACCGCGGATGCGTGTTGCCGGTGGGGTAGGGAAGTATGTCGCGCTTGAATTCTTCGTAGACATCAGCCGCCGGCGTCGGCGTTCGTGGCGCAGGACCCGATAGGCGCGCGCGGATTTCGGCCGGAACCGGCTGCCAGACGCGTCGCTCCCGCGCGGTCCGCAGGTAGTCGAGCATCTCGTCCACCATCAGGTGGCCAAGCTGGCGCAGCTCCTCCCACTCGGCGGCATCGGCCGGGTCGAGCGAGATCTCGGCCGGCCGAGGTTTAGAGACGGTCGAGTGTGGGGACGGTGCGCTCATTATGGACGTTGCCGGTGTTGAGAGTCGAATTGGGCTCGAACAGCAGGACTTCCGTCTCTTCGTCCGCCACCGGCTTATGCTCGACGCCGTGCGGGATGATGATGAATTCACCGGGGCCGACCGCAACTTCGCGATCGCGCAGTTGCATCCGCATGCGACCCTTTACCACGAGAAACATCTCGTCTTCATCGTCATGATGGTGCCACACGAACTCACCCTGGAACTTCACGAGCTTGACGAAGCTGTCGTTCACCTCGCCGACGATCTTCGGTTTCCACTGATCCTGAAACCGGCCAAACATCTCTTTGAGATTGACCTTGCGGATCGCAGTCATGAGGCGCGCTCCAACACGCTTTTTGTATCCACCACGGTCGAGAATTCCCCGTTGAGATCGGCGAGGGCGACGTCATGAATCAGGTCTGACGCGTAGCGCTTCCCGTTGGGACCCACATTGTCGAATGTCGCGGTCGCATCGGACACGACGTACGTCTGGAACCCCAAGTTCCCCGCCATCCGCGCCGTCGTGGAAACACACATGTTCGTCTGCATTCCCACGACGATGAGTGTCGTGTAGCCGCGCCGGCGCAAATCCGCTTCGAGTGTCGTACCGATGAACGCGCTGCTCACCGATTTCTGTACAATTGGCTCGCCCGCGATCGGGCGCACCTCGTCCTTGATCTCCACGCCTGGCTGCCCCGGCCGCAGCGGTGACTGCGCCTCGCGGGAAAGGTGCTGGACGTGAATGATCGGGCGTCCGCTCTTGCGCCACGCGTCTTGGAGTCGCGCGATGTTGCGCTCGAGATCAGGATTGTTGCGGTTGTACTTGGCGGCGTAGACATCCATGCCTTTCTGGACGTCTACGACCAAAAGCACGGCGTCTTTGGGCAACGGAGTTGTCACGAAATCTCCGGTTCGGGATCTATGGGCTGACGTCCCGACGGCCGCCCGGCAGTCAGAGCTTCCCGTCGCCTCAGGTTGTGTGAGAACTGAATCCATACGACTGCCACCAGAATCATCATCATGGCGATAAATGTGCGCGGTCCAACCGCTTCATGCAGCAAGAGCGCGCCGAGCAGCACGGCGATGATGGGATTCACGTACGCGTAGGTGCCGACGATCGTCGCTGATGCGTGCCGCAGTGCATACGTGTACGCGCTGTAGCCGAGGATCGATCCGAAGACGACCAAATACGCCATCGCTCCGAGGCCGCGGAGGTTTGGGTGCCAGGCCGGCCATTCGCCCACGACGCTGCCCACGAGCGCCATGACTCCGCCGCCGACCATCATTTGGAATGCCGCGCCCATGTAGGGGCTGGCCTGCGTGGGGTGGCGCTTTGCGTACACGCTGCCAAGCGCCCACGAAGCGCTCGCGAAGGTCAGGGCGATGGGTCCGCGCTTGTCAGCCGCGAGGATCTGGGCGGGCGTCGCGCCAACGAGGAGCAGCGTGCCGAGGAACCCGAGTAGCAGGCCTGCGACGACGCGCCAATTCAACTCACCGTGTCCGCCGGGAATGAGCGCATCGAACAGCGCGGTCCACATCGCGACGGTGACGACGAAGATGCTGGCAATTCCTGAGCTAATGTATTGCTCGGACCATACGACAAAGGCGTTACCGCCGGCGAGCAGCAGCACGCCCACAATAGCCAGCGTCTTCCAATCAGTGCGGCGTGGCAGCGCATCGCCGAACGCGCGCGCGAGCCCGAACAGAATCAGCCCTGCAACGAAGAAGCGCAGGCCCGCGAACAGAAATGGCGGCAGCGTCGAGACGCCGATCTTGATCGCGAGATACGTCGTGCCCCAGAGAACGCAGACGAGCAGATAGGCGATGAGCGCTTTGCCTTTAAGCGTCGCCATCAGTCGGGCTCCGTAGGAATGAAGCCCGGCTTCTCGAATACGGTGGAGAGGACGATCGTCGTGCGCGTGTTCATCTGCGTATTGGGTCCGCGCAAGTCGCGGAGAATTTCCTGCACGCCCTCGAGATCGGGCGCCACGACCTTGAGCATGTAGCAGTCGTCGCCGGCGATGTGGTGGCACTCGAGCACGCCGGGATGCTTTTCCATCTCCCGCATGCGCGGCTCGTCGCCGACGTAATCACTGGAGCCGTACCGCACGGCGACGAACGCCGTCACGGGCAGTCCGACCTTGGCGCGATCGAGCTGCACGCGATAGCCGCGGATGTATCCAGCCTCTTCGAGGCGTTTGACACGCTCCATGATCGCGGGGCGCGAGAGGCCGATTTCATCGGCAATTGCCTGGTAGCTCGCGCGGCCATCCTGCGACAGAATGCGCAGAATCCGGCGGTCCGTGGCGTCGAGCTCGGTTTTTGCTGGCATTTGGGAGGGTCTCCGGTTTTGCCATGAACGCTTCGTAAGACTATCAGGTTTCCGCCTTACGGAATATTCGGTTTTGGCAATCAAATTGTCCTTGGATTAGGACAGGGGGAGGGGGTACTATTCGGACCAATGGACTCGTTGCGCGCCCTGATTCGAGACCTTCCCTCTGTCCTGCTTGGTTATTCCGGCGGCGTCGATTCCGCCTACCTCGCCGTCATCCTGCGCCAGGAGCTCGGCAAGGACCGCATGCTCGCGGCGATTGGCCGCAGTGCCTCCTATCCCGATGCACAGTGGCGCGTCGCCCGTGAGGTAGCCGCGCAATTCGACATCCCGCTGATCGAGATCGAGACGCACGAGCTCGAGGATGCGAATTATCTCGCCAACCCGACCAACCGGTGCTTCTACTGCAAGACCGAGCTGTGGCAGCGACTGGTCCCGCTTGCGGCCGAGCGCGGTTTGGCGGTGGTATGCGACGGTACGAACGCCGACGATTTGCGCGAGCATCGTCCGGGCAAGGCTGCGGGGATCGCCGCGGGCATCCGGTCGCCGCTCGCCGAGGCGGGCGTGTGTAAGGCAGAGATCCGTGAGGCCTCGCGAGCGCTGGGGCTGCCGACGTGGGATGCGCCGGCCGCGCCATGCCTCTCGAGCCGGGTGCAATACGGTCTCTCGATCACGCCTTCACGGCTGAAACAGGTGGAGCAGAGCGAAGCGTATCTCCGGAAGCTGGGTGTCACCGGCGATTTGCGCGTCCGGCACCACGGCGATCGCGTGCGCATCGAGGCCGAGCCGGCGTGGATTCCGTGGCTCGAGGCGCATAGCGGCGAAATCAGCGAGCATCTCGCGATGTTGGGTCTGGTGCAGGTCGAGATCGACCCGCGTGGCTATCGACGGGGGAGCCTGTTAGAGCGTTCGTCGCGTTGAATTTTCCCGAGGCCGTGCGCCGGGAGTTGTGGGATGCGCTCGCGCCCCTGCGACAGCGTCGCGAGCAGCTGCCGGTCAAGTGGGTACGGCCCGAGAACATTCATTTGAGTCTCAAGTTTTTGGGCGACGTGGATGAGTCACGGGAAACAGAGCTCCGCACGGCGCTGAGGCAGGCAGCGGGCGCGCGAAGCGAGCCACGGCCGCTCACGTTGCAGATCAGTGGCTTCGGCGTTTTTCCCGATTACCACCGCCCCCACGTCCTCTGGGCTGGTGTGACGCCCGAGCCGAGTCTCGAGCTGCTGCAGCACGGCGTCGAGCAGGCGTTCGCGCCGCTCGGTTTCCCGACCGAGGCACGGGCGTTCCGGCCGCACGTGACGGTCGGGCGCGCCGAGCGTGATGCGCGGCCGCGCGACTTCAAGGGACTGGAAGAGATTCTCGCGGGCACGGATTTCGACGAAACGGTCACGGTAGCGCAAGTGGACCTGATGCAAAGCACACTAAAACCCGAGGGAGCGGTGTATCAGGTGAAATACCATGAACGGCTGTCTTAAAGGCGTATTCAAGCTCGGCTGCTTGGCTATCGTGATCTGCGTGCTGGCGGTGGCGTGGTGGTTCCGCGCGCCACTCATGGCGAACGTCGCGCACTGGTTCGGACGATCGACCGCGCTGCCCCCGGTCGCCGACACGGCGGTCGGCGCGCCGACCCCTGGAGCGACGGCTTCGGGCCAGAAGAAGGTCGGCGGGTTGCGCACCAGCAGCGGCCCCGACTCGGTCGTGTTGACGCCGAACGAAATGGCGTCGTTGATCGGCGGCGGCATGGACTACAACGTGCGCAAGATGTATGACTCGCTGCGCGTCGAGCTGCAGGAGGGCAAGCTGATCCTGCACGCGCGGCTCGATACCCGAGCCTTGCCACCCGGCACGCTCGGACCGTTCGCCGGCATGTTTGGCGAGCACGAGCCGCTGCGGATGGCCGGCACGGTCGCAATCGGGAGTCCCGGCACCGCGTACTACGACGTTACCGAAATGAGTCTGCGCGGGATCGAGATTCCCACCCCCTTCGTCAAGCAGCTCACCAAACAGATGGCCGGAGCGACACCGAACGGGGCTGTTCCCGTCAAGGTGGATCCTGCGGTAACCGACGTGAAAGTGCACCCGACCGGTGTCGTCCTGTACAAGCGAGCGCGGAGAGCGCCATGAGTCCCCGCCGCGTCATGATTGTCGATGACGAGAAGGGGATTCGCGAAGCACTGAAGCAGGTCCTGGAATACGAGGAGATCGAAGTCCAGGCGAGCGCGTCCGGCCACGACGCAATCCGCGCGTATCCGGACTTCAAGCCGCACCTCGTTTTTCTCGACGTAAAAATGGAAGGGATGGACGGGCTCGAGACGCTCAAGAAAATCCGCGAGCTCGATCCCCAGGCCCAGGTCGTGATGATCTCCGGCCACGGCACCATCCAGACCGCCGTCGAAGCCACGCAGCTCGGCGCCTACGATTTCCTCGAAAAGCCGCTCGACACCGACCGGATTCTGCTGACGCTGCGGAATGCGCTGCAGCACGTCGTGCTGGTCAGCGAAAACGTACGGCTCAAGCAGGAATTCCGCGCGCAGTACGAGATCGTCGGGTCGAGCAAGGCGATTCGCAGCGTGATTGCGCTCATCGAGAAGGTCGCGCCGACTCCGGCGCGCGTCGTGATCACGGGCGAGAACGGCACAGGGAAAGAGCTGGTCGCGCGTGCGATTCACGAGCTCAGCCCGCGCGCCTCGCGTCCTTTCATCGAAGTCAACTGCGCGGCGATTCCGACCGAGTTGATCGAGAGTGAGCTGTTCGGACACATGAAAGGCAGCTTCACCGGCGCATTCGCGGACCGGGCCGGGAAGTTCGAGCTCGCCGACGGCGGCACGTTGTTCCTCGACGAAATCGGTGACATGAGTCTCTCGGCGCAAGCCAAAGTGCTGCGTGCCTTGCAGGAGGGCGTGATCTCACGCGTCGGTTCGGGGAAGTCGGTCCCGGTGGACGTGCGGGTCATCGCCGCCACGAACAAGCACTTGAGTCGCGAAATCGAAGAAGGCCGGTTCCGCGAGGACTTGCTGCATCGGCTCAACGTGATTCCGATTCACGTGCCGCCGCTCCGTGAGCGCCGCACCGATATTCCGCAGCTCATCAGCCATTTCATTGCCGAACTCACGAAGGCAGGACTTCCCTCCAAAGAGTTCGATCTCGCGGCCGTCGAGCGTCTGACCGCACACGATTGGCCGGGTAACATTCGAGAGCTCAAGAATGCGGTGGAGCGGCTGCTCATTCTCGCCTCGGGTCGCGCGGTGACACAGGCCGATGTCGAACGGCTCGTCGGCAAGGGGATGGGGGATGGGGGACGGGGGAAGGGGCCCGCGGTCCCCAGTGGCGGCGAGGCGTCGTGGTTGCGCGCAACGACATTCGAGCAGTTCAAGCTGGCGGCGGAGCGCGCCTTTTTACATCGGAAGCTACAGGAGCACGACTGGAACGTGTCGGAAACCGCGCGCACATTGGATATGCCGCGCAGCAATCTCTACAAGAAGATCGAGCGGTACGGACTGTCGCGCGACGGTGAAGCCGGTGGAGGAGTCACGTGAGGGAGAAAGAGAAAGACCAGAAGGACCGCGACTGGGACCGCGAGATGCGCGAAGTCGACAAGCTGCTCGCGAAGCTGCCCGATGCCGATCCGTCGCTGGGTCGCGGGGTTCCGACCGTCCCGGTTTCTCCACGCCCCGGCCTGAGCGCAGCAGCCTCGCCTGGCGCGATGCACGCCGGTCCGGCGCGCGGCAAAGCGTGGGTCACGACATGGATGCGCGTGGGCCTCGGTGTCGCGCTGGGCGTGGGGATGATCCTGTGGCCGTACACGCACGCGTGTGGTCTCAGGCTCGCTTTCTATCTTACCGGCGCCACGTTGGTGACCGTCGCGGGTGTCTGGAGTGCGTTGACTTCGTGGCGGCGGCGGCTGGGCATCGCGCATACCCTGTCGATTGTGTTGATCGTCTGGGGGCTCGCGCTGGCGGGCCGGCAACTCCTGCCGCGCTTTTACGGCAAGACTCCCGTTCCATTCCTCTGTCCCTCACCTTAAGAGCCATGGCTCCGCCACAATTCAAGAACTTTATCGCCGGTGATTGGGTCGTCCCCTCGAGCGGTGAGTACTTCGAGAACCGCAATCCCGCCGACTGGAACGATGTCATCGGTCTGTTCCCGCGCTCTGGCGCCGATGATCTGAGGCGCGCCATCGCGTCCGCGAAGCGCGGGTTTGCGCAGTGGTCCAAAACTCCTGCGCCCGTTCGCGGCCAGGTGTTGCAGCGCGTCGGCCAGCTCCTGGTCCAACGCAAGGACGAGATCGCGCGCGCGATGACGCGGGAAATGGGGAAAGTCGTCGCTGAGACGGGCGGCGACGTGCAGGAAGGAATAGATACGGCGTTTTATGCAGCGACCGAAGGACGGCGCCTCTTTGGGCGAGTCGTGCCGTCGGAGCTGCGAAACAAATGGGCGATGAGCTATCGCCGGCCCATCGGGATCGCGGGATTGATCACGCCGTTCAACTTCCCGCTCGCGATTCCCACGTGGAAAATGTTTCCGGCGCTGCTCTGCGGGAACGCCGTGATTTTCAAGCCGGCCGAGGATGTGCCGCACACGGCGCATCTGCTCGTGGAGGTGTTGCTCGAGGCCGGTTTACCGCCCGAAGTCGTGCAGCTCGTGCATGGACAGGGCTCGGTCGTGGGCCGCGCGCTCGTCGAGCATCCCGAGGTCCCCGTGATTTCGTTCACCGGCTCGACCGAAACGGGATCGGCGATCGGCGCGACCTGCGGCAAGATGCACAAGCGGTTGTCGCTGGAGATGGGCGGCAAGAACGCGATGATCGTGATGGACGACGCCGATCTCGATCTCGCGCTGGACGGCGTGCTGTGGGGCGCGTTCGGCACGACGGGTCAGCGCTGCACGGCGACGAGCCGCCTGATTCTCCACGAGAAGGTCCACGACCAGTTTGTCCAGATGCTCGTGGATCGAGCGGGCAAACTGCGGTTGGGTCCCGGACTCGATTCAAAAAGCGATGTCGGTCCGCTGATCCACGAGGAGGCGCGTCAGAAAGTCGCCGAGTATGTCGACATCGCCAAGAAGGAAGGCGCGAGCGTGGCGCTCGGCGGCAAGATCCCGCAGGGCGACAAGCGGCTCGAATGTGGCTGGTTCTACGAGCCCACAGTACTGACCGGCGTGAAACCGGGGAAGCGCGTCGAGCAGGAAGAGATCTTCGGCCCCGTGCTGGCGGTGCTCAAGGCGAAGGATTTGCCCGAGGCGATTCAGATCAACAACGACGTGAAGTACGGGTTGTCGAGCTCGCTGTACACCCGGGACGTGAACGGCGCGTTCAGAGCGATGACCGATCTCGACACCGGCATCACGTACGTCAATGCGCCGACGATCGGCGCCGAGGCACACCTCCCATTCGGTGGGGTAAAGCAAACCGGAAACGGCCACCGTGAAGGCGGCTGGGAAGTCTACGACTTCTACTCCGAAACCAAGACCATCTACGTCGACTTCTCCGGCCATTTACAGCGGGCGCAGATCGATACGGAATTCAGTCCGTAAGCTGTGCATGGTGGCCTTTACGGTGGCCGCCTGCGTGCCTCGCGGTTCGAGCGCTCAGGCGGCTCCGTCCTCCTGTGCCGCGGCCTTTGACTCCCTGCAGTCGCTGTTTCGCCACGATTATCCCGGATATCGGGACAAGGTAGCCGGTCACGAGACGGAGCTCGCGGCGCTGACGGACAGTCTTCGTCCCACTGTCCTGAGCTCCGATGACCATCAGATCTGCATCCCCGCGCTGAAGCGCTGGGCTCAGTTTTTTCGGGATCCACACGTCATCGGTCCCTGGCAAGCCGCGCCGCCGCAACCCCATTCAGAAGCTTCACTGAAGCCTGCCGCGCCGCCGGCTGATGATCCTGATCGGCCATGGCTTCGCGTCCTCGACGACAGCACCGCGCTGGTGCGACTGCCGAGCCTCGACTCACTCTACAGGCCGGTGATCGACAGCATGGTCGCAGCGTCATCAACGCGACTGCATGCGACCCCCTATCTCATCGTCGACGTACGAGGCAACCCAGGCGGCTACACGGGTTCGTATGACAGCATCACTCCGCTGCTGTATGGCGGTCCCGTGCAGTTCGACGGCGTCGATGTCTGGGCCTCGCCCGCGAACATCGCTCACTACCGCACACTCGCGGCGAACAAATTCCTATCGGACACCGATCGCGCGTTGATCAATGCGCGACTTCCGATCATGGAACGACACGTGAATCAGTTCGTTCAGTTACAACCTGCGCGTACCGTCCGTCGCGACACGATTTTCCCGATGCCGAGGAAGGTTGTCATCCTCGTGGATTCGCTATGCGCGAGCAGCTGTGAGGACTTTGTGCTCGAGGCCCGTCAAAGCAGCAAGGTGGTGCTCATGGGCTCGAGCCACACCAAGGGTGTGCATGACTATGGAGAACTGCGCTTCGTCTGGCTTCCGGGATGGCGCCGCGTGTCCGTGCCGACGTCCCGAGTGCCCGGCGCGCACCTTGATAACGTCGGTATCGCGCCGGCGGTATTCATACCCGTATCTGACACTGGAGCAGTGGAATACGCGCGCCGGTATCTCCACCACATGCCATGAAGCCTCTGCTATTTGCGCTGATCATTCCGATCACTCTTGGCAGCTCGCGCATCCAAGCGCAGGCGAACGACTCGATTTACACTGGTCGCGACTGCAACAATCGACTGAAAGCATTGCGGATGCCGTTGCTTGGCGAGATTGGAGACCTCGCGCTGATCGATAGTCTTCTGACCGGCGCGGCCGACTCGAGCGCTCATTTGACCTGGGTGGAGGTCCGTTACGGAAAGGATGGCACTCTCGAAGGACTCGAGGTAAACGGAGTTCGCTCCAGGTCCGATCGCGACAGGGTCAAGAGCCGCTTTGCACAACAGCTCAAGCTCAAGCGTCTCCCTGTGGGGCCGTTTGAACTCGAGGTAGCTCGTCTATCGTATAATGGCCAGGTCCGCCTCTTAGCCGGCTCAGTAACGTGTAAACCCCGAGCGCATCGCGTAGCTCCTGATCCCAAGATCGAGTTCATCCGCAATACAGAGCCGGAAACGGTCGCTCATCGGGATGTTGTTGTGGAGTTTATCCTGGAGTCAAATGGGATAATCAGTGATGCGTGGATCAGTAGTCCGTCTGGTGTCGCCCGCGTCGATAGCCTGGCGCTGCAATTCTTCCGAGCCGAGTCGTTCGATCCGGCAATTGTCGGTACAGCCCCGGTACCGGCTCTCGTGGTCCAAACTTTGAAGTTCTAGCGGGAGCGGGGACCGTATTGGCGCGGACGAATACTAAAGGAATGGATGAGGGGGCCCTTGACGCCTGCGGTACATCAGGAGTAGACTAGTCGTACAACTGAAGACTCGTGGTCATTTGCCGCGTATTGCCGCCACGTTAAACAAGGTGCTAAAAAGCGAGATCGCCCGCGGCTTTATTAGTCCGGGCGACAGTTGTTTTAGGAAATCGCTTCCCGCGGCTTTACACCGGAGGAGGGGGAGCGATGACCGCCCGCAAAGTCACGGTCGCCACGTTGTCCGCCTTGAAAGCCCGCCAGGAAAAAGCGGTGTTCGTCACCGCCTACGATTATCCCACGGCGACCTTCGCCGATCGCGCGGGCGTGGACATGATACTCGTGGGCGATTCCGCGGCCATGACCATGCTGGGCCTGCCAAGCACGCTGCAGATCTCCCTGGACGAGATGCTGGTCTTTATCCGCGCCGTCACGCGCGCCGCCAAGCATGCCTTCGTGGTCGGCGATCTTCCATTTCTGTCGTATCAACCGTCGGACGAAACAGCGATCCGCAGCGCTGGTGCGTTCATAGCGGCCGGCTGCGACGCGGTGAAGTGTGAAGGGGGCAGCCGTGTCGCACGCCGCGTCCGCGCGATGGTGGACGCCGGCATCGCCGTCATGGGCCACCTCGGCCTCACGCCCCAGAGTCTCGGGCAGCTCGGCGGCTACCGGGTGCAGGGCAAGTCGCTCGCGGCCGCTGAGCAGCTGCTGCGTGACGCCGAGGCGCTCGAGCGAGCGGGGGCATTTTCAGTGCTGTTGGAAGCGGTGCCGGCCGAGACCGCGGCGTTCATCAGGGAGCGAGTGGATCTGCTGGTGTATGGCATCGGTGCTGGGCCGGAGGTGGACGGCCAGCTTGTGATCTCGCACGACCTGCTCGGCAACTTTGTGGGGGAAATCGCGCCGAAATTCGTGAAGCGCTATGCCGACGTCGGCGCCAATGTCGAGCGGGCGTTCGCGGAATATGCGCGCGACGTCCGCGCGGGCGTCTTCCCCGGACCGGAACACTGCTATCAGATCGACGCGGCCGACGAGTCGCTCATCCGCGCCGCGCGCAAGCGCGTCACCAGGCCTCGCAGCGCTTCTCCCGTCGGACCCTCAGCGGCGGCGGTGACTCCATGACGACAACACCTGTTGCGGCGGTGACTGTCCGTCCAAGACCGCAGCGCTGCCGCGCGTGTGGCGCCGATCACGAACCTGGGCCGACGGCGATCTGTGAGCACTGTCTCGGTCCGCTTGATCCCGTACTGGATCCGGCGCGCCCGCTGCCGACGCGGGAAGACATCGCGACACGGCCTAAGTCCTTGTGGCGTTACCGCGAGTGGCTGCCGTTCGACGGCGATCCCGTGCTGTCGCTCGACACCGGCGGCACGCCGCTCGTCGAGGCACCCCGGATCGCGGTGCGCCTTGGGGTCGCACGCGCCTGGGTGAAAAACGACGCGGTGTCGCATCCCTCGCTCTCGTTCAAGGACCGCGTCGTCGCCACGGCGATCAACGCCGCCGCGGCGTTTGGGCTCGACACGATCGGCTGCGCATCCACCGGCAACCTCGCCAACGCGGTCGCCGCGCAGGCCGCCCGCGCCGGCCTCAAAGCCTGGATCTTCATTCCTGAGGAGCTCGAGACGGCAAAGGTCGTGGGCACAGCCGTCTACGGCGCGCGGTTGGTCCGCGTTCGCGGGCACTATGACGACGTCAACCGCCTGTGCGCGCAGGTCGCGGATCAGTTCGGTTGGGGCATCGTGAACGTGAATCTGCGCGGCTACTACGGCGAAGGCTCCAAGACGCTCGCCTTCGAAATCGCCGAGCAGCTCGGCTGGCGACTGCCGACCGCCGTGGTGGCGCCGATGGCCGGCGGGTCGCTCGTGACCAAGCTGCGCAAGGGATTCCGGGAATTCAGTGCGGCCGGGCTGGTGAGCGGAGGCCAGCCGCGTGTGTTCGGGGCTCAGGCGTCGGGCTGCGCGCCCATCGTGCAGATCGTCCGCGACAATGCCGAGGCCATCACGCCCGTCGTGCCGAAGACAATCGCGCGCTCAATCGCGATCGGGAATCCTGCCGACGGCTTGTTCGCCAAACGCGCGATTCTCGAGTCGGGCGGGTGGGCCGCGGCGGTGTCGGACGCGGAGCTCGTCCACGGAATCCGGTTGTTGGCGGAGGAAGCGGGGATCTTCACGGAAACCGCCGGTGGCGTCACGGTTGCCGCGGCGCTCGCGCTCGCCAAGGAAGGCCGGTTTGCCGCGGACGACGAGGTCGTGCTCTGCATCACGGGCAATGGTCTCAAGACTTTAGACGCCGTCGCGCCCGAGTTACCCCTGGCACCGGTCATCGCGCCGCGTGTCGCCGAGGTACGACAACTCGTGAATGAGGCCCACGCATGACCGTGCGCGTGCGCGTCCCCGCGAGCTCGAGCAACCTCGGCTCCGGCTTCGATTGCATCGGCGTGGCGATCGATCGCTGGCTGGTGGCGACGGTGACTCTGGAAGGCACGTCGATTTCGATCCGGCGCCACGGAAAACTGACGGCGGTACGTGTCCGGCCGGATCAGGATTTGTTCACGCGCGGATTTCGCGCGGCATGCGCCGCCGGCGGCGTGCCGACCGCGGGCGCAGTGATCGAAGCCGACTCGAACATTCCCGTTGGGTGTGGGCTCGGATCGTCCGCGGCGGCGATCGTGGCCGGCGCATTGCTCGCGGATGCCGCGCTCGAGCTGGATCTGTCTCGCGCGCAAATCCTGCAGATCGGCACGACCATCGAGGGCCATCCCGACAATGTCGGGCCCGCGATTTACGGCGGCGCGTTGTTGAGCGTGCAGACGGCGAAGGGTTTGGCATCGGCCCCATTGCGGATCGCGCCGGAAATCGAGCTGATGATCGCCGTGCCGCCGTTTACGAACGACACGAAAGCCGCGCGCGCTGCCTTGCCGCACACGCTGTCGCATTCAGATGCCGTCCTCGCGGCGAACCGCGCAGCGGCGCTGGTCCAGGGACTCGCCACGGCAGACGGCGATTTGCTGAGCGCCGCACTCGATGACGTGCTGCACGTGCCGTACCGGCGCGGCCGGATCTATGGCTATGACGAGGTCGTCGCCGCCGCGAAGGATGCCGGCGCGTATGGCGCGACACTGTCGGGCGCCGGCTCCGCGATTCTCGCGATCGCGTCGCGCGACCGGGCGCCCGATGTCGGCACCGCGCTGCTCTGCGCCTGGCGAGCGCAGGGTGTCAGCGCGGAGCTGATCCGCCGGCCCGAGTCCGTCTCCGGCGCCACCGTAACCCTCAGTTCTCAAACGATTCCTGTTGCTTTGGAGCAAACATGAGCGTCACACTGCAATTGCCGACTGTGCTCGCGAAGCTCGCTGATGGACGTCGCTCGCTCGAAGCGAGCGGGGCGACATTAGGCGACGTCGTCGCCGATGTGTCGATCCGGTTTCCGAATCTCGCGCCGCGGCTGCGCGACGACGCCGGTCAACCCTACCCATTCGTGACTTTTTACGTGAACGACGACGACGCCCGGCTGCGGGGCGGATTCCAGGCGACGGTGCGCGACGGCGACGAAATCATCGTCGTGCCGGCGATCGCGGGAGGTTGAAAATGGGCACGCTTGCACAGGCCGAGCTGGTTCGCTACAGCCGGCATCTGATTCTTCCGGACGTTGGCGTCGCGGGGCAAGAGAAGCTCAAGGCGGCGCGTGTGCTGCTGATCGGCGCAGGTGGGCTGGGCTCGCCGGCTGCGCTGTACCTCGCCGCAGCAGGGGTCGGAAATCTTGGGCTCGTGGACTTCGACAACGTCGATGTGACGAACCTGCAGCGGCAGATCCTGCACGGCACGAAAGACGTCGGCCGGCCGAAGCTCGTGTCGGCGCGCGAGCGTATCGCGGACGTCAATCCGCACGTCCGGCTCGAGACGTACGACACGGCGCTGACATCGAAGAACGCGCTCGATATCGTGAGCGGCTACGACATCGTGGTAGACGGGACGGACAACTTCGCGACGCGGTATCTCGTCAACGACGCCTGCGTGCTGCTCGGTAAGCCCAACGTGTACGGGAGCATCTTCCGCTTCGAGGGGCAGGCCTCGGTCTTTGCCTTGTCGGACGGGCCGTGCTACCGCTGTCTCTTTCCTGAGCCTCCGCCGCCTGGACTCGTGCCGAGTTGCGCCGAAGGGGGGGTCCTGGGCGTTTTGCCGGGATTGGTGGGTACGATCCAGGCGACGGAGGCCATCAAACTGATCGTCGGGGCAGGAGAGCCGCTCAAGGGCCGGCTGCTGCTCATCGAC
>Ga0075424_100003294_pt1 | contig 15056 bp, 10 predicted proteins | sample SoiMethybrSBSTD3_FD_75301 | JGI IMG/M metagenome (GOLD analysis project Ga0075424, IMG submission 75301) | Bulk soil microbial communities from a Populus tree surrounding site in Tennessee, USA - Soil MetaG P. TD hybrid SBSTD3 | ecosystem: Environmental > Terrestrial > Soil > Tree plantation... | reverse complement strand
CGCCGCTCGGCGAGCGGTGCGTCACCGTCGTAGATGTAATTCGCGACGTACCCGAACAACAGGGCGGCCGCAAACGGCGATGGAATCGTCGAGTCGATCGTCGCGATCTTGACCTCGCGCGTTTCAATGCGCCGGAGCGTTTCGACCAGCGCGGGGATGTCGAACACATCGCGCAGGCATTCGCGATAGGCCTCGAGCAGCATCGGGAACGAGCCGTATCGCGATGCGACTCCAAGAAGGTCCGCGGCCCGTTTGCGCTGTTGCCAGAGCGGGCTGCGCCCGCCAGGGCGGCGTTTGGGCAGCAGGAGCGCGCGCGCGGCCGCTTCGCGGAACTTCGCCGCGAAAAGCGCGGTGCTCCCGAGCTGCCGCACGACGAGCGATTCCACTTCGTCCGATGCGGGAATCATCAACGCCGGATCCGGCGGTTCTTCGGTGTCAGGAAACCGCACGACGAACCCGTCATCGGTCCACATCGTCTCGATGTCGAGGCCGGTTTCCGCCCGCGCGCGCTCGACCGCCGCCATCGCCCACGGCGCGTGGATGCGGCCGCCGAAAGGAGAAAGCACGCAGATCCGCCAGTCGCCGAGCTCGTCGCGACATCGCTCGATCACGATCGTGCGATCGTCCGGCACGACGCCGGCCGCCGTCGCCTGATCCGCGAGATAGCGCACGAGGTTTTCCGCGGCCTGCTCGTCGAGATCGTGATGCCGCACGAGGCGCTGGATGGCGGCTGGCGCGGGCAGCTGTCGCAGCGTCCGTACCAGCTCGCCGATATAGCGTCCGAGCTCCAGTGGACGTCCGGCCGCATCAGCCTTCCAGAAGGGCATCTTTCCGGGTTCCCCGGGGGCCGGCGAAACGAGGACTCGATCGTGCGTGATCTCCTCGATGCGCCAGCTCGAGGCGCCCAGCAGGAACGTCTCGCCGACGCGGCTCTCGAACACCATCTCTTCGTCGAGCTCGCCGACGCGCGCTCCGGGGCCCCGCTCACCGATGAGGAACACGCCGTACAGGCCGCGATCCGGAATCGTGCCGCCGTTGATGATGGCGACCCGCTTCGCGCCTTCGCGCGCCGTCACGCGGTTCTTCAACCGATCCCAGGTGAGGCGCGGCCGCAGATCCGCGAAGTCGTCCGACGGGTAGCGCCCCGACAGCATGTCGAGCACCCCCTCGTACACCGTCCGGCTCAACTCCGCGAAGGGAGCGGCGCGGCGGATCGCGGCGAAGAGCTCGTCCACGTCCCAGTCGTCGGTCGCGACCATCGCGACGATCTGCTGGGCGAGCACGTCGAGCGGGTTGCGCGGGTAGCGGCTCGATTCGATGCGCGCCTCGTGCATGGCCCGCGTCACGGCCGCGCACGCGACCAGGTCGCCGCGGAACTTGGGGACGATGACGCCGCGGCTCGCGGCGCCAATCGTGTGGCCGGCCCGCCCGATGCGCTGCATCCCGCTCGCGACCGAAGGGGGCGCTTCGATCTGCACGACGAGATCGATCGCGCCCATGTCGATTCCCAGCTCGAGCGACGACGTCGCGACAAGGCCGCGAATGAGCCCTTCCTTCAGGCGATCTTCGACTTCGATTCGCTGGGGCCTGGCTAGCGATCCATGGTGCGATCGCACGAGCGTTTCGCCGGCCAGCTCGTTCAGGGCCGCGGCGAGCCGCTCGGCGATGCGGCGGCTGTTGACGAAGATCAACGTCGATTGGTGGCTCCGCACCAGTTCCAGCAGCCTCGGATGGATCGCGGACCAGATGGACGTCCGCGCGGCAGGCTTCGACGCGGGTCCGCTCGGTATCTCCTCGAGTTGTCCGATCTTCGCCATGTCCTCGACCGGCACTTCGATGCGGAGCTCGAGCTGCTTCTTCTGCGAGGTGTCGACGATGGTGACAGCGCGGTAAGTTGGCTCGCGACGACTGTCAGCGGAAAACTCTTCGTGGACTGCTTTGAGCCCGGATCCCTGAGTCTTGAGACCGGAGCCTTGACCCTTGGCCCTGGATTGAGCGTGTTGAGCACCGCCAAGAAAGCGCGCGACTTCGTCCAGCGGCCGCTGTGTCGCTGATAGACCGATTCTCTGAATGTGTCGTTCCGTAGTGTCCGCCTTCAGGCGGACCTTCAACTCCTCCAGCCTCTCCAGCGACAACGCGAGGTGCGCGCCGCGCTTGGTCGGGACCAACGCGTGGATCTCGTCGATGATGACGGTGTCGATCGAGCGCAGCGCCTCGCGGGGATTGGACGTCAGCAGGAGGTACAGCGATTCGGGCGTCGTGATGAGAATGTCCGCGGGCTCGCGCAGGAACCTGGCGCGCTCGATCGCCGGCGTGTCGCCGGTCCGGATGGCGACGGTCGGCTGATGGAAGGCGTCGCCTCGCGAGGCAGCGCGATTCGCGATTCCGGCGAGCGGCGCGCGCAGGTTGCGCTCGATGTCCACCGCGAGCGCCTTCAGCGGCGAGATGTACAACACGCGGCAGCGCCGCTCCTTTGGCGGCACAGGATCGAACATCACGCGGTTGATGCACCACAGGAACGCGGTCAGCGTCTTGCCGCTGCCGGTCGGGGCGAGGATCAGGGTGGACTCGCCTCGCGCGATCGCGGGCCACCCGTCCGCCTGCGGGGGAGTCGGCGCCTCGAACGAGGCGCGGAACCATTCCGCGACGGCCGGGTGGAACAGGGCGAGAGGGTCGGCACGCCGTGGCACGCCTTTTAGTTTAGTGGTTTGCGTTGACCCTCGGCGCTGATGCAGCGACAATGGGACGATTCCCAGGGCCGTATCGGGGCGGCCTCGTGATCCCCCGTGAAAGGATCCAGCACGACTTATGGGTGATTCCGGAGAAGGCCTGGTCGACGCCGAAGCGCGCATCCAGGAGCAGATTGAAGAACGTGAAGCTGAACGCCGCCGCCGCGGCGGCAGCGGCCCGAAGATCGATCCCGAGAAGGTGCGAGAGCACGAGTCGCTTCGGCTGGCGAAATCGAACCTGCAACGTCAGGCGGAGACGACCGAGCACCCCATCCGCAAGCAGCAGATAAAGCTGGCGATCGCCGAGATCGACAAACGATTGGCGCAGTAGCCGCGTTCGAGCAGCGTTCGCTGTCCCGCTGCACGGACCACGGCGAGCAGCACCGGCCGTCGCGTAGATCCCGCCGTCGGCGCGTCCAGCGGACGGTGGAGGCTGCTGATCCCTCTCCTCGCCGCTAAGCCCGGAACTCCAAATCCCCGATCGCCTCGTTCACGCGCAGACGAAGCGCGAACTCGAGCGCAACGGTCAGCGTCACCATGACGGCGACGACCGCGGCGAGGATCGGCGGACGCTCGTAGACGAGCGGCAGGAACATCGGGACGATCGCCGCGAGCAGACTGCCGAACAGGAAGATCACGTAGAGGCTCGACGTGCGCTCCGCGCGCCGGGGCTCGCTCGCGAACGGCAATGCCGGCCTGATGAGGACCGCGAGCTGCAACAGCATGTGTGCCAGCAGTCCGATCATCGCCGCGTGGAAGAACGCGTGCCACACCCGCTCGTAGTAGAAGCTCCAGATGCCCGCGAGCAGCAACAGGTAGCCGCCCAGGAACCACTGCGCCACGAAGTTCTTCGCCGCGACAATCAGCCGCGCCGCCGAGGCGGGCGTCGCGAAGAAGATCCACGCCGCGCGCCAGCCGTCGCTGTACTGCAGCGATGAGTGCAGCGTCATCGGCATGAAGACGACCGCCATGTAGACGGGTGCCCCCGCCGCGGACCGGAGCCCCGACACGAACGGATCGAGCACGGGCCCCTGCTGCAGCCCGAGCAGCAGGTAGAAGAAGATCAGCGGCACGATGCTCAGGATCGCCATCCGGAACTTGTGATCGAAGCGGAACTGCGCGCCGATGAGCATCGCGACCGCGCGGGATTCCGCGCGACGGAACGTCGGCAGGCCGGGCCGGAAGCGGCGGCGCTTCGGCGGCGGCGCGGCGGCGGCCATCGTTTCGCCGAGTTGTTGCGCGTACTCGAGCGACAGCCGGCCGGCCGCGAGCGGCACGCACCCGACGGTCAGCGCCAGAGCCGCGCCCGCGCCGAGCCACACCTGCACCGGCGCGTCGCCGGCCGCCAGCCGGACGAACGTCGCGAACCAGGACGCCGGACTGAGCCACAGCCAGGGATGCTCATCGAAGGTGAGCTGCGCCAGGAAGGAGTGCCCGAACGCCTGCATCGACAGGAAATAGGCGCCGTAGAACACGAGCATCAGCACGAGATGCAGATACGAGAATGCCCGCTGCAGCCGCCGCGGGTGCACGACCGTGAGGAGCACGACGTACGTCGTGATGATCAGGACCGCCGCGCAGCAGTCGCAGAGCACGACCGCCACGATCGCCGCGATGAAGACGCTGACGCCGAGATGCCACCACAGGGCGTAGCAGAGCGCCGGAACGAAAGCCAGGACCGACCCGACGAACGCGATGTAGACGAGGACGGTGGTCAAGCGCGCGGCGAAATAGGTGCGCGACGAGATCGGTCGAGCGCCGAGCACGACGTAGTCGTCCGGCGACACGACGAGGCCCGTGAAGTCCATCAGCACCAGGAGCACGGTCGTCAGCGAGCCGTAGGTCGTCACCAGCGTCGCCGAGAGCAGCACGTCGTGGATCTGGGCGACGATCAGCGCGAAATCGTGCTGACGAACACGGTCCCGAGCGTCATCGCGAACAGCGGCGAACGCCCGCGGGCGTCCTGGCCTGGCCGCGCGGCGCCGCCCCGGGCGCGGAAATCCATGCGCAGGTATACGCGGACGAGCGCGCGCCACTGGACGCCGTCGACGCCGAGCGCCGCCAGCAGGCGGTCCACCATCACGGCATCATTGCTCGAGCGCGTCGAGCAGCTCCTGGGTCACCTGGCTGGTATCGCGGGCGCCGGTGAGCGCGACGAACGCCTCCTCGAGCGACGCGGCGTGTCCCTGCGCGGCAATCTCCGCCGGCGCGCCGTCGGCAATCGCGCGCCCGTTGTTGATGATCACGATGCGCGAGCACACGCGCTCGACGACTTCGAGCACGTGCGAGCAGAAGAAGATGGTACGACCCTGGGCCGCGAGCGAGCGAATCAGCTCCTTGACGACGAGCGCCGCGTTGGCGTCCAGGCCCGTCAGCGGCTCGTCGAGGAAGAGCACCTCCGGCCGGTGCATCAGCGCCGAGGCGATGACCACCTTCTGCTTCATCCCTTTCGAGAACTCGCTGAGGCGCTGATCCTTGGCGGCCGACAGGTCGAACCGGTCGAGGAGCTCGTTGATGCGATGCCGCGCGCTGGCGGACGGCTCGTGATAGAGCGACGCGATGACTTCGAGGAATTCCCGGGCGGTGAGCGACTCGTACAGCGCCGCCGACTCGGGGACATAGCCGATGCGGCGTTTCACTTCGAGGGGATCGGTCGCGACGTCGAATCCCGCAACCCGCGCGCGGCCGCTCGTCGGCTTGATCATCCCGGTCAGGAGCTTGACCGTCGTCGATTTCCCGGCGCCGTTCGGCCCGAGAAACCCGAGGATCTCGCCCGGCTCGACGCGGAGCGTGAGCGGGTGGAGCGCGATCCGGGTGCCGTATTCGCGCGAGAGGTTGTCCGTCTCGATCATCGGTGCCGCCGTACGCTGGCAATCCCGGCAGGGTGAGGTGCGGACTATCCTAGTCGCTTCAGTTCGGCGAGCGCCATCCCGTATTCCGTGTAGTTGTGCTCGCCGTGATCCTTCACCCATGTGAAGTGCGTCTTCGCGGCGTTCACATCGCCCGCGCGCAGTGCCTTGAAACCGATATACGCGTGGGCTTCGGTGCGCTGTCCGTTGTCTTTCGCGGCTGCCAGGATCTGGGTGTCGGTGATTGTTCCGCGCAGGAACGACGTCACGGTCGCGATCCATGAATTGGGCGCGGCGGCCGCGGCGATTTCCGCGAGCAGCCTGTCCGCCTCCGCGATATCGTCCAGCCGCCAGTTTGCAATAACTCCCGCGAATGCGGCATACATCGCCGTTTCATCCGCTATTCCCGCCAGCTCGATCGTGCGCCGCGCCGCACGCGCCGCAACGCCATTCCGGCCGGCCGCCAGGGCGGCACGCACGCGTGTGTAGTGCCACGAAGGTCCGGCATCGAACCGTTCCACCTGACGCATGGCGGCTTCGGATTGGCTGTCCCGTCCGAGAAACAGCGCCGCGGTGCTGAGGCCATACCAGGCCGCCGCCGAATCGGCGTCCAGCGCAATCGCTCGGTCGTATTCCTTGAGGCTGTCCTCGTACTGTTCCGCCTGATCGAGTGCCACGGCCAGATAGAAATGTCCGGCGAATTTATCGGGTTCACCCTGGACCGCGTTGCGCAACTCCTGGACTGCGTCCTGGACGCGGTCCTGCAACAACCGCAGACGACCGAGCGCGATCCGGGTCCGCCCGTTCGCGTCCGACGCCGCACCCGCCTTTTGCAGGTACTCGTTCGCGTCATCCGCCTGTCCCTGGTTCAGCAGAAGTTCGGCCTGGATGACGTTCGCGTCCAGTTCGGTGACGGGCTGCAGCCGGATGACACTGCTGCCTGTCATGCGGCCGGTGAACATGAGCGCTGGCATCTTGAACAGCTGCACGTAGGTGCGCAGCGCCCGATCGAGCGCGTCGAAGTCTGCGCCGAAGGCTTCGCGCGCCGCCTCGTCGTACGGCTTCGACGCCTGAATCAGCTCGAGATACTTTGACAGCTGGCCGCGGTGTTTCCCTCCGTCGCCGAGCGTCATGTAATGCACGAACGCCCACGACTGCGCGTAGAACATCGCGGTGTCATAGGAATTCTTGAACAACTGTTCCGCCGATTCGCCGCTCAGCAGCCGTCGCAGTGGCGGGATCGTGGTCGAGTTCAGCGTCTGCATCCGCCACGGGACGGCCCGCCCGATGATCGCTTTGCCGTCCTTGTTCAACTCGAACGTGGAGTAGAAGTCTGCGATGCCTTCATTCAGCCAGACCGGCAAGCGGTGAAGGTTCGTGTTGACCAGATGATGCGTGTACTCGTGCAGCGCGACCTCGTAGGTCGTGGCGGTGGAATCCAGCACGGGAAGCACGAGCAGGTTGACGTCGGGCTGGCCGGAGAAGTACCCCGCGACGTCTTCTTGAGGTCTGCCTTTGGCATCACGTGGTGCGAATTTGCGAAACGCACCCGCATCCCGGAACACGCAAATCACCGTCGGCCGAGTGGTTGAAACCTTCACCCCCGGCAGCACGGCCTGAATCACCGCCCTGAACGCCGTGATCTGTTCCAGCGCGCGGCGCAGATCCCGCTCGGATGCGTTGCCGACGACCTCGAGATCTCCCGAGTTCAGACGTTTCCAGTCTTTGCTGATCTTCTGAGGAACGGGAGAGGTCTGGCGGGCGGGAACCGGGACGCTGGCCGCCGCGAGGGCGGCGGCCACAATGGATGAACTGATGAGTTTCAATGAAGCCGCGCGCGGGATTCTAGCAGCAGCGCTTTGATTTCGTCAGCTTCGAGCGATTCCTGTTCGAGGAGCGCCTCGGCGAGCGCGCACATCGGCTGCCGGTTGCGCTCGATGATCCAGCGGGCTCGATCGTAGGCATCCATCACGACCTTCTGAATGGCCTGATCGACTCGCTGGGCGGTCGCTTCGCTGACGACGTGCGCCCGATCGGATTCGTAGGCGTTGCCCGGCTTGCGGAAGGCGAGCGGACCCAGCTCGGACATCCCCCACTCGCAGACCATGTGCTGCGCGATGTCGGTCGCGCGCTCGATGTCGTTCGACGCGCCGCTCGTCATGTGGTTCATGAAGAGCTCTTCGGCGACGCGTCCGCCCATGAGCACCGCGACCTGCGTCTCGAGGTAGTCCTTCGTGTAGGTGTGCCGATCCTGCTCGGGCAGCTGCATGGTCACGCCCATGGCGCGGCCGCGCGGGATGATCGTCACTTTGTGCAGCGGATCGGCGTTGGGCAGCAGCGCCGCGATGAGCGCGTGGCCCGCTTCGTGGTAGGCGCAGTTCACGCGGTCTTCGTTGCTCAGCACCATCGACCGGCGCTCCACGCCCATCAGCACCTTGTCGCGCGCTTCATTGAGGTCGACGTCCGTGACCATCGAGCGCCCGGCGCGCGCGGCGAAGAGCGCCGCCTCGTTGATGACGTTCGCGAGATCCGCGCCCGAGAAGCCGGGTGTTCCTCGCGCGATCGCGCGGAGGTTGACCTCGGAGTCCATCGCGACCTTGCGGGCGTGCACCCGCAGAATCGCTTCGCGCCCCTTCAGATCGGGGTTCCCGACCGTCACCTGGCGATCGAAGCGCCCCGGACGGAGCAGCGCCGGATCGAGGATATCCTGCCGGTTCGTCGCGGCAATGACGACGATGCCCGCGTGGTTCTCGAATCCATCCATTTCGACGAGCAGCTGATTGAGCGTCTGCTCGCGTTCTTCGTGGCTGAGCGAATTGCCGCCGCGGCTGCGGCCCACCGCGTCGAGCTCGTCGATGAAGACGATGCAGGACTTGTGTTTGCGCGCATCCCTGAACAGCCGGCGGACCCGGGCGGCGCCGACGCCCGCGTACATCTCGACGAAATCAGAGCCGCTTGCGAAGAGGAACGGCACCCCCGCTTCTCCGGCAATCGAACGCGCCAGCAGCGTCTTGCCGGTTCCCGGCGGGCCGACGAGCAGGACGCCCTTCGGAATGTGTCCGCCGATCGCCGAGAAGCGATCGGGCTGCTTGAGAAAGTCGACGATTTCCTTGACCTCGTCCTTCGCCTCGTCTACGCCAGCGACGTCCTGAAACGTGATGACGCTGGCGCCGTGCTCGGCGATTCGCGCGCGCCCGGAGTTCGGAATCCGTCCCGCCGTCGTCCGATAGACGGTGAAGCAGATCAGCCCGAAGAAGGCTGCAATCGTGACCATCATCCCGTAGCTCAGCGCCTGGGGATCCGCAAGCGGGTTCACTTCCACGCGGATGTTTCGCTTCACGAGGTCGTTGATGAACGACGAGTTGGCGGCAAGGAATTCGGGGGGAGCGACTGTCTGGAGCGTGCGGCCGTCGCGGGCGACGACGTCAATCGAGCGTTCGTCGAAGGTGACGCGTGTGATGTTGCCGGCGGCCACCTGCTGCAGGAATTCCGAAAAGGCGATCGGCTGCGGAACCGGCGCGCGCTTGATCATGTAGATGCTCGCCGGGATGGCCGTGAGCACCACGACGGCGACGGCAGCAAGGATCAGGAATCGTGGGCGGCGAAAACGCGGTGGCAGCACGAGTTACATCCGTTTCACAGTCGCCGGCTGCGGTGCCTGGACGAAGGACGTGCGCACAGCGGGTGCGAACGAGCTTCTGCCAGGTACGCGGCAGCAGACTTAAATATTGAGAAAAGGCACTCCGCTGGGGATTGGAGTGCTACTGATTTTACAACGCGCGCCGGTGTATGTAAATGAATTGAATGCGCAACAGCCGAGCTCGGCCATTACTGGCGTGGGGAGTTCACGCGTACACCGCGCTCGGCGCGGTGGCCGCATTCGCAATCACCGTTGCGATCTTCCAGGGACGCTATCAGGCCGCGTTCCTGCTCATGCTGGCGGCCACGGCGATCGACGGAACGGATGGGGTGCTCGCGCGGTGGGCGCGGGTGAAGGAGGCCACCCCCCGATTCGACGGCGCCCGGCTCGACGATATCGTCGACTACCTGACGTTCGTGTTCGTGCCGGCGCTGTTTTTGTACCGTGCCGGGACGCTGCCGCCGGCATGGGCCGGTCTCATCGTGTCCGTTATCCTGCTCAGCAGTGCGTACGGCTTCTCGGCCATGGACGCCAAGACGCAGGACTACTTCTTTACAGGCTTTCCGTCGTACTGGAACATCGTCGCGGTCTACATCTACGCGGCGCAGCTGCCGCAACTGGTGAACGCGGGGATCGTCCTCGTCCTCAGCGTTCTGGTGTTCGTCAGAATTGGATATGTGTACCCGACGCGGACCCCGGTGCTTCGCGGCCTCACGATTGCACTCTCCGCAGTTTGGGCAGCGATGGTGCTCCTGATGATATTGATGCTGCCTGACGTCCCCGGCGTGCTGCTGATCGGGTCGCTCTTCTTTCCCGTCTATTACTTCGTGCTTTCGCTCGTCCTCAACACGCGGCGCGTCCGCCCGTGAAACTGGCGCTTCCGTCCGGCTGGCGCGATCGCATCGCCGCGGGCATTTTCAGCACCCTCGTCGTCCTCGTGGCCGTGTCGTTCACGTGGACGCTCCGCGAAGCATGGGCGGTGCACAAGCTCCAGCGCGGGGTCGGCGACACGTGGTTCCTCGCGGCGGACGGCACCCGCTGGTTCCGGATGGACGAGAACCGGTTCGACGTGCCGCTGTCCGAGATTCCCCTCGATCTCCAGCACGCGTTCATCGCCATCGAAGACCATCGCTTCTACCATCATCAGGGCATCGATCCGATCGCGCTCGGGCGTGCGATCGTCCGCGACGTCCGTTCCTCGGAGGCGGTGGAAGGCGGCAGTACGCTGACGCAGCAGCTGGCCCGCACGCTGTTTCTCTCGAACAAGAAGTCGTACGGACGCAAGGTCCGCGAGGCCGCGATCGCGCTGCTGATCGACTCGGAGCTGTCGAAGGCGCAGATCCTCGAGCTGTATCTGAACCGGATTTATCTGAGCGGCGGCGTCTACGGCGTCGAGACGATGTCGCGTCATCTGTACGGGCGCCCCGCGAAGACGTTGAACCTGGCCGAGTGCGCGCTGATCGCGGGACTCGCGCGCGCGCCGTCGTCGCTGTCGCCATGGACCAACCTCGATGGCGCGATCGCTCGCAGCCACGTCGTCCTGACGCGGATGCGCGAGGAAGGGTTCATCACCGAAGCGCAGGAGGGTGCCGCACGCGCGACCCGGATTCGAATCACGGCGTACCCGCGGGCGGTCGAGGCGCGGGGCGGATACGCCAAGGAGTTTCTCCGTCAGCAGTTCCGCGACGAGTTTGGCGGCGATCACCCGCCGGACTGGGAAGTCCGGACCGGCTTCGTCCTCGAGATCCAGGACGCGGCCGAACGCGCGGTCGAGGACGGGCTGCGCCGTCTCAATGTTCGCGATCTGCAGGGGGCGCTCGTCGCGATGGACCCGCGCACGGGCGACATCCTCGCGATGGTCGGCGGACGCGACTTCCGTCTGTCGCAGTTCAACCGCGCCGTGCGCAGCCGCCGCCAGCCCGGGTCCGCGTTCAAGCCGCTGCTCTACGCCGCGGCCCTGGAGCACGGCTACTCGCCGGTGTCGGTGCTGGAGGGCCTCGCCAACATCCAGCCGCAGGGGCCCGAGGAGTGGACGCCGCGCAACGCGCAGGGGGAAGTTCCCGACGCATTGTCGCTCCGGGCCGCGCTGCTGGAGTCGAACAACCGCGCGGCCACGATGCTGCAGCAGAAGGTCGGGTCGCGTCCCGTGCTGCGCCTTGCGTCGAGCGTCGGGCTGCGCGACCAGCCGGACGTTCCGTCGCTGTCGCTCGGCACGGGAGAGGTGACGCCGCTCGATCTCACCACGGCCTTTGCCGTGTTCCCGAACGGCGGCTTTGCGGTGCGGCCGCGGGGCATGATCCGCGTGCTCGATGCCGATGGCGGGACCGCCTACGACAATCCACCACAGACCGAGCGCGTGATCTCGCCGCAGACAGCGTTCCAGATGGTGTCGATGCTCGAGGACGTGATCGATCGCGGCACCGCCTCCGCTGCGCGCAGCCTGGGAGTCCGCTTTCCCGCCGGCGGCAAGACCGGGACCACCAACGACTTCAAGGATGCCTGGTTCGTCGGCTTCTCGTCGTCGATGGTCGTCGGCGTGTGGGTCGGCTTCGATCAACCACGAACGATCGCCCGTGAGGCATACGGCTCGCGCTACGCGCTCCCGATCTGGGCCGACTTCATGCGCCGCACCGCGGGGCGCCGGCGGCCACAGGCCTTCGAGGTGGCGTCAGGGCTGCGCGAAGTCGAGCTCTGCAACGTGTCGTACTTGAAGCCTGTCGAAGCCTGCCCTACCTACATCGAGTATTTCAAAGAGGACGACGACGTGCCGTCGCGCCTCTGCCCGATTCACCGAGGCACCGTGAAGCAGCGCGTCACGCGCGCCATCGAAGGGTTGTTAGGCGGACTGGGGCGCAAGTTGAAGGGAATCTTCAAGTAGTCGTGCGTTCGCCCTTCCGACGGACGGGGCGACGGATTTCTCGTTACCGGCTCGGGCGGCGCAGCAGCCACAGTACGAGCAGAATTAGGGGAGGGAGGAACGCCACCAGGAGAAACTGCTCGGTCACACCGTATGAGATCGCGCCGATGCCACCGCCATTCATGTCAGCGTGCGTGCGCGCGTACTCGAGAAACGAGTCATATGCTCGCTGCTTCATCGATGGACCGATCCACCATCGGAACGCGACGAACGCAAACGCAATCCAGAGAGCGCAAAGCGCAGTTAGTCGTACGAGCGACCACTTTCCCAACGGCTTCACCCGATTTCTCCCTTTCTCCCCTCCTCCTGTTTGATCTTTGGAGCGGCTGTCGTTGAATCGTGCGCAAGTGCCCACGTCGGGAAGTACGCGCGATACAACCGGTAATCCAGCATCGCCGTACCAAAGAAGACACCGTTTACGGCGTCGCAGGTCCATGAACCATCCGGCTGCTGCAGCGACTTCAGCGCGCGCCGGCCCGCAGTCACGGCTTGCGACGCCGGATCGATCGGCTGCAGCGCGAGCAGCGCCCAGCTGGTCATCACCGCCTGCGCGCGTTCGTGCGGCACGTACTTGCCGGTCAGGCACGAGCTGAAATGCTCACCCCAGCCGCCGTCGGATCGTTGCACCGACTTCAGCCAATCGGCAGCGCGAACAAGCGCGGGATCGCGACGATCGACGCCGGCGGCAATGAGCGCCTTCGTCACATGGAAGATGCTGTAGGTGAAGTAGATGCCCCACGCAGCGGGGAAGGTGCCGTCCGGACGCTGGCTTCGCCGGAGAAACTCGATTCCTCTCGATAAGGCGCGTGATACGACGTCTGGCAAGAGCCCGGGATATTCACGGCGGACGATCGCGAGCGCCTCGACGCACGACGCCGTGCACTCCACGTACGAGTGCTCGATCATGCAGTCGCGGAACATCTCGGAAGGATTCAGCGCCTCGAGCCACTTCGGTCCCCGCGTCGGCTCGTAGGTGCTGAAGCCGCCGTCGGGATTCTGCCGCGCGAGGATGAAGCGCACCGCCTGCTCGATGCGACGCTCTCCGATCCGCCCATGCTGAATGACGCCCGGAAGCCTCTCGATTTCGATAATCGCCGACAGGGCCTCCGCGGTGCAGTCGCTGACGGGCCAGCGATGCTGACCGTCCGAAAAGCACCACCCGCCGAGAATCGGTGCGCGATGCGCGCGTTCGCCGCCGGCAAGCTCCTCCGTCATCTGAACGCTCAGCAGATACGCGTGTGCACTGCGAAGTGCAACGTGGGCATCGTCACCTGATCCCGCAGCGAGAACGGCTCGTGCGGCGAACGACGTGTCCCACGTCTGCGAGCGGGCGCCCGCATAGCGCAATCCCTCGCCGTCATCGCACCACTTCCACGCCTCGAGGCCGTCGAGACTCGGTTGAAGGTCAGGATGGTTCTCGTCTGTCGCGAATATCGCCAGGCAATTCAGCAGGCCATTCACCGGCGACAGTCCCTGGTAGCGCGTGGCGCGCTGCTCGTACAGGATGCTCGAGAAGCACGACTCGCTCGCGCTCTGCCGCGCCGACCGCGAAGCGAATCGTGCGGCAAGATCGACAATCCGTTGAAGCGGACGTCGCTGACCCGCGAAGTCCAGAGTGTCGTACGGCGCGTCGTACAACTCCTCTCGCAGCTGATTCCTCAACGGCCCGAGATCCGCGGCGAACCCGCGGCCGCTCAGATACGACATCCCGAGATAGATGCAGCGCGTGTGGCAATACCACCGATGCGGATGAAACGGCACCCACTCCGGTAGTGTAAAGAGCTCCGGCGGCAGCGCTCCCACTCCCGCGCGACCATAGAGATCGACGAGAGAGAGCCAGAACTTCCCCCACGTCGGGATCGCGGCGACGCCGCCGGGTTGACGATGGAGCCACGCGCGCGCCGGCGCGGCGAGATCGTGATCGGGGCCGATACTGAGCAGCCGGAGTGCGACGTACGCGAGCGCGGTCGTAAAAACTTGCGGATCGTCCTCGGGATGCAGTCCCCAACCGCCCTGCGCGGTCCGGGTGACCTCGTAGTGCCGGAGGATGTCGCAACGCTCGGGATCGCTGAGAGTGCGCCCGACGACGTGGCGAACGATGACGTACTGAGAGAGGATCATCGTGCACCAGACGACCTCGCCTTCCCACGAACCGTCCTCGCGCTGCAGCGACAGCAGGTGCCCGAGCGCGCGCTGGCGCGCGGTCAGTAGACGCCCGGGATGATCCGCCACGGCACCTTTCGGCAGTAGGCCTCCCAGTCCGCGCCGTACTTGCGCTCGCACATGTGGTAATCGCGGCGCTCGCGGTGCAGCAGCAGAATGCAGAAGTAGACGATGTAGAAGTACGGCACCGGGCGCGAGAATCCGGTGGGCAGGCACCAGGCGAGTCCCATCAACAGATCGCCAAAGTAATTGAGGTGACGGGCGATGCCCCACCATCCCGATGTGAGGAGCAGCGCGCCGGACTTCGTCCGGATGTACTCCGCCGGACGTCCCCACACCGGGCGGGCGGGATTGGTGCGGAAGCGGTGCTTCTGGATGTTCGACAGACGGAAAACCACATAGCCGGTCATGTTCAACGCGACGATCCCGATCGTCGCCAGTGTCGGCAGGCTGTGCGGGTGCGTGACGAGATAGTAGGCCTGAATGGTGTACGTGAACGGCACCCACACGAGATCGCCCCAGCACAGCATCCAGCCGAATCGCTCGTGCTTGATGTCCCACGTCGTAACGATCGCTTCCTCATTGAAGAAGTAATCAGCCACATAGAGGAACTGGAATACGTTCACGAGCAGCATCGGGACCGTGACGTGTCCGAAGAGCTCGTACTGCTTGGCCGCGAGCGACGCGTTGATCACGACCCAGAGAATCAAACCGGGACGGCTCTCGCAGAAGAACTTCAAGTCGAGCCGTCCGACGCG
>Ga0075424_100003290_pt1 | contig 15066 bp, 10 predicted proteins | sample SoiMethybrSBSTD3_FD_75301 | JGI IMG/M metagenome (GOLD analysis project Ga0075424, IMG submission 75301) | Bulk soil microbial communities from a Populus tree surrounding site in Tennessee, USA - Soil MetaG P. TD hybrid SBSTD3 | ecosystem: Environmental > Terrestrial > Soil > Tree plantation... | reverse complement strand
CTCAATGCCTCGAACACCTCGTCCGACACTTCGATGACGTCGACGCCTTCGCTGGCGAGTGCCTGCGCGAGCCGGCCCTCTTCACTGTTCGAGTGGAGCTTGGACGAGGTCACGGCAACGACGTCGAAGAAGAGCTCGGAGCGGCGAGCATCGCGGACGAGGTGGGCGCCATCGAGCAGCAGATGGGTCCCGGCCGGATCGGGCGCGTCGGTCAGGGTGCGAAAGCGGCCGACGATCGGGTTGTGGCGGCTCGTGATGGTCTTCACCAATCAATATGCTACAGTCTGAATTCACTGATGAAAGAGCGTATTCTGAAGCGTTTCCACGACGAGATCGCTACGCTCGAACGCGAGCTCAAGGTCGATCTGCCGAAGGAGATTCAGCGGGCGCGCGAGCTGGGCGACCTGCGCGAGAACGCCGAATACAAGGCGGCGAAGGACCGTCAGGACATTCTGAACGCGCGCATCGCGATGCTGAAGAAGCGCGTGGGCGAGATTGCGCTGATCAATCTCGACCGCATTCCCCACGGCAAGGCCGGCTTCGGCTCGACGGTGGAGCTCAAGTCGTCGACCGGTGACACGCTCATTTATCAGCTGGTGATGTCGGAGGAAGCCGACGCCGAGCGCGGGCTCATCTCGACCTCCTCGCCCATCGGCAAGGCCATCCTCAACAAAGAGGAAGGCGACGAGATCAGGGTGACCACGCCGAGCGGCACGCGAATCTTCGATCTCATCAAGCTCACCACCATCCACGACGAGGCGTGATTCTTTCTCCGTGCCGCCCTATTCCCCCGAACGTCGCACGGCGTTGGTTCTGACGGGGACGGGCGCCCACGGTGCCTACCATGCCGGAGCGCTGCGGGCGCTGCAAGAAGCCGGCGTGAAGATCGATCTCGTGGCCGGCCACGGCGTCGGTGTGGGCGGCGCGGCGCTTGCCGCGATCGATGGTGGCGCCCGTCTCTGGGACGCTGATGGCATCTGGCGCTCGCGCAGCGTGACAGCGCTGTACGGGTGGCGTCGACCGCTTCACGTCGTGGCGTCACTCGCCGTGCTGCTGGTAGCAATCCTCTTGGTCCCGCTGCTCGTGCTCCTGGCCGGTCTGCTCGTCTTTCTGATCGGCTTTTTTCTCGAGATGCTCCAGGTGAGCCAGGGCGCCTCGATCATCGCCGCATTCTCGGCCTGGCTGCAGGACGCGTTCTCCGGCACGGGACTGCCGACACTGGTTCCACGCGCGGCGACGATTGCGCTCGCCGCGATCATCGGCGTGCTCGCCGTGAGCGCGTTCGTGGCCGGTCGCGTCGCCGGCAGCCGTCGGATGCACGGCGCGTGGTGGTGGCGCATCGCCGGCGCTCCGCTCGATGCCCGGGCCGCAATCGAGCGCTTCGCCGACGCCTTATGGGAGCTCATTCGTGGCGCCGCGCCGCTGGCGCGACCGGGGCGATCGGCCGTCGGACGACGCTTCTCCGAAGTGCTCATTGAGAACCTCGGTCAGCCTGGTTTTCGCGAGTTGCTTCTGGTCGCGACCGACCTCGATGCGCGTCGCGACATCGTCGCTGCGCTGCTGACCGATCCGTATCGGCAGGACTTTCTCGCGCCGCGCGTCGGTGTCGATCGGCGTTCGGAGGTGCTCGACCTCACCGGCGTTGGCCGCGATCACGCGCTCGACATGATCGCGGCCGGACTCACGCCGCCGCTGGTCAGCGATCCGCATCTGCTCACGTTCGCGTCGGACAGTTTCTGGCGTGGTGAAACGCATCGGGTCTGCGACCGGCCTGGGGCCCTGCAGCGGCTGCTCGAGGAAGTCGCCGCCGCGGGTGTGCGTCAGGTGGTGATCGTGAGCGGAGTGGCCACCGCGGCGGCGCCGCATCGCCTGCGGGCCGCTCGCATCGACATGCGTGGCCGCTGCGGCGACTTCCAGGCCGCCGCCGAGGCCGTGGCGCTGCGCGATGCGATCGAAGCGACGCGCATGTTCTTCGACTCGGTGTATCTCGTGCAGCCCGTGCACAACGCGGTCGGACCCTATGATCTCGGCGGTGCCTACGACGAAGGATCCGATCGGGTGATGAGCGTGTCGGAGCTCGCCGAACGCGCCTACGAAGACAGCTATCGTCAGTTCATCGAGCCGGTGGTGGGTGGCAGCGGAGAGCACCTCGCCCGTCGACGTCTTCCCGCCAGCCAGACGCCGTGAGTCTCGAGAGTCGCTGACGTCATGCGTCAACTCGTAGCGCGGTGGCGCGGCCACCGTCGTTGACAGCCACGTCGGCTCGCGCGTTGTCCGTTATCATGTGTCCGATGCGGGCGCGGCGAATGGCGTTCGAATGCAGGGCTTTCAGCGGGAACCCTCTTAACCAGTTGGTTGGTGTCGACGGAAGCGCCCTCTAAGTGTGTCCGCCGCCACCGCAAGACGCGCCCGTAGCCGAACGCGGTCCATCCGCGACCTTCGATCATTGATCGGCGAATCTAAGGCTGACCGCTCACCACTAGTGTTGCGGTCGCAAGAACTGGCCTTGGAACAGTTTCGCCGGGCGGCGGCGATCGTGCCGTTCTACAAGCGACTCCTTGCCGCTCGCGGGATCCGACCGCGGCACGTGGACGACATCGAAACCTTCCGAGCGGTCGTTCCGATCATTGAGAAAAGTGACGTCTTTGCCTCACATCAGCTCGGCGACCTTGTCGTTGCCGGTTCGCTCGATGACATCGAGACGCTTATCACCAGCTCCGGTTTGACCGCGTCGTCGTTCTCGTTGGGAATGATCAATCGGAGGGGCACGCAATCGATGATCCGCTCCACGGATCGGCTCCTCGACCACCTATTCCACACGAGGGACAAGAAGACATTCGTGATCAACACATGTGCGATGGGGGTCACGATTCCAACATCCCTGCCTGGAATCAACCTCTCCGTTCGCAGCGACAAAGCCCTGGCCTTGCTGAAGGCGCTCAAACCCTACTACCGCCAGTTCGTTGTGACGAGTGACGTCTACTTCCTCAAGAAGCTGCTCGAGGATGGCTGCAGCGCGGGCATGCGGTGGAGCAATTGGCCCGTTCAGTTCATCATGGGAGGCGAATGGTTCCCGGAAACCTACCGGCAGTACCTCGCTTCGCTCCTGCACGTCGATCTGAATCGACCGCATCCTTCAACACACATCCTCGGTTCGATGGGCGCAGCCGAACTGGGATTCAACTTGTGCTTCGAAACCCATGATGTGGTGCGCCTGCGGCGGCTGGCGGCGTCGGATGATCGTGTGCGTGAGGCGCTGTTCGGACCCATAGAGACGCTGCCGATGATTGGCCACTATGATCCGCGGCGCTGGTTTGTCGAAGTGATGCCCACGCCGGAGCTTGGAGCCGGTGTGGGAGCATTCGCCTTCACAACGCTGGATCCCGACATGGCCATGCCGCTCGTCCGGTATCAGACAGGCGATTGCGGATATGTTCTGTCGCACCGGCGAGTCAGCGGAATTCTTCGCGCCTTGAATCACGAGGCGTACGTCCCCGCCTTGACCTATCCGCTGATCGCGGTGGCCGGCCGGACCAAGCAGTCGTTGACAGTCGCGCGTACGACCGTCCGCATGGAGTTTTTGCGCACGGTCCTCTATTCCGATCCAGCGTTGGCAGCAACGACGACCGGCCAATTCAATGCGACGGCGCAAGGGCGCCGGCTGCGCCTTCGTGTTCAGCTGCAAGCCGCCGTCGAACCCGGACTGAGGGCAAGAATTCAGGCGCAGTGGTCATCTCTGTTCAACAGGCATTTCCCTGCTGTCGTCCACGCCATTCCGTACTTCGAGTTCCGTGAAGCTCTATCTGTCGACTACGAGCGAAAGTTTCTTCACCTGATAGGCGGGGCGTGACGTACCACCCGGTATCTTCCGAGTTGGAGTCTGCGGCATGTCCGGTTTGCGAAGCCGGCGACGTCAGTCTCGTCTACGACCTCTCGCCATACCGCGTCGTTCGGTGTCTGGCGTGTGGGATGTCCTATCTGTCGCCTCGTCTGAACGAAGCAGCAATGCTGAGGTTTTACGAAGACGACAGGTACTTCGAGAACGGAGACCTTGGCTATACCAGCTACCGCCAGCAGGAGATGTCGCTGCGGTATTCCTTCCGTCGGTTCCTCGGGCAGCTCAAAAGGCGAAAGCTTACGGGCGGCTCACTTCTCGAGGTCGGATGCGGATACGGATTCCTCCTGGATGAGGCGAAGCCGTATTTTGACTGTCGCGTTGGCATCGACTTCTCCGGAGCCGTTCACAGCGCGAAGGACCGAGCGGACCGCGTCTACCAGGGAAATCTCGACACCATTCCGGACGGGGAACTGTTCGATTGCATCATCCTGGTCAGTGTGATTGAGCACGTCCACCGGCCCGTGGAGTACCTTCGAAAACTGCGACAGCGCTTGCGACCAGGCGGGAATCTGATCGCGGCCACACCAGATGTCGACAGCATCTTCCGGCGGTTGCTTGGTCGCCGTTGGCCGGCCTTTCAGGTGGTTCCTGAGCACGTCGCCTTTTACAACGGGGCTACACTATCGGCGCTAATGGGAAAGGCAGGGTTCACTCCTGTGATCCGTGTCCCTTACGTTCGCGCCTATCCCGCGAACCTGGTAGTCGAGGAGTTCAATGTCTGGCCGGGAATCATGAGCCGGTTGGGCCGTCGCAATGTCGCGTTCCCTGGGTACATGGTTGCGCTTTGCGGACTGACCACCGGTACTGCGCATTCGTGACGTAGGCGCACTCTTATGTCGAGCGCTCACGATCAGACGGCCGACCGTGTCATTCGTGCCGTCGCCGTCAACTACCCACTCAACTACGCGCTTTGCGCCGCCCATCTCGCGCTCAATGTGTTCGGCTTGTTTGTGTTGCCCCTGCTCTCGCTTCCCCCAAGTGGGATCGTCTGGATTGTCGTCGCGATCTCGTGCACCAGCAACGGTCTCTTCGCCGTGCTTCACGAGGCCATCCATCGGTCGCTCGCGCCCACCACACGGCTGCCGGTGATTGGCATCTCGATCAACGATCTTCTTGGGCGAATTGTCGGGATCGCTTTCGGTGCCCCGTTTGATTTCGTCGCCATCGCTCACGTGACCCATCACAGTGTGAATCGGACGCTGGATGAACACGTCGAGGTGTACGACGACGCGCTAACCGTCGCCGGGCGGCGATCGTTCGCGTTTGGCTACTACTGCTTTTTGCTAGGCGGGTTGTACGCAGCGGAAATGATTGTGCCGATGGTGTGCTGGCTGCCCAGACACATCGCTGAATCGATACTCACCAGAGCTTTCGGGGCAGATCCGATGGCGAGCCAGGTAGTTCGCCGGGTCTTTCGTTCGCCCTACCACTTCAGATCGATCAGAATCGACGCCTGCCTCATTCTCGTGAGCATCGTCGCCTCTGCAGTGCTGTACGGACAGTACTGGTGGATACTTGCCATTCACTTCTTGATTCGAGGGTTCCTCATCTCCTTTTTGGACTATCTGTATCACTACGGCTCGCCGCTCGGTGAGCGACTCCACGGATACAATCTGCGGTTGCCCCGATGGATTTCGGTAGTGATTCTGAACTTCAACTACCACGGCATTCACCATCGTTTCCCTGCATTGCCATGGCGAGCGCTCGAGCGCGTGTTCGCCGATCAAGCGCTCGTGTTCGACAACGGCTATCTGACGCAGGCGGTTTCGCAGCTGAGAGGGCCGATGACGCGGCAGGGGCTTGAGGAACTGCTGAAAAAGCGGCGGGGGAAACTCCAGTAACCGTGCACGCTTCCTAGGACTCCTGCCGTTCCGCCAGCGTGGCGTCGGGCGGCGCCGCCTGTCGCGCTCGCCCACGTGGTCGCGCCTGACACATACCAGACACATTTCGTTGTGCAACAGCCACACTGCGCACGAGCGCATATGGCGACAATCGGGGAGGCGGTGAGCAGTTCCATTCCAAGGTGGTCACTCTGATGAAAGAGTCTGTAGGCAATCGCGTCGGCGAGGCGCGGCGGCGGACATTCAACCAAACCGATTCGGACCTTCTCCATCAGATGCTCGATGCGCGATCCGACCTCAAGGGGCTGCTGATTGACAGTGTTTCCTCGCTTCTGCTCGAGAGCTATCGTCTTCGCTATCAAGTGTACTGTGTCGAGCGCCAGTTTTTTGATGCGGGGAAATATCCGGACCGGCTCGAGCAGGACGAATTCGATCGCTATTCACTTCATCTAGGCATCGTCGATCGAGAGGGCCATCTGCTCGCGACCTCACGACTGATACAGGCCAGTGTGCTGGGGCTGCCGCTGTTTCGTCATTGCGAGATCTTCGCGGCGCATCAGGCGGAGGTGCATCGCCCGACGAACCGAATCGCCGAAGTGTCGCGCCTCTGCATGAGTCGACGGCTTGCAGAGGGGCCTGCGAATAGAACCGTCGTCATCCCGATGATGTATCGCGCGCTCTATCAGTTTTCGAAGCGCGCCGGTTTCACGCACTGGCTCGTGGCGACCGAGCGCAGCCTGCATCGACTGTTGACGTACTTCGGCTTTCCGTTCAGGCCGGTCGGTCCGCATATCGACTATTTCGGGCCAGTGGCGCCCTACATCATGGACTTCCTGGAGTTCGAACAGCTTATGCTGTCCGGGACGTACCCACACTTGGCAACGCTCCTAGATGGACTCGAGCCGGAGTTCCTCCCTGCGGCTTGCATGAAAGTGGTCTGATGCCTGGCGACCTGCTTGCGGGGATCTCTGGAGAGCAGCCGGACTCAGCGACGCGCTGATCGAAACGCCCGACGCGGATCGCTCGGATTACGCGGTCGCGTAGGCGACTAATGGACCTTGATCCGCACGCCAACCCGGAACGTACGCCGGTTCTGCGGGATGGTGTCCTGCACCCACTGACTTCCGCCGGGGATGGCGTAGTCGACGTCGAACAGGTTGCGCAGGTTGCCAACGAGCTCGAAGGATCGGCCGAGCGGTTTGATCGCTGTCACGTCAACGGTCGTCGCGGCATCAACTCGATTACCGGCGATCGTCTCACGACTGCCGATGCCCAGCACTTCGATGCCCAGGGACGAACCTTTCCCGAACAGGGGAGCGGTCGCGCGCCCCTTCAGCATCTGTCGCGGCGAGTTCGTCAGCGGACGGCCGGTCGTGCGATCGGTCGCTTCCTGCAGCGCATAGCTCATGTGCGCTTCGATTCGCCGCCACAGCCGCATCTGGGCTTCGAGCTCGAGCCCCTTCGCACTGACCTGGCCCTCGTTGACGTACGTAACCCCGAGGAACGCCGCGGGATCGCTGCTGCCCGTGAGGGTAATCAGGTTGTCGGCGTTGTAACGGTACCCCGATACCGACGTGCGCAGCCAATCGCCGGTATACCGCTCCCACACGAATTCGTGCGTGTCGATCGACTCGGGCCGGAGGTTGTTCACCTCGCCGCCGAAATAGAACTCGTGTCGTTCGTATGCGCTTGGCGCACGGAACGCGCGGCCGTAGAGATACTTGAACGACTGGTGCGGCGACGGCATCAGGATGAGCGCCGTACGCGGCGTGACGCGATCGAAGGTCTGGTAGCCGTCGTACCGCAACCCGCCGTTGAAGATGACGTGGCGACCCACCTTGAGCTCGTCCTGCACGAAGACGGCTCGTTGCACCGACGATCGATCAGCAGTGAAGGGCCCGACCAGCGACGGCTCGAACTGCGACGTCTGAGTTTGGCGAATGTTGTCGATGACCTCGCCACCGAACGTCATCACCTGGTGCATCGGCAGGCGCCGTGTGAGGCGGGCAGATGCCGTCCATCGCGCACCCACGACCGAGTCATGGCCAACGTACTTGGTGATGCCGAACGCCTCGCCCGGGAATGGGTAGTAGCCATCGTACGTGAACCGATCGTACGACCCTCGGAGCGCGACGCGGGTCTCGCCGACGGTGCGGTCGTATTCCAAGTCGGCCATCCCGTGCCGGTCGTTGGTTTGCTCCTTGTCGATCTGCTCATTGAAGATGGTCGTGAACGACGCCGTCGGGACGTACTTCTTGCGCGCTCCATAGGAGCCGGTGAACGTAAAGGCGCCGACCTTCAGTCGGCCATAGTGCTGACCGAACTTCTGGCCGTCGAGTCCAACAGCGACGCCGTTGTTCGTCGCTGGCGTGTCGAAGGCAGGGAAGTACAGACGCTCGACACCGTCGGACTGCTCCACAGTGCTCGACACCGCGAAGTCGACTTTGTCTGAGAGTCGGTGGCCTACGGTGCCTCGGATCATCTGGGTGCCATACGACCCGGTCTGATACGTGACCGACGTCCCGTCGATGTTCGATCCGGTCTTCGTGATGACGTTGACGACGCCGAAGAACGCGCTGTCGCCGTACAACGAGGATGCCGGGCCACGAATGATCTCGACGCGCTCGAACGTCGCCGGATCGAGACCGAACTCCGCACCGATCTCGGCCTGCCCGAAAACGTTGTCGTTGACCCGGTGGCCGTTCACCAGCAGAAGGATGCGACTGTTGTAGTCGCCGGGCTTGCCGAAACCGCGCGCGCCCAGCAGGCTGAAGTTGCGATCGTCGCTGACATACATGCCGCGAACGCCGTTGAGAATGTCGGCAAGCGTTCGATACCCGAACCGCTCGATGTCCTCGGCGGTGATGAACGACACCGAGGTCGGCGCCTCCGTCACCGGCTGGCTGCGCTCGGACGCACCGAAGACACGGCCGGCGTCGAGCGTCAACAGATCCTCGATCGGCAGATCGGGCAGGGACTGCGCGGCCACCGGTCGAACGGTCAGCGCGCAGAGCGCCACAACGGCAATTGCGACCTGACGAGCAAGCACTCGAATCATCTCACTGCCGCTCCCACGGCAGGGCGTCACTCGCCCAGTCGGAGTCCTGCACGGCAAACCGGAACAGTGATTTGCTCGGCCGCGCCGGCGTGAAGCCGCGCGCCGCTCCGCCGGCAGGTTCAGCCGGACGCCGACCATCCTGCACGAGCTCGGCGAGCACCATCAGCCGGGAGCTGATTTGCACCCGCGACCGTTTCGCCGAATTTGGATTGATGCGGAATTTCATCTTGCCGGTGTCGACGAACACTTCGACGATTCCGCCCATGGCGGCGAATCCATCGAGATCGCTGACGGTGAGTACGGCCGTGTCACGGTTCGCCGCAATGATCTGAGCGACCTGGGCGCGCGCGAGTCCCGACATGTAGAGCACTTGACAGATCGGCAGCGCGAGGCCGGGCTCGACGATCGACACCACCACCGTGCGTCCATCGAGAGGCCGTCCAGTGACGACCTTCGTGAACGCCTCACCGACCGCGCGATCGCCGACCACGCACGCCGACAGGGTCGGCGACGACGGCAGCGCGTCCGCCGGCCAGGTGGCGAAGCGCACGAAGTTGAACAAGAAGGCGCCCTTCAGTGTGACCTCAGTGACATCCTGCGCACTCGCCGGCGCGGCCGCCCAACAGCACACGATGAGCAGCGCGACGAGGCGCGGCACGTGACGAGAGTGGCGGAGACCCGCGAACAAGGACATAAGCTGGTCTACACCGCATATCGGCAACTTCTGGTGCGATCGCGAAGACACAACCGGTTTGAGGCGCCGGCGACACATTCGAGACACATTCGGGCCGCATGCGGCGCACAAGCGCCGCGCCCTTCGTCAGTTGAAGGCCGGCGGCCTATCGCTTCGGTTTGGCTTCGTCCAGCAAGTGAGGAAGTGCTGTGCCCTCGCTCGGGGCGAGGAGCCCGCTGCGCGTGTAAGTGAGCAGCTTGTCGCGCGTGTCGGCGATGTCGAGATTGCGCATCGTGAGCTGACCGATGCGATCTTGCGGCGTGAATGCCGACTCGCCTTTCTCCATCGTGAGCCGTTCGGGTTTGTAGGTGAGATTGGCGCTGCGCGTGTCGAGGATCGAGTAGTCGTTGCCGCGCCGCAGCTCGAGCACCACCTCGCCGGTGATCGGACGTGCCACCCAGCGCTGAGCCGATTCCCTGAGCTTCATCGCCTGGGGATCGAACCATCGGCCCTGATAGAGCAACCGGCCGAGCCGACGACCGCTGTCGCGGTAGTCGTCGATGGTGTCCTCGTTGTGAATGCCGGTGACGAGGCGCTCGTATCCAATGAAGAGGAGCGCCATACCTGGCGCTTCATAGATACCTCGACTCTTGGCTTCGATGATCCGGTTCTCGATCTGGTCGCTCATCCCGAGCCCGTGCCGGCCGCCGATCCGGTTGGCTTCCGTCATCAACGCGACTGCGTCGCTGAAATGCTGACCGTTGATGGCGGTGGGTGTGCCTTCGTCGAAGGTCAGCGTCACCTCTTCGGGCTTCACGACGATGTCGGCACGCCACGAGGCGACGCCCATGATCGGCTCGACGATCCTGATGCCGCTGTTCAGATGTTCGAGGTCCTTGGCTTCATGGGTGGCGCCGAGGATGTTGGAATCGGTGGAGTACGCCTTCTCCACGCTCATGCGATAGGCGAGGCCGGCGCGCTGCATGTACTCCGACATCTCTCGGCGTCCGCCGAGCTCGTCGATGAAGGTCTGATCGAGCCACGGTTTGTAGATGCGGAGCGACGGGTTGGCCAGCAGCCCGTAGCGATAGAAGCGTTCGATGTCGTTGCCTTTGAACGTGCTGCCGTCGCCCCAGATGTTGACGTCATCGTCTTTCATCGCCAGGACCAGCATCGTGCCGGTCACGGCGCGGCCGAGCGGCGTGGTGTTGAAGTAAGGCACGCCGGCAGTCGTGATGTGAAACGCGCCGCATTGCAGCGCGGCGATGCCTTGCTCGACCAGCGGCATGCGGCAATCGATGAGACGCGCGCGCTCGGCTCCGTAGAGCAGCGCCTTCTTGGGAATGGCGTCGTAATCGGGCTCGTCGGGTTGTCCGAGATTGGCGGTGTATGCGTAGGGGATCGCGCCCTTCGCGCGCATCCAATGAAGGGCGGCGCTCGTGTCGAGGCCGCCCGAGAACGCAATGCCGACCCGCTCGCCGACGGGCACTTTCTGCAGAATCGTGGACATGTGTGATGACCAATCATAGTGAGCGGCTGCCCCGGATTGCCACTCTCGTCAGCGCTGGACTAAGGTACAGATCTGGGACCCGCCGCAGGCTTCACGCTCTTCCTGACCCCCACGCGCGCGTGTTCGCCCGGTCGCCGATCGACCGTGATCCTTCTATGAGGCCTTGTCGAACGTGACACTCCACCGATGTTTGCGACCCGTGTGCGCCGTGTTTGCAGCCGCGCTCGTGCTGGCGCTGCCGTGCGCGGCGGCGGCACAGAACCGGTCCGTTCCATCGCTGCCGACCAACAGTCCGCTGCTCGGAGGCGTGCCGACCGGCACCTTGAACGCGGCGCCGATTCCCGTCTCGATCGCGCAAGCGATCACGCAGGCGCTGCAGCACAACCTCGGCGTCCTGCAGGCCGAAGAGGCCGTGAACCGCGCCGGCGGTGCGCGATGGGTTGCGCTGAGCGAGCTGCTGCCCGACGTGAAGGCCTCGATCAGCGAGTCGCGTCGCGAGACCAATCTCGAGGCATTCGGATTTCCGCTGAACAAGTTCTCGTTCGGCGTGAGCATTCCGTCGGTGGTCGGCCCCTTCAACGTGTTCGATGCGCGCGTGTTCGCCACGCAGTCGGTCTTCGATCTCGAAGCGCTGAACAAGGTCCGCGCTGAGACGCATCAACTCAGCGCCGTGCGCCATGCCTACCGCAGCGCACGAGAGCTGGTCGTGCTCGTCGCCGCGAACCTGTATCTCGAGGGTCTCGCGGCGCAGGCGCGGGCGACGACCGCTCGCGCGCAGCTCGAGACTGCCCAAGCGCTGCAAGCGCAGGCCGAGGATCTGCGACGCGGCGGCATCGTCGCCGGCATCGACGTCGTGCGCGCAGAGGTGCGCGTGAGCACCGACCGGCAGCGCGCCACCGCCGCGCAGGCCGAGTTCGAGAAGTCGAAGCTGCAGATCGCGCGGGTGATGGGCCTTCCGATCGGACAAGCGATCACGTTGTCCGATCAGATTCCACCCGTACCAGTTCCGGAGATCACGTTGGAGCAGGCGCTCGATCGTGCGTATCGGGAGCGGCCCGATTACCTGGCCGCCAGGGACCGTCTCGACGCCGCCGAAGCGAGCCGACGCGCGGCGTTGTCTGAGCGTCTGCCGTCGGTGACGGTGAACGCCGATTACGGCGCGATTGGATTGACGGCCGCATCCGCGCTGTCGACGTTCGCGGTGACCGGCACCCTCAACATCCCGATCTTCAACGGCGGCGAGACGCGCGGTCATGTGATGCAGACAACGGTCGATCGAAACAATCGACGTACCGAGCTCGACGACATGAAGGCGCAGATCTATTACGAGGTGCGATCGGCGTTTCTCGATCTGCAGGCGACGTCCGAAGAACTGCAGGCGGCGACGCGCGGACGCGATCTCTCCGCACAGCAGCTCACGCAGGCGCGCGATCGGTTCGCCGCCGGCGTTGCCAACAACATCGAAGTGATTCAAGCGCAGGAGGCCGTGGCACTGGCCAACGAGCAGTACATCCAAGCGGTCTTCGGCTACAACCTGTCGAAGGCCGTGCTCGGCCGCGCGCTTGGGACCGTGGAGGAAGCGGTCGCGAAGTATCTCGGAGGAACCAATTGATGTGGTCACGGCTTCGAATCATCGGCGGCGTTGTCCTGCTGGTGCTGATTGGCGTCGGCGTCTGGCTGTGGCTCACGCGCGGTCGCGAGTCGACCGATGATGCACAAGTCGACGCGTATGTGACGCCGATCGCGTCGCGCGTCGGCGGCACGGTTCTCCGTGTGCCGGTGGGCGACAACCAACAGGTCGAAGCTGGCGCGGTCCTCGTCGAAATCGATCCGCGCGACTATCAGGTGGCTCTCGACCACGCGCGGGCCGAGCTCGCCAATGCCCAGGCCGATTTGGCCGCAGCACAGGCCACCGTTCCGATCTCGTCGATCGAGACCTCCAACAACGTGGCCGCCGCGAAAGGCGGCGTCGACCGCGCGGCCGCTGGCATCGTCGAAGCGGAACATGGTCTCGACGCCGCCAAGGCACGTCTCTCGACAGCGCAAGCGCGCAAGCGCGAGCTCGAGGCGACCGCGGCGAAAGATGCCAAGGACGTCGAGCGGTTGAAGGGGCTGCTGGCCAAGGATGAAATCCCGCAGCAGCAGTTCGATACCGCGCTGGCGCAGGCGGAGTCGTCGAAGGCCGCGGCGGAATCCGCCGGCGCGCAAGTGCAGGAAGCCGACGCGGCCATCAAGGGCGCGGAGAGTCGTCTCGTGTCGGCGCGCGGTGGACAAGCGGTGGCCGCTGCGGAATTGCGGACGACCGAAACCGCACCCGAGCAGATGGCGGTGACGCGAGCGCGTGCGAAGTCCGCAGAAGCGAAGGTCAAACAGGCTGAAGCGACCGTGAAGCAGGCAGAGTTGAATCTCGATTACACGACGATCAAGGCGCCGTTCAAAGGGACGGTCAGTCGCAAGACGGTGCAGCCGGGGCAGGTGATTCAGCCGGGACAACCGACGATGACCATCATTCCGCTCGAGCAGGTGTGGATCACGGCCAACTTCAAGGAGACGCAGCTCGAGAACATGCGGCCCGGGCAGAAGGTGGACATCGACGTCGATGCCTACGGCGGCAAGCGCTTCTCAGGCAAGGTGGAGACGATCGCGCCGGCGACTGGCGCGCGGTTCAGTCTGCTGCCGCCCGAGAATGCGAGCGGCAACTTCGTGAAAGTGGTGCAGCGCGTGCCGGTGCGGATCGTGCTGGATTCGGGTCAGGACGCGGAGCACGTGCTGCGTCCCGGCATGTCGGTCACGCCCACCGTGTATACGAGGTGAACTTCGTAGAGGCGGGTCTTGAGACCCGCCGAGAAGCGACGTGAGCACAAAGGTCAATCCGTGGATTGTCGCCCTCGCGGTGATGTTCGCCACCTTCATGGAGGTGCTCGACACCACCGTGGTGAACGTGTCGCTGCCGCACATCGCGAGCAGCATGGCCGCGACCACAGAAGAAGCGACGTGGGCGCTGACCTCGTACCTCGTGGCCAACGCCATCATCCTCCCGCTCACCGGGTGGCTCGCGTCGATGCTCGGTCGCAAGCGATTGCTGATGGCGTCGACCGCCGGGTTCACGATCGCGTCGGTGCTGTGCGGACTGGCGCCGAATCTGGCGTCGCTCGTGATCTTTCGCATTCTACAAGGCGCCACCGGCGGCGCGCTGCAGCCGCTTTCGCAGGCGGTGCTGCTCGAATCGTTCAAGCCCGAAGAGCGTGGACGCGCCATGGGCTTCTGGGGACTCGGCGTCGTCGTCGCGCCGATTCTCGGTCCGGTGGTCGGCGGATGGTTGACCGAGAACTACACGTGGCGGTGGGTGTTCTACATCAACATCCCGTTTGGGATCGCCTCGCTGATCATGACGCGGTTGTTCGTCTTCGATCCGCCGTATCTGCGACGCGAGTCGCGCGGCATCGACTATTGGGGCATGGGCATGCTGGTCGTCGGCATCGGCGCGCTGCAGTACGTGCTCGACAAGGGTCAGCAGGATGATTGGTTCTCGTCGAAGTTCATCCTGACGCTTTCGATCCTGTCGGCAGTCGCGCTCACCGCGTTGATCGTGCAGCAGCTCAAGTCGAAGAACCCGCTCGTCGATCTCCGGTTGTTCAAGGATCGCTCGTATGCGGTCGGCGTGTTCCTGATGACGGTGCTCGGCTTCGTGCTCTACGGCAGCCTCGTGCTGCTGCCGATCATGCTGCAGACGCTGTTCGGATATCCGTCGCTGCAAGCGGGGGAGGCGATGGTACCGCGCGGCATCGGATCGCTCATCATGATGCCGGTTGTCGGCATTTTGACCGGCAAGCTCGACGCGCGAAAGTTGCTGGCCGTCGGACTCGCGGTTGGCGGCGTCACGCTGCTGTGGATGGGACAGCTCAATCTGCACGCCGGCTATTGGGATCTCTTCTGGCCGCAGTTCATTCAAGGGTCCGGCATGGCGCTGTTGTTCGTGCCGCTGACCACCGTGTCGATGGCAACGATCGCGCCCGAGCGGATGGGCTATGCGACCAGCCTGTTCAACCTGATGCGCAACATCGGCGGCAGCATTGGCATCGCCGT
>Ga0075424_100003285_pt1 | contig 15072 bp, 10 predicted proteins | sample SoiMethybrSBSTD3_FD_75301 | JGI IMG/M metagenome (GOLD analysis project Ga0075424, IMG submission 75301) | Bulk soil microbial communities from a Populus tree surrounding site in Tennessee, USA - Soil MetaG P. TD hybrid SBSTD3 | ecosystem: Environmental > Terrestrial > Soil > Tree plantation... | reverse complement strand
CAATGCGCGGCCGAGGTTCAGCCGTCGCATGTCGTAGTGATCGGCGTGCGGAGCATCGGCACCAGCTTGTCGGCGGTCGTGGGCGCGTCACTCCGGCGTCGCGGGATCGCCGTGCGCTCGTACACGGTGCGCCCGCGCGGCGACTCGATGACGGTGCTGCTGGACGAGTCGCTCACACGCGAGCTCCTGCACGGCGGCGGGCCTGACGACCCACCGGGCGGGATGCTCTACGCGATCGTCGACGAGGGTCCGGCGATCACCGGAAGCTCGTTCGCCGCCGTGTCCCGCGCGCTGGACGCGTTAGGCGTCTGCCCGGAGCGCATGGTGCTCTTTCCCGCGTGGGAACCGGAGCCGACCATCGACACGTCCCGAGAGCGTTGGACGCTGCACCGTCGCTACGTGGGCTCGTTCGACGATCTCTACCTGCGTGGTGGTAGGCTGGCCTCTGCCTTCGGCGGAGGGGTGCTCACCGAGCTGTCGGCCGGGCGATGGCGCGATGTGTTCTGTCCGTCGTCAGGCCACGCGGTCGCCGTGCACCCGAAGCTCGAACAGCGCAAATACCTGCTCACTCGCGACAACGAGCGTCTCGTGCTCAAATTCGTCGGGTTGGGAGCGCATGGCGCGCCGCGCTTGACGCTCGCCGAGTCGCTGGCCCGGCCAGGTCTGTCGTCGCAACCACTTTCGCTTCGGGCCGGTGTTCTCGCGTACGGGCTTCAAGCCGGGCGGCCGATGACGTGCCGCGACCTCACCGCCGGATTCCTCGAGCACGCCGCGGGATATCTGGCGCACCGCGCGATCGCCGAGCGCGGCGTGAGTGATGTGACCGGTGACGATCTCGTCGCGATGATCGCCGAGAACGCGAGGCAGACGTTAGGCGACGCCGCCAGCGCGCAAGCGTTGCTCGCCGTCGAGCGCTGGCGGGCCAGGCTCGGCGAAACCGCTCCCGTGCGCGTCGACGGGCGACTCATGCCGCACGAGTGGATCTGTACGGAGACGGGTTGGATGAAGGCGGACGCCCTCTCGCACCACGACGATCAGTTTCTCCCTGGTTGCCAGGACATCGCCTGGGACGTCGCCGGCATGATCGACGAGTGGGAACTCGGACCGGCCGAGCAGCGCGCATTCCTCGACGACTTCATTGCGAAGTCGGGCGATGATCGCATCGAAGCGCGTCTCCCGATCTGGCGCGTGGCTTACCTGGCGTTCCGTGCCGGATACACGAAGCTCGCGGCGGGCGCACTCGGCAACGACGCCGACGGTCATCGGATGATCGCCATGCATCAGCGGTATGCGGCGCGCCTCGCGTCGTCGCTCGAAGCGCTGGCGGCGACGGCACCATGATGCCGAGTGGTCCGACTAACGGACTCCGGCGCGCTGTCGCCAGGCGTTCAAGGCGGTCTCGCTCGCGACTCGCGTCGCCGGAGTGAACGCCGCCTTGTTCGTTTCCCACCACTTCGTCCAATAGCGCTTCACCGCGACACGCTGATCGGGCGTGGCGTCGCTACGCTTGAACACAGGCCCGCCATCGACGCCGGCCAATTGCACGACGCTCTGCACGAGGACGAGCGCGTCGAGCTCGGCGCGATCCATCTGATCGATGAGGAAGGGAAGCGCCGGCGCGCCTCCCCATTCGGCGAGCACCAGGATCGCGTTCGTTCGCAGCGACGCCCGGGCGCTGTCGCTGGCGACGCCGTCGGCAACGAGCGCCGAGTCATTTCGCGTGAGCGCGACACGCGCGAACGTGACCAGCGCGCGACGAATCGCAAGGTCCTCGCCGAACGCTGCGGCCGGCGGCGCGGCGTCGCCGCTGTCCCGGACGACGAACAGGGCGAAATACGGGGCCCAGAGACGAATCCTCGGTCCAATGAGCGTAGACAACTGTCGCTGATAGGCCACCGGCCCGAGCTGCATGACGCCGAGCAGAACGCGCCGCGACGACGGAATGTCGATGAGCGTGAGGAGTTGTGTGACGAACGACTCGTCGCCGACGTGCACGATCGTCGAGATCAGCGTATCCAGTCGCGACATCGCTGCCGCTCCACCCATCGCGCGCGGTACCGTATCGGCGCGCACTCGCGGGTCGGCAAGCTTCGCGTGCAGCCATCGCATCGCGAGGGAATCGTGCTGCGCCGCGAGCTGTCCCACGACGCCCAGCGCGCGATCCACGGCGGCGGTGTCCATGAATGCGTGGATGACGTCACGCGCCTTCGAATCCTTGATACGAATGAGCGCGTCGCTCGCGAGCTGTCTCTTCGCGGGATCGTCGTCAGCGATCGCGCGCCGCAGGAACGGAAGGAAGGCGACGTCCGAAAGGGCAATGGTGGCGCGCCGCCGCGCGTCGGGCGCGCTCGAGCCGTCCACGCGCACCAAGCCAAGCAGCGAGTCTCGATTCACGCTTTCCGCGGCCGCCGTCAGCGACGACAGGCGCAGGTCACCGAGCAGCGATGACAACCGTCGGGCCGCGAGCACGACGGAGTCGAGCTTCGGGCGGGCCATGCTCGCCATCCAGACGAGCGAGTCGTTGCGAACGACCTGATCGAAGAAGCGCACTTGCCAGAGTCCCGTGCGAGGATCCAGCACGGCCGCGCCACTATCGGTCGCGATCGCGAGCTGCTCGCCGAGGGCGCTCAGGTCGAGGATGTCGTTACCCGGAAGTGGGGAGCTGCGCGACGTGAACTGCGTCCACGTGGAGTCCGAGCGCTTGAAGGACACGAGGCCGGTCGTGCCGTGATCTCCCGCGGCGGCGCGACTCGTTCCCACCCACAACGCACTGCCGACCAGCGCGAGGGCGCTGACGTCGTGCTCCGCGAACTGGTCGCGGAGCATCGGGACGATTCGCCCGCTCGCGTCCACATACAATACGCCACCCTTGGCGCGCCCTTTGGTAGTCGCGAGGCCGAACCACGATCCATCGCCGTCGGTCGTCGACACGGTAATCGATGCCCCGTACGCCGACGCAGATTCGGGAAGCGGAGCTCGCGCCTGCTCCGGCCGCTCGGCGCGCAAGCGCGTCTCGAACCACGACCGGGTTGCCGACGCGTAGCCGAGCGTGCGCCGCGTCCGATCTGCTGACTCGTCAGGCGTCGCCGGGAAGAAGAACACCGTATCGTGCGACGTCGTGATGTAACGCGGCGCGGCGGCGATGGGCACCGCCGCTTGCCCACTCGCGCGCGATGCCGTGAGCGAGGACAAGAGCACGCAAAGCGCGAACGTGCCTGACGAGCAAGATGGCCGGACCCGGAGAGGTCTCATCGATTCGGTGGAGGTACGGCGAACCTTCGGCGGTCCGCGCGAGAGGTGACTCTTCTTAGAAGGGACGATCTCCTGACGGTGCTCGTCAGTGCCGCCGGGCCGAACATTCGCCCCGTTGGAGCCAGGGTGGACGGCGACCTCCATTCCGAGTGCCTGCGCGAATGGCGAATCGACTCTAAGTTTCGAAGATGCCTAGACTTGCCGTGTCAGTTGCCATCGCCGTTCTCGCCGCCGCCGTCACAAGTTGCGTCAACCGTCCAACTCCCTCGCCCGCGAGCGCCGCGGTCGCGCCGGGAAAGGTCTCGCCGTCCCAGCCGTTGACGTCCGAGCAACAGGCGTGGGTAGACAGCACGCTTGCCAGCCTCACGCTGCGCCAGAAAGTCGGACAGATGGTGATGGTGTGGCTGCTCGGCGACTACACGAGTAGCGGCGACTCCACGTTCGTCGAGGCGCGTCGTTGGGTGGAGGACGACGGTGTGACCGGCCTCTCGATGTCTCTCGGCACGCCGATCGAGGTGGCTGCCAAGATCAACGCGCTCCAGCGATATGCTCGAGTACCCATGCTCGTATCGTCGGACCTCGAGCCGGGGTTGGGGCGTCTCGAGGGCGGCGTGTTCACGCACTATCTGCTCGACGCGGGCAGCGCGACGGTGTTCCCGAGCAACATGGCGATCGCCGCAACCGGACGCGATCAGGACGCGTACGACGTCGCGCTCGCGATCGGTCGTGAGGCGCGCGCCGCCGGGATGACCATCGACTTCGCGCCGGTGGTGGACGTCAACAACAATCCAGCAAACCCCGTCATCAACACGCGATCGTTCGGGGAGGATCCGCGTCGCGTGGCCGCGCTGTCATCGTTGTTCGTGCGCGGTCTGCAGGACGCCGGCGTGGCGGCGACGGCGAAGCATTTCCCCGGACACGGCGACACCGACGTCGATTCGCACGTCGGCCTTCCAGTGGTCGGCGCGACGCTCGCTCGGCTCGATTCGGTGGAGCTCGTGCCATTTCACGCCGCGATCGACGCCGGCGCCGCGCTCGTCATGACCGCGCACATCGCGCTCCCCGCCGTGCAGGGTGACTCGAGTACGCCGGCGACGCTCGCGCCGAAGATCATCACGTCGCTGCTTCGCGACTCGCTCGCGTTCCGCGGGGTGGCGATCACGGACGCCATGACGATGGAGGGCGTAGGCAAGGGCTACACCACCGAGCAGAGTTCCGTGCTCGCGGTGCAGGCGGGCGCGGACATTCTCCTCAAGCCAAGCGATCCGCATCGTGCGATCGAGGCGGTGGTGGCGGCGGTGGAGCGTGGCGAGATCTCCCGTGCTCGCATCGACTCGTCAGTGGGCCGCGTGCTCGCGCTCAAGGCACGCACCGGCGTCGCGAAACAGCGTTTCGTTTCACTCGACAATCTTCGCGACGTGGTGGGCGCGCCGGAGCGTCGCGCGCTGGCGGCGGACGTGGCGCAGCGGGCGATCACGCTCATCCGCGACCGCGACACGCTCGTGCCCATGAGCGACACGGGCCGGGTGCTCGTCGTGCAATACATGCCGGAGACGGAGCTGCGCGCTGGTCGCGTCTTCGCGTCCACGCTGCGTGTCGGCGCCGGGTCGTCGTCAGGCATGCGCGTGGTGAAGATCTCGCCCACGGTGTCGCTGGCGCGGCTGGACTCGATCTCGCGGCTGGCGGAGCAGTCGGATCGCGTGGTCGTCGCGGCGTACGTGCGACGGATCGAAGGTGAAGGGCGCGTCGCGGTTCCGACGTTCGTCGCGGCCTGGGCCGACTCGCTCTCCGCGCGTCGTCCCACGGCATTCGTGGCGCTAGGCAATCCGTATCTGCTGCGCCAGCTGCCGAGTGCGGGGACCTACCTGGTCACCTACGGCGTCAGCGACGATCTCGAGCGCGCGGCGGCGAAGGCGTTGATGGGGCAGGCCAGGATCACGGGCAAGGCGCCGGTGTCGCTCCCCGGATACTTCCGAACCGGGGACGGGCTTACACGTTAGGCAATGGCAGTCGGCCTCAGCCTCGAATAGAGAGCGTAGATCGCCTTACGTCACTCTCGATCGTGAGCTGCACCGTCTGGCCGGCGAACACGTGCAGGGCTTCCGTCGTCCACGATCGGCCGGAACCCACCGGATCGGCAAGAAAGCGCACCTCGCCGCCCATCGAGACGCGATTGAGCTGCACGACGAACGTCTTGGACGACGTCCCGGTGACATCGCCGACGCGGATGCGGCCACCGCCCTGTACCGCGTAGATCACGACATCGAGGAAATTCCGGTTCTCCACCTGCACCAGGATCTCACCTTCTATTTCCCCGACGCGAGACTTGCGGTAGCAGCCCCCCACCGCGAACGGAATCGTCAGGCAGGCGACGAGCAGCCACCGACGACTGGCGGAACGGCGCGAGATCCGTGCGTGCATTCGCGGTCGCAGAAAAAGATGGGAGGCGCCGCCGGCATGGCAGCGCCTCCCTAATCTTACGCTCCACTGTCGTTGGGCAAGTGCCAGCGCGTGTGCGCGCCGTCACCGACTCTGACGAATTCGAACTCCCCCGTTGGTCGTGATCGCGCGAATCGACGGTCCGCCAGAACCCAGCTGCGTGGTGATCCGCCGCCCGATCGACCCTTGAACCGTCACCGGAAAGTCGATGTTCATCGAGCCGTTCACCGTCCCCGTTTCGAGGCGTGCCGAGTAGTCGCGCGGGATGTCGAGCTGCACGCCTCCATTCGTCGTGCGTGCGTCGAGTCCCGATCCGCGCCAACGGTCGCCGTCCAGCTCCACGTTCAAACCGCCGTTGGTCGTCTCGGCGCGCACGTCGCCAGAGACGCGTCGCAAGGACAACCCGCCGTTCACGGTACCGAGATCCATTCGTCCCTCGACGTCCTCCACGGCCAGGCCGCCGTTCTGCGCGTTGAGCCGCAAATCCGTGCGGCGCGGCGCGTAGATGTCGTAGCTCACGCTCCACGACTGACGACGGCGCGTGGTTGGACCCTCGGCGCGCACGCGGCCGTCGCGTACCTGGATCGTGATCTGGTCGGCAATCGACCGCGCGTCGCCATCATCTTCGCCCCACGTCTGAATGCGCGCGCTGACGCGAATCTCGTCGCGATCCCATGCATGTACCGCGATGCCGCCGTTCTGTCCTCCATCGACGTCCAGGAGCCGTGTGGCCGCGATCGTCTTCTCGCGAACCTCGCAGTAGCGGTCGCGCTCGCGGTCGTCGGATCGGCTATCCCGGCAGCGATCCAGCCAGCGGTCGTTGTCGTCCCCTCGCGAGCGCTGCGCGAGCACGGGTGCGGAGCACAGCGTGAGAAGCACGGGAACGAGACAGGGAACCAGAATCCACCGTGCGCGGCGCATGGTACGTCCTCCAGGGGGAGCGGGGGGGAGACTTCGACACGACTATCGTCAGTTCTGACACGAGATCGCGCCACATGGTTGGTACGGCGAAGGTCTCATATATTCACGCGCCGTCCGGTTTGGCCTCACACACCACCGCGTGACTCACATGCGATTCGTCAGTATCGGAATCTTGTTCGTCGCGGCGCCGTTCATCGCCGCCACCGCCCAAACGCGACAGCAGGGTGGTCGCCGGGCCGACCCTCAGTGTGCTCAGGACAACGGGGGCATCACGCTCCCGGCCGGATTCTGCGCCACGATCTTCGCCGACTCGGTCTCCGGAGCGCGACACCTCACCGTGGCGCCGAACGGAGACGTCTTCGTGGCGACATATGGTGGCCGCGGCGGCGTGCCCGGCGGCGTGGTTGCGTTGCGCGATACCAACGGTGACGGGCGCGCCGACGTGCGCGAGAAGTTCGGGGAGTTCCGATCGTCGGAGGTGGCGCTATTCGACGGGCACGTGTACGCCGAGAATTCCACGGCGGTACTGCGCTGGCCCATCGCCGCGGGCAGTCTGACGCCGAGCGGCGCCATCGACACGGTCGTTGCGGGTCTGCCCGGCATGGGGCACTTCGCGAAGACGTTCACCATCGATCGCAGCGGCGCGTTGTTCGTCAACATCGGATCGCGCACGAATTCGTGTCAGGTCCAGGATCGCGCGCCGGAATCGCCGGGCGTCGATCCGTGTACCGAGCTCGAAACGCGCGCCGGCATCTGGAAGTTCGACGCGCGCAAGCTCAATCAGACTCAGGCCTCGGGTGAGCATTTCGCGCAGGGCATCCGCAACGCGGTCGCGATCACGATCAATCCCCGCGACGGCGACGTCTGGGTGATGCAGCATGGTCGCGACAACCTCGGCGGACCCGCGGGCGGCAACTGGTCCAAGCTCTACACGGCCGAGCAGAGCGCCGAGTCGCCAGGCGAAGAGATGTTTCATGTGCGGCGCGGCGACAATTTCGGCTGGCCGTATTGCTACTTCGACACGCAGCTGAAGCAGAAGTTGCTCGCGCCGGACTTCGGGGGCGATCACAAGTCCGTTGGGCGTTGCGCGTCGATGAAAGGCAACGTGACGTACTTCCCCGGGCACTGGGCGCCGAACGGAATGCTGTTCTATACCGGCACGATGCTTCCCGCGAAGTACCGTGACGGCGCCTTCGTCGCGTTCCACGGTTCATGGAATCGCGCGCCACTTCCGCAAGCTGGTTACAACGTGGTGTTCCAGCCGCTCAAGGATGGCAAGCCGAGCGGAACGTACGAGGTGTTCGCGGACGGGTTCCATCGTGAGGCGGCTGGTGGACAGCCCATGGTGAATCGTCGTCCGGTTGGGCTCGCGCAGGGTCCCGACGGCGCGCTCTACATCACGGACGACTCGGGCGGACGCATTTGGAAGGTGTATTACACGGGGAAATAGCGCGCTCGCTCTCGGGGCGCTCGCGGCTCCGCCGCTCGCTGTCGGTCGCACAGCTTCGCTCGACTCGCTATCGGTTCTCGGCAGCGACGCCATTCTCGCCGCGAAGTGGCCCGAGTTGTGTACCACCAATACATGCCGGCGCGAGCCCGATAGGGCTCGCGCCGGCATCACTCTTTTCCTGGGCCCTGGGCCCTTTGCCCTCGGCCCTAGTATCTTCAGGGCATAATCACGCAAACAATTTTATGAATCGCTTGCAGGAACTGCACGATCAAGGGCAGTCCATCTGGCTCGATTACATCGATCGCACGATGCTCCGCAACGGCGGTCTCGAGCGCAGGATCCGCGACGACTTCCTGATGGGGATGACGTCCAACCCCACCATCTTCGAGAAAGCGCTGGCCGAGGGATCGGAGTACGACGATCAGATTCGCACAGCGTCGGGTGACTTCACCGCGCTCGAGCTATTCGAGCTCATCGCGACCACCGACGTGCGCACCGCTTGCGACACCTTCGGCCCGACATATGACGGAACGAAGCGCGGTGACGGCTATGTCTCCATCGAGGTCTCGCCGGCGGCGGCGAACGACGCGAACGCCACGATCTCCGAGGCGGAACGGTTGTGGGCCACGGTCAACCGTCCCAACGCGTTCATCAAGGTGCCGGGGACGGACGAGGGCGCGGTCGCGGTTCGGCGGCTGATCGCGCGTGGCATCAACATCAACATCACGCTGCTCTTTTCCATCGACGCGCACGCCAAGGTCATCGAAGCGTACATGGCCGGTCTCGAGGACCGCGTGGCGGCGGGCAAGACCATCGATTCCATCGCCTCGGTCGCGAGCTTCTTCGTGAGCCGCGTCGACACCGAAGTCGACAAGCGTCTCGCGGCCCTCAAGGCCAAGGCGCCCGCTGATCGTCAGGCAGCCCTGGCGAAGCTCGAGGGAAAGCTGGCGATCGCGAACGCGAAGCTAGCCTATCGACTCTATCAGGAGCGGTTCTCGTCGGCGCGCTGGAAGGCGCTCGCGGCCAAGGGCGGCCGCGTCCAACGGCCGTTGTGGGCCAGCACGAGCACGAAGAACCCTGCCTATCGCGACGTGATGTACGTCGAGAATCTGATCGGTCCCGACACCGTGAATACGATGCCGCCGCAGACGATCGAGGCGTTTCGCGAGCATGGCGTCGTGGCGCGCACCGTCGACAAGGATGTCGACGTCGCGGAGCAGACGGTGCGCGACCTCGCCGCGGTCGGCATCTCGATGAAGGATGTCACCGACAAGCTGCTCGTCGACGGACTGGCGTCGTTCCAGAAGTCGTTCGACGAGCTCATTGCCGGCCTGGAAAAGAAGACGCAGAGCCTTGGCCGCGCGCTCATGGCGCAACGTTAGCGACCGATCCTCTCCCGCCACACCGACAACGACCTTGCAATTCTGCCGAACGAAGATCGTCTGCACGCTCGGGCCGGCGAGCACGTCGCCTGAGGCACTGCGAAGTCTGATCGAAGCGGGGATGAACGTCGCCCGCGTCAATTTCTCCCACGGAACGCACGAACAGCACGCCACGGTGATCGCGACCGTTCGTCAGATCGCCGTCGAGCTCAAACGACCCGTCGCCATCCTCGGCGACCTCCAAGGTCCGCGCATTCGCATCGGTGACCTCGCGGCGCCGCGCGATCTCGTGGACGGCACTGACGTCGTGCTCGTGCCCGAGGAGCACTCGACGGGTGACGAGCTACCCGTAACGTATGAGCATCTCGCCGAGGACGTCCACGTCGGCGATCGCGTGCTCATCAACGACGGGCTGCTCGAGCTCGTGGTGCTCGACGTCCAGAAGCCGCGCGTCATGGCGCGCGTCCTTCATGGTGGGCCGCTCACGAGCCACAAGGGCATCAATCTTCCCGGCGTGCACGTGTCCGCGCCGTCGCTCACCGAGAAGGATCGCGAGGACATCGCGTTCGCCGTGTCGCAGAGCCTCGACTACCTCGCCCTGAGCTTCGTCAGGCGCGCGCAGGACATCACGGAGTTGCGCGCGCTGATTCCGAAAGACATGCTCGTCGTGGCGAAGATCGAGAAGGACGTGGCGCTCAACAACATCGAGAGCATCGCGCGCGCTGCCGACGCCATCATGGTCGCGCGCGGAGACCTCGGCGTCGAGCTGCCGTTCGAAGAGGTGCCGTACGCGCAGAAGCGCATCATCGCGCTGTGCAATCGCCTCGGCCGCCCAGTGATCACCGCGACGCAGATGCTCGAGTCGATGATCACGCACCCGCGGCCCACGCGCGCCGAAGCGAGCGATGTCGCCAACGCCATTCTCGACGGCACGGACGCGGTGATGCTCTCCGCCGAGACGGCGGCGGGACAGTATCCGCGTCTCGCCGTGGAGGCGATGGCGCGCATCATCACCGAGATCGAGTCGAAGCCGCGCGGCTTCCGTCGCGACGAGCGACATCAGCATGAAGTCGCTGTCTCCACCGAGTTCGCGATCGCCGCGGCATGCAGCGCCGCCGCGAACATGCTCGGCTCGCCCTGTATCATCGTCGTCACGAAGTCGGGGTTCAGTGCGCGTGTGGTCGCGTCGCATCGCCCCGACGTGCCGATCGTCTCGCTCACCGACAGCGAGCGCACGTACCGGCAGCTCGCGATGGTCTGGGGCGTGATACCGGAGCTCGTGCAGACGCTCAACTCCTACGAGGAGATGGTGAGCCACGGTCTCGTGTCGGCGCAGCAGCGCGGCGTCGCGCGGCCGGGGGATCGGGTTGTCGTTACGGCGGGTGTGCCCTTCGGCGTCGCGGGCACCACGAACCAGCTGAAGGTGGAACTGGTGTGAGCGCATGAAGCTCACCTTTCTCGGCACGGGGACGAGCTTCGGCGTACCGCAGCTCGGTTGTAACTGTGCCGTGTGCCGCTCGCCCGATCCGCGCGACAGGCGCACGCGCGTGGGAGCGGTGGTGGAGACGAACGCGGGAACGCGAATTCTGATCGACACGCCGCCAGAGTTGCGGCTGCAGCTCGTGGCGGCCGGCATCGACCGAGTGGACGCGGTGTTGTTCACGCACGATCACGCCGATCACACGCACGGCATCGACGACATTCGCGCGATCACGGTGCGTCGATCGGGCCCGCTGCCGATCTATGCCGCCGAAGAGACGCTCGCGGGGCTACGGCACAAGTTCAACTACATCTTCGACGACAGCGTTCGCGTCCTCCCCGGCACGTCGAAGCCGGAAGGGAAAACGCACGCGATCACGGCGGGTGTCCCTTTCACCGTCGGGGACATCGAGGTCATTCCAGTCGCGGTGCCGCACGGCGCGGTTACGGTGCTGGGTTTTCGCATCGGTCCGCTCGCCTACGTGACCGATGCCAAAGTGGTGCCTGACGACGCGCTCGCGCGGCTCAAGGGCGCGAGCGTTCTCGTGATCAACGCGCTGTTCCGGACCGAGCACCCGACGCATCTCAGCATCCCCGAGGCCGTACGCGTAGCGAACGCGATCGGCGCCGAGCGGACGTACCTCACGCATCTGACGCACGACAACTTTCACGCCGATCTCGAGGCCGAGTTGCCGCGCGGCATCGCGCCTGCGTTCGATGGCCTCACCGTGCGAATCGATTAGGCGCGCTTCGCGTACGCTTCGTCCCACCGAATCTGTGACGCGAGGGTGGGGGACGTGGTTCTGCAGTAGGACAAATGTTGCATCCACACTGCATCGACCAACGTCGGAGAGGCTCAATGATCAGGCGCGAACGGCTCCAGTCGAGATTCTTCGCCAGTGCGCTCATCTGCATAGCAGCGATTGCATGCGGCGGGTCCGACAGTACCGGCCCGCAGAACGGCCCGGACAAGATCGTGCTCACTGGTGGCCAGGTTCATGCGCTCGATAGCGCCGGCCAAGCCATCGTGTCGGCGAACCCCGGCAACGCCACGCTCAAGGCGATCGTCGACTCTACGTTACAGGCACTGACCGTTGGCGCGGAGCTCCGGCGTCTGGATGTCACGACGAACGTTACGACGAAGCCACTGTATTTCGTCGGCATTCATCGGACGGCCTCCATCTCCAATCACTCATACTCCACTTGGAACGTGGTGGGGTTCGATGATCCCTCTCACCTCACCGTTCTCGTGGAAGTAAGCGGCTTTGCGGAGAACGGAACGCCCACGCCGCCTGCGACCGTGACAGGGACCATCGGTGACGGAACGGGGATCGTCAACGCCCACTTCATCGAGGTGGGAAGCGGCGGGTCGGTCACGATGTGGGACGCCGGCACGGGGACGGCGAGCTTCCGGTCCGACGCGGCGACGGGCTCGTGCCCGAACTTCACGCCGCCCAATCCCGGCCTGAGCTGTCAGCTCGAGACGACGAACCTCATCTTCAGCGCGAACGCGACGAGCGGCTCGGCATCTCGTCAGGCATCGTTGGCCAGCGAGGCAGCGGTCTCGGCGATGAAGATGACGTACTCACCGGAGTAAGGGCCGAGGGCCTGGGGCCCAGGGCAGGACTGATGCGGGGCGGAGTCGCAAGGCGACTCCGCCCCGCATGGATTTTCTGGTACACGAAGCTGGCTCCGAGCACCACCAAAGCATGACGGCCGGAGCGCCGTGCGCTCCGGCCGTCATCAATCCTTTCCTGGGCCCTCGCCCCTGCTCCTTGCCCGATCCCTTAACCTTCGAGACAGCGAAATGGACTCTGAATCCAAACGACTGCAATGGCACTCCGAATTGACTTCACGAACATGATGGCCGACGTCGTCACCGGCGGCATCGACACCGCCTCGTGGGGCGCGGCGAAGCGGGAATTCCCGAAGGTTCACGCGGGACTCGAGCGCCGACGCAAAGCCGGCGAGCTCGGATTCCTCGATCTGCCTGACGACGAAGCTCTCCATCGCCAGTCCACCGAGTACGCCAAGAAGTTCGTTGGACGATTCGATGACGTGGTCGTCCTGGGCATCGGCGGCTCGGCGTTAGGCCCCATCGCGCTCCGCACGGCGCTGCTCGAGCCGTCGTGGAACTCGCTCGATCCCAAAGTCCGCAAGGGCGTCCCGCGCCTTCACGTGCTCGACAACGTGGATCCGCGCACGATCGGCCATCTGCTCGAGCACCTCCAGCTCGCCCGCGCGTTGTTCATCGTCACGTCCAAATCCGGCGGCACCGCCGAGACGATGGCGCAGTACCTCGTGGTCCGCGATGCACTGCAGCGCGAGGTCGGCGACGGCTCACACCGACATCTCGTCTTCGTCACAGACCCCGAGAAGGGCGCGCTGCGCTCGATCTCGCGTGACGAGGGAATCACCGCGCTGGACATTCCCCCCGCTGTGGGCGGCCGGTTCAGCGTACTGACGCCCGTCGGCATTCTTCCCGCGGCGCTCGTCGGGATCGACACCGATGCGCTGCTCGCTGGTGCGGGAGACATGGCGCGTCGTTGCGCGACGTCCGATCTGTCGAAGAATCCCGCGGGCGTGTTTGCAACGCTGCAGCACCGCGCGGACGTGAAGCTCGGGCGGCACATCCAGGTGCTGATGCCATACTCCGACGCGCTCCGCGACGTGTCCGACTGGTTCGTGCAACTCTGGGCAGAGAGCTTGGGCAAGCACGCGAAGCCCAACGACGCGGGCGTCGGCCCAACACCCATCGCATCCGTCGGCGCCACCGATCAGCACAGCCAGGTGCAGCTGTTCATGGAAGGCCCGCCGGACAAGACGATCACGTTCATTGCCGTCGACAGTCGGCCGAGCGACGTCGAGATCCCGAAGCTGCACGAAGAAGTGAAGGAGCTGGGCTACCTCGGCGGCCACAAACTCGGCGAGCTACTCGACATCGAGCAGCGCGCGACGGCTGGCGCACTCGCGCGACGCGGGCGTCCCAACATGACGATCCATGTCGAGCAGGCGGATGCATGGCACGTCGGCGCCCTCTTCATGCTCTTCGAGATCGCGACGATTTACGCCGGCGAGATGTACGGTGTGAATCCGCTCGATCAGCCCGGCGTCGAGCTCGGGAAACAGTTCACGTACGCGCAGCTCGGTCGTGCGGACGCCGAGCAGGCTCGGCAGGAATGGAACATGCTTCCCAAGCCGGATCCGCGATTCTCGGTCTGACGCCGAGGCTCCGAGGTCGGTACAAAAAGTTGGAGCCGCAGATGACGCAGCTGACACAGATTCAGCGGATGAAACCCCAAGGTGAACTCCAGCTCCATCTGCGCCAATCTGCGTCATCTGCGTACTCTGCGGTTAATTGCATTTCCGGACAAAACGCAGAGACCTCCGGACGGGCCCGAAAGACCTTGCGACGACCCCTAAGTGCATCCAGCTTCCGAACATCGAGATCAAATAGAAGCGCACTTTAGAGGACTCATGGACTACATCGACAGACTGCATTCGCTGTTCGGGAACGATGTCTCGGTACGCGATGGCAAGGTGAGCGTCGCGCGCGAAGCGGCGCTCGCGTCGGACAAGATGGACACGATCGTCCGCGCCGCCGTCTTCGGCGAAACCGAAGAACGAGAGTACGCGCGGTGGCTCACCTGGGAGCTGGGTCAGGCCGTTGGCGTCCGCGCCGGATCCATCCACGACCTGTACATGGCACGCGGCCGGGGCGAAGTGCACGGTTTCACCGTGCCCGCCATCAACGTCCGTGGCGCGGCATACGATACGGCGCGCTCGATCTTTCGCGTCGCCAACAAGATGAAGGCGGGCGCTTTCATCCTCGAGATCGCGCGCTCGGAGATCGCGTACACCGACCAGCGTCCCGCCGAGTATGTGACGGTGATGCTCGCCGCGGCGCTGCGCGAAGGGTTCCGCGGACCTGTGTTCATTCAGGGCGACCACTTCCAGGTGAACGCCAAGAAGTACAAGGCCGACCCGAAGCCGGAAGTCGAAGCGGTGAAAGCACTCGCGCGCGAGGCGATTCACGCCGGGTTCTACAACATCGACATCGATACGTCGACGCTCGTCGACATCTCGAAGCCCGATCTCGATACCCAGCAGAAGCTCAACTACGAGGTCGGCGTCGACATCCTCAAGACG
>Ga0075424_100003284_pt1 | contig 15073 bp, 11 predicted proteins | sample SoiMethybrSBSTD3_FD_75301 | JGI IMG/M metagenome (GOLD analysis project Ga0075424, IMG submission 75301) | Bulk soil microbial communities from a Populus tree surrounding site in Tennessee, USA - Soil MetaG P. TD hybrid SBSTD3 | ecosystem: Environmental > Terrestrial > Soil > Tree plantation... | reverse complement strand
GGAAACACGGGCAGCGGCACGTTCATGCCCCACATGCCGGTCAGCACCGTCAGCGGCAGAAACACCGTGGACATCACGGTGAGCACCTTCATGACGACATTGAGACGATTGGAAATCGCCGACAGGTAGCCTTCCATAATCCCCGTCATCCGATCCTGGAACATCGTCGCCTCGTCGGTGTACCGCATCAGGTGGTCGTACACGTCCCGAAACCGGTAGGCCATCTCGTCGGAAATGATCGGGAACTCCCGGCGGGCGAGCCGGCCGACGACGTCACGCTGCGGGATCAGCACACGTCGAAGCGCGGACAGATCGCGCTTCACGTCCAGAATGGGGCGCATCAGGTTGTCACCGACGCCGAGGACGGCCTGCTCTTCGAGCCGATCCATCTCCCGCTCGAGCTCGCTGAGCTCCGGCTCGTAGTTGTCCACCATCGAGTCGATGATGCGGTGCATCAGCGCGACAGGGCCTTCCTCGAGGATGCGCGCATGCTGTCGGCAGAGCTCTTTCAGCGTCTGAATGCTGCGGGAATGCCCATCATGAACGGTGACTAAATAGTTCTCGCCCAGAAAGAAATCGACGTCGCGCGTGGCGAACCAGTGCTCCTGGACCCGGAAATCGATGCCGTGGAGGATCACGTACAGGTAACGCGGGTACGCTTCGACCTTCGGGTAATGAACCTCGCTGAGCGCATCCTCGATCGAGAGCGGATGGAACTGAAAGATGCGGCCGAGGATCTCCTGTGCCTCCTCAGGCGTCGGCTGCACCACATCCACCCAAAGCGAGACGGCGGACGCAGGATCGAGCCACCCTGGATCGACCCGGTCCGCCGTCTTCGTTTCGCCGTTGCTGTAGGCGTAAACGGTGATCACATCTTCGACGTCAACGCCGCCTGCGCCGCGGCGAGGCGGGCAACCGGCACACGGTACGGCGAGCAACTGACGTAATCGAGCCCGACCTGGTGGAAGAACCGGACGGAATCCGGGTCGCCGCCATGTTCGCCGCAGATGCCGAGCTTCAGATCCTTGCGCGTGGCGCGCCCGCGCTTGACCGCGATGTCCACGAGCTGACCGACGCCCGCCACGTCGATGGTCGCGAACGGGTTCTTCTTGATGATCTCCAGCTCCGCGTACTGCGGCAGGAACGATCCGGAGTCGTCTCGCGACATGCCGAGCGCGGTCTGCGTCAGGTCGTTGGTGCCGAAGCTGAAGAACTCCGCGGATTGGGCAATCTCGTCGGCCATCAGCGCACCGCGTGGAATCTCGATCATCGTTCCGACCATGTAATTCAGCTTCACTTTCCGCTCCGCCTGCACCTCGCGCGCCGCCTGGTGGACCGCGTCGAGCTGCAGGTCGAGTTCTTTCTTGAAGCCGACGAGCGGAATCATGATCTCGGGATGGACCTTAATCCCTTCCTTCTGCACGATTGCCGCCGCTTCGAACACCGCGCGCGCCTGCATCGCGGAGATCTCCGGATAACCGATCCCGAGGCGGCAACCGCGGAAGCCGAGCATCGGGTTGAACTCGTGCAGCTGCTCGACGCGTGAATGAATGCGGCTCACCGGAACGCCAAGCTTCTTGGCGAGGTCCGCCTGCTGATGCTCGGTCTGCGGCAGAAACTCGTGGAGCGGCGGATCGAGGAACCGAATGGTGGCCGGATGTCCGTTCAGGACCCGGAAAATGCCGGCGAAGTCATCGCGCTGATACGGCAGGAGCTTGGCGAGCGCCGCCTTTCGCTCCTCGAGCGTCTCCGCGAGGATCATCTCGCGCATCGCATCGATGCGATCGCCTTCGAAGAACATGTGCTCGGTGCGGCAGAGGCCGATGCCCTGCGCGCCGAACGCGATGGCGTTGGCCGCCTGCTCCGGCGTGTCGGCGTTGGTACGGACGCCCATCCGCGTCGCCTGATCGCACCACTTCATCAGCTGCTGGAAGCTCCGGAACTTCTCGGTCTTCTTTGCCGCCTCGTCGTTGTTGATCAGCCCGGCGACTATCTCGGACGGCGCCGCCTTGACGCGCCCGGCATAGACCTTCCCCGCCGTGCCGTCGATGGACATCCAGTCGCCTTCGGCGAATGTCTGGCCGTCGACGCTGACCTTTCGCGTCGCGTAATCCACCTCGATCGCCGACGCGCCACACACGCACACCTTGCCCATCTGCCGCGCCACCAGCGCCGCGTGCGAGGAGACGCCGCCGCGCGCCGTCAGAATGCCTTCGGCGGCAATCATGCCGCGGAGATCTTCCGGCGAGGTCTCGACCCGCACGAGCAGCACCGGCTGACCTTTTTCCGCGGCGGCAACCGCGCGATCGGCATTCAGGTAGATCTGCCCCGACGCGGCGCCGGGGCCTGCAGGCAGCCCCGTCGCAATCGCCTTCGCCGATTTCACTTCCCTGACATCGAACACCGGCGCGAGCAACTGCTCGAACTGATCGGCGGGATTGCGCATCACCGCCGTCTTCCAGTCGATCAGCTTCTCCCTGCACATGTCCATCGAGAACTTCAGCGCGGCCATCGCGGTGCGCTTCCCGTTCCTCGTCTGCAGCATGTAGACGACGCCGTCTTCGATGGTGAACTCGAAATCCTGCACGTCCTTGAAATGCTTTTCGAGCGTCTGCCGGATGCGCTCGAGCTCCGCGTACGCCTTGGGCATCTGCTTCTTGAGCTCGACGACCGGCTCCGGCGTACGGACGCCGGCCACGACGTCTTCGCCCTGCGCGTTGATCAGGAACTCGCCGTAGAACTCCTTCTCACCGTTCGCCGGGTTGCGTGTGAAGGCGACGCCCGAGCCCGACTTGTCGCCCGTGTTGCCATAGACCATGGCCTGCACGTTGACCGCGGTGCCCCACTCGGTCGGAATGTTGTACTTGCGGCGATAGACGATGGCGCGGTCGTTCATCCACGAACCGAACACCGCGCCCACCGCGCCCATCAACTGATCCCACGGTGAGGATGGGAATTCGCGGCCGACACGCTCTTTGACAAGCGCCTTGAAGCGAGTGACGAGCTCCTTCAGGTCCTCGACCGTGAGCTTTGTGTCTTCGATGTCCTGGTGATACCGCTCGTGCTTCAGGCCTTCGATGGCGGTCTCGAACGGCTCGTGGTCTTCGCCCGCGCGCTTCTGGACACCGAGCACGACGTCGCCGTACATCTGGACGAACCGGCGGTAGCAGTCCCAGGCGAACCGCGGGTTGCCTGTCTTGCGCGCCAGCGCGTCCACCGTCTGATCGTTCAGCCCGAGGTTGAGAATCGTGTCCATCATGCCGGGCATCGAATCGCGCGCTCCCGAGCGCACGGACACGAGCAACGGGTTGTTCAAGTCGCCGAACTTTTTCCTGGTCTGCCGTTCGATGGACGCGACACCTGCTTCCATCTGCGGCTTCAGCGCCGCCGGATAGGTGCGCTTGTGCTCGTAGTAATACGTGCAGACCTCTGTGGTGATCGTGAAGCCGGGAGGAACTGGAAGGCCGATGCGGCACATCTCGGCGAGGTTCGCGCCCTTGCCGCCGAGCAGCGGCTTCATGCCGCCATTGCCGTCGGTCTTCGCGCCGAACAGATAAACAAACTTCCCCTTGCCCCCCTTCTCGCCTTTCCCGCCCTTCTCGCCCATCTTGCCTCTTCTCACCGCTTTCCGCGCCAACGTCTTCGTCATTGTTGATTAAGTCTCCGGAACGATTTCGGAAATGTCTGCGATATCGAGAATCAGGTCCCGAAGCCGCGCGACCAGCGCAAGCCTCGCGGTTCGAAGCCGTTCATCCTCGGCCATCACAAGGACATCATCGAAGAACTGCGCAACGGGCGCCCGCAGCAGCTCGATGGTCTGAAAGGCCTGCTTGTAGTCCGCGTGCGCGGCGGCGGCGCGAATCTTCGGTTCGGTCTCGCTCAACGCCTGAATCAGAGCCGCTTCCGCTTTTTCTTTCAGCAGCTGAGTATCCGTCGCGGCCGGCACCGCCACACCGCGGGTAATGTTCTTGACGCGTTTGAAGAGCTCCGCGACGCCACGCAGCGCCGCCGAGCCCGACATCTGTGCCAGCGCCTCGAGCTTTCTGCGCGCCTCGACCAAGTCGAGCCGCTCGAGCGACTGCGGCACGACGGCGCGGATGTTCCGCACGTCGAAACCGCGCTGCTCGAACAGATAGATCACCCGCTCGCGCATGAATGTGCGAAGGGCGACCTGCGATTCGTCGGATGGCGACCACGGCGACATCGCGTGTGCGACCAGATCCCAGAGCTCGACATGCGTCGCCACGCCTGTCAGCTCCGGTAAGTCCGCAAGAATCTTCACCGCGCCCTGCGCCTGTCGCCGAAGGCCGAGTGGATCGCGCGAGCCGGTGGGGCGCTCGCCCGCCGCGAACATGCCGGCAACCGAATCCATCTTGTCGGCGAGCGAGACCGCGGCCCATGTGACCGCCGCTCCGCCAAGCTGCTGACGCGAGGGCGGCGCGTCGACTTCAACGCCGACAGGCATGTAGTGATAGTAGATTGCCTTCCAGACCGCCTCGGGCTGCCCTTCCTCGCGTGCGTAAATGCCGCCCATCGTTCCCTGCAGCTGGGTGAATTCGCGGACCATATCCGTGGCGAGATCGGCTTTCGCGAGCCGCCCGCCCAACGCCGCGTGTGCCGCAGCTTCGGGCTTCTGAAACGCGTCACGCGCAATCCACGCGGCGAGTGACGATGTTCGATCGGCTTTCTCGCGATAACTGCCAAGTTTCTTGTGAAACAGGATCGTCGAGAGCCGATCGATGCGCGACTCGAGCGGCGCCTTCCGGTCCTCATCCCAGAAGAACCGCGCGTCACGCAGGCGCGCGGTCAGGACACGCTCGGAGTTGCGCGCGATGATCTCCGGCTTTTCCGCCTGCATGTTCGTGACGGCGAGAAACGCGGGTTTCAGCCGCCCTTCCTCGTCCACCACCGGGAAATAGTGCTGATGATGGATCATCGTCGTCGTCAGCACTTCCTCGGGCAGCTGGAGGAACTCGACCGGGAAATGACCCGCCACGACAGACGGATACTCGACGAGGTCTGGAACTTCCTGCAGCAGTGACGACTGCGCGGCGACAAGACCGCTCACCCGCCCACCCAGCCGGCGTGCATGGGTTTCCAGCTCGCGCCGTATCTTCGATTCGCGCTCGCTGCGATCGAGGATGACGAAGTTCTCGAGCAGGCGCGCCTGGTAGTCGTCGAACGTCTTCACCTTGATGGCCCGCCCCGCGCGTCCGCTCGTCGTCAGGAAGCGGTGGCCGTATGTATTCGGTCCGGATCGAATGTCCTGCACGAGGGGACCCTGGGCGTTTTCTGCGCGACGGATGACGAACGGGACGACGCGTCCGCCGTACAGAAGAATCAGCCACCGGATCGGCCGGGCGAACACCAGGTCACCCTTCCCATCTTCGACGTACGCATCCCATCGCATCTGCTTTGGGAAGGTGAGGTCGCGAAGCAGGCCGCCCATGACGTCGGCGAGCACATCGACTGTCGCCTTGCCGCGCTGCCGCATGCGATAGGCGAGGTACGCGCCCTTCGGTGTGTCGCTGCGCTCCAGGGCGCCGACTTCGACACCATGTTTCTTCGCGAAGCCGATTGCGGCCGGCGTCGCCTCGCCGTCAGGTTTGTACGCCGCCGAGACCGGCGGACCTGTTATGAGCTCTTCGTGATCGTTCTGCCTTTCGGCGACCTTGGCCACGCGGGCGGTCAGGCGGCGCGGCGTACTGTAGCTTTCGGCCGGTGCGTCGGTATCGAGACGTGCTTCCTTCAGCCGCGCATCGAGATGCTCCGCCACCTGGCGCGTGAGACCGGGCAGCCAGCCTGCCGGAATCTCCTCGCACCCGATCTCGATGAGCAGCTCGCGATCCACCTTTATGCCTCGCTCACCGCGTTATGCCTCGCCCATCGCGGCCGGTATCGCGTCAACGTACGCGCGCGCGATCTTCACCGCGAGCTGCCGCACCTTCAGAATGTAGGTGGTCCGTTCGGTCACGCCGATGCTGCCGCTCGAATCAAGGATGTTGAACAGGTGCGAGCATTTGAGGCAGAACTCGAGCGCCGGCCAGATCAATCCTGACGCGAGCAGCTTCTCGCCAAGCGCGTAATTGCGATCGAACAGATCGCGGTGCGCTGCCGCGAATTCTTCCAGCGGCATGTCCACCTGGCCGAAGGCGTACTTCGACTCCTCAATCTCTTCCTGCAGGCGAACCTCGCCGTACTTCACGCCGCCGCCCCATTCGAGATCGAAGATGTTGTCGACGCGCTGCAGGAACATCGCGATGCGCTCGAGCCCGTACGTGATCTCGCACGAGATCGGCGCGAGATCGATGCCACCGACCTGCTGAAAATAAGTGAACTGCGTGATTTCGAGGCCATCGAGCAGCACCTGCCAGCCGATGCCCCACGCGCCCAGCGTCGGCGATTCCCAGTTGTCTTCCTCGAAGCGGATGTCGTGCTGCCGCGGATTGATGCCGCAGGTCTCCAGGCTCTCGAGATAGAGCTGCTGCACTTCATCCGGAGACGGCTTCAGGATGACCTGATACTGATGGTGCTTGAAGACCCGGTTCGGGTTCTGGCCGAACCGTCCGTCATCGGGACGGCGCGACGGCTGCACGTAGGCGACGCTCCACGGCTTGGGACCGAGGACGCGCAGCAGCGTTTCCGGGTGCGACGTGCCGGCGCCCACTTCGAGATCGAGCGGCTGCTGCAGCAGGCAGCCGTGCGACGCCCAGAAGGCGGAGAGTTTGAGGATGAGATCCTGAAGCGTCACTCGCGGTCAGCTAGTTGTGTCGGCGCAGATCACGCAGCACGCGATCCGATTTCAAATTCTTCTCCAGATGCATCGTAATCAGCGCGCGGTGCACCTGCTCGAGCTCCTTCAGCACGCCGTGCGGCGCCGGCAGCCCGCCGACCTGCAGCGGCGTCACACTGCGCGACGCGGTGAGGAACGCGACCGCCTCGCTGGACAGCGTGCCGCGCGCTTCGGGATACACGCCCTGCAACCGAAGCAGCCAGTACTCAAAGTAGCGCGCCAGCGGCTCAACTGGCGCACCGGCGCTGAGCGCGTCGAGCATCGACGCGCCCAGCCGATACAGCCGGTCGTCGGCATCGGCCTCCTGCGCCCATTCATCGAGCAGCTCCGCGAAATATCCGATATAGCCGAGAGCGTCCGGCGAGGAGCTTCGGGAGGGTTCGCCTTCAGGCGGACCGTCCGTGCGCATCGCCAGCGCCAGCGGCGACCGGACCGTCTCCGCGTAATTCAGCCCGACCAGCTCACGCCGCTCTTTCTCGAAATACGCGAGCCGGACTTCGGTCATCGGCTCGAGCGCGGCGGCGAAGCGCGACCGCGGACGCCGCGCCCCCTTGGCCACGCCACGCTTCTTGCCGCGATCGCGGGTCAGGAACACCACAATTCGATCGGCTTCGCCTAGCTTATACGTGCGGAGAATCAGCGCGTCGGCTGTATAGAGCGGCACGAGGCAGCGCTTATTGTACTTAAGGTCCGTTCTTCGCCAGATAGCGCAGGAAGATTGTCGCCAGTCCCAGAAAGGACGCGAACCCGAACACATCCGTCATGGTCGTGATGAAGACCGACGACGCGAGCGCCGGGTCCACGCTCATCGCCCGAAGTCCAAGGGGAATCAGGGTGCCGGCGGTCGCCGCGACAAACATGTTGATGATCATCGCCGCGCACAGCAGAAGGCCGAGGACGGGATCGCCCTTGGTGAGATAGGCAACCGCCGCGGCCACCAGGCCGAGCGTCACGCCGTTGCCCAGCCCCACGAGCGCCTCCTTGAGCAGCGCCTTGCGCGAATTCGCCCAGCTCAACTCTCCCAGCGCGATGCCGCGCACAATTACCGTCAGCGTCTGCGTGGCTGCGTTGCCGCCCATGCCGGCGACGATCGGCATGAAGATGGCCAGCGCGGTAACTTGTGCAATCGTTCCCTGGAACAGCCCGACCACCGCGGCGGCCAGAAAGGCGGTCGCCAGGTTCACGCCGAGCCACGGCAGCCGCTTGCGCAGCGATTCCGATGCCGGCGTGAACACGCGCTCGTCGCTCGCCACGCCGGCGAGGCGCATGATGTCTTCGGTCGCTTCATCCTTGATGACGTCGATGACGTCGTCGACGGTGATCACGCCGACGAGCTTGTTCTCTGCGTCAACCACGGGAACGGCGAGCAGGTTGTAGGACGCGACCTGACGCGCCACCTCCTCCTGGTCCGTATCCACGCGCGCACTGATCAAGTCCGCCGTCATGATCCGCTTGAGCGGCGTCTCGGGCGATACGAGCAGAAGCCTGCGCAGCGACACGACGCCGACCAGGTGCCGGCGATCGTCGACGACGTAGAGGTAGAAGACCATCTCGACATCGCGATTCGTCTGCAGTTCGGTAATGGACTCGCCCACCGTCATGTCTTCGTTGAGCGCGAAGACATGGGGGTTCATGATGCGGCCGGCGGTCTGCTCGTCGTACTCGAGGAGGTTCTCGACGACCCCCGATTCCTTCGGCCGCATCAGGTCCAGTACCGCGGTCGAGAGCTCCTCGGGCAGGTAATCGATCAGTGCGGCCGCATCGTCGGACGGGATCTCCTGCGCCAGCCTCGCGATTTCTTCGGCGGAACGCGTGGCCAGCAGAGCGGCGCCCGACTCCGGGCCAAGCTCGGAGATGGCCTCCATTGCCAGCCGGCCATTACGCTCCGCGAGCACGCTGAAGGAAGCCTCGCGATCCTTGTCCTGCAGCTCGCTGAAGATCTGCGCGAGGTCGGCAGGATGCTGCTTCTGCAGCAAATTAAGGAGGTTCGCCGACGCACCGATGCGCAGCAACCGCTTCACCGAGTCGAGCACGAGGTCGATTCGTCGCTGCGCGGCCATCGGCGATTACAACAGCGAGCCGCGCAGAATCGTGGCGGCTACCGAGAAGTAGATGACCAGGCCCGTTACATCGACGAGCGTGGCCACAAACGGCGCAGAGGACGTCGCCGGATCGGCGCCGAGGCGCTTCATCACGAACGGCAGCATGGATCCGGCGATGGTGCCCCACATGACCACGCCGATGAGCGCGAACAGCACGGTGACGGCAATCAGAAACCAGTGAGCCCCGTAGGTGCCGAACAGCTGCTGCCACAAGGACACACGGATGAAACCGACGGAACCGAGGATGGCTCCAAGCGCAAGGCCGGAGAGCACCTCCCGGCGCATGATTCGCCACCAATCGCGCAGCGTCACCTCGCCGACCGCGAGTGCACGAATGATGAGCGACGCGGCCTGCGAGCCACTGTTGCCGCCGGACGAGATGATCAGCGGGACGAACAACGCCAGGACGACGGCGCGGGCAATCTCCTTCTCGAAGTAGCCCATGGCCGTCGCGGTCAGCATCTCGCCGAGGAACAGCACCACGAGCCAGCGGGCGCGCTTCTTGACGAGCGTCAACAGCGGCGTCCGGACGTAGGGTTCATCAAGCGCCTCGAGGCCACCCAGCTTCTGGAATTCCTCGGTGGTCGTGTCGCGAATCACGTCGATGACGTCATCGACGGTGACGGTCCCGACCAGCTTGTTCTCGTCGTCGACAACCGGGACCGCAAGCAAGTGGTAGGAGGAGACCTTCTTCGCGACCTCCTCCTGAGGCGTATCGACGCCGACGCTGATCACGTCGGTCGTCATGATCTGCTTCAGCGTCGCCTGAGGCGGCACGAGCAGCAGGCGGCGGAGCGACACGACACCGACGAGGTGCCGCCGTTCATCGATGACGTAGAGGTAGAACGACATCTCGACGCCGCCCAGTTGCTGCAGGGCGTTGACCGCCTCCGCGGCGGTCGCGTCCTCGGGGAGCGCGAAGACCCGCGGGTTCATGATGCGTCCCGCGGTGCCTTCGGGGTTCTCGAGCACTTCCGCGATTTCCGCGGTGGGCGGCCCCTGCATCAGCTCGCGAATCTGGTCAGCGAGATCCTGCGGGAAGCGATCGATCAACGCGGCCGCATCGTCCGGGGCAAGCTCCTGGAGGAGCCGAACGATGTCTCCAGGCGGACGAGACGCCAGCAGCGCCGCCCCCACGTCCACGCCGAGCTCGGCAACGACTTGCATGGCCAGGCGGGGGTTGGAGCCGGCCAGGGCATCGATAGTGGCGCGCCGCTCGTGGTCATTGAGCGCGCGGAGAATCTCGGCGATGTCGACCGGATGCCGCTTCTGCAGCAGGTTCAGAAGGTTAGCGGTCGCACCAACACGCAGCAGTCTCCGGACTGAGGCAAGAACCAGATCGGGTTTGCTCTGCGCCGCCATGGTGAATTTCCGTCAGACCCCAAACGACTAAATCTAGCATGCGAGACGTGCAAAACCTGCGTGAAAAGTGCATGATCTGCGGCATGGGACACAGATACTGCATCGCCCTCGCGCTCACCGGCGCGCTGCTCGCGAGCGGGTCGGCGCTCGCGCATCATTCCTTTCAAGCGGAATTCGACATCAGCAAGCCGATGACGGTGAAGGGCACCGTGACGAAGGTCGAATGGGTGAACCCGCACGTCTACGTCCATGTGGCGGCGAAGGACGACAAAGGCGCGGTCAGCAACTGGGCATTTGAAACGCTCGGGCCCGGCCGCATGCGGGCCGAGGGGATGAGCAAGCAGACCTTCGGTATCGGCAGGGTGGTCACGCTGAAAGGCTATGCTGCACGCGACGGCTCGAAGAACCTCGGCTTCCTTCGCCAGGTCACCTTCGATGACGGTCACACCATTGAGGTCTGGCTCGGCGACCCGGATGATTTGAACCCGTAAAGGTGCAGCGATGAAGATACTCACTGCTTTCCTGCTCGCCACGTTTGCCGCCACGCTCCAGGCACAGTCGCCTTCGCCTGCTCCGCAGGCTTCGGCGCCCAAGACCACGCCGAAGGCCGCCGACGGCCATCCGGATTTGTCCGGCATCTGGATCGCCGGCAATCGCGGTATCCGCCCGGCGGGCGAGAATGCCTCGATTAAGGTGGTGCTGCCGCTCGAGGGCGTGGATCAGGACAAGGACAACGTCTTTGCGGCGCTCGATCGCATTTCGGTTGCCGAACGAGCGAAGGACGCGAACAAGCCGCCGTACAAACCCGAGCTGCTCGCGAAGGTGAAGGACCTCGAGGTTCGCCAGAGCCAGGAGGACCCGGCCTTCTACTGCAAGCCTGCGGGCGTGCCGCGTATGGGTCCGCCCGCGCAGATCATTCAGATGCCAGACAAGCTCGTTTTCCTGTACGCGACGAACCTGTTTCGTCTGATTCCGATCGGCGCCGCACACCGCACGGACATCGACACGTCGTACATGGGAGATTCAGTGGCCAGGTGGGAGGGCGACACGCTTGTCGTCGACGTCAACAACCTGAACGACGACACGTGGCTCGGGCCTGATGGTTATTTCCACACTGAAGCCATGCACGTGGTCGAGCGCTTCACGCGCAGCGGCGACACGCTGAATTACCAGGTCACGGTCGAGGATCCCAACGTTCTCACGAAGCCGTGGAACATGAATCCGCGCACGCTGCGGCTCGGGACGCGGCCCTTGGAAGAGGGTCCGCCGTGTGTCGAGAAGGATGCGGAGCATCTGGTAACGCTGGATCATCACTGATTCGGCATCTTCAATCTTCAATCTTCGATTCGGCGATCGATGCGCCAATCGATCGCAAGATTGAAAATCGAAGATTGAAGATGTCAGGTATCTCTCCGAAGCCCGATCTCGTCCAGTAGACGCTCGTCGTCACGCCACTCCGACTTCACCTTGACATGTAAATCAAGAAATACACGCGACTCGAGGTAGCGCTCGAGTTCCGCGCGCGCGGCGGTGCCAATCTGTTTGATCATCGCCCCCGCGCGGCCGATGACGATCGGCTTCTGCGATTCACGGTCAACCAGGATGGTGCAGTAGATGTTCGTGATCCCGCTATCGTCAGCCGGCTCGATCCGATCGACGATGACAGCCGTCGAAAATGGGAGCTCGTCGTGCGTCAACCGCAGCACTTGCTCGCGGACGATCTCGCCGATGAAGAAGCGCTCCGGCTGGTCGGTGACGTAATCCGGCGGATACAGCGGCTCCCCGTCCGGCAGGTACTGGAGGAATAGCTTCTCCACCACATCGACGTTGGTTCCGTCGGTCGCCGAAGTCGGCACGATCTCCACGAATGGATGCGCCCGTTGATAGTGGTCGATGATCGGCAGCAGCTTCGGCTTGGCTATCAGATCGACCTTGTTCAGCGCGAGGATCGCCGGCGTTTTCACGTCCTCGAGCAGCTTCATCAGGTATCGATCTCCCGGACCTGGCTTCACCGACACGTCGACGACGAGACACAGCACGTCAACCTCGCGCATCGCGTCCAGCGCGACGTCAACCATCCGTACGTTCATCCGATGCGTCGGCTTATGAACGCCGGGCGTGTCCACGAAGACGACCTGACCCGCAGGTTGGTCCTGGCCAGGCCCGCCGTCGTAATTCTTCACTCCAACGATGCGCGTCCGCGTCGTCTGCGGTTTGTCGGAAACGATTGCGAGCTTGTGGCCGACGATGCGGTTGAGAAGTGTGGACTTGCCCGCATTGGGCCGGCCGAGGAAGGAAACGAATCCGGCCTTCACGGCTGCTCCGGCGTCGCGGCCTCCTCGCGGCGGCGGAGGCGCACCTTGGCGATACGGCGGCGCTCCACCTCGAGCACTTCGACGTCCAGTCCATCGACGTCGAAGCGTTCGCCGACATACGGCATGCGGCCTAGATGCGACAGCAGGTACCCGCCGACGGTTTCAAACCCCTCGCGTTCGACCTCGATCCCAAGGCGGTCGTTTACTTCATCCACATTCACCTTCCCGCTGAAGACGAAGACGCCGTCTCCTTCGTCCACCACGGTCTCGCTTTCGACGTCGTACTCGTCGCGAATCTCGCCGACGATCTCCTCGAGCAGGTCTTCCACCGTGACGAGACCGGCGGTGCCGCCATACTCGTCAACAACGATCGCCATCTGAACCTGGCGGCGCTGCATTTCCTTCAGCAGCTCGGACACGCGCTTGCTCTCGGGAACGAAATACGCCGCGCGCATCAGCGTCGTTAACGGCGGCTCCGTGGTTGGCGGCAGCGCAACCAGATCCTTGACGTAGACGATGCCGACGATGTTGTCGAGGTTCTCGCGGTAGACGGGCATCCGCGAGTACTGCTGTTCCCGGAACAGTTCGCGCAGATCGTGGAGCGCGGCATCCGCGCGGATGGCGACAATGTCGGGGCGCGGCGTCATCACCTCGCGTACGAGGGTCTCGGTGAAGTCGACAATCGATTGCAGCAGCTCGCGCCCTTCCTCCTGTGAGATCACGCCTTCTTCCTGCTGCTCCGCGGGAGCCGGCGCATCGGCGGTCGTCTCGGGCGCGGCGGTCTCGTCGGTCGCCTCGCGATCGCGGCGTACGTCGATGATGTCGATGAGTGCCGTCGTCATCGGTCGCATCACGCGCGTGAGGGGCGTGAACACAGGCAACAGAACGTCCAGGACCGATTCCGGATCATGTCGCGAGACCAGCGCCGGCAGCAGATGCTCGCAGACGACCACGAACAACGCGAGCGACACGACAAAGACCGTCACCGATCGCGCGTCGTGGATATCGCTGACACGCGCGATCAGCACGCCAGCGGCCACGAGGCACCCTCCGAGGAGAAGCCGCACGGGAATGAAGAGCTGGAGCGGGTCGTCGAGATAGCGTCCGAGCCGGTCGCTTCGTCCGCCGCGCTCGGCCATCAGACGCAGCGACAGCCGCATCAGCGCGCTGAAAGACGCCTGGACTGTGCCGAGAAAAACAGTGGCACACCCCAGCAGGAACAGAGTGAGCGGGGTCATGCCCTCTCGATTAAGCCCTCACGGAGGCCACCGCGTTTGCGGAGCCGCCGCTCGAGCCGGGCCATACGGCCGTCATCGTGCTCGTGATCATAGCCGAGCAGGTGCAGCAGGCCGTGTAACGCCAGCACGCGAAGTTCGGTGCCGAGCGAATGGCCGGCCGTGCGGGCCTGGCGTGCGGCGACGCCGGACGCGATGACGACGTCGCCGAGATAGCCCCGCTCGCCGGCCTTTACGCCTGTGGCGCCTCGGCGCGGGAAGTCCGCCGCGGGAAACGACAGGACGTCGGTCGGTTTGTCTTTCTTGCGGAATTGGCGATTGAGCGCACGGACTCGCGCGTCGGAGACGATGGCGACCGTCATCGCGCCTCGTGCGCGGGCGGGAGCGACGGAGGCAAGCCACGTCGCGAGACCGCGCATGCGGCTCGGGACGATATCGATCCTCAGGCGTTGGTCGGGCGCCCCTTTGCCGGGCGGTTCGTAGGGCGCCCCTTTACGGGGCGCCACCCTAACCGTTTTTCGTGAAGGCATCGTACGCCTTCACGATCTGCTGCACCAGCTTGTGCCGAACGACGTCCCGTTCATCGAAGTACACGAATCCGATGCCCTCGATATTCCGGACGACCTTGAGCGCCTCGACGAGACCGGACATGCGACCGGTTGGCAAGTCGATCTGCGTGATGTCGCCCGTCACGACGGCTTTGGATCCGAAGCCGAGCCGCGTGAGGAACATCTTCATCTGCTCGCCGGTCGTGTTCTGCGCTTCGTCGAGGATCACGAACGCGTCGTTGAGCGTGCGGCCGCGCATGAAGGCGATCGGCGCGACCTCAATGGTGCCGCGCTCGAGGAGCCGCGTGGCCTTTTCGGTATCCATCATGTCGTAGAGCGCGTCGTACAGCGGACGCAGGTAGGGATTGACCTTCTCCGCGATGTCACCTGGCAGAAACCCGAGCTTCTCACCTGCTTCGACTGCCGGCCTCGCGAGGATGATGCGGCTGACTTTCTTTTCCAGCAGATACGTCACCGCCTGCGCCATCGCCAGATAGGTCTTTCCCGTTCCCGCGGGCCCGACGCCAAAGACAATGTCGAACTGTTCGATGGAGTCGAGGTACTTACGCTGGTTGACGCTCTTCGGCGTCACGCGACGTCTCGTGACCTGCCTCTGGCCGCCCTTCAGGAAATAGTCGCGAAGATCGAGATCGGCGTTTTCGACCAGGAGCTGCGCGGCGGTCTTCACGTCGCCGTTGGCGAGCGGATACCCCTCGTC
>Ga0075424_100003283_pt1 | contig 15073 bp, 13 predicted proteins | sample SoiMethybrSBSTD3_FD_75301 | JGI IMG/M metagenome (GOLD analysis project Ga0075424, IMG submission 75301) | Bulk soil microbial communities from a Populus tree surrounding site in Tennessee, USA - Soil MetaG P. TD hybrid SBSTD3 | ecosystem: Environmental > Terrestrial > Soil > Tree plantation... | reverse complement strand
CGCCGCAGGTAATCCTCGGTGACGGCGCGCAACACCGCGGCCTTGTTGGCGCCGCCGATGAAAATCTCACCGACGAACTCACGCGGATGAATGGCCTGCTTGGCGGTGAGGCGATGGTCGCTCGGCATGAGGACGATCAGCGGCTCCCGATCCACCACGCGGTACCCCAGGTCGTATCCCGGCTCTACCCGTAAGAATGCCAGGTCCAGCCGGCCACGAACGAGCGCTTCGGCGAGGTCCGGCGAATAGTCGCTCGAGACTGTGACTTGGATGTTCTTCAGCTCGTCCCGCAGCACATGCATGGCACGCGGCAGCCAGGTCATCTCGTGTCCAGTTAGGAAGCCGATGGCGAACGGCTTTTTCCCAGGCTGTGCGGCCCGGCGTGCCGCTTCGACCGCGGCATCGACCTGCGCCAACGCGAGGCGGGCATGGTCGAGAAATGCCTTACCTGAAGCGGTCAGCTCGACGCCATGGACACTGCGAGACAGCAAGTCAGCCCCGACCTCGTCCTCTAGGTCGCGAATCTGCCGGCTGAGCGAAGGTTGGGAGGTGTGTAACCTTTTCTCGGCGGCGGTTGTCAGACTCCCTTCCTCGACCACGGCTACGAAATACCGCAGGTGCCTCAACTCCATCGCCGTTCCATGCCTGAATAGTATGCCCCCCAGCTTACAAAGTCTTTTTCAGGCGAGCCATCGACGCCTACAGTGAAGCCGACGATGAGCAGCACCGTTGTTTACGATCGCCAACGGTCTCCTTCCCGGCCGGCCGCCTCGGTTGATGAAACACGCGTGAGTCACCTTCACCGGAAGGAGAGCTCGCCAGTCCCGTCCGTGGTGCGGGCAGATTCCTTTGCCATTACTCGCTGGGAGTCTCCAAATGGCCTGGCGGACAGAATCCCGAAGGTCTCGAGCGTTTCCGCGTTGCTCGTCTCGGTGTCCATCAAGTCCTTGGCGACAGGCGATTATCACCTGTGGGTGGCCGACAAGCACGTACCCACGCCCTACATTCCAGCATTCCGGTCCAACGTAATCGACCTCGACGCGCAACCCAGCTGCTGGGTTGGCAGTGCCTTCGACTACGTACTGTTTCATGTTCCTCGCACAGGCTTGGACGATATCGCGGCAGAACTTGGGATTGGCCCCCTGGACACCTACCGTCTCTCCTTTGATGAAGAAGATCTCGTGCTGGCACAACTGACGAAGAACATGCTTCCCTACGTTGGGCAACCAGGCTCGCCGGGCTCCCTGTCGCTGGACCATCTCAATCTGATCCTGGGCGCTCATCTGCTTCAGAAATATGCAGGATTGCGAAAACCCAATGTGACTTCGGTTGGCGGCTTGGGGCCGTGGCAGAAACGCCGTGCGACAGAGTTGCTCAATGAGAATCTGGCAGGGCGGATACGCCTCTCGCAGTTGGCGCAGGAGTGCGGCCTTTCGATCAGCCACTTCGCCCGGTCATTCAAGGTGAGCTTCGGTATGTCGACTCACCGATGGCTCGTGCAGCGCCGGATTGAGCGCTCCCAAGAGCTGTTGATGAAGACGCACGAATCATTGGCTGATATTGCGGAAGAGACAGGCTTTTCGGATCAAGCGGCGTTCACCCGCGTCTTCCACCAGATCGTGGGCATCAGTCCAGGTCGATGGAGGCGAGATCATCAGCGCAAAGAATCACATCTCGCGCGCGTGTAGTGTTTGCGGGCGAGGACGTGCCTGTATCGATATCGAAGGATCGCACTCTGCTTCGCTGAACCCTCCTTTATCCTGATCCTCCAGAAGTCCGGAAGACCGGTTCGTTCAATCGCGAACGGATCTCTGATCGTCGTAGCCTCTTCGATGCTATCCACCGCCTCAGTTCGAAGCAACAACCGACAAACGCCGTCGATATTCTTCCGCGTCGAGGACGGCAAAGTGGTGGAACACTGGGATGTGCTGCAAGAGGAAGTCCCCGCCGCGGATACTGCGAGCGGCAACGCCATGTTCACGATACGTGAGTGAGATATGTCGTTCGTGCCCAGCTCTCGCGATCGCTTCAGACCGTACGAACGAACATTGCGGCGCATGGGGAGAAGTGCAGCAGCGAACTGTGTAGAAACTGTGTAAGGTGGGCGCGAGACCGACGACGAATACGGCCATTTGCGGAGTCACATCAAGGAGCATCCGCTGGACGTAAATCGCTGAATCGATTGCGCGAAGAAGTGTTTAGCTGTTCCTCGGTGAGCGTCGCCGGAATCGCTTTCCAAGCGGGCTCCTTCAACCACTCGGACATCTCAGGCTCGAGTGCGCCAGAAGGGACGACTTCGAGCACCACACGAACTCATGGATCGAGCGCTGGACCAAGCACGACGAGATCGGCGGCACGTGCCGCTCGTCCTGACGACGTGGAGGAGCTTGAGCTCGCTTCCACCGCCGCTATCATCATTGCGAGAGCGCGCCAGATTCGCCTGCCCTCGCCGGAAGGCGCCGCAAGGCGCCACACAGAGTGCCACAAAGGCACGGCGGCGGAGGGTTTCATGCCGTCGCGCGTCATTTTCAGAGTATTCTTGACGAGTCGGGGCGTAGCGCAGCCTGGTTAGCGCACCTGCCTTGGGTCAAGAGCCGGCCAAATCGAGGCCGGCTTTTTCGTGTGATCCTGCAAATTCCTCAGAGAATTTGAACACTTCGCGACAGGTGATTCGCCACGAATCGCCCTATGGCACCGATGCGCACCACAAAAAGCGCCACGCAGAGTGCCACACCTCTTGGCAGGCCTCGGTGGACACCCAAAGAGTGCGGCGGTGTCCACTGACTCGGTACCGCTTCAGCGTCCGGTGTCGTTCTTTCTGGCGCGTTCATGGTTGCCTGCGCGACATCGCGGGCAGGCTTCAACGGCCGCGGACCTGGCTCTGAACGCCGCCAGGACTGAAGTGAGGCGCTTGCAGGTCTGAATCGGGGACGTTGTCAACGCAGTGGCTCGACCTGAGCTTCAGCGGCACTCGCCTCGGATGTCGTGATCGCGCCGGCAGCAAACAGGTGCGCCGCACGCGCGAGTTCTCGACCGAGGGCCCGCAGCTGCTCCTCGACCCGCTTGTCGATCAATCGACCATCCTTGAACACCTGCCACGACTGCGGGATCGGCAGGACGAGCGGCACGGCCCATCCGCGAAGAGCCCGCACGACAAATTCCATGGTGTTCACGGCCTGCAAGCCATGCGTGCCGCCCGCGGTGCTAATGAGGCCGACGACCTTGTCCGTCAGATAGGGCGGCTTGCGCTCGCTCAACAGTTGGAGCCAATCGAGCGCGTTCTTGAACGCGCCGCTGATTGTACCGTGGTACAGCGGACTGCTCCACAGCATTCCCTGGGCCGCAGCGACCGCATCGCACAGCGCCAGCGCAGCGGTCGGGGCATGGCCGGCGCCAGGGACAAACATCGGAAGATTCAGTTCGCGCAGGTCGAACAGTCGTACATCCGCGCCATAGTCGCGGGCGCCCTCCAGGGCGACGTTGAGCGCGGACAAGCTGGTCGAGTACTCCGCGAGTGATCCGCCAAGGCCCACAATCCGTACGCGGCTCATACGTCCTCCATCGATTCGTCTCAGCGCGTGTCTACGGAGCGTTGAGTAGTCATTCGCCGCGCCGGACGTACATGATCGCCGCGCCGCCCGGCACGGCGGCGACCGCGACGGGGAAGTCCCGCCCATGGCGAGTCACAGTGCGCCCCGCGATGATGCCGACGGTCGAGCCGAACATAACGTCGCTCAGCCAGTGCCTGTCGTCGGGCAAGCGCGAGATGGCCACATAGGATGCGAAAATGTACGCCGGAACCGCGCCTTTCCACCCGAGATGTCTTTCCAGCGCCGTCGCAAAAGCAAAGGTATCGGCTGCATGGCCGGAGGGAAATGAGGTCTTGCCGCTCCCGTCAGGGCGGTCACGCCTGGTGGTGTATTTCAAAGCATTTACGAGCGCTTCGCTGACCGCGAGAGACTGGATCAGGTCCATGCCCAAATGCGACACCTTGGGCAGATCCTTCCCCCGTCCCACGGCGTACACCGTGACTGCCGCAGGAAGAAGGGTATACACCTCGCCGAGATAACTACCGAGCTTGAAAAAGTCGTGAGCGAAGTCGCTGTTGACCATCGCCTGTTGAACATGGTCATCGGCCGGGTGGACGCCGAGGGCAAGCCCTCCGCCGACACCGGCCCAGAACAGGTTCTCTTTTGAAGGGAGGTGCGTGAAATCAATCGCAAGGTCTTTGACCATCGCCTTTATGCCGGTGTGCTCTGGCGTCGGTGCCGGACCTGCTGGCTGCGTCACCACCTGTTCGGAATCGGCGGAAACCGACTCGTTCTTGCCCCCGTCGTTCAAGTCGCGTACGGATTCATCGGTTGCAGGAGTCTCCGCGACGGAGAGGTCTTGGCGGGGATCAGCCGACTTGCCAGAGCCGTCGAGCAGAAGGACACAGCACAGTACCTGGGCTACCACACACATGAGAATTCCTCTGGATACTGACCTACGCCGGTCGCACACCCATGTCGTCGAGAATGAGATGACATCACGCCTTCGACGTCGTGGCTCGGAGCGTCCATCCCACGGCGACCGCGATTAGCACGGCGCCAATCGTAGAAAGCGCCCCGACCTTCGCTTCGGTCAGGACCGGCCCCGTCGCAAACACGGCCGTGGCGAAGAACAGTCCGAACACGAAAGCGCACGAGGTGGCGAGCGAGATCACGACGAGCTGACGCCAACCCACACCGGGTGGCAATCGGAGTCCGCACAAGAGCGATACGCCGACCGCGATCAGCGTGCCCGCCGGGCGACCGACAAGGGCGCCAACGGTCACAGCCCACGCACCACGTTCGAGGCCGTGAGCGACCACCCCGGCGTTCACGAAGGCGAACAGGAAGAGGATGCACTGGACGGGCAACCACAGCGCGTGCTCGATGTGCCCCGGCGAATCGTGAGCGCCGTGCTCGAGCTCAGCGCTGAATGGACTCTGGCGCCGCGGTGATCGCGGAAGAGACGGGACGATCGGAATCAGCGCGAGGGCGGGATGCAGGCCGCTCCACCAGAAACCAAACCACATCAAGGTGCCGCCGATCACGACCTGCGGCCAGATCGCTCGAAGCTTGAGTCGCGTCACCCAGACGGTGACCGCCGATCCGACGACAATCAGCAACGGACCGCGCGGCCCGATTTGGCCCGAGTGCTGATGCAGACTGATCGCGATCAAGCCGATGGCGTTGCTGACGATCGCCATCAAGACCACGAAGGGCGCCGCTCCCCCACGACCGATCAGGACCCGTACGAGGAAGTACGCCACGCCGCCGTCTATGGCACAGACGATGGGCCAGCCGCCCAAGAGCACGTGCTCGTCGCCTGCCAGGACGAACAGGTCGTATGCGCCAATCGCACCAGCTGTTCCTCCGACCGCCGCAACGATCGGGAGCGCCGCGCGGCGCCATGTATGCAGCGTTCCGCCGGGCATCGTCGCCTCGAGTACCTCTTGCGTCAGCAAGGCGAAAAAGAATGCCATCCCGATGTCATTGACCGCAAAAGCGAGCGCTTGCGTGATACGGAAGTAACTCTCTGCGGCAAGGTTTGACCAGAGCAGCGCCGCCGCAGCACCGATCGGGATGCCGAGCGAACGAACCGCTGCGGAGCGGAGGGCGCGATTCATGGTCTGGGTTGGCGGTGCACAGTCCCGGAGTCGACGCTGGCGCCGTTTCTCGACACCGCCTGGAAGTAGAGATCGTCGCCGGACACCTCGACCAACATGAAGCTGCAGTCCTGATCGAAAGCGGCAGCCGTCATGTCCGACCGCTTGACATCGCCCTTGCGGAGCTGGCCTCCGGCGCCTGACACGAAGTAGGTAATCCCCTTTTGGGGCTTGAGGCGCTCGTACACGTGATCGTGACCGGAGAACACGACGTTCACGCCGTGCGCGACAAAGAGCGGCTCGAGAGTGACCCGGAGATCGACCTGGGAGCCGTGTGTCTTGCCGTCCGAGTACAGCGGATGGTGGAAATAGCAGATCTTCCAGTCGTCCGTCGAATTGGTTAGCGCCGTCTCAATCCAGGCGAGTTGCTGCGGGTCGATAAGATCGCTATCAATCACGAAGAATCGAACGTTGCGCCTCGCGTACGTGTAGTACCTGGCGCCGCCCATGTTGAACGGCGGATAACGCAGTTCCTCATTCTGGTTGTCGTGATTGCCGAGCGCGGCGTAAAAGCGAACGCCGGCGTCCAGCAACGGACGGAACGGGGTCTCAAACTTCTTGACGAAGTCCTGGGGGGTCTGGCTTCCGTAAAGATTGTCCCCGAGCATGATCACCAGCTCGAACGGAAACCGGCTGTGATGGGCCGCCATCTGGCGGCCGATGTCGTACTCTAGCGAATCGCCGGTGCCGTTGTCGCCGATCGCGGCAAACTTGACCGACTGTGGCCGATTCGGCAACGCGACCTCCTGCGCGCGGCCGGCCAGCGCACCGGCAACGAACAAGAGCGCAGCGGTGCAGACGCGCTTCACGTACGAACCGTCCTCAACTTCTTGATCTCCCACTCGACCGACGCGTCACGTCCATCGAGGCGTTTGATAATCCTCGCTAGCTTTTTGATGTCCTGATCAAACGGCACCGAGACTTCGTAGCGCAGCTCGTCTGGCGACGACGCCCACAGCTTGTAGAGCACACCCTTGCCGCGGAACGCGCGCTCGATCTGGGGACGGATCGTCAGGGAGTCGCTCGACTCGATCACCAGGTTGAATTGCACCCGATCCGGCGGCTCGAGCGACTCTAGGATCCACACGACGACAATCACAACGGCGCACAGCGTGAGCGCGACGGCGAACAGCCCGGCGCCTGCGGCCAGTCCCACGGCCAGCGACACGAGCAGGACACCCACCTCTTTCGGGTCGTCGATCTGCGCCCGGTAACGCACCAGTCCCGCGGCGCCGGCGATTGCGAACGCCCGTGCGAGGCTGTCGGCGACGATGATCATGACGGCGGTGCCGACGACCGCCAACAGGATCTGGGTCTGAATGACGTGCGAGGATCGCGGCACCAGCGACCGGCGGATCGGCCGGAGCACGCCGAGCGCGGCGCCGAGGATCGCCGCAATCGGCAGCATCAGCACGGCGTGCTTGAACGAGACGAGTTGGTGTGGCAGTCCTTCCATCATCGGTGTGTTGTGCGCGCCTTCGGCAATCTTCTTCAAACCAGGCAATTGCCGATCCAGCCGCAACGTCTTGAATCTACAAATCGTTCTCGATGTTTTCAGTGACGAGATCTCGCCAGTGGCGAGATGATGGACAACACCCCGGGTCGCTACGTGCGTCCGCGGGCCTCTCGCGAAGCGACGTAAAACCCGCTGTCGGTCTTCGAGAGAAAGCCATCGCGGACAAGGTGACCGAGCAGCTCTTCGCACGTGGTCGTGTCCACCTGCCACAGCCGGCAGGCCTGTGCCACGGTCACGCGCAATCCGGGCATCTCGACGTATTCACCTCGAACGCGAGCCACAAGCGAGTCAAACGAAGTCGACGGCATATGAGCAGATCAGCGCACAGGCCCTCCGACGTGCGTCGCCGACGGCAGGTCCGAGACGCTCCAGCTGCCGCCGAGCGCCTCGACGAGCTGCACGCTCGCCGTCATCTGCTGACGGCGCAGGGTGACAGCCGTTTGCTGGTTGGTGAGAAGCGTCGTTTGCGCCGTAATGACGTTGAGATAGGGATCAATGCCGGCGCGGTATCGAGACATCGCGAGCCGCAGGTTTCTCGCCGCGGACTCAACGGCCGTGTCCTGTTGCCGAATCTCGCGGGCCAGGATCCGCAACGCCGCAAGGTTGTCCTCGACTTGCTGAAACGCCGTTAGCACCGTCCCGCGATAGCTCGCAACGGCCTGGTCGAACGATGCTTGGTACTGTTCGACCGTTGCGCGCCGGAGACCGGCGTCGAAGAACGTCTGCGCGAGCGCCGGCCCCACCGACCAGAAGCGGCTCGGCCAGGTCAGCCAGTCGAGAAACGACGTGGACTGGAATCCCGCTCCGGCAGTCAGGATGACGTTTGGAAAGAACGCTGCGGTCGCGATGCCTATCTGCGCGTTTGCTTGGGCCATCCGGCGCTCGGCGGCGGCCACGTCCGGGCGCCGCTCGAGGAGCTGCGCTGGCAGCCCGACGGGAATCGCCGGCGGTGTGACGACCGTCGTCTCCGCCGGCAACGAGAACGTGGACGCGGACCGCCCCAGGAGCACGGCGATCGCGTGCTCGAACTGCGCCCGCGCTATCTCGAGATTCGTATCCTGCGCTTCCGTGGCTTCGAGCTGCGTCTCCGCTTGCGCTACGGCCTCGTCTGACGCGATGCCGGCTCTGAACTGCGCGCGCGTGATATCGAGCGAGTCTCGATAAGCGGCGACCGACTCTTCGAAGAGGCGTTTGAGGCCATCCTGTGAGCGCAATTCGTAGTAATCGACCGCGAGCTCCGCTTGCAGCGTCAGACGCACGGTCGCAAGGTCGCCCGCACTCGCCTGCGCCGCATACGCGTTCGCGCGCACCGTGTTATTGAGCCGCCCCCAGAGATCCGGAGCCCACGAGGCATCGAATGGTAGTACGTACTGCTCGAAAGTTCCGCTGCCGCTGAACGGCGGCGCGGAGCTTGGGGAGCCGCTGGATGACGGCGTTGAGGACAATGGGCTGCCGCCACCGATAGATGGCTGACGTGTCGCGGTGATGCTCGGATTCGTCGTGACCGTCGGGAACAGCTGCGCTCGCGCTTGCCGGGTGAGCGCGCGTGCGGCCATGAAGCTCGACATCGCCGCGGCGATGCTCTCGTTGCCAGTGTTGAGTTGTTCCTCGAGCGTGTTCAGCGTCGGGTCATTGAAGATCGCCCACCATTGACCGCGACCGGCTGCGTCGCTTGGTTGCGCTGGCTTCCACTCCTCGGTGCCGGCGGGGGGATCTCCGTCTAACTCCTTGTAGGTGGGCGGAGGTTGCACATCGGGGCGCACGTACTTCGGACCAACGCTGCACCCGGCCGCCGTAATGGCAGCCTCCGCGACGAGCGCAGCGAGGACAATTCGACCGAGCTGAAACTGTCTCACCCCTGCGCTCTCTCAGCAGTTGCCGGCGCCGTGCGGACCGACCGGAAGAAGCTCGTGCGGTCCAACACGTTCTTCTGGAATTCCTCGAGAGACAGGTAGATCGCCGGCGTGACATACAGCGTGATGAACTGGGATACCACCAGCCCCCCGACGACGACCAGGCCGAGCGGTCGACGCGAGGAGCCGTCGGCGCCGAAGCCCAGGGCAATCGGCAGCGCACCCATCAGCGCCGCGAGCGTAGTCATGATGATTGGACGGAACCGCTCCATGCTCGCCTCGTGAATGGCCTCGTCATTCGCTTTGCCTTGCTCTACGCGCTGCTGCGCAAAATCGACGATCATGATCCCGTTCTTTTTGACGATCCCCATCAGCATGAACATGCCGATGAATGCGTAGAGTGACGCCTCGGCATTGAAGACCCACAAGGTCAGGAGTCCACCGACCAAAGCGACTGGCAGCGATGAGAGAACGGTGATGGGGTGAAGATAACTCTCGTACAGAATCGCGAGGATCACGTACATCACGAACACCGCGAGCACCATGAGGATCGTGAGGCTCGAGACGGTTTCGCGGAAGGTCAGAGCTTGTCCCTGGAAGCTGCCCCGCACGTCGCCCGGAAGCATCTGCTTCGCGGCCCGTTCGACGAAGTCCGTCGCCTGTCCGATCGCGTACCCAGGCTTGAGATTGAAGAAGAACGAGACGCTGGCGAACTGATTGATGTGGTTGACCGCCTGCGGTCCCAGGGTCATCCTGGCCGCAGTCACCGCACGAAGAGGAACCATCCGCTGTCCGTCGTCGCTCTTGATATATAGGAGACTCAGGTTTTGCGGATCTTCGCGGTCGCTGTCTTGAACCTCGACGATGACCTGGTATTGATTGTTCGGCTTTTTGATTAGGTACACGTAGTTCTGGGAGTACGCCGACCGCAGCAGGCTGAGGATTCGAGCTTCCGAGATGCCATACAGTTTCGCCTGGTCCCGCAAGACATCGACCTGCAAGCTCGGCGTGTGATTGAACAGGTCCGAGTTGACGAACAGGAATCCCGGAAACTCATACATCTTCTGCAAGAACTTGCCGGCGAGCTCGTACAACTCGCCCGCGTTGGACCCGGACAACGCATATGCAAATTGCCCCTGCGTCTGGGCAGTCGCGCCCGTGCTGATCTGCAGCACCGGGTTGGGCTGTAAGAACGTGAGAAGCCCCGGCGTCTTCGCCGCCACGGCGCCCATGAGCTGCCCGGCGACCGCCGCGATCGGTGGCCGCGCGCTCGGATCCTTCAGGATGGCCAACACCACTCCCTGATTCGCCTGGAAGGCGCTCACGCCGCTCAGCGTGACCGTCTCGTCGACCGCGGGATTGGCCTGCAGGATCTGCTCGACGTGCGCTTGGTACTCGTGCATTTGCGTCGGTGATGAACCCTCCTGGGCGATGAAGACGCCCTGAATGAACGAGCTGTCGCCGATCGGCAGGAAGGCTTTCGGGACGGTGTTGAACAGATAGACCGTTCCACCGAGGCAGCCTACCCAGATCAACGCCGACACCCATCGCTGCCGAAGAAAGAACCACAACGAGCGTCCATACCAGCTCAACACCCGGTCCTCGATCCCGCCAATCACACGCTCCATCCACGTCTTCTTCGCCCCGGCCCCGCGCTTGCCCAGGATGCGCGAGCACATCAGCGGCGTGAGGGTCAGCGACACGATCCCGCTCGCGAAGATCGACACGATGATCGTGATCGAGAACTCGCGGAAGATGCGGCCGATCAGGCCGGTCATGAAGACGAGCGGGATGAAGACCGCCGCGAGCGAGATCGTCATCGCCAGAATCGTGAAGCTGATCTCACCCGCCGACTTCAGGGTCGCGTCCAACGCACTCTGGCCCTCTTCCATCAGACGCACCGTGTTCTCGAGGAAGACGATGGCATCGTCGACGAGAAAGCCGATCGCCAGCGTCAGTGCCATCAAGGACAGGTTGTCGAGGCTGTAGCCGAGGACCTGCATCGCGATGAACGTCAGCAGGAGTGACAGCGGAAGTGCGATCGCCGGAATCAGCGTGTCGGTCGCGCGGCCGAGGAAGATGAAGATGATGAACACGACGAGCACGAAAGCGATGATGAGGGTCTCCTTCACGTCCCGAACGCTGTTGACGATCGTCTGCGACCGATCGTATGCAGGGACGACCACGAACGAGCTCGGGAGCTCGGCCTGGATGCTCGGAAGCAGACCGCGTACGGATTCAGCGACCTCGACGGCATTGGATCCGGCGCGCCTGAAGACCGCGATCACCACGGCCGACGCCGGGATGTGCTGGCCACGCATCCAGAAGCGCATCTTGATGCGCTCGTCCTGAAGCGTGTCTTTGACGACCGCAACATCCTTGACGCGAAGCGGCGCACCGTTTGCGTGGCCGATGATGAGCTCACCGTACTGGCTCGCTTCACTCAACTGCCCCTGCGGCTGAAGCAGGAATGTGCGGCTCGCGCCGTCCAACTGTCCCGCGCCCGTGTACGCGGTCCCGTTCTTGACGGCCGCGACAAGGTCGTCCATCGTGAGATTGCGCGCCGCCATGGCGGACGGGTCAGCCTTGATCCGCACGGCCGATTGGGTCCCGTAGACCAGGACCTGGCTCACGCCGGGAAGAATGCTGATGCGCTCGCCTACCTGCGTGCTGGCGTAGTCATAGACCTGTCCGAGTGTGGCGCTGTCGCTCGCTAGTCCGACGTACAGGATTGGCTGATCATTGGGGTTCGTCTTGGTGAACGTCGGCGGTGTCGGCAGATCGACCGGCAATTGTCCCTGCGCCTGCGAGATGGCGGCCTGAACGTCTGTCGCCGCGGCGTCGACGCTCTTCGACAACGCGAACTGCAGGATGAAGCTCGTATGTCCCTGCCCGCTGTTCGAAGTCACGATTTCGAGGCCGGGAATCTGCATGAACTGGCGTTCGAGAGGCGTCGCGACGTTGTTCGCCATCGTGTCGGGCGTCGCGCCTGGGTAGTTCACGCTGACTTGGATCACCGGATAGTCGACCGCCGGAAGATCGTTCACAGGAAGCGCGAAGTATGCGAGCACGCCGAAGACGATCACGGAGGCCGTCAGGACCACCGTCATCACAGGCTGACGGACGAACGGTTCTGAGATTTTCATTTCTTGTCGATGCGGACTTTCGCGCCGGGCACCACGGTCAACTGCCCGGTCACCACGACCTGTTCGCCGCTCGCTACACCCGTTGTCACCACGACCTCCTCGCCATGACGCTGGCCGAGTGTGATCGGCCGGAGCTCAACGCTCTGATCTGGCTTGACGACGTAGACGAACGGCCCTTTCTGACTGATCTGCGTCGCCTGACTTGGAACCAGCACCGCGTCTGCCGTGGTGAGGATCAGTTGGACGTTGACGAACTGACCCGGCCAGAAATGGCGATCGGCGTTCCGGATCGTCGCGCGAAGGTTGACCGTGCCGGTGCCGGGTTGCACGGCGTTGTCGAGGAACGTCACTACTCCGACGCGCGCACCGGTGTCGGCATCCGATGGCAGTCGCACCCTCGCCTGAAGCCTGCCGCTGACCATTTGTGGCTGCACCTGCGGGAGATCGCGCTCGGTAACGGTGAAGTCCGCGTAGATGGGATCGACCCGCTGGATCAACAGCAGCGCCGTCGTGTTCGTCTGCACGACGTTCCCGACGTCGACTAAACGAGCGCCGGCCCGACCGTCAATCGGCGAATGGACGTAGCAGTAATCCAGATTCAGCTGAGCATTCTCGAGCGCCGCCTGCGCCGCCTGAACCTGCGCCTCGTCGACCGCAACGGTGTTGCGCCTCGTCTCGAGATCGAGTTCGGACACCGCTCGTCCATCGGTGATCGACGAGTACATCTTCAGCTGCGTCGCCGCAAGGTCGAGCGCGGCTCGGGTCTGCGCGAGTTGCGCTTTAGCGGAATCGAGCTGTGCTTGATACGGTCGCGGATCGACGGTGAACAGCAACTGCCCTTTCGTGAGTTGCGCGCCGTCCTGGAAATGCCGCTCCACGATGCGGCCCGGCACCTGTGGCGTGACCGTGACCGACTCGAAGGCGCCGTTGCGGCCGACCTCTTCGAGATAGGTCGGCACCGCACGCGAGACCGCGGGCGCCACCGTCACCAGCGGCGGCAGGGGCGGCGGCGGTGCCGCGTGCGCGTTCTCTCGATTGCACGCCGTGGCCGCCGTGAGCGCACCGAACACACTGAGAGTTATCGCCGAGCGGATCGCCGAGACGGCCATGCTGGCGTGTCGCTACGCACGAACAACGCCACTGGCGGTCTGCGGGCAAAGTCCTGACTCTAAAGCTCGTAGTCGATTGGTTCAGTGGCGCGATCTCGCCAATGGCGAAATGTTGGACAACAAATCGCCGTCACTCCAGACGTAGACGGCAGCCCGCCGCCGTCGCAGGCTGCCGTCAAGAAGTCGGGCCAGCGCGCACACCACAAAGGCTTTGTCCCTTCACCCGCTCTCTCGACGAACGACGTCTCGGACCGCGCCGAGATCAGTCGCCACGTTGGCGAGCCCGATGCACAGGAGCGGCGCATGACACAGAACGCAATCGTTTCGCAGCGAATTCGCGCGTCTCTCGTCGCGCTTTGGGTGGCGCAAGTGGCGCTCGCCCTGATGTTCTTGATGGCGGGTGGCTCCAAGCTGGCTGGCGCGCCAGCGATGGTCACTCTGTTCGACGCGCTCGGCGTGGGACAGTGGTTCCGCTACGTGACGGGTGTCATTGAGGTGCTCTCGGGGCTCGCGCTGCTGATCCCAGCTGTCGCGGTCTTCGGAGCACTGCTGCTCATTCCGACGATGATCGGGGCGATCATCGTGAACCTGTTTGTCGTCCCGGCCTCTCCGGTTGCGCCAATTGTGCTCTTGCTCCTGGCGGCGGTCGTCGCCTGGGCCCGTCGCGATCAGCTTCGAATCTCTTGAGGACTGCAAGATGACCGCTAACGAGACCGCAATTCGGAAGGCCTACCAAGTCGCTGAGGACAAGGACATCTCTGGATGGGTGGATTGTTTCACCAACGACGGCACGTTCACCGATGAATCCATCGGCGTCACGTATCGCGGCGCCAAGGAGCTCGGCCGCACAGTCGAAGTTTATGCGCGGGCCTTTCCCGACATGCATCGCGAACTGTACGCCTTCTATGTGGTTGGCGACACCGTCGTCGTAGAGCTCGCGTTGCAGGGTACGCACAAGGGACCGCTGGAGTTGCCCATCGGAATCATTCCCGCGACGGGAAAGAAGATGAACGCTCCATGTTGCGACGTGTTCCAGTTGACGAACGGCAAGATCAAGTCCTTCAACTGCTATCCCTCCGGCACCGTTGTCCTGTCGCAATTGGGGATCTTGCAAAAGCTTGAGGGTGTGTTAGGCCGGTGAAGGTTCTCGACGTGAGCGTGCCCATCCTTACGAGCGACATCGATGCGGCGATCGCACGATATGAAGCGCTCACCGGTGAGGTGGTCAGAGAGCGGTTCGAGCTCCCGAATGGAAGGGTTCAGATCGCGATTCTCGGCAGCCTGACCATCATCGCCGGGACGAGCCCGGAGATTGGCGTGCTCAGAGAGGTCCGCGCAACGCTCATCGTCGACTCGCTCGCCGAATTCGAGGCGCATCTACGAGCCGCGGGAGCGACGATGCTTCAGCGTCCAGCGCGCACCCCGGCCGGCACCAACATGATTGTTCGAGACGTCGACGGTACGGTGCTTGAACTCGTCGAGCCCCATCCGTAAGAACGACCTCATGCCGCGCACCGAGATGTTTGCCCCCGGCTGGCCGGGGATTCCAGCGCGCTGGACGTCGAGCGCGAAGAGTGGTCTCGGAACGGCCGTCAGCCGTGACAGCCATGTCTGGTTCACGTTGAGTCACGGGATTCTCAACGAGATCTACTACCCTCGCGTCGATCGCGCGTGCACGCGCGACCTCGGGTTCATCGTGACCGATGGCCGGACGTATTTCTCCGAGGAAAAGCGGGATGCCCGGTCCGAGACGTCGC
>Ga0075424_100003282_pt1 | contig 15076 bp, 19 predicted proteins | sample SoiMethybrSBSTD3_FD_75301 | JGI IMG/M metagenome (GOLD analysis project Ga0075424, IMG submission 75301) | Bulk soil microbial communities from a Populus tree surrounding site in Tennessee, USA - Soil MetaG P. TD hybrid SBSTD3 | ecosystem: Environmental > Terrestrial > Soil > Tree plantation... | reverse complement strand
GTGGCCTGAAACACAACAGCGAATCCAAGCTGTATTAGATCGCGGACTCCAACGAGACAGCGACTTTGAGAGTCGGTGGCCCGAAGTGCTTGGCACGCTGGTCGCGACGTAGCCACCGTGTGTGCGATCCGCAACCTCGTCCTAACCACTTCAACAACCACTGATAGTTGCGCTCAGCGCAGGCCGCACGCGCCGTCGCGGCCTCCAATTCCAAGAGCGGTTCTGGTTATCTTCGAGATCCTCCGATTAAATCAAGGTCGGCAACCAATACAGCGGGAATCTGCAGCGACGCAGCCTGCAAATTCTCGCGGAGATGTTTGCGGGAAGATGTCCCCGGAATCAGCAGGATATTGGGCGAGCGATGGAGAAGCCAGGCAAGCGCGAGCTGCATGGGCGTTGCCTTGAGTGATGCTGCGGCTGTGTCGAGGGCCGACGATTGCAATGGAGTGAACCCTCCCAAGGGGAAAAACGGAACATAAGCGATCCCCTGAGAGCCGAGGTTGTCGATGAACGCATCACCCTTCCTTTGTGCGACGTTGTAGAAGTTTTGTACGCAAACGATCTCGGTGATCGCCTGCCCCTCAGCCACCTGCTTCGCTGTTACGTTGCTTAGACCGATGTGACGGATGAGTCCCTGTCTCTTAAGCTCAGCGAGCACAGTTAGCGGTTCCTCAATCGATCCCTCAGATGGTTCTGTAAACCCGCCGACCCGAAGATTGACGACATCCAGAGCATCGAGGCGGAGGTTCTTCAGGTTGTCGTGAGCGCCGTCGATGAGCTCCTTCCCGGAGAGAGCAGGAATCCAGGAGGCATCTGAACCTCGTCGAGCGCCGAGCTTGGTAACGATCACCAGACCCTTCGGATAAGGATGAAGCGCCTGCTTGATGATCTGGTTGGTGACGTGCGGACCGTAGTAGTCGCTGGTGTCGATATGGTTCACGCCGGACTCGACCGCCTCTCGCAAAACTGCAATGGCTTCGTCGGTATCGCGTGGCGGCCCAAAGACGTGCGAGCCCGCGAGTTGCATGGCGCCGTAGCCCATGCGGTTAACGGTCAGCGATGTGCCAGGCAGGGTGAAGCTGCCGGCAAGATCAGCCTGTTCAATCATTTCCATTCTCCTGTTCTTGCTCATCACCTCTACCGAGAGAGTGAGAACGATTCTCCCACCATTTCTTCGCTCTTCCTCCAGAGCACTTCGGCGTTGTCTGGATCAAGCGCGTACGCTCGTACGCCTTCGCTGATGACAGTGATGGGCGTGGCGTCCGGCACGATTCTGCCCACGTGGCAATTTTCGCAGTATTGGCCTCCGATCTCATCGGCAGGAGCAACGACAGCGGCCCACACAGAAGTGGCTGCGCCTTGCGGGACGCTCTTCCACTGGAAGGGGCCTTTACCTTCCGCCGCGAGTTGCTGATTGATCTGCTCGATGAGCTTCTCGATTCTGCCCGGTTCGCTATAGCGTCCAAGTTCCGTTCGAATGCCTCCGGGATGCACCGCCCCTGCGCGCACGCCACGCTCTCGATGCCGTCGGTCGAAAGCTACAGCGAACAAGATGTTTGCAGTCTTTGATCGCCCGTAGGCAACGAACGGCTCGTACGGCGTCCGTTCAAAGTTCGGATCTTCGAGGTCCACGTTGGAGTAGCGATGACCTGCAGATGACAGGTTGATTAAGCGCCCACCTGCGCGGATCAGTGAGGCGATCCGATTGACCAGCACAAAGTGCCCGAGGTGATTGGTGCCAAATTGGGTCTCAAATCCATCGATCGTGTGGCCAAAGGGTGTGGCCATAACTCCAGCGTTAGCGATAATCACGTCGAGCGATTTGCCTTTCGCCAGCAGCCTATCGGCGCAGGCACGTACGCTCTTAAGGCTGGCCAGATCGAGTTCGATCAGTTCGAAGCTGCCACCGCCATCGATGGCGTCCTTACGCACCTGTGCGGTGGCTTTTTCCGCTTTGGCCAGATCGCGTGCCGCGCCTATCACGTGAGCGCCGTGTGCCGTTAGTGAGCGGGCGGTCTCAACTCCAAGGCCTGCCGAAACGCCGGTAACAAGAATCCGCTTGCCCCGCAGATCGATTCCCGACAAAACATCTTCTGTTGTTGATGTTGCTCCAAACATGTTCGTCATTGTGCTTGCCACTTTTTCCTCCCGATACGCTGACCGTTTCATACGTCTATCAACCGCGGGAATCCCTAGCTACGTAGAGCCGCTGCGGTCCTTTCCGTTTCGAAATACGTCCCATGTTCGAGATCGTCAATCAAGCCGACGTGCGTCGGCTGCCATCCTAATTTTTTCCTTGTTAGCGGGCTTGATACCAATGCACCCATTCCAAAGAAAAGTCCAATCCAGCCAAAATGCTCAGCGGCCTGCTCCTGCGACTTGCTGGCCACCGGCACATCCAGGCCACGGCCGATGACCTCGGCGATTTCTCGCGTCGGCACTCCTTCGTCTCCGATCCCGTGATATCTGGCTCCCGTAGAACCCTTCTCCAGCACGAGCCTGTAGAGACGAGCGGCATCGAGCCGGTGCACGGCAGGCCAGTGGTTGAGCCCGTTGCCTATATAGGCTGAAATCCCCTTCTCGCGTGCGATCTGGATCAGCCGCGGAACGAATCCGTGGTCGCCGTCACCATGCACCGAGAAAGGCAGGCGCACAACCGACGTCCGCACGCCGCGGGATGCGAACTCCATGGCCGTCTGCTCTGACTTGCGTGGGAAGTTTGGACTCGGTGCATCTTCTTCGGTCGCGAGCCGCCCCGGAACGAGAAGGGCGAGGCCAGATGTGACAATCAACGGGCGGCCGGACCTTTGAAGCGCCGTACCCATTGTTTCGATGGCACGCCGATCCGCCTCTACCACAGGTCCATAATTGTTGAAGTCGTGTATGAATGCGGTGTGGATCACGCCATCGGATGCGGCCGCTCCGCTCCGAAGGCTCTCAAGATCTTCGAGCGAGCCGCGATGCGCCATGGCTCCTGCCCGGGCGAGAGATGCTGCCCCCTTATCGGAGCGGGCGAGACCCAGCACCTCATAGCCTGCCTCGATAAGTTCCTGAACAATTGCGGAACCTATGAACCCTGTGGCGCCAGTTACGAAAATACGCATGTTTCCTCCTACGTAGTTGCGAATTCACTTGTTAAAGACAAGGCGTTCACTCGATTTGCGAGCCAGAACGAAGCCTTGGCAGTCAGTGTTCGCCATTCGGACGTTGAAGCGGGTAGATCATCGGTTGCTTCCAATTCACGCAACCATTCTTTTGCGGAGAGTTCCGCCAGTTCAGACCCGAACAACTCTTTTACGGCTCCGAAGAAGGCCGCCAACTCTCGCTCCGCCAAGCTCATCGAGTCGGCACAGTCCTGATTCCTCGGCTGTCTATGGATCGCGAATTGATTCATCATCTGCCGTACTCCTTTCCACTGTTGACGAACGCCGGAAGTTCTAATAAAACGGAGAGTGTCTCCGAATTACTGATAAGATAACCGGAGACAATCTCCGGTTGCAAATATTTTGGATGGCTAAAAAGAGTTCAAAACCGTCCGGGCGGAAGCCGCGCACCGACGCGCAGCGCAATCGCGAGCGCATTCTGGAGGTAGCGAAGGGGGCGTTCACGCGCTGCGGTGCCAATGCGAGCCTCGACGACATTGCCAAAGAAGCAGGCGTGGGAGCGGGAACCCTATATCGCCATTTTCCAAGCCGCGACGCCTTGATCGAGGCGGTTTATCGAACTGAGGTTGAGAAGTTGGCCGCAGCCCAACGGAAGTTCGCGGAGACAATGCCTCCGATCGAGGCCTTGCGGGCCTGGATGCTTTTGTTCGTTGATTACATTGCGGCGAAGCACATCATTGCGCCTGCACTGAATACGTTCGTTGGCGGCGCGGCGAAGCTGTACGAAGGTTCCCGCGCTCAGATTCAAGGAGCGATCGATGCGCTGGTGAAACGCGCCATCAAGAGCGGGGATATACGCAATGACCTCGACCCATTCGATCTGCTTCGAGCGCTTATCGGCGTGTCTAACGTAGCCTCCACACCTGACTGGCAACAAAGCGCCAGGAGGTTGGTAGATATCCTCATCAGCGGTTCACGGCCAACGAAATAGGAAGCCCTCATACGTTCGAGCCGTTTTGCGAGTCTCGTCTACGGCTGCGCAGTGCCAACCAAGTTGCCTCTGGGGAATATGTGAAAATGTCGGTTATGTTGTTGTGCGCCACGAAATACCTCTTTTGGGGCGGTTTTTTAGATGGACTGGCCGCTTAAAACTAGGCTTCTTCATCCGGTCGTTTACAGGACCATTCTCTCGATCTTCAATGATGGATTTTTCTTCTATTCCCGGCGTAACCTTTTCCCCGGCCATCCAGTTAATTTGGTGTAAGGCCAAACTGCGGAGAGTTCGTTGAAGGTTCTAAAGAAAGAAGCGGATGAGCGGCTTCTAATCGAAGCTGCGCAGAAGGATCCCGCCCGCTTTGCCGACCTCTACGAACTTAACTTTGAACGCGTCTACGCCTACGCGGTGAAGCGCGTCCGGGATCGGGCCGACGCCGAAGATCTGACGGCCGACGTGTTTCATCACGCATTTGCGAATCTCAACCAATTCGAATGGCGCGGAATTCCGTTTGCGGCGTGGCTGTTCCGCATCGCGGCCAACCTGATTTCCGATCGCAGGCGGCGATCCGGCCGTGAGATCGCCGACGAAGCTGTTGACGGCGCGCAGGTGAGTTCAGCGGAGATTGAAGAAGTCGAGCGCCGCGCTACGCTGTTTCGCCTGGTCGACACGTTGCCGGCGGAACAAAAACGCGTCGTCATGCTGCGGTTTGTAGATCAGAAAAGCATCAAAGAGGTCGCCAAGGAGATTCGCAAGACAGAGGGTGCAGTGAAGCAATTACAGTTTCGCGCGCTGAGTACGTTAAAGGTGCGCATGGAGGGTGCCGATGCCTAAGCGCTCTCTACATCCAAGAAATGGCGAAAGTAAGAAGATTGAGCAGCTGAACAAAGCTGTCGACGCGATGTTGGCGCGTAACGACGGGCGGGTAGCCAAGGCTGGGGCGGAGATTGATCCACTGGTGCGCATCGCGGCCGACTTGCGCGATCGGCCGAGTGCGAGTTTCAAGGCACGATTGAAATCTGAACTAGGAGGCAAGAAGCGTATGTCCACCGTTGCCGAACCCATCGCAGCCGTTCGCATGTCTGCATCACCAAGATTGGCATTCCGTGATCCGGCCAAAGCGATTGAGTTCTACCAGCGTGCTTTGGGTGCGAAAGAAACATTCCGGTTCCAGGTAGGAGATTCTATTCCCCACGCAGAGTTAGCGATTGGCGATTCGATTGTCAACGTGACTGGAGAATGGCCTGAGGGCGGCCGCTTCAGCGCGGAGACTCTGGGCAACTCGCCGGTTTCGATGTCCATTCGAGTCGAGGATGTCGATGCATTTGCCGAGCATGCCGTAGCGGCCGGGATGAAAGTCATCCTCCCTCCAAAGGATCAGTTCTATGGCCACCGCGACGCGACTCTGAGCGACCCCTTCGGATATCGCTGGTCTGTTTTCACCGTGAAAGAGGAAATGTCCGCGGAGGAAATGCACCGCCGCATGAAAGGGAGACCCGAGGGTCCGGAGGGCGGAACGATTCCGAAAAGGAGCGGTGTGAACCCGGTTCCTCGCGGCTTCCGCATGGTGACGCCGTACCTGGTTGCCGCCGATGGGCTGGCCTTGCTGGAGTTTACCAAGCAGGGCCTGGGCGCCGAGGAGTTGGAGCGTGTTGTGATGCCCACCGGCGTACATGCTGAAGTGCAGATCGGCGATACAAGGCTGATGATGGGCGGCGGTCTCGCAGGAAAGAAGTTCCCTGGCACGCTGCAGTCGAACGCGCTCCACATCTACGTCGAAGACACGGATGAGGTCACAAAACGCGCCGTGGCGGCGGGCGCAACACTGATCGACGAGCCGCGAGATCAGGAATATGGCGAGCGCTCCAGCACGATCAAAGACAAGGCGGGAAATTACTGGTACATCGCTACTGGGAAGGGTACGAGCTATAAGCCGCAGGGTTTGTTTAACGTGAATCCGTATCTGCACCCGCGCCGCGCCGAACCACTCATCGCCTTCCTGAAGCGTGCATTCGGCGCCGAGGAGGTCGCAAAGTACGCCTCGCCGGATGGCGTCGTGCACCACGCAGTAGTGCGCGTGGGCGACTCCATCCTGGAGATGGGAGAAGCCCACGGAAAGTACGACACGATGGAAGCCATGTTCTATCTGTATGTTCCGAACATGGAGGCGGTCTATCGGCAAGCCCTAGCGGCCGGAGCCACATCTTTCCAGGAGCCAATCGATCAGCCAAATGGCGACCGCAACGCCGGGGTGAAGGACAACTTCGGGAACAAATGGTACATCGCCACGCATATCAAGGATCTGCAGATGTAGCTTTCCGGAGGAACATCTACAAAGGTGGCCCTCCGCCTTTCTTTTCCCTCTGGCACAACGGTCGTCATGAACGCATGCATCTGACCCTGAAGAAAGAAGCCTGTCGTTCTCCAAAATGCCATCTAGCCTGCGATCCTTTGCAATCAGCAGCATCCAGAGGTGAGAGACTGCTCCGGGTTTGACGTCTGATCGAGATGTAACAATGTTACATCGGCCCCGAAAGTGGTGTCGCATAGAGTTTTGGCGAACCACAGTACTATCCAGATGCGACAACATCAGAAGGGACCAAGAAGGCGTATTTCTCGGGTTGTTAGGCTTAGCTCTCGTGTTCCTCGCAGTAACTATAACCTTGCTTGTCGATTACCTGCTCGCCGTGCGGAAAAGACTTCGAACGTGCTCTGCATCTGGCGCAGATGTTCATCGGCATTGCCAGCTTGGGGCATTTGATATGCCGCGAAGACAGCGATTTTTCCCTTGGGTCGATTCTGGGATCAAGGCGTACCATTTCTGTTTCACGTCGTGGAGCACGTGTTGCAGATAGGGACGGATATCGCCCCCCATCGTGTCGGTGAGCACTTCGAATTGGTCCACTGCGTGTCGCGCTACAGTCTCAATGGCTGAGGTGGGAACAACGTAGTGGCGTCAAAATAGCCGCTCTTCCGGTACAATTCCTAGCCATGGCAAATCTAAGCTCGGTGCTCAAGCAACTAGAGCAAGAACGCAACCTTCTCGCGTCTCAACTTAAAAGTCTCACTAATTCGCTCTCAGCTCTCAACGGGACAGGCAATAAGCGAACCGGCAGAATCATGTCCGCCACCGGTCGTGCCCGGATTGCAGCAGCGCAGCGGGCTCGCTGGGCAAAGGCCAAGGGCCTGAAAGTCGTCTCCATCGCCAGCCGCAGACCACGCAAGATGTCAGCAGCTGCAATCGCTCGTATCCGTGCGGCACAGAAAGCGCGGTGGGCGAAGTGGCGAAAGCAGCAGAAGAACGCGTGAAGTGTATTCCTGAGTTTGAAGACAGGTATCGCCAATCAGGGGTCCTACCTGCCCCTTCGAGAATCTGTTACGCGAGGCTGCTGAAGGAGAAAACCGGGGATGTCTCTCACTCTGGTTGCCATTTGGATCGCGGTTGCGACGGGGTGCCTCTTGATCGTAATTTGGATCAAACGAACGAGAGACAGGCATGAGATGGAGCGGCACAGTATCACGGCAGATGAGCTCCATACGCTGTTGGCCGCAAATCAAGAGGTGCTTCTCTTTGATGTACGGCAACCGCTGGACTTGTTGGCCGATTCCGAGATTATCGTCGGCGCGACGAGGATTCCCCCCAAAGAAGTGCTGCAGAATCCGTTACTCATACCAAAAGATAAAGACTCGGTGGTCTACTGTACCTGCCCTAGTGATAAAACCAGCCGCCTAGTCTTGCATCGAGCTCAGGCCGTGCATCTCCTACGGGTCAAATTCCTCAAAGGTGGGCTGGCAGGCTGGAAAGCAAAAGGCTATCCAGTCGAGCCCTACGAAAAATCCTTCCGCCTCGACACTAGGGCCTAGCTTCTGCTCGCAGGAGCCCTGAATCGCCGGTATGATCAGGCTCATCCAAGGATCAGACCAACGCTCTGAGGAGTGCAAATTACAATCTAGATCGGAGTGACAGATGCCCGAACTGGAAAGCCTCCCTCTCTCTTTACCAGCCAAGTTCTGAGAGTGAAGCCCTCCCGGGTGTTCCACGCATCATCCGATAGGGGTGTTACCGCAAAATCAACTGGCTGACTCGCGATCTGCTTGAGTCGGAGTACGTGGAACAAGCAGCGGAGTGTTTCTATGCCAGAATTGATACCCCGCTGAAACTCGGTCGCGGCGTGACCGTGCTCAACGCTGAGGATTTCGTGAAAGGACACTTGAAAGTGCTGGCGGCTAAGCTCCGGGGTGACGACGGCTGGCTCTACGTGCAGTGGCCGTTGGGCACGTTGTTGGCCGACCTCAAGGACATCGGGGTCGAATTACAAATACTGGGACGCCAATGAGAGACGGCGTTTCAACGCCATTGCGATGTGAAACTATTGCTTCAACGAGGCCGTCGTGCCACTTTTCGCCTTCACTTGCGGCTTCGTGTTTGTAGCGGTGGAGGGCTTCTTGGCGGGAGCCTGGCTCTTGGCATGCTGCTCCTGCTTCTGGTCCTTCTTGCCAGCAGTCCGCGTGGCCGGCGCTGGTTTTGTCAGCGCTGCCTTGGCCTGAGCCTGTTTTGGTTGCGCCTGCTTAGCCTGGACTGTTTTCGCGCTGTTGCTGCCATCTTTGTGATGGTGCCAGAATGCGAGTTTTGAGATGCGACTGTGGCGCTCTTTATTATCCTTGCTCTTCTGTTTGTCAGCGTTGTTGCCGCCAGCATGGGCGAGTGCAACTGCGCTGAAAAGCACAAGGCTAACGACGAGGCTCAAAGTAGTTCTGACCGCTTTACTCATGGGACCCATCCTGTTTTCGGTAATTGTGTAGTGGTTACTTGAGGTTCACAAGTGACGAAAGGGCATACCGAATTAGGGGAACAGCGGAAGGGCTCAAGCCTGTGACGGTACCGGCGCGCCTCCGGGCACGCGGGCCTCACGATGAGTACAAAAGTTCACCTTGCGTTCCTTGCAGAACTACCTGGCTGCCTCACCTAGGGAGCAACATGGTGTCCACGACCGATTCTGCCACTTGCTCGCCCAAACGCTTCCCCGCGATATGGTCGGTGCGGAAATGCTGTCCCGCATAGACTCGGCTCAATCCTGCTTCCTGGGCTGCGGCCGAAAAGCTGTTGAAGTGGCGATTCACTCCCTGCAATGACTCGGAAGTGACATCAAAAGCGAACTGATCTCCGAAGTAGGCCTTCAACACTTCGGCGCCGGCAAAACTGATCGCACTGTGAGCGCCCGGGTAGGAAGGGTCCGGAGCAGTTTTGTTTGACAGCGGCAGCCAATTCGAATCGGGCTTCGTTCTAAAATCGCCGTCTTCGCTCGCCAGTCGAATCGCAGTCACCGGGCGCCAGAATAGGTATGTGTACTTTGCTTCGAAGAGGCCGATCGTAGTGTCGGCGAGACTGATGTTCAGGAGTGCAAAAAGTCGCGCGCTCTGTGGCAAGTTAAGGTGGTGGCCCACAGCCGCCGTCTGCGCGATCTCATTCCAGAAATCCTGAATGTTGCCGTTCCAGAACTTCCCAATCAACGTCTGCTCCGGGGTACGAGTTGTGCTGTTCAGGATCCCCAGACTCTTGACTTCGTTAAAGGCTCGGGCATACGCATCGCTGGTTAATCGTGGCGGCGGGCTCGGTCGAAACTCATCCGCGCGCGCGAGCGCGAACGGAGTGACGGCCGGCCATTGCGTGAAATCTGCGGGCGCGAAATTAGGAGGGGTCAGTTGATAGTCTCCAGCGTCGGTCCCCGCGTTGAATGGTGGTGGTGTGACGTTCGCTCCATCCTCCTTCCGAAAAGCCAGAATCTGCGCCGCGACGGTTTCGCCGACCGCTATGCCATCTGTTTTGTCCGGACCCTCTGCGATTTGTGCCAGGTCTTGCTGAAGTTGCTCATCGAGGTTTGACTGGAAAGCCGGATAGAGCGCGACCAGGACATCATGAGCCGCCTGGTCAGCCGCAACCGGTTCTGAAGCTTTCCGCGAGATATTCGAAAGGCGGACCAGGTACGGGCTAAACCTTCCGTCGATGTTGTTGACTGCGTCATACATGGCGACATGCAGGATGGCGAAGTTGCGTGTCGAATGAATGGTCGGTGACTCAGCGCCAGGCGTCCGTACGATCACGAGAAGAGTTCGGTTCCACTCTATGACGGGGTTGGGCAACTCCGATGCGAATGGTGAGAATTCCGCGTCTGGCTCGTTCGACGTTATTGCGACCTGCGCCTGAAGACTGGCGCACATAAGCGCGAAGATCATCAACATCCTAGACATAACTTTTGTCCTCGTCCTTCTCTTTGTTTTGAATTTAGTGCCCGCCGTGGCGCGAGCAAATGCACGACGCAGTCTGGCACTCACGCCTTGTAGAACTTGATGGACAGGAAACTATTCCCACTCACGATGAATTTTCGTGGCCCCCAGTTTGTGTCTGGCTCCTCGACGATACTCCGCATGGCGTGACCACCCACGCGATGCCTCGCGAGAAGAGTTTTACCCGGCATCCTGTCACGCCTTCAGAGGTCCTTTCCCATGAATCCACGATGATCGGCTCAGGCAACACGTATTGCATGCCAGCGCGCCTGGTTAGACGGTTGTGTCGGGAAGCCTGGGTAGTTGGAGACTCTCGAGTGCTCGCCGAAGCTGCGCACGACCCCGCCGTAGCCGAGATCTCACGTTGATTTCTGAGATGGCAAGAATTCTTGCTGTCTCCGAGATGCTGCAAAGCCGGAGGTCACGCAGAACGACGACTTCGCGATGAGTTGCAGACAAACGTCTGAGAGCCTTGAGAATCGCAAGTCGAACTTGCTTTTTTTCCAGTACTTCAAATGGCCCTTCTCGCGAGTCTCCAATCTCCCTCATGAGCTCGCCTTCTCCATCTTCATTGTTATTATCGAGCGATTCGTGAATATGCCTTCGGCTACTCCGTAACCACATCCGGGCCTCGTTGACCGTTATTCTGAAGAGCCAAGTGTAAAAAGATGCTTCCTCTCGAAACTGAGAAATCTTGTTGAACGCTTTGAGGAGGGCATTCTGAACAACTTCCTCCGCGTCCGCGTCGTTATCCACGATAGACAAGGTCTTGAGATAGAGCTTGCGCCGGTACGGCCGAATCAGTTCGCAAAAGGCCCCAGCGTTCCCGCTGCGAACAAGCCGGATCTGCATCTCTTCGCTCACAGCTATCTCCGTTGAAGCCATACGCGTCCCCCAGTTCATCAGCTTTGCCGTACTGATAACGTAAACTTGGCTGAGATCCCTTTATTCCACCTGGATTGAATAGTGGCGTACTACTGAGCTGCAATGCCTTCTTCTAGGTCAACATGGAATGGCTTCCAGCACGCTCTGAGGCGCCAGCGTCGGAATGATCCTGCTAAGGCTGTATCCTGCGGTGTTGAGCAAGGCGGCAAATTCAGCTCTGGTACGTTCGCGTCCCCCTGTCATTACCATCATGTTCAGGTCCAGAAGCTTGCTGAAACAGTCGTCGTCATCGTCGGGCACGACCACTTCCACAAGTAATAGCCTTCCTTTCCGGTTCGTAGCGAGACGGCAATTCCTAAGGATTTGGATAGCGGTATCGTCGTCCCAATCGTGAATCACGCCACAGAGAACGTAGGCATCCGCCCCCTCCGGAACGAAATGGAAGAAGTCTCCGCCGATAGCGGCGATTCTGCTGCTACATGGATCCCCACTGAAGTACTGCTTTACCTGCTCAATGGTGGAAGGTAGGTCGAAGATCGTACCCTTCATCTCTGGATGCAGCTGAAGGATGGTGCGGAGAAATTGTCCTTGGCCGCCACCGACGTCTACAAGGAATGATATCCGTGAAAAATCGTAGGCCAGAAGAACCGCGTAAGCCAACAAGGATGCAACATCGCTCATTCCTCTGTTAAATGTGTCGGCGGCCTCCGGGCTGCTCTGCAGGTACGTAAACAAAGAGGTTCCAAATGTGCTTGCAAAACCCGCGGACCCAGTGCGAACGCTATGAAGAAGGTTTCCCCAAGCCCGGTAATGGACTTCACCGAGCGTCATTATGATGGCTCTCTGCGATCCAGGTGCATCACTTTGGAGGCTCTTGCCCGTGGCCGCTAGCGCAAAGTGATCGCCTTGTGTGTGCACGAAAATGCGCGCCGCTGAAAGTGCCCTCATCAGTCGGAAGAGACACGGGGGATCAGCGCCCGTTACAGCGGCGAGTTCCTGGCAGGACCTTGGACCATTCCTCAACAAATCCGCCAGCCCCAGTTTCGCGGCAACGTACACTGCCTGCGACAGCCAATAACCGGTTGCCATCTGAAAGAGCACAGGCGGCAAGTTGCCGTTGCGGCTTCCTGCTGCTCGCGTCCCGCCAACTCCGGACCGATCGCGTAGCCAGAGCCTGGATAGGCAAAGTTTCAGAAGTGGCCTCACTTCACCCCACGAGACGACTCCTCTGGCTCGCACCAGAGATCGGAGCACCCGCCAGCGCAGTAGCAAACGGGCTACCATCTCAGTAGTGCCAGTTCTGCCGCCATGCCTGGCCCGACCCCAACCATGATCCCCATGTCACCTGGTTGAGGATCACCTTTACGGACCACCTCGTCCAACACGAACATCACAGTGGGAGATGACATATTTCCGTAATTCCGCAAGACGTGTCGTGAGAATCGCATCTGCACTTCTGTGAGATCCAGATACTGCTGTAGGTCGTCGATTACCTTCCGTCCGCCTGGATGCAATACCCAGAACCGGATATCAAACCGTGACAGCCCATGCCGATGCAGCAAGCGCTCGAGCGCCTTTTCAATCATGGGGCCGGCGATTTTATGAATTGAAGCGCCCAGAATGATGCGCAGTTTGCCGTCCTGATGTCGTAGTCCGACCTGTTCGATCTGCCCAGGGTCAAGAAACGTTTCGAAGTCCACTGTTTCGGGGTACCGGCGATCGGGTGAGGAATCTCGGGCTAGCAGAAAAGCCGCGGCACCGTCCGCACAAATTGCATTTCCCACCACGGTCTCGAGGGTGTTATCGACGTAGTAGCAGGCCGAGCAGATCTCAACCGCGACCATTAATGCCACCCGAACCGGATTGGCGCGAACAAAATCGGTTGCACGTTGCAGCGCCGGAAGGGCCCCCGCACACCCGAGGCCAAGCATCGAGCCTCTTTGCACGTTGTCTCTGAAACCCATGTGCGCAATGAAGCGACTCCCGAGGTCAGGACACACATAGCCGGTGCAAGTACACACCACGAGGAAATCGACGTCGCGCGCCGTCAGTTGACTCGATTCCAGACAATTCGTGATTGCGCGGCAACCCGTCTTCATCGCACCACGCAAATAGCGTTGGTTCAGTTGATCCGAGCTCTCCCCGCGACTGAAGTCTCCTTCCAGACAGAAGTGCCGGAAGTCGATGTCGCTAGTGAGGAACATCTTTCGGACGCGTTCGGTTCGGTACCCCGCGGCATGAAAGCTTTGTTCCTGCGTCAGCCTGAGCGGTGGATTTGCCGTACCAATTGCAATAATTCGAGGATTGCTCATCGATGAACTCTTTACGTTCTCTTCACACAGTCCCCTTGAATGCACTTGCCAGCGCACGCCTGCCTCGCCAGCACTCCGGACACATCTCGAGATTCATTTCCCGTGGTCGTAGTTCGCCATCCTGTCGCCGATCTCACAGGAATAATGATTGCGAGCATGCGAGGTCTGAGGACTGGTCTGACAAGAAGGAATGGGCACCTCCCCTAGGTCAACTCACATCCGCCCATTCTGTCTTGTCCGACCGATGTAGTGCTATTGCCCCGTTGCTAGTTGATCGACAGCTGCATGGTTCGCGGCTGACTCCCTCTCACGAGTTCCGGGAATCAGTTCGTAGCCTTCCTCGTCACCCATGAACCACACCTGAGCGGCGAATTGCTCGCCTCCGTAACGATGAAAAACCAGACGCTCGTGGTTTCCAGTCTTATTGGTTTCGACGGGCACTGCGAATACGATTTGCCGAGCGTTTCCGTCAACCGATCTGAACAATAGGGCTCCATCACCGGCTGTTCGCCACGACTGGACGACGTAGTCGCCGGCCTTGAGTTGATTGTTCCCCACGAGGAAGTCGAACGGAATTGTTACTTTGATCTTCTTCGTATCGTCCGCATGGCCGGGTACGGCTGACAAAACGAGCATCAATCCGAGAACAATGCCAGCAAGGTACTTTGCTGAATGTTTCATTGTGGTTTGCTTTCCTTTTTGTACGACCAAGAATTGACCTACATCATGGATAACCCGTGGGGCAACGCTTTATTCCGGTTGTGCGTGGTAAGAATCGAAGGACAAGAGCGTGACAATCAAATGACAACTGGGGTCATCCAATCCGAACTGATTTCAGATTTCCGCTCGATCGCTTCAGGACAAACCTGGCCGATTTAGCTGGCAACTGCTGCGGGTGCAGATGAAGATTCTGGAAGGATACGAAGCAGAGTCTCTAGAGTTGCTTCCACTCATCCCGAAATTGATGATAGGGGAGGGAAGACGAGCATGAACGACAAGGCGTTAAGGATACCTACGTTGCTTGCACAGCCAGTTCGCTGACACGACAATCACCCGGTTGAGGGTACAAACATGTACAGAGCCGCGAACAGTTCGAAAATGGACTGGGTGCGCGGGGTCCACCCCCAGCTTCTGCCGAAGTCTCAGGATGAGCGAAGGCATCCTTCGCCCTTGTACGCGAGGATCGACGCACCACCACGCGGACGCGCGCTAACAACTCTCTGCCGCTGAACGGCCCGCAAACGTAATCGTCAGCGCCCGGTTCTAAGAGCAAAAGTGTGTCTGACTCCAACAAGGTGCCCAATACAATGATTGGGATCTCGCGGACAAGTTGTCTGACCTTACGAAAGACATCCCATTGTTCTCGCAACAACTGTCGGGATCATCGTTGACTGGTGGCTCCTTCTATCATCTCGTAGCCGCCCCGAGCAAAACCGGAGGGTTCAGCCACCGTACCGTTTTCCGCTGCAAGAAAACGAGACTTTTCGTGGGTCCCT
>Ga0075424_100003281_pt1 | contig 15076 bp, 10 predicted proteins | sample SoiMethybrSBSTD3_FD_75301 | JGI IMG/M metagenome (GOLD analysis project Ga0075424, IMG submission 75301) | Bulk soil microbial communities from a Populus tree surrounding site in Tennessee, USA - Soil MetaG P. TD hybrid SBSTD3 | ecosystem: Environmental > Terrestrial > Soil > Tree plantation... | reverse complement strand
CTTCAGCTCGTGGAGGAAGGCTACGTGCGCGGCTGGGACGACCCGCGGATGCCGACGATTGTCGGGATGCGCCGGCGTGGCTACACGCCAGCCGCGATTCGGACGTTCTGCGAGCGCATCGGCGTCGCGAAGCGCGAGAACGTCGTCGACGTCGCGCTGCTGGAGCACGCGGTACGCGAGGATCTGAACAGGACCGCGCCCCGCGTCATGGGCGTGCTGAACCCTCTTCGCGTGGTGATCGAAAACTATCCCGACGGCCAGGAGGAGCAGTTCGAGATCGGCAACAACCCCGAGGATCCCGCGGCCGGCTCCCGGCGCGTCCCGTTCTCGCGCGTGCTGTTCATCGAACGCGACGACTTCCGCGAGGATCCGCCGAAGAAGTTTTTCCGCCTCTCGCCGGGACGCGAGGTTCGTCTGCGCGGGGCGTACTTCATCACGTGCCGAGGCGTCGTCAAAGATGCCGGCGGAGAAATCGTCGAGCTGCGGTGCACGCACGATCCGTCGACTCGCGGCGGCGACGCGCCCGACGGCCGCAAGGTGAAGGCGACGCTTCACTGGGTGTCGGCAGCACACGCGCTCGACGTGGAAGTCCGTTTGTACGACCGGCTCTTCAAAACGGAAACGCCCGGCGCGACAGGAAATTTCATCGACGACTTGAACCCTGGGTCGCTCGAAGTGGTGCGCGGCGCCAAGCTCGAACCGAGCGTCGCGAACGCTGCGACTGGAACGCGGTATCAGTTCGAACGGCTCGGCTACTTCTGCGTCGACCCCGACTCCGCGCCCGGCCGGCTCGTGTTCAACCGCACCGTCACGCTGAAGGATAGCTGGGCGAAAATCGAGCAGCGCGGCTAACTTGCTGGAGACCGTCTTCCTCGACGCCGGCGGCGTCCTCGTCTATCCCAACTGGTCGCGAATCAGCGAGGCGCTTGCTCGACACGGCGTCATCGTGGAGCCGGATGCGCTCGCACGCGCCGAACCGCACGCCAAGCGGCAGATTGACGTTCCGCAGACGATCAACGCGACAAACGACGCGGGACGAGGCTGGCTGTACTTCAATCTCATTTTCGAGCACGCGGGTGTCCCGCTGAACGCGGACGTCGAAGCAGCGCTCGACGAGCTCCACGCGTATCACCGCGAAACGAATCTGTGGGAATTCGTCCCCCCCGCCGTCTTTCCCGCGCTGGCCGCCTTGAGGGCCAGAGGCCTCAAAATCACGATCGTGTCGAACTCGAACGGGAAGCTGCGCGTGCTGTTCGATCGACTCCAGCTGTCTGGCTGTGTCGACTGCCTGCTCGACTCCCACGAAGAAGCCGTCGAGAAACCGGATCCGCGGTTCTTCGAGCGTGCGCTCGAGCGTAGCGGCGCCCGAAAAGAGACGACGATCCACGTGGGCGACCTCTATCACGTCGATGTCGTGGGGGCGCGCAGGGCCGGACTTCGCGGCGTGCTGCTCGACGAGGCGGGTCTCTATACTGACGTCGATTGTCCTCGCGTCAGGAGCCTCGGGGAGCTGGTCGAGCGGATTCGACGCGGAGAGTTCGATTGAACGCGATATTCGATTGAACGCGATATTCGATTGAACGCCGTAGGGCGGGGTCTTCAGACCCTGCCTATTGATCGTTGAGCGCGGCCATCGGATCGATCGTCGTAAACGTTGTGCGGGGAGCGCCCGTCCAATCGCATGCAATCCAAAAGGTGGCTGGCACTCTTGCGGAAAAGTGCCAGCCACCTTTTTAGGAGGGACCCGCCGTGCAGACCCTCGTTCAAGATAGCCGCTACGCGTTCCGATCGCTTCGAAGAACGCCCGCGTTCACGATTGCCGCCCTCCTCACCCTTGCGGTCGGCATCGGCGCCAACACCGCGATCTTCAGCGTCGTCGACGCCGTACTTCTCAGACCTCTGCCATATCTCGAGCCGGATCGCATTGTCCAGCTGCTGCGGCAGAACAAGGGAGACGCGAACGCGGGACACACGGGCGCGCAATACATGTTCTTCCGCGACCACCTGACGTCGGTCGAGGCGCTGGCCGCGTGGCGCGACCCGACGGGGTTCAACATGGCGGCCGGCGATTCGGCCGAGTACGTGCGGGCGATGCCTGTCTCGAAGGAGTTCTTCCAGGTGTTCGGCGTCCAGCCGGTGTTCGGCGACGCTCTCAGCGCCGACCACGACCGCGTCGGCGGGCCTGACGCGGCGGTGCTCGGATACGGTCTGTTTTCGCGGCTGTTCGGCGCCAATCCGAATGCGATCGGCTCGACCGTGCTGCTCGGGGATCGCCCGCACACGATTGTAGGCGTCATGCCGCGCGCCTTCCGATCGATGCCAACGGCCGATCTCTATATCCCGCTGCGTCCCTCGACGACGGGACCCGGGGGAGGGTACAACTACGGCGTCGCCGCAAGACTGAAGCCCGGCGTCTCGCTCGACCAGGCGAACGCGGAAGTCGGCGCCGCCTTCGAATCGATGATCGCGGCATCGATTGCGGCCGACCCTGACGCCACGCGGCCGCAATACAAGTACGCGTTGGCGCCATTCCAATCGAGCATGTCGCGGTACGCGCGACCGGGGCTCCTCATGATGCTCGGTGCGGTCGGGATGCTGCTGCTGATTGCGTGCGCCAACACGGCCAACCTGCTCCTCGCGCGCGCGTCCGGCCGCGGACGTGAAATCGCCTTACGTGCGGCGCTCGGTGCCGGCCGCGGACGCATCATTCGTCAGCTGCTCACCGAGTCCGTCATTCTCTTCGTCGCCGGCGGCACGCTCGGCGTGCTCCTCGCGTACTGGAGCGTGCCCGCGCTGCTGAAGCTGACGCCATCGACCTACACGGTCTTTCAGGACGTGACAGTCGACGCGCGCGTCCTGGCTGCAATGCTCGCGCTGGCGGGTGCGAGCGGCCTGCTGTTCGGGCTCGCGCCTGCGCTGAGCCTGGCGCGCCGCGAGCTCGTCGACGCGTTCAAGGACGACGGGACGCGAACGACGTCGAACCGCGAGTCAGCGTGGCTCAGGAAAACGCTCGCGGTTGCCGAGATCGCCCTCTGCATGCTGCTGCTGATTGGCGCGGGGCTCCTGATCCAGACGTTCGCGAAGATGCGCGCCGTCGATCCCGGCTTCGACGTCCGCGGCGTTTTGACGGCGCGAATGTCGATGCAAGGCGATCGCTATGCCACTCCCGAGGACGTCAACCGCTTCTTCGATCGGGGTCTGGATCAGATCCGCCGCATCGCAGGTGTCCAGTCGGCCGCGATCGTCAGCGGTGTGCCGATCGCGCGTGCTCTGAACCTGAATGTCGACGTGCTCGACGGGCCGCAAAGGATCGAGCGGGCCCTCGTGGACTGGCGCTATGCGAGCTCGAATTATTTCGAGACCATGCGCATCCCCATCGTGGCCGGCCGTGGTTTCAGGGAAGAGGACAGCGCAGGCGCCCCGCCGATTGCCGTCGTGAGCCAGCAGTTCGCCCGGAAGTTCCTGCCGGGCGTCAATCCTCTCGGGCACCACATCCGCGTCTTCAAGGATGACGGCGCGATCGAGATCGTCGGCGTGGCGAAAGATCTCAGCGAAAGCGGCCTGGTCAGGCCGCCCATCCCTGTCATGTACATCCCGATCAAGCAGGCGAATATCACGGGCGTGCGCACGAGCCACACGTACTTTGCGATGAGCTGGGTCGTCCGCGCGAGCGATACCGGTCCGGAAATGGTCCGTCAGATTCGCGAAGCGCTGCGCGTCGTCGATCCCAAGCAGCCGGTCTCCTCGTTCGCGACGATGGAGGACGTCAAGGCCGGGGCAATGTCGGATCAGACGTTTCAGATGACGCTGCTCGCTGTGCTCGCCGGCGTGGGACTCGTGCTTGCGACCGCGGGCATCTACGGCCTTATCGCGTACTCCGTCGCGCAGCGGACCCGAGAATTCGGCATCCGTATGGCGCTCGGCGCGTCACGCGATCGGATTGTCGCCGCCGTGCTGCGGCAGGGCCTTGCACTCGGCGCGATTGGAGTCGGCGTCGGATTGGCCGCTGCCGTCCTGTTGACGCGCGCCCTGGAGAAGTTCGTGTACGGCGTCAGTACGCTCGATCCTGCGACGTTCGCGGCGGTCAGCGTGCTGCTGATTCTTGTTGCCGCGATCGCGAGCGTCGTTCCCGCGTGGCGCGCGGTGGTCCTGAATCCGACGACCGCGCTACGCGATTGAACCGTGTCCCGCGCGGCCGATCTGCTCGATGCGGCTGCGGATCGAGCGCGAGAAGCTGCTCGCGTCCTCTTCGCTCGCGCCGCTCGCGGTCAGAGCGTCGCGCAGCTGTTTGTCGGTGATGCGGCCGAGGTACGTGTAAAGCCAGCGCGCATCATCGGCGCGGATTCCGTCCGCAACGTCTGCGGTGCGCTGGCCGGTATAGCCGAAGCTCACGACTCCATCGTGGACGCCCGTGACGAACTGCGGCGTCTGCGCCGCGAAGCCTTCAGGATCCCACCGGCCGCGTGTCACGATATTCCCGCCCCAGCGTCCCATCGATCCGCCCCAGTCTGTAATCAGATACCGCGCTTCGCGGCGCCACGGCGCGACTTTGTACTCGAAGATCGCGGTGTTCGAGCCCCGGGCGACGTCACGCCGGTCCTTCGAGTCCCAGTTCGAGAGCAGCATGACAAGCAGCTTCAGCCCGTGCAGCTTCGCCGTTCCGAGAAACGGGTTGTCGTTCCAGGCCCAGCTGTGCTCCTCGAACATCTTACGCACGTCCGGATCGTCGAGCTCGAAGCGCGCCTCCACGAAGCGGCAGTGCTCGTCGATGCACGCCCGCGCGCGCTGGAGCTCGATCGCGCCTTCGATTACGCCTTCGTGCACGAAGTACGTCGTTTCTGCGAAGTATCCGCATGCCCACGCGAGGCGCACGGCGAAGTTCTCCGAGCGGACCTCGTTGCCCCACTTGACCCGCCATCGACGCCCGCGCGCGTCCGCGATCGACACGCACGGCTGCGAGCCTTTCGTGTGCTCCTCGAGAAACCGGAACGGGGCCGCGGGAGCGCCGTGCGGGCCACCCGGACCATTGACGAGGTCGAGCCGCTCGATGTCGCCCGGGTCGCGCCAGATGACGTGGCTCGCCGTCAGAAGACGACGCGGGCCGGCACGGTTGATCCTGTAGGCGCCGATGGCCAGCCACACGAGCCTCACGCATGCGGCGACGATGATCGTGCCGACGATGACGATCGCGCTGTAGAGCAGGATTTTGAGGACCGGCATCGGAATTAAACGTCGGCGGGTGCGCGCCGGTCTAAAAGAACCGGAATGCGCATTCTGCGGGGACTATCGAGCCGGTTCCTTCCGTGCCGCTGCCTGGCCGGCGTGTACGAAACATATGGCGGCGAGATCGTCACGATCATCGACGCAAAGTCGGCCGCGTGCGCCGAGATGACCCACGAAGAGGGCAAACCCGTTCCAGAACCCATCCTCCATCCTTCCCCTGACGACTGAGTTCAAGAGCGGTACCGGCAAACCGGCTCTTCCATTTGCGCTGCGCGGCGGCGGCCCTGACCGCCTCGCTAAAGCTACGGCGGTCCGCCGGAAGCCTCGGCGAAGGCGGAAGGGCCGCCCTACATCACGCGCGTAGGGCGGGGCTTCAGTCCCGCCATCGATCATCCGCCGTAGGATTGAACGATGAAGATCGCGACGTGGAACGTGAACGGCATCAGGGCGCGTCAGTCACAGCTGCAGGAGTGGCTCGAACGCGAACAGCCGGACGTCGTGTGTCTGCAGGAGATCAAGGCGTCGATCGACCAGCTGCCCGTCTGGCTGTGCGAGATGGAGGGCTACTGGTGCTACTGGCACGGCGGGAAGGGGTACTCCGGGGTCGGGCTGCACGTCAGCAAGCGGATCGCACCGGAACGCCCGCGCTTCGAACATCCCGCATTCGATTACGAGAACCGGATCGTCCTCGTTCGGCTTCCGAACGTGACGCCGGTGTCGATTTACGTCCCGAACGGCGGCAAAGACTTTCCCGCCAAGATGCAGTTTCTGGGTGCGCTCGAGCAGTTCGTCACGGAAATGGCGTCAGAGGCGAGCCCGATCGTAATCGCGGGGGACCTGAACATCGCGCGGGCCGACATCGACGTGCATCCCAAAGAGCGCAAGCCGCGCGCGATCGGACAACTTCCAGAGGAGCGCGCCCAGCTCGAGCGCATCATCGGCCACGGCCTCGTGGACGTCAGCCGCGCGCTCGAACCAGAGAACGATCAGATGTTCACGTGGTGGGCGCCGTGGCGGAACATGCGGCAGCGCAACATCGGCTGGCGCCTCGATTACTTTCTCGTCAGCCAGCGGCTGTTCGATCGCGTGCGCGGCTGCCGGATCGAACGCGAGACGGGCACGAGCGATCACGCGCCCGTCGTCGCCGAGTTCGAGATCGCCGGGACTATTCCAGCGTGAAGTTGATCGTCACCGTCATGATCACGGCCGTCGGCTCGCCGTTCATCAGAGTCGGCGTGAACTTCCACTGCCGCACGGCATCGATCGCCGCTTGATCGATCTGCGTGTCGACGGATTTCAGCACGCGCGCGTCTTCGACGTTGCCCTCGGCGTCGATTCGCGCCTCGAGGATCACGACCCCCTTGATGCCCGCGGCCCGCGCCTCGGGCGGATAGACCGGCCGGACGTCGACGATCTTCTTCGGCGGCTCGATGCCGCCGCCAATCCTCAGCGCCTTCTCGCCGTTCGATGCGGGTAGGCTGCCCGGGTCGCCGTACACGAGGCTCACGGCGAAGGTCAACGGCGCCTGCGCCGGCGGATCGTAGCGCCACGCCTTGACGGAGGTCATCGCGGAGTCGATGACGGCGGTTACCGTCTTCCGCGCTTTCCACGCGACGTCCGGCGGCATGATGCGCTGAGCGCTGTACGCGGACATCTGCTTGTCGATCATGGCGTGAAGATCGTGCAGATCACCATCCTCGACGCTGATAGTGAAGTCTGCGCCTCGTACCGCGATCGCGGTCGGCCGCGCCTCAGCGACCCCGCCGGCGTCATCGACGGTGATCTTCAACGTTATCTTCGCGGATGACGTCTCGACGATATCGGGGACGGTCGGCGCCTCGTAATGCACGCGGCGGGGCACGGGATTCTCGGGGGTGACGCCGTGCGCGCGCAGTTCGAGCGGTCCCGGCCCGGCAGCGAGCTGCGTCATCTGAACAGTGCCGGCACGCAGCGGAAACGCCGCCACGGCGCGCCACGCGCCCCCAACTACCACGAGCGCCATAACGGCGCACGAAAAGACGATGCGTTTCGACGACATGGAATCCTCCGTGGAGATGAGCGCGATGCGCCGGATCAGGTGACGGCGCCGCGCGAAGGCTGCGGTGGGAACGACGGATGTGGAATCCGAGAAAGCCAGAAGGGCTTCGACGTACGCCTTGCGCCTGCCGGTCAGCAGGATCGTGAGCTCGTCGACGACTTCCTCGCGGGCCAGTTGGATGCGCGACGCGAGCCACCAGGCGGCAGGATGGAACCACATCAGGCTGACGCCGATTTCTTCGACGAGCAGCCAGAACCAGTCTCGCCGGCGTACGTGAATGAGCTCGTGGCCGGCGACCGCGCGTTGCACATCCGCGGACTGGAAGCGGACCGCATTCGGAAGGAGCACGATCGGCTTCGCGAGCCCGAATGTCACCGGGTGCTCGAGCGACGGGACGTAGCGTATGTCCGCGCGAGTGCCCAGCGTGCGCTGCAGATCCTCGCCCATGGGCGCGGCGCCTTCGGTGCCAGCGCGGCGCAGGTGACGAAGCTTGACGACACCGACGACGAGCCATGTCAGACGCAGCAACGCGCCGCCAGCGAGCACGACCAGCGCGATCGTGGCGACACCGAGGTGCGAGTTGGACAGCGCCGGAGCCGTAGAACGCCCGGTGACGCCGGCGGCCGCGTCGAACACGAACGCCGCCGTGGTGGAGCTGGTGCGTCGCTGGTACGGCTGAATCCAGGGAAGGACCAGGCACAGGACCGCGACTGCCCGCCAGAACGTGTACGTGACGCCCGCGGTGCGCACTCGCGCCGCCCACAGCGCGACCGAGGCAATCGCGACGACAATGGCGGTCTGGATTGTCCACGCGACGATGTTGGCGGCGATGGCGCTGCTACTCATTCGTCCATCTCCTCGACGAGCCGCTGCACGGCCTTTCGCTGACGTTCGGTCAGCCGTGAATCCTTTGCGAGGTGGAGCAACAGGGCGCCCGAGGCGCCGTCGAAGACGCGATCCACGAAATCGCGCACCATGGCGCCGACGACCTGCTGGCGCGGGCGCGTCGGCGTGTAGGCGTGCGCGCGGCCCTGAGCCTTCTTTGCGAGATACCCCTTGTCCTCGAGCACGTTCATCATCGTCATGACCGTCGTGTACGCGATGGAACGGGTCTTCCGCAGCGCCTCGTACACGTCGCGGACGGTCGCAGTGTCCAGGCGCCACACGATCTTCATGATGGCGAGCTCCTGCGGGGTGAGGGTGGGGCTCGGCTTTCTCATATACTAACTATTTAGTAATTAGTAGTTAGTTGTCAAGTCGCAAGTGGCCGGGCGTATGATGCGGGGAGCGTTCGCCGGGAATTCTCCAGGAGGTCATGATGGTTGCTGTCCTGCTGGCCCTTGCCATAGCGTCCCTCCAGTCGGTTCAGGCTCAGCCGACGAGAGACATCCCGCTTCGCGTAGCAACCGACGTCGATTCAGCTGGTGCCGCCGCGATACGGCTCGCAAAGCAGCAGGAGGACAGCGGCGCGATTGCCGAGGCGGAAGCCACGCTGCTGAAAGCGCGCGCGGCGTCGCCATCGAGCAAGGACATCCTCTTCGCACTCTCGGGCTTCTACAACCGCCAGGGAGACTTCGACAAGACGATCGCGGCGCTCGAGGATGCCGCGCAGCTTTCGCCGGCGGATCCGCAGGGCTACCAGATCATCGCGACGTACTACTGGGAGAAGGCCTTCAAGGATCATCGTCTGCTGCCCGCGGAACAGTACACCTACACGATGCAGGGCATCGCCGCGACGGACCGCGCGCTCGCGCTGAAGCCCGACTACATGGAGGCGCTGATCTACAAGAATCTGCTGCTTCGGATGCGCGCGAACCTCGAAACCGATCCTGCGCTGAAGCAGCAGCTGATCGCCGAGGCGGATGCACTCCGGAGCAAGGCCATCGAGTTGAACAAGGCGCGGGTCGCGATGAACGGCGCGAACCAGGGTGTGATGCTCGGGCCCGCGCCCGCGCCCCCGCCTCTGCCTCCGCCCCCGCCGCAGGCGTACGACGGCATGGCGCCCGTCCGAGTGGGCGGCAGCATCAAAGTGCCCACCAAGATCAAGGACGTGCGGCCCGTGTATCCGCCAGACGCGCAGGCCGCCGGAATTGGCGGCGTGGTGATCATCGAAGCGGTGATCGATGCTGCTGGGAAGGTTGGCGCCGCGAATGTGCTCCGGTCGATACCGGCGCTGGATCAGGCGGCGGTCGATGCGGTGCGGCAGTGGGAATTCACGCCGACGCTCCTGAATGGCGCGCCAGTGCCGGTCATCATGACCGTCACGGTGAACTTCACGCTTCAGTGAGCGGCGAGCCTAAAGGCCCGCCCGACGATCACCCGCCCACAGTTCGGCAAGGCGGACGATGACCTCGACCGCCTTGTCCATGTCCTGCGCCGACACCCACTCGAGCCGCGAGTGGAAGTTGTGCTCGCCGGCGAAGAGATTGGGCGTCGGCAGTCCCATGAACGACAGCCGCGATCCGTCCGTGCCGCCGCGAATCGGACGCTCGATCGGGTCCACGCCGGCCAGCCGCATAGCCCTTCGGGCGTAATCCATCACCTTCGCGTGATGCTCGAGCACTTCTCGCATGTTGCGGTACGACTCTTCGACGGCGAAATCCACTTGTCCGCCCGGATACTGCTGGACGACGTCGTGCGCGATGCGCTGGACGAGCGCTTCCTTGTCTTTCAGCGCGGACGTGGCGAAGTCCCGCACCAGGACCTTGATGCTGGTTCGATCGACCGACGCGTTCACTTGATACGGGTGCAGGTAGCCGTCGTATCCGTCGGTCGTTTCAGGCGACATCTCGCGGCGCGGCAGCGCGGCCACGAAGTCAGCGGCCATGCGGATGGCGTTCACCATCCTTCCTTTCGCGTAGCCCGGATGCGTATTGAATCCGCGGAACGTGACGGTGATGGCGTCGGCCGAGAAGCTTTCGAACTCCAGCTCGCCGCGCCCGCCGCCGTCGAGCGTGTACGCGCAGACCGCGCCGAACCGCTGCACGTCGAAGTGGTTGGCGCCCCGGCCGACCTCTTCATCCGGCGTGAACGCGATCCGCACCGGTCCATGGACCGTGTCTCCGGTCGTGGCGAAGTGTTCGACCGCCGCCATGATCTCGGCGACCCCAGCCTTGTCGTCGGCTCCGAGCAGCGTCAGGCCGGACGCGGTCACGATGTCATCACCGCGCCGCGCATCGAGCGCCGGATCCTCGGCCGCGCGCAGCACGGCTGACGGGTCGTCGGGCAGCACGAGATCACGCCCGTCGTAGCGCTCGTGGACGATCGGCCGGACGTCCTGACCCGGCATCTCGGGCGACGTATCGACGTGGGCGATGAATCCGATGACCGGCGCCTGTTCGTATCCGGGCGTCGCCGGCACGGTCGCCATGACGTAGCCGTGGGCGTCCATGAGGACGTCCGTCAGCCGGAGCGCTCTGAGCTCGTCGGCGAGCGTGCGCAGCAGCACGAGCTGCCCTGGCGTGCTCGGGAACGTCGTCGACTGCTCCTCCGAGCGTGTATCGAACTTCACGTAGCGCAGAAAGCGAGGCAGCGCGGACGTCTTCATGCGAGAGGGGCCACGGCGTGCGCGAACGCCTGGGTATCGATCACGTGCAGCAGAAGCAGATCGGTGGTCCTGATCGCCTCGATGAAATCGCCCGGCCCCGGTTCGTGTCGGGAATCGAGAACGCGTTGCAGCGTGTAGTGCCGAGCCAATGCGGCGGCGGTGCGCAGCCAGTGGACGATAGAGCGCAGCCCGCGCCCCTGGTAGGCGATCCAGTTGGCAAAGAGACGGGCCGCCAGGAAGTTCTTCATCGCGGCGTCGTGTCGATCGAACGCGCGTCCGACACGATCGTTCCACACCCGGTCGAAGTCGGCAATCGGGTGCGGACCACCCCCGGCGCGTCCGGCGGCGAGCTGCGACACGATCGCGACGAGATCCTGGTCGCGCGGTGTCTGCGGGCCGGCATCGGCTGATTCATCCTGAAACGCGTTGCCAACGCAAACGGCGAGCGCGCCCTTCTCCGGCGTCCACGCCCGGAGCCGGTCGGTCGCGGCGGCGATGTGGTCAAGCGCCTCGGCCCAGGTCACATCCTCCCGCGCGAGCACGGCGACCCCTTCACGTTCCCACGTCGTATATCCGTTCATGTCGCACAGGACGCCAGGGCGCAGGAGCGGTGGAAGCGCATCGCGGGCGTCGAGCCCTTCGATCGGCTCCGCGATCAGCAGCGGCGGCGCCGCGTCGACGACCTGCAGCGGCTCGCGACCGTGGAGCAGATTCGCCGCAGTCGGGCAGAAATGCGAGAGCGAGACAAACGTGCCGCGGGCGTCCAGGAGGAACTGGCGTGGGAAGTGGCGACACGCGGACGGCAACGCGTCAGCTCCCGCGTCGCGGTGTATCAGACACAGTCGCCCCCTGTCCTGTTCGAAAAAGACGCAGTTTCCGTTGTTATCTCTCGCGACGTCTACCGCGCCGGCAGGATCCGGTTTTCTGGATGCGAGGAACAATGGCCCGTCGACGCCTGGACGCCTCAATCCGCGCTGCTCGACGAGCCGGACGACCGCAGGCTCGGCCGGGACCGTCCAGTTCTGGCAGCACTTGCCCGCGTGCCGGCACTGGTACCGCGCATGAATACTGAGGCAAAAGGCGGGCATGACGCGATCATGACAAGCGCCGGCACCGAACGCAAAGGCCCTCGATCGCCGCGCGAAATCTGTCAGAAATCGCGCCGAGGCTTACAAATCTGGCGGCGGCCACGCGGTGCCGATTACGGGAATGTCAACGATCGCCCCGGCCCGGCTCCGGCTCAAAACTTGCTGCTCAGGTGAATCCTCATGTCGGATCGAGACACCTTCGGCCCCCGGTTGCGCAGCGAACGTGAGCGGCGCGGCATCAGCATCGAAACCATCGCGGCGGTCACCAAGGTCGGCGCCGATCTGTGGCTCGGCCTCGAGCGCAACGACTTCTCGAAGTGGCCGTCGGGCATCTTCGCCCGCGCGTTCATTCGCGATTACGCCAAGGCCATCGGCCTCGACGCCGACGAGCTCGTCGACGAATTCTGCCGCCTGTTCCCCCAAGGCGATCGACGCGCCGCGCGGCTGATCAAAGCGCAGGCCGAGATCATCGGACACGTCCCATCCTCCGTCGAGGATCCCGCGATGGTTCCACGCGGCGGGGATCGCCGTTCGGTGGCGCGCGAGAAGAAGGCCGATGCACGTGCGCGCCGGCTCCGCCTCGCGCCGCGAGCGCTCGCGGCGGCGGTGGACGTCGTGTGCACGCTGTCGCTGGCGTTGATCGGTCCTGCCGTCAGCGGCGGCGGGTTCTGGGCGTCGGTCGGAGTCACCGCGATCATCTATTACAGCGCCGCGACGATCTTCACGGGCGCAACGCTCGGCTCGCACGCCGCCGACTACCTGCGGCAGCGCATCCCGACGTTGTTCACCGTACAGGATCGCCGAGCCCACGCCTGACTCGCTGTCGCCACTAGGTGGCTCGGCGAGTCCAGGCTGCCGTCGCTGCTTTGCAGCTATGGCGGGCAAGCCCTGAACGTTTGACGATGCTGCGGTGTCTAACGCACCGAGAGCATCAATGCTCGCTGCACCCTGCGCTCCCCCGAGACACCCCAATGACACGCCCGATCCGTACCGCACTTGGCGTCATCGTGTGGCTGTGCGCGGCGGCGGCATCCGCCCAACCCGCGCAGCGCTCAACGGCATCCCTCTCTGTCGTTAAACACGGCCCCGAAGGGGAGATCCAGAACATCGCCGAGGCGCGCGAGATCCGGATCGTGTTCTCCGAGCCGATGGTGGCGCTCGGCGCGATTCCGGAGCGGGTCCTGCCTCCCTACGTGCACATCTCGCCGGCGTTTCCGGGGACGTTCCGCTGGTCAGGTACGACGATCCTGATCTTCACGCCGGATCCGAAGCGTCCCATTCCATACGCGACGACGTATCAGATAACGGTCGACGCGACCGCCACGGCGATCAGCGGCCGCAAGTTGTCGAAGGCGGTGAAGTTCAGCTTCACCACGCCGACGGTCAAGCTGCTGGAGACGCACTGGTATCGGCGCGGCGATCGGTACGACGGCGCGCTCGTCGTCGCGCTGCGGTTCAACCAGGGCGTGCGCGACTCCGATGTCGCCGCACACCTGAGCGCCGCGTTCATGCCGCACGATTGGGAGCTGCCCGAGCTCGAAGAGCTGCGCGGCCGGCTGGCAGCGTCGAACCGTGAGTCGCTGCAGCAGCTCAACACAAAGGTCACCGCCACACGCGCGGTGGCGGCTGCGAGCGGACCGGTCAGGTTTGCTCTGGCCGCCGACTGGGACAAGAAGCACTTTCCTCCGAAGTCCGATCTGGTCGTCCTCGAGGCGAAGGACGCGGTCCCGCCGGAAAGCTGGGTGGCGCTGACAATCGACCCGGCCGTTCCGTCGCTCGAAGGCGCCGCAACTCCGGAGAACACGCAGCAGTTCGTCGTCAAGGTCGAACGCGCGCTTTTCCTCGATCATGTCGACTGCACGCATCAGTGCAATCCGGACAACTCCAACGCGCTGTGGTTCCGGCAGCCTGTGAAGGTCTCGGAATTCGCGCGCGCCACCAGCGCCCTGGATGTCAGCGCGCCTCCACAGCAGGTCGCGATTGCGAAGCCGCACCAGCCGCGGACGCGGGATGAATACGGCAATACGCGCGACATCGAGGAATCGCTCTCGCTCGAGGACGCTGGCTTCGACGCACAACCGCCGGCGCGTACGTACGCGGTGACCGTGGATGGATCGCTGAAGTCCGCCGACGGACAGACGCTCGGCTACACGTGGGTCGGACGAATCGAGAACTGGCATCGTCCGGCCTTCACGAGCTTCGGAGATGGCCACGGAGTGTGGGAAAAGGACGGTGGCCCGCTGCTGCCGTTCTACGCGCGGAATTTCCGGAATGCGACGCAGTGGGCCACGCCGCTCCAGGTCCGCGATCTGATGCCGACGCTGCAGCGGCTCACGGGCAACGCATTCAGGGACGCGCCGCCCGGCCCGGGGACCGCACGGCAGCTTGGCGTATCCGCGGATCAGATCCAGTCGCACGGGCTGAACATCGACAGCGCTCTCGGCCCCGGGAAGACGGGTCTCGTGTGGGCTGCGATCAGGCCAGGCACGGCGATACCGCTCGCGAATACCTATGGCGGCGCCGATACGCGCGCGACAGTCGTGCAGGTCACGAATCTCGGCATCACGGTGAAGGACAGCCCGCAGAATACCTTGATCCTTGTAACGCGGCTCGACAACGGCTCGGCCGTGGCGGGCGCCGATGTGTCGATCGTGCGTCTCGACAACAGCGTGTTCTGGCGAGGGCGCACGGGCACTGACGGCCTTGCTATCGCGTCGAATACGCCTCTTCGCGCACGCGACGTGTACGACAGATTCCAGTTCATCGTGACCGCCGAAAAGGACGGCGATGTCGCCTACGTCGGCAGCGACTGGAACGAAGGCATCGAGCCGTGGCAGTTCCTCGCGCGATACAACACCCGCGAGGGCGATCCCATGCTGTGCGGGACGCTCTTCACGGACCGAGGCGTGTATCGGCTCGGAGAGGAAGTTCATTTCAAGGCGGTGCTCCGGCATAACACGCCGACTGGCGTCCGGCTGCTTCCCGCGGGCACGCCCGTCGTCATCTCCGTCCGCGACGGCGAGGATCGCGCAGTCGATACCCGCACCGTGAAAGTGAATGCGTGGAGCAGCGCTGAATGGACGCTGGCACTGCCGAAGGAGGGAACGCTCGGTGACTATTCGGTACGCGCGGTGCTCGAAGCCGACATGCCGAAGCCGAAGGCGCCGGAGGATAGGCGCC